>Ga0207698_10001269_pt1 | contig 14721 bp, 11 predicted proteins | sample KBSCornC22_FD_184298 | JGI IMG/M metagenome (GOLD analysis project Ga0207698, IMG submission 184298) | Corn rhizosphere microbial communities from Kellogg Biological Station, Michigan, USA - KBS Corn C2-2 (SPAdes) (version 2) | ecosystem: Host-associated > Plants > Roots > Rhizosphere > Soil ...
TCAGCGCCCCGACATAGACGAGGTGCGTCGCCTGGCCGAGATATTCCTTGGTCAGCTGCACCTCGAGCATCAGGTTGGTGCCCGGCATCGCCCCGAACAAAGGCGAGAAAGGCTCGCGCGGCTGGAAATCGAGCGGGCCGTTCTTGACCTGAACCAGCACATTGTCGGCGAACTTTCCGTCCAGCGGCCTGAAATTCTCATAGGCCTGCATGGTGCGGTCGACCGCCTTGCCCTGATCCTGCGCGGCATAAACGAAGGCGCGATACATGACGACGCCGCCATGGGGCCCAACTGCTTGCGCCAGCACATTGGCGCCGTCGGCATGCGTGCGGCCATAATCCTGAGGGCCGGGCTGGCCTTCGCTGTTCGCCTTGACCAGGAAGCCCCCGAAATCGGGAATCGCGCGGTAAATCTCGTCCGCCTTGGCCTTCCACCAGGCGGCGACCGCCGGATCGAGCGGGTCGGCCGTCTTGAGATGGCCCAACTCCATCGGCGCGGTGAAGCGCGCTGACAGATAGACCTTGATCCCCCAGGGGCGGAACACATCCGCCAGCGCCGCCGCCTTTGCGATATAGTCCGGCGTCAGGCTTGCCGCGACCGCATTGACGTTGTTGAGCACCGCGCCGTTGATGCCGACCGAGGCGCTGGCGCGCGCATAATCGGTATAGCGAGGATCCTTGTAGTCGGGGAGCTTCCACCAATCCCACAGCGAGTCGCCGGCATAGCCGCGTTCGATATGGCCGTTGAGATTGTCCCAATGGTCGAGCACGCGCAGCTTGAGCTTGGGGGCGGAGCGCAGATTGAGATTGTCGAGCGGGTGGCCGAGCTGCATCTCGCGGATCAGCGCGAACGTGCCGTAGAGCACGCCCGCGCCCGTATTCCCGGTCACAACGATCGTCCGCTCCCAGCCCGTTCCCACACTGCGGACGAGATAACCTTCATCGCCTAGGTCCGACAGATCGAGGTGCAGCGCCCGAATCCGATCCGAGTCCTGCGGCGTGCCGAGCATGACCTCGCCTGGGCTTTGCTCCACCCCGGCATTGGGCATGATGCCGAGCAGTTGCATCACCGCGCCATTCAGCTCCATCGCCGCCGCCCCGACGCGCGGGTCGTTGCCATACGCCATGGCCCCGTCCACGAAAGGCCGCTCCTGTGCGACGACTGCCTCGGGAAGCCGATCGTAGCGCAGCCAAAGCCGATACCCATCGTCCGCCCAGGTCGGGCTCGTCAGGCCGATGGCCGCAATCAAAATGGCGAGCAGGCGCGCCAGGCGCATTCGACCATCCTCTCCCTTGCCGGCAGGCGACTTGCCCGCCATGCGACTTATGATTGACTCGCGCTAGCATGCTATAAGATGTGAGCGCTAACAATAATGGTGTGCGGTCAAGACGTTGCGTCGGGGCCGACCACGCAAGAACAGGCGGCGTTTGCCCAGGCCGACGTCCGCCACGGGAGAGGAACTTGCCGAAGATCATATCCGCCCGGGCGATCGTGACCTGTCCCGGGCGCAATTTCGTGACGCTCAAGATCGAGACGGACGCGGGCGTGCATGGCGTGGGCGATGCGACGTTGAATGGCCGCGAGCTGGCGGTGAAGGCCTATCTCGAGGATCATGTGATCCCCTGCCTGATCGGGCGCGATGCGCATCGGATCGAGGATATCTGGCAATATCTCTACAAGGGGGCTTATTGGCGGCGCGGACCGGTGACGATGTCGGCGATCGCGGCAGTCGACATGGCCCTGTGGGACATCAAGGGCAAGATTGCGGGCCTGCCGCTCTATCAACTGCTGGGCGGGGCGAGCCGCGAAAGCGTAATGGTCTATGGCCATGCCAACGGCAAGGATGTCGACGAAACGATCGCCAACGCACTTGCCTACAAGGAGCAGGGCTATCGCGCGATCCGGCTGCAATCGGGGGTGCCGGGGTTGGCATCGACCTATGGCGTGTCGAAGGACCGCTATTTCTACGAGCCGGCCGACGCCGACCTGCCGACCGAGAATGTGTGGTCGAGCGAGAAATATATGCGCTCGGTCGTGCCGTTGTTCGAAAAGGCGCGCGAGGCTTTAGGTTGGGACGTGCATCTGCTGCACGACATCCATCACCGCCTGACGCCGATCGAGGCGGGGCGGCTCGGCAAGGATCTGGAGCCCTATCGCCCCTTCTGGCTCGAGGATCCGACGCCGGCGGAGAACCAGGAGGGCTTCCGCCTGATCCGCCAGCATACGACCAGCCCGATCGCGGTCGGTGAGATCTTCAACTCGATCTGGGACTGCAAACATCTGATCGAGAATCAGCTGATCGACTATATCCGCGCCACCGTGGTTCATGCCGGCGGGATCACGCACCTGCGGCGGATCGCAGCACTTGCCGATCTCTACCAGGTCCGCACCGGCTGCCATGGCGCAACCGATCTGTCGCCGGTCTGCATGGCGGCCGCGCTCCACTTCGACCTGTCGGTGCCCAATTTCGGGGTACAGGAATATATGCGCCACACGTCCGAAACCGACGCGGTCTTCCCCCACGCCTACAGCTTCGAGGCCGGCGCCATGCACCCCGGCGAAGCACCGGGACTCGGTGTCGACATCGACGAAGACCTCGCCCAAAAATATCCCTACAAACGCGCCTTCCTGCCGGTCGCACGGCTCGAAGACGGCAGTATGCATAATTGGTGAGAGGGCCGGCTTGTGAATAATCCTGCTTATGTGCCGAAACCGCCGGTCGGGAAGGTTCGGTGGATCATTTGCGGCCTGCTCTTCCTGGCCTGCGTCATTTCCTACGTCGATCGCATGGTCTTGTCGGTGCTCAAACCGACGTTGAGCCGCGAATATGGCTGGTCCGAAACCGGCTATGGCGATGTCGTTTTCTGGTTTCAGGCAGCCTACGGGATCGGCTTCCTCTTCTTCGGCCGGCTGATCGACAAGGTCGGAGCCAAAGTCGGCTACGTCCTCGCCATGACGGTGTGGACGGCTGCGCATATGGCGCATGCGCTCGTCACCTCGACCATCGGCTTTGCCATGGTGCGACTGCCGCTCGCGCTAGGCGAATCGGGTACCTATCCGGCGGGGCTGGCTGCGATTGCCGAATGGTTCCCCAAACGCGAGCGCGCTTTGACGATCGGCATTTTCAATGCGGGCGCCAATGTCGGTGCGGTCGTGACCCCCTTGATCGTTCCCGCGATCACGCTCGCGCTCAACTGGCAGTCGGCCTTCCTGATCACCGGCCTGTTCAACATCGCCTGGATCGCGGCCTGGGTGCTTCTCTACCGCCGTCCGCGACAGCATCCACGCCTCAGCGAGGCGGAACTGGCGTATATCGAGGCCGAGCCCTTCGTCGATCAAGGGCGGGCGCCCTATCGCAAGGTTCTCAGCACGCGCCAGGCCTGGGCCTATATGGCGGGGCGCTTCCTGATCGACCCCGTCTGGTGGACTTTCCTCTATTGGCTGCCCGATTTCTTCGCCAAACGCTACGGCGTCGATCTCAAGGGCATCGGCGCACCGCTGATCGCCATCTATCTGCTGGCCGACGTCGGCTCGATCTTTGGGGGCTGGTTGTCGTCGCGGATGCTCGCGCTGGGCATTTCCGCCAACCGCTCGCGCAAGACGGCGATGTTCGTCTGCGCGCTGATGGTGGTGCCGGTCATGTTCGCCCAGTCGGCACCAAGCGTCTGGATCGCGGTCGTCCTGCTCGGCATGGCCTGCGCCGGCCATCAGGGCTTTTCGTCCAACCATTTCGCGCTGCCGGCGGACGCCTTCCCCCGGTTCGCCCAGGGGACCGTTGTCGGCCTGGGCGGCTTTGCGGGTGCGTTGGGCGGAATGCTGATGGCGAAATATGCGGGCTATATCCTGCAGACGTTCGGTAGCTATACGCCGATCTTCATCGTCGCCGGCTCAGCCTATCTGGTTGCATTGCTCGTCGTCCACCTGATCAACCCGCGCTATGAAAGCGTGACCAAGCTTACCGCGGAGAATTGACCTTGGCCGTTCTGGCACTGCATCCCGATCGCCTGTTCCCGGCGGACGAGCGCACGCGTTCGATCGCGCGCGCGCTGTACGGGCCGATCAAGGATCTGCCGATCGTCAGCCCGCACGGCCATACCGACCCCGCCTGGTTCGCTTATGATCAGCCCTTCGCCAATCCGGCCGAGCTGCTGATCGTCCCCGACCATTATGTCTTCCGCATGCTCTATTCGCAGGGCGTGCGGCTCGAGGATCTGGGCGTGCCGACGATCGACGGCGACCCGACCGAGACCGACCCGCACCGGATCTGGCGGATCTTCGCGGACCATTATCACCTCTTCCGCGGCACGCCCTCGCGCGCCTGGCTCGATTGGGTGTTCGTCGAGGTGTTCGGCCTCGACGTGCGGCTCGAGCCTGCCACCGCCGACCTTTATTATGAGCGGATCGACGCAGCGCTGAAGACGCCCGCCTTCCGTCCGCGTAGCCTGTTCGAGCGCTTCAATATCGAGCTGATCGCCACCACCGAAAGCCCGCTCGATCCGCTCGACCATCACAAGGCGATCCGCGAGAGCGGCTGGAACGGCCGCGTGGTCACCGCCTATCGCCCCGATCCGGTGATCGATCCCGAGGCGATCGGCTTTGCCGACAATCTGCGCCGCTTCGGCGAGATGGCGGGTGAGGACGTCTCGACCTGGGCCGGCTATTTGCGCGCGCACGAAAACCGCCGCGCTTTCTTCCGCCAGGCCGGCGCCACCTCCACCGATCATGGCCATCCGACCGCCTTCACCGCCGACCTGAGCCGCGCCGAATGCGAGGCGCTCTATGAGCGTGTGCGCTCCGGCCAGGCGGATGCGGCCGATGCCGAGCTGTTCCGCGGCCAGATGCTCACCGAAATGGCGCGCATGTCGATTGAGGACGGGATGGTGATGCAGCTCCACCCCGGCTCGTTCCGCAACCACAATCCGTCGCTGCTGGCGCGTTTCGGCCGCGACAAGGGCGCCGATATCCCGTCCCAGACCGAATATGTCCGTGCGCTCAAACCCTTGCTCGACCGGTTCGGCAATGATCCGCGCCTGACGCTGATCCTGTTCACGCTCGACGAGGATACGTACAGCCGCGAGCTGGCACCGCTCGCCGGCCATTATCCGGTGCTGCGCCTAGGTCCGCCCTGGTGGTTCCATGACAGCCCCGAAGGCATGCGCCGCTTCCGCGAGGCCGCGACCGAGACGGGCGGCTTCTACAATACAGTCGGCTTCAACGACGATACGCGCGCCTTCCTGTCCATTCCCGCGCGCCATGACGTGGCGCGGCGGATGGACTGCGTCTTCCTCGCCCGCCTCGTCGCCGAACATCGGCTGGAGGAGGACGAGGCGCACGAACTGGCGCATGCGCTCACTTATGATCTGGTAAAGGCAGCTTACAAATTGTGACCCGATTGAATGATGTGAATGCGGCCCGGCTTCCCACCTCGGTCGCGCGTCCGAATTACGATCGCTCCGCCGTTGCCACCGGCATCGTCCATCTCGGTGTCGGCGCTTTTCACAAGGCGCATCAGGCGGCGGTCTATGAGGCGGCGCTCAACAGCGGCGATCTGCGCTGGGGCGTGCTCGGCGCCTCGCTCCGCTCGCCTGGAGTGCGCGACCAGCTCGCGCCCCAGGACAATCTCTATACGATCAGCGCGCGCGAAGGCGACGCGACGCAGACGCAGCTGATCGGCGCGCTTCGGGGCGTGCTGGTCGCGCCCGAGGATCCGGCCGCGCTGGTGCGCGCCATGGCCGATCCCCAGGTCCATCTCGTCACGCTGACCGTGACCGAGAAAGGCTATAAGCTCGATCCCGCCACGGGTGCACTGATCGAGAGCGACCCCGATCTTGCCGCCGACCTCGCCTCGCTCGATGCGCCGCGTACCGCGCCCGGCTTCATCGTCGCAGCTTTGGCCGCGCGCCGCGCGGCGGGGCTCAAGCCCTTCACGGCGATCTCGTGCGACAACCTGCCGCACAACGGCAAGCGTCTGCGCGATGCGGTGCTCGCGCTCGCGGGGCGTCATGACAGCGCGCTCCGGGACTGGATCGCGGCCGAAGGCGCTTTCCCCGAGACGATGGTCGACCGCATCGTTCCCGCCACCGAGGAGGCCGATGTGGCCGCGCTCGAGGCGCGGATCGGCCTGGTCGATCGTGCGATGGTCAAGACCGAGCCCTTCACCCAATGGGTGGTCGAGAATCGCTTCGCCGGCGAGCGTCCCGACTTCGCGGCGTTCGGCGTCCAGCTGACCGATGCGGTCGCGCCGTGGGAGGCCGCGAAGCTCCGCCTGTTGAACGGCGCGCATTCGGGCATCGCCTATCTGGGCGGCCTCGCCGGAATCGAATTCGTGCATCAGGTGGTGGCGCTTCCCGCCGGCCGCGCCTTCGTGGAGGCCTTGTGGGACGAGGCGGCCGCAACCCTGTCGCCGCCCGCCGGGCTCGACGTGCCGGCTTACCGGACCGCGCTGATGCGGCGCTTCGCCAATTCGGCGCTCAACCATCGCACGCGCCAGATCGCGATGGATGGATCGCAGAAACTGCCGCAGCGGCTGCTCGCCACCATCTCGGCGCGGCTGGAGGCGGGCCAGAGCGTCGATACGCTCGCGCTCGCCGTCGCCGCCTGGATGCGCTGGCAGGAAGGGCGCGACGATCAGGGTGCGACCCATGTCGTCGACGATCCGCTCGCCGCGCGCACCGCCGGCACCGCCGATCTGCCGGCGGAGGAAGCGGTCGCCCGCCTGCTCGCGATCGACGCCATCTTCCCGGCCGCGCTGGCGGCGCATGACGGCTTCCGCGGCACGCTGACGGACGCCCTCGCCGCGCTCCGCCAGAAAGGCGCGCGGGCGACGATCGAGGAACGGTTCGGATGAATGTCACGCGGCGCCAGGCTCTTGCAGGAGGCGCCGCGCTGGCGCTGGCTCCCCGTGCGTTTGCGGCCGGGCCTAATTCGCTCGACGCGATCGGCAAACCCAACGGCGTGCGCTTCGGCAGCGCGATCGGAATGGCCCAATATCCCGACCCGCGTTATCGCGCGCTGATCGAGGCCGAATGCGGCGTGATCGTGCCCGAGAACGAGCTCAAGATGCACGCCATCCACCCGCTCGGGCCGGACCAGTTCGATTTCACGCGCGGCGACACGTTGGTCGATTACGCTACCCAGCATGGGCTGAAGGTGCGCGGCCACAATCTGATCTGGCACCATCCGCAGTGGATGCCGAAGTGGAGCGAGACCTATGATTATGGTCCGCGCCCGGCCGAGCGCGTCGCGCAGATCCTGACCAATCACGTGCAGACCGTCTGCAAGCGCTATGCGGACCGCATCTACACATGGGACGTGGTCAACGAAGCGGTCGACAACAAAACCGGCGTGATGCGCGAGACCGCCTTTTCCAAGGCGATGGGCAGCCCGGAAGCGGTGCTCGACCTCGCCTTCCACACCGCGCGCGACACGGTGCCCGACTGCGATCTGGTCTATAACGATTATATGAACTGGGACACGCAGGCGCATTGCGGGGGCGTGCTCCATTTGCTCGAGGGCTTCCGCAAGCGCGGCGTGCCGGTCGATACGTTGGGTCTGCAAAGCCATATCAGCGCGCGCGCCGGCATGCCGCGCGGCGGGTTCGGGCCCGAGCAGGAAAAGGCCTGGCGCGGCTTCCTCGATGCGGTCACCGGCATGGGCTATCGGCTGCAGATCACCGAGTTCGACGTCAACGATGCGGCGATCCCTGGCGATTTCACCGCGCGCGACGCGGTCGTCGCCGATCTGACCCGCGCCTATCTCGATTGCACCTTGTCCTATCGCCAGGTCAGCGTGGCGATGGTGTGGGGGATGAGCGATCGCTATTCGTGGCTCCAGCGCAACCAGGGCCGCCGCGCCGACGGCCAGCCGCTGCGCTGCTGTCCCTACGACGCCGATTTCAAGCCGCACCCGATGCGCGACGCGATCGCGGCGGCGCTGGCGAACGCCCCGGCACGCTCATGAAATCCTTGCCGATCCTCGTCGCCCTCCTCCTTGCCATGCCGGCAGCGGCCGCCGCGCCCGATCACTGGGTGGCGAGCTGGGGCAGCGCGCAGCAGGTGCCGGAGCCGCATAATCTCCTGCCCGCCGCCGACATGCAGGATGCGACGCTGCGTCAGGTCGTCCGGCTATCGGTTGGCGGGACCAGGCTGCGCGTTCGCTTCTCCAATGCCTTCGGCACCGAAGCGGTGGTGATCGACGCGGCGCATGTCGCACGATCCGCCGACAAGGCGAGCGCGCGGATCGTGCCCGGCAGCGACCGAACGCTCACCTTCGACGGCCGCCCCACAATCTCGATCCCGCCCGGCGCGGACTATCTGTCCGACCCGGTGCGCCTCGACGCGCCGGCTTTGTCGAGCCTGACCGTTTCGATCCATTTGCCGCAGGCGCCGGCGGGCGAGACCGGTCATCCCGGCTCGCGCGCGACATCTTATTATGTCCATGGCGATCATACCGCCGATGCCGACCTGCCCAATGCCGGCAAGATCGATCATTGGTACCAGCTGACCGGGGTCGAGGTCGCCGCTCCATCCGCCGCGGCGACGATCGTCGCGCTGGGGGATTCGATCACCGACGGTCATGGCGCCACCACCAATGGCGACGATCGCTGGCCCGACATTTTGGCGGCGCGGCTGCAGGCGTCGGCGCCGACGCGCCGGCTGGCGGTGGTCAATATGGGCATTGGCGGCAATCATCTGCTGACCGACGGGCTGGGTCCTAACGTGCTCGCGCGCCTCGACCGCGACGTCTTCGCGCGGCCGGGTGCCAGGACGCTGCTGGTGCTGGAAGCGATCAACGATCTCGGCAAATTGAGCCGCGAGGATGTCCGCACGCCCGAACAGCATAAGGCGCTCGTCGCCGACCTGATCGCCGCTTACGCCCAAGTCATCGATCGCGCGCATGGCCAAGGCGTCAGGGTGATCGGCTGCACCGTTACGCCTTATGTCGGCTCGGATTATTACCATCCCGACGCCGCGAGCGAGGCCGATCGTCAGGCGCTCAACGCCTGGATCCGCACCAGCAAAAAGTTCGATGCGGTGGTCGATTTCGACAAGGCGATCCGCGATCCCGCGCATCCCGAACGGATGATCCCGGCCTATGACAGCGGCGATCATCTCCATCCCTCGGCCGCGGGCTACAAGGTCATGGCCGATCTGATTCCGCTGGAGCTGCTCCGCTGATGCGCAAGATCATCCTCGCCGCCTTGTCCTTTGGCGCCGCTCTGGCCGCGGGCCCGTCGCCCGCGCGCGACATCGCTTTCACCTTCGACGATCTGCCGTCGCATTCGGCGCTGCCGCCCGGCGTGACGCGCCTGCAGGTGGCGCAGGACGTGATCGCCGCATTGAAGGCCGCTGGTGCGCCGCAGGTCTATGGTTTCATCAATGGCGTCGCGATCGATCGTGAGCCCGGCAATGATAAAGTGCTCAAAGCCTGGCGCGATGCGGGTTTCCCGCTCGGCAATCATGGCTGGGCGCATCTGGGCCTCAGCAAGATCGACGAGGCGACGTTCGAAAGCGAGCTGACCAGGAATGAGCCCATCCTGCAGGGCCTCGCCGGCGGTACCGACTGGCGCTGGTTCCGCTTCCCCTTCCTCGACGAAGCCTATGCCGACCCCGCCAAGCGCGCCACTTCGCGCGCCTGGCTCGCCGCGCACGGCTACCGGATCGCGGCGGTGACCGCGAGCTTCGCCGATTATGCGTTCAACGAACCTTATGCCCGCTGCGTCGCCAAGGGCGACAAGGCTGCGGTCGCCGAATTGGAGCAGGCCTATCTCGACGTCGCGCTCGACAGCATCCGCCTGTCGGAGAAAGTCGAGACGGCGCAGTTCGGCCGCACCCCGCCCGACATCCTGCTGATGCATATCGGTGCCTTCGACGCGCATATGCTCCCGCGCCTGCTCGCGCTCTACAAGGCGAACGGCTTCCGCTTCGTCACGCTGGAGCAGGCTGCGAAGGATCCCGCCAATGTGGGCCTGGTCGACCCCAAGCTGCCGGCGCTACCGGGGCGGACACTCAGCGACGGCAAGATCGATGGCGTGATGGCGCATATCGCCACGCTCTGCGGCTAAGCCGCGCTGTCACTCACCACAGGGGTTGCGGCCTGCTGCCGGGAGCCCGTGGAATTCGATCAGCATGCCGAGATCGTCAAGCGTCGGCGCAAGGAATGACGCGCCCGCAAGCCCCGCATAATTGTCCAGCTTGCGCTCATAACCGCGCTCCACCCAGCGCTCCGCGCGGCCGAGGTCGGCGGTCGCAAAGCTGACGCCCAGGATGCGCGGCCCGCTTTTCGCCAGCGCATCCGCCGCCAGACCTGCCCCCTCCGGCCGCAGCGTCAGCAATGCGGTTGGCCCCACGGCCACACAATAGCCCGAGGCGCCGACCACCGGCAGCCGTACCGGCCTGGCGCCGCCAAAGCCCATTCGCTCGAGCTGCTGGCGGTCGCTCTCGGGGTCGTTGGAGACCAGCCAGATCGCGCTCAGCGCCCGCGCGCCATTGGGATGCTCGCGCGTCACCTGACGGTCCGCCCTATTCGCCGGCTCCCACTGGTCGGGTGCATAATCCGGGCTGTAGTCGATGAAGAAGGTACCGTTCGACAGCGGCTGGCGATCGAAGGCGAACAGATGCCAGCCGGGCCTCGCGCTGTCGGGCCCCGCGAACATCGGCGTCACCGGATAGCCCAGCGCCTGCAGCGAGGTCCGGATCGCATCCACGCTTGCGGACCGGAAGCCGAACGTATGCGCACCGGGCTGCTCCTTCAGCGCCAGCCGGTCTTCCTTCGCCCCTGGATCAAAATCGGGATTGGGCCGCGTCACGCCCAGAAGCTCGATGAAACTGGTGTCGGAAAGGCGGATATAGCGATTGGCGACCCCGCCGGGGTCGCGGCCGGGCCGCACCTGGAAGCCCAGTTTCACCGCCATGATCGAGGTCGCCTCGTCGATGCTGCGACCCCATAGCAGCACATGATCGAGCCGCGTCGGCGGCGTCGCTGCGGCGGCCGGGACTGCGAGCGCGAACGCGGCGGCGGCAAGCGAGAAGATGGATCGCATGTAAATGTCTCCGTGGTTTCCTGCGGTCCAGTGGCTTTTTCCCACGTCATCGCGAAGCGCGCAGCACTGTGGCGATCCAGGCCTGCCGGACTGGATTGCCGCGCCCCTGCGGGGCTCGCAATGACGGGTTTCAAGCATCAGATCCCGATCACCTAGGGATGGGCGGGGCAGCGGATCAATGACGCCGGAGGTCATGGAAGATTGACCCGCCAGGTCATTGACCCGCCGCGTGCCGCCCTTAAGCCGAAGCCGTGGCCTCGATTTCCCAGTTCGGCACGATCCTGCGCGGATGGCGCGATGCGCGGCGGATGAGCCAGCTCGATCTTGCCCTGGCGGCCGACGTGTCCCCGCGCCATCTGAGCTGTCTCGAAACGGCCAAGGCGCAGCCCGGACGCGAAATCGTCCTTCGCCTTGCCGAAACGCTCGACGTGCCGCTGCGCGACCGCAACGCCTTGCTGATGGCGGCGGGCTATGCGCCCGTCTATCCGGAGACCGCACTTGCGACCGCGCCGCTGGCGGAGGTCCGGCGCGCGATCGACCTTTTGCTCGAACAGCAGGAGCCCTATCCCGCGCTGCTGCTCGACCGGCACTGGAACATGCTCCAGACCAATCGCGGCATGGATCGGGTCGTGCGCCGCGTCCTTGGCGGCCGCGCTTCGAAACATGACAATATGATCCGCCAGATCTTCGATCCCGCCGACGTCCGCGCCACGATCGTCAATTGGGAAGAGGTGGCGCGCGCCGTGATCGGCAATCTCCAGCATACGCTTGCCTTGTCGCCGAGCGATTCGGCCGGCCATGCTTTGATCGTCGAGGCTTTGGCTTATCCGGGCGTTCCGACCCGCTGGCGCGATCTCGACGTCGCCAGCGCGCCCGCGCCGCTGATGACCACGATCATGCGCGACGGCGCGGAGCATCTGACCTTCTTCTCCACCATCACCACCTTCGCCATGGCGCGCGACGTGACGCTGGAGGAACTGCGCATCGAATGCTGCTTCCCGATCGACGAGCGCACCCGCCGCGTGTGCCGGGAAATGGCAGAGGCGGACGCGGAGTAGCCGCTTTCCTTGCCTTTGCCGGCTCGTTGGGTTAGGGGCGCCCCCGATCGTTCCGATTGAACGTGACGCATAAGCGAGCCCCGGGATGGGGAGCGCAAGCCGGCCGACGAGGTTTCGTCCGCCGGCTCGTTTTGCGTTGGATCGGATCGGAGCCCGATCGTCGCCTGTTGGAAGCGCAGCGCGCACCCATATAGGCGGCGTGAATCGGGCTCCCAAATGCGTTGAGGTTTTGAAGGTATGTTCGACAGTCTGAGCGACCGGCTTGGTGCCGCCTTCGACCGCCTGCGCGGCCGTGGTGCGCTGACCGAAGCCGACGTGCGCGGCGCGATGCGCGAGGTGCGCATCGCCTTGCTCGAGGCGGACGTCGCGCTGCCGGTCGTGCGCCAGTTCGTCGATGCCGCGACCGAGAAAGCGGTCGGGCAGGACGTGCTGCGTTCGGTCACGCCGGGCCAGCAGGTGGTCAAGATCGTCCATGACGAGCTGGTCGCCATGCTCGGCGCCGATTCGTCGGACCTGGACATTGCCGTAACCCCCCCGGCCGTGATCATGATGGTCGGCCTGCAGGGCTCGGGCAAGACCACCACCACCGCCAAGATCGCCAAGCGCCTCAAGGAGCGCCAAGGCAAAAAAGTCATGATGGCGTCGCTCGACGTCAATCGTCCGGCCGCGCAAGAACAGCTGGCGGTGCTGGGCGAGCAGGCCGATGTCGCCACGCTCCCGATCGTTGCCGGCCAGCAGCCGGTCCAGATCGCGCAGCGCGCGCTGCAGGCGGCCAAGCTGCAGGGCTATGACGTGGTCCTGCTCGACACGGCCGGGCGCCTGCACGTCGACCAGGCCCTGATGGAGGAGATGAAGGCGGTCGCCTCCGTCTCCAACCCGCACGAAATCCTGCTCGTGGTCGACGCGCTGACCGGCCAGGATGCGGTCAACGTCGCCACCAATTTCTCCGAACAGGTACCGCTGACCGGCGTGGTGCTGACCCGCATGGACGGCGATGCGCGCGGCGGTGCGGCTCTGTCGATGCGCGCCGTCACCGGCAAGCCGATCAAGTTCGCCGGCACGGGCGAGAAACTGGACGGCCTCGAAGGATTCCACCCGGAGCGTGTCGCCGGCCGCATCCTCGGCATGGGCGACGTGGTCAGCCTGGTCGAACGCGCCGCCGAGACGATCAAGGTCGAGGAAGCCGAAAAGCTCGCCCAGCGCATGGCGGAGGGCAAGTTCGACCTCAACGATCTGCGCGCCCAGCTCGATCAGATGAAGCGCATGGGCGGCCTGTCCGGCCTCGCCTCGATGCTTCCGGGTGTGAAGCAGGTGAAGCAGGCGATGGCCAATGGCGCCGCCGACGACAAGGTGCTGGTGCGCATGGACGCGATCATCGGATCGATGACGCCCAAGGAGCGCGCCAAGCCCGAATTGCTCCAGGCCAAGCGCAAGATCCGCGTCGCCAAGGGATCCGGCACCACCGTGCAGGACGTCAACAAGCTCCTGAAGATGCATCAGGAGATGGCGACCATGATGAAGAAAATGAAGAAGATGGGTGGGCTGGCCAAGATCGCCTCCCTCTTCGGCAAGGGCGGCGGCGGCATGCCGGGCGCGGGCGACCTCGACGCGCTGATGGGCGGCGCCGGCCTGCCTCCGGGTGGGCTTCCCGGCCTTCCCGGCGGTAACAACCCGCAGGGCTTGCCCCCGGGCTTCCAGAATTTCTTGAAGAAGAGATAGCCCGTCGCCCCGGCGTAGGCCGGGGCCGCAGGAAATGGAGGGAAACCTTCGCCTCCTGCGGCCCCGGCCTCCGCCGGGGCGACGATCACGAAACCGAGATTGAAGTAGAAGGAAGAAGACGAAATGGCAGTTTCCATCCGCCTGTCGCGCGGCGGCGCCAAGAAGCGCCCTTATTACCGGATCGTGGTGGCGGACTCGCGCTCTCCGCGTGACGGCTCGTTCATCGAGAAGATCGGCACCTACAATCCGCTGCTCGCCAAGGACGATGCCAAGCGCGTCGTGCTCGACACGGATCGCGCCAAGCATTGGCTGTCGGTCGGCGCGCAGCCGACCGATCGCGTTGCCCGCTTCTTCGACGCCGCCGGCCTGAAGGAGCGCGCCCAGCGCAACAACCCGAACAAGGGCCAGCCGGGCGACAAGGCCAAGGAGCGCGCCGAGGAGCGTGCCGCCAAGGCTGCCGAGGCCGCCGAAGCCGCGCAGGAAGAGACGGTCGAGGTGATGGCCGAGGCGCTCGAGGAAGCGACCCCCGAGGTCGTTGAGGAAGCCGCTCCTGCGGAAGCCGCTGCTGAGGAGGCCGCTCCGGCCGAGGCCGCTGCTGAGGAAGCGCCCGCTGCCGAGGCTTCGGAAGAGGCCACGCCCGCCGACCAGGCGAGCGACGAGGGCGAGTCCGCGCAGGATCCGGCCGAGGGTTCGGACGAAGCGGCTCCGGCCGAAGGCGCCGAGCACGCGTGAGCCCCGATACGCCCGTCACGCTCGCCGTCATCACCGGCGCGCATGGCGTGACGGGCGAAGTCCGGCTGAAGCTCTTCACGGCTGACTTGGGCGGCTACCGCTCGTTCAACGGCGGCACGCTGACAATGAAGAGCCTGCGCAACGGCATCGCGCGCTTCGCCGAGGTGCCGG
>Ga0207698_10001272_pt1 | contig 14707 bp, 7 predicted proteins | sample KBSCornC22_FD_184298 | JGI IMG/M metagenome (GOLD analysis project Ga0207698, IMG submission 184298) | Corn rhizosphere microbial communities from Kellogg Biological Station, Michigan, USA - KBS Corn C2-2 (SPAdes) (version 2) | ecosystem: Host-associated > Plants > Roots > Rhizosphere > Soil ...
GAAGCGATCGTATCCCCCTGGATCAGCAAGGCGATCGAAACCGCTCAGAAGAAGGTCGAGGCGCGCAACTACGACATCCGCAAGCAGGTCGTCGAGTTCGACGACGTGATGAACGACCAGCGCAAGGTCATCTACGAGCAGCGCGCCGACATCATGGACGCGGAGAGCGTCGCCGACGTGATCACCGACATGCGCGCCGAGACGGCGGCGGCGATCGTTGCGGTGAACTGCCCCGCGGGCACTTATCCCGAGCAGTGGAACATCGAGGGCCTCAAGGAGAGCATCGACGCGGTGTTCGGCCTCCCGGCGCCAGTCGATGAATGGCTTCAGGAAGAAGCGGTCGACCCGCTAATCATCACCGAGCGGCTGCAGTCGCTCGCCGACGAGAGCATGGCTGCGAAGCTCGAAGGCGTCGAACCCGAGCGCTGGGCCGATGTCGAAAAGCAGATCCTAATCCAGACGCTCGACCATCATTGGAAGGACCACCTGGCGACGCTCGACGCGCTTCGGCAGGTGATCCACTTGAGGAGCTATGCCCAGAAGAAGCCGATCGACGAATATAAGCAGGAGGCCTTCCTGTTGTTCGAGCGGCTGCTGGTTTCGATCCGCGAGGAGGTGACGCGCATCCTGATGCGCGCGCAGGTTCAGCTCGAGCCGGCACCGCTGCCGGTGCTGCCAGACTTCATCACCCAGCACCTCGATCCCTTCTCGGGCGATGACGACACCGCCGACATCGACGCATCGACCGGCGCGGTGCTGTCGAGCGTGCCGTTCGGGATCATTCCGCAGCAGCCGCTGCCGCAGCGCGAAACCCAGGGCGGCGTGGTCGAAGCGCCGGTCAGCCGCAACGCGCCGTGCCCGTGCGGCTCGGGCAAGAAGTACAAGCATTGCCACGGACAACTGGCCTAGCCGAGGGAGCGGCGGCCGCCGCCCCGGCGCCGATCGATCGAACCGAATTGCGGCGCGCCTACCGGCCCGATGAACAGCCGGTCGCGAATGAGCGGATCGATCAGGCGCGATTAGGCCCAAGCGAGCGCGATGAGGCCGCCGCGATGGCTCGCGCGCTGGTCAAAGGCGTGCGTGCGCACAAGCCTTCGGGCGTCGACGCCTTCCTTCACGCCTATGACCTCGGATCGGACGAAGGCATCGCGATGATGTGCCTCGCTGAAGCGCTGCTCCGAATCCCCGACACCCACACCGCCGACGAGTTGATCGCCGACAAGCTGGCAGGGCCCGACTGGTCGGAGAAGCTGGGACGTTCGGACTCACCGTTCGTCAATGCGGCGACTTTCTCGCTGCTGCTGACCGGCAAGGTTCTCGAAGGGGCACAGGACCGGTCGGACAATTGGAAGGCGGCCTTGGGCCGAGCGGTCGGCCGCTTGGGCGAGCCCGTCGTCCGCGCCGCGGTTCGCGAAGCGATGAAGATCCTAGGCCGCAATTTCGTCTTCGGCCGGACCATCGACGAAGCCCTTCAGCGCGCGAAGCCGGAGCGGGCGCGCGGCCTCAGCCACAGCTTCGACATGCTTGGGGAAGCGGCCAAGACCTACCCGGACGCGGAGCGCTACGCCGACGCTTACCGGAGCGCGCTCGACCGCATCGCCAAAGAGGCGAACGGCGGCTTCAGGCGCTCACCGGGCATATCGGTCAAGCTGACGGCGCTTCATCCTCGCTTCGAATATACGCACTCGGAGGAGGCGCTCGCCTATGTGATCGCAGTCGCTCGCGAGCTGGCGCTCAAGGCGGCTCAAGCCGATGTTCATTTCACCATCGATGCGGAGGAAGCCGATCGCCTCGAGCTCCAGCTCGATGTGTTCGAGGCTTTGCTTGCTGATAACGAGCTGTTTGCGAACGGATGGGGCGGGTTCGGAATCGCCGTCCAGGCCTATCAGAAGCGTGCGGCGCCCTTGTGCGACTGGGTGATCGAAGCGGCGCGAGCGTACGATCGCAAGCTGATGGTTCGCCTTGTGAAAGGGGCGTACTGGGACACGGAGATCAAGGCGGCGCAGGTTGCCGGCTTGTCCGACTATCCCGTCTTCACGCGCAAGGTCGCAACCGACGTCTCCTATCTCGCCTGCGCGAAGAAGCTGCTTGCTGCCGAAGACGTCATTTATCCCGCCTTTGCCACCCACAACGCCAATACCATTGGCCAGGTGAAGGCACTGGCCGGCAGCCGCGAGTTCGAATTCCAGCGCCTCCACGGCATGGGCGAGGAGCTGTACGACGAGCTTGCCGGCCTAGAGCGGCACATCGGCGACAAGCCGACGCCGGTGCGGATCTATGCCCCGGTGGGAAGCCACAAGGAACTGCTCGCCTATCTCGTCCGCCGACTGCTCGAGAACGGCGCCAATTCCTCCTTCGTCAATCGAATTGCCGACGAGCAGGTCTCGATCGACGAGCTGGTCCGCGATCCCGTCGCCGAGCTCGCCGCGCTCGAACCCAAGCGCAATCCGAAGATCATCCTTCCCCGCGACGTGTTCGGTCCTGCGCGCCACAATAGCGCCGGCTGCGACCTCTCCGACCCGCTGGTGCGCGAACCGCTGCTCGAGCGGCTGAAGGCGCTCGAAAGCCGCGAGTGGACGGCCAGGCCGACCTTTGGAAAAGGCGAGGGCAGGCCGATTGTCTCGCCCCAGGACCATCGGATCACTGTCGGCACCACCTTCGAGGCGACCGCCGACGAGGTCGACCGGATGGTCCGCGCCGGCCATGACGCTCAGCAGGATTGGGACGCGCTCGGCGGCGAGGCCCGAGCGCGGCTGCTCGACCGCGCCGCCGATCTCTACGAGGAGCATCGCGAGGAGCTCTGGTCGCTCTGCATTCGCGAAGCCGGCAAAACGTTGATCGACGCGGTGCTCGAAGTCCGCGAGGCGGTCGATTTCCTGCGTTTTTATGCGGCGGAGGCACGCAGGCAGTTCGGCCGTCCGCTGCCGCTTCCTGGGCCGACCGGCGAACAGAATGAGCTTCGTCTCCACGGCCGCGGGGTCTTTGCGAGCATTTCGCCGTGGAATTTCCCACTGGCGATCTTCACAGGCCTGACCTCAGCGCCCTTGGCCGCGGGCAATGCGGTCATCGCCAAGCCGGCCGGGCAGACGCCGCTGATCGGCGCGTTGGCGGTCGAGCTGATGCATCGGGCGGGAATCCCGAAGGACGCCGTCCAGCTTGCGCCAGGCTCGGGCAGGGTCGTCGGCGGAACGCTGACCGCGCATCCGCTGCTTGCGGGCGTCGTTTTCACCGGCTCGACCGATACCGCCAGAATGATTAACCGCACTTTGGCAGAGCGCGACGGCCCGATCATTCCGTTCATCGCCGAAACCGGCGGCCAGAATGCGATGATCGTCGACAGCTCGGCCCTGCCCGAACAGGTGACTCGGGACGTCATCTCTTCGGCATTCCAGAGCACTGGCCAGCGCTGCTCGGCCTTGCGGGTCCTGTTCATCCAGGACGAGGTGGCCGACGACATGATTAGGATGATCGCCGGCGCGATGGAGGCGCTCAAGATTGGCGATCCGCGCGACCTTGCCACCGATGTGGGGCCGGTGATTGACGAAGGCGCCAAGGGGCTCCTGGACGAGCACATCGAATGGCTCGATAAGAATGCCCGGCGAATCTGCCGCCTCAAGCCTCCGGAGCAGGCGAAGCACGGCTGTTTCGTGGCTCCCGCTTTCTATGAGATCGGATCGCTAAGCGAATTGAATCGCGAGAATTTCGGCCCGATCCTTCATGTGATCCGCTTTCCCGGGGACCGGATCGACCAAGTGGTCGACCAGATCAACGCCACCGGCTACGGCCTTACGCTCGGCCTGCAGAGCCGCATCGACACCGTCCGCGACTATGTCGAGGAGCATGCGAAGGTTGGCAATTTCTACGTCAATCGCAACCAGATCGGCGCAGTGGTCGAAAGCCAGCCGTTCGGCGGCGAGGGCTTGAGCGGTACCGGGCCCAAGGCCGGCGGCCCGCACTATGTTGCGCGCTTCGCGACCGAACGCGTCACTTGCATCGATACGACGGCGGCGGGCGGCAACGCGAGCCTGATGGCGGCGCTTGAGGGCTAGGCCGCGCGCGCCTCCAGGCTCAGTTCGTCTTCCAGATTTTCGCGGTCGCGACCGATGGTCGCCGTCGCGCAATGCATTCCTTCGACGAAATAGCGGGCGACCAGTGAGCGGCTCTCGACATCGCCTTCGACCGTAACCGCGTCCCATCCGCTGCCCCGTCCGACATAGCGGATCGCGGTCCCATATTGCTCCGTCCAGAAGAAGGGTGCGGAGTCGAAGTGCTCGCGCCCGCCGAGCATGTTGGCGGCGGCGACCTGGCCTTGCCGCTCGGCGACGACCCAATGCTCGATCCGCACCCGCTCGCCGGAGACAGGTTCCGGATAGGCGGCGATGTCGCCCGCCGCGTAAATGCCGGACACTGTGGTCTGCAGAAAAGCGTCCACTACGACGCCGCTCTCCACCGCTGCTCCCGCGCTCTCCGCAACAGCGGTTCGCGGGCGAACGCCGATCCCGACGAGTACGAAGTCGCCTTCCACGGCCTTTCCGTCGGCGAGCCTCACCGCCTCGCCGTCGAAGCCGGTCACCACTGAGCTGAGGTGGAAGCGGACGCCATTGCGCTCGTGAAGCGCCTGCAGCTGCTTGCCGACTTCGGTGCCGAACACGCGGTCGAGCGGCACTTCCTCGACCGAGACGATGTCGACCTCGACATTGCGGTGCCGGAGCGCCGCCGCCGCTTCGAGCGCAATGAAGCTCGCGCCGATGATGACGGCGCGGGCGCCGGGCTTTGCCTGCTCCGCGATCGCCCGCGCATCGGCGACGATGCGGAGCGTGAACACGTTGGAACGGTCGAAGCCAGGCACATTGAGCCGGTTCGGCTCGGCTCCAGTCGCGATCAGCAGTCGATCGAACGGCAGCTCCTCGCCCGAAGCGCAACGGACGATGCGGCCGGCCGAATCGATGCTTGCGACCTCGGTCGAAAGCCGGAGATCGATATTGTTCTCCCGATACCAATCCTCGCCCCGAAGCCACAACCAGTCTTCGGGCATGCCGCCGGCGAGATAATCCTTCGATAGATTGGGCCGGTCGCAGGGTGGATCGGCGTCGGCGCTGAGCATCGTGATCGCACCGGTAAAGCCGAGCCGCCGAAGCTCCTGCGCGCAGGCGAGCCCGGCGGCGCCCCCACCGACGATCACGATCCTTTGCACATCGCTCTGCAGGGAAGGAGTTTCGGACCGTTCCTCGAGCTTGCGCCGGACGAAAGCGCGATCACCCTCCACTTCGACGACCCACCGGTCGAGCGGATCTAGGGCCGGCGCTCGAAGCCTGGCTCCCGTCCGCAGATCGAAACAGGCATGGTGGAGCGGGCACCGGACGCTCGTCCGTCCGATCACGCCGTCGGCGAGCGCCGCGCCATAATGGGTGCAAGTGCCGCTAACCGCGTAGAGCTGCCCATCGATATTCGACAACAGCACCGCATCATCGCCGACCCGGCCGGCGACCGTGCTTCCTGCCAAAACCTGCGAGAGGCTGATCCCTTCCGAGAAGTTCGGACCCGTTGCGCTTGCTGCCTCGCCCACTGCTTTTGCCCTTCTGCCGAAGCCCCTATTGCTTGGATGGCAAAGGGGAAGAGACGGTTCCTGGCCGGGGTAAAGATGGTGGCTCCCCGGGCCTGATTCGAACAGGCGGCCGTCCGATTAACAGTCGGATGCTCTACCGCTGAGCTACCGGGGAGTGTCCCTCTAACGGGCGAGGCGGCTAGATAGCGAAGCCCGTCTTAAAGGCAAGTATTCAAGTGGCGAATTGCTCCATCGCGATGCGCTCGTCGAGCGCATGTTCGGGGTCGAACAGCAAGGTCAGCGAGCGCTCGCGGTCGAGCCGAATCTCCACTCTGGCGACGTCGCGCACCTCGGTCTGGTCGGCGACGGCCGAGACGGGGCGGTTCTGCGCTTCGAGAATGGTGAGGCAGACGGCCGTATCGTCGGGCAGGATCGCACCCGACCAGCGGCGCGGGCGGAATGGGCTGATCGGAGTCAACGCGAGCATCTTCGCCTGCAACGGCAGAATCGGCCCGCGCGCGGAGAGATTGTAGGCGGTCGAGCCGGCCGGCGTCGCCACCAGCACGCCGTCGCAGGCGAGCTCCGGCAGCGCGACCCGGCCGTTGACCGCAATCTCGATCTTCGCCGTCTGCCGCGTTTCCCTGAGCAAAGAGACTTCATTGATCGCCGCATGGGTGAAGATCTTGCCCGCAACGGTGGTCGCTCGCATTTCGAGCGGGGCGACGCGGATCGCCTTCGCTTCCTCGATCCGTTCTGAGAGCCGGTCGATCCGCCACTCGTTCATCAGGAAACCGACCGTGCCGCGGTTCATCCCGAACACCGGAACGCAGCGGCGATCGCCGTCGAGCATTTCGTGCAGCGTGTGGAGCATGAAACCGTCGCCGCCGAGCGCGACGAGCGCATCCGCTTGGTCGGCTTCGGCGAACCGGTAGCGGCGGCGAAGCATCGCTTCGGCCGCTTTCGCCACATCGGTGTGCGACGAAAGCAGGCCGATGCCGCGGCTCGACAGATCGACGGGCGCTTTCTCGCCCGATTGTGATGCGTCGGCGGTCAATCCTGGCTCCTCGTCGGGTCTGGCTATTCGAAAGAATAGGAGCATCGACACACAACGTCACTGTCCCGTTTCGGGGCTCGGTCTGTGGACCGGTTCCGCATCGACCGAACAGCCGCTAGCTCCGGACCGGTCATGTTATCGTGGGACAGCATCAACAAGCGGACGAGACGGGCGTCGGACGGAGCGCCGGCGCCTGTTCCTCCCGCGCGCGACATGATGCTCGAGGTCGCCATCGCCCACGAGCAGATCGACCTGCTTTATCAGCCGGTCATCGATATGCAGACGGGGCGGTTGGCGGGGGCCGAAGCGCTTGCCCGTTGCGGAGTGGTGCGCGACGCGGAGAGCCTCTTCGCCAGGGCCAATTCCGCGCTCCTCGGCGAGCGCTTGTCGCGGCTTATCCAGCGCAAGGCGCTTGGCTGCGCGGCAGTGTGGGAAGGGCCGCTCAAAAGTCTCGATATCTCCATCAACCTGCTTCCGGCGGACATCAGCCGTCCAGGCTACGACCGGTGGCTACTCGAGGAGATCGACGCCGTGGCGGTCGATCCCAGGCGGATCACACTGGAGATCACTGAAAGCGCGCTGCTCGCGGACCGCGAAAGCGTTGCGGTTCGGCTCTCGGCGCTTCGCCGGGCCGGTCTCCGGATTGCGGTCGACGATTTCGGCACCGGTTATGCGAGCCTCGATTATCTGACGGCGCTGCCGCTGGACCTGCTCAAGATCGATCGCGGCCTGATCGCGAATATCGTCGACCGCGAGCGTGACCAGATCGTCGTCAAGGCACTGATCCGCCTCGCTGGCGAGCTAGGGCTCAAGATCGTGGTCGAGGGGGTCGAGACAGAGGGCCAACTGGCGCTGCTCAAGGAATGGGGATGCGAGCGCTATCAGGGCTTTCTGGGTTCAATGCCACTCACGCATGAAGAACTGATGCGCTTCGCGGCCTGTGATGCGGTTTTCTAGGCCGCCTCTTTCTTCTCTCCCGCCATCGCCACTCGCGCGAGGCCGCGCGAAAGCTGCAGCGCCCCGTTGAGGCGCTCGTCGGCCGTCCTCCAGTTGCGCGCAATGCTCATCTTGCTGTCGGGCCTGAGCTTCGCCGCGCCCTTCAGCCGCTCGATGTAGGAAAGCAGGCCCGCCAAGTCGGGGAAACCGTTATCGGCGAATGTCACGACCGCGCCTTTTGGACCGATGTCGAGCTTGGCGATCATCGCCTCGCGGCAATTGAGCTTCACCTCGACGATTTTCATGAGGTTGGCGGTTTCGTCCGGAAGAGCGCCGAAGCGATCGATTAGCTCGGCCGCGAACGCTTCGATCGCATTGCGGTCCTCGAGCTCGCCGAGGCGACGGTAGAGGCCCATTCGGAGGTCGAGGTCCGGGACGTAATGTTCCGGAATCATGATTGGCGCGTCGACGCTGATCTGGGGCGTGAACTCCTCCGGCCGCGGAACGCCGCCGGCCTTAAGCTCGATGATCGCGTCTTCAAGCATCGACTGGTAGAGCTCGAACCCGACCTCCTTGATGTGGCCGGACTGCTCGTCGCCCAGCAAATTGCCTGCACCGCGGATGTCGAGGTCGTGACTCGCGAGCTGGAAGCCGGCGCCGAGATTGTCGAGCTCGCTCAGCACCTGCAGCCGCTTCTGCGCCGCTTCGGTGATCGAACGATCGGCCGGCATCGTGAGATAAGCGTAGGCGCGCGCCTTCGCCCGCCCGACCCGCCCGCGCAGTTGATATAGTTGAGCAAGCCCAAAGCGGTCCGCGCGATGGACGATCAGGGTGTTCGCGCTTGGGATGTCGAGGCCGCTTTCCACGATGGTGGTCGACAGGAGGACGTCATATTTGCGGTCGTAGAAGGCGCTCATCCTCTCCTCGACAGCGGTTGCGCTCATCTGACCGTGCGCCGTGATGAACTTCACCTCCGGCACCTGCTCGCGAAGCCATTGCTCCATGTTGGGCAGGTCGGCGACTCGCGGCACGACGAAGAAGCTCTGGCCGCCACGGAAATGCTCGCGCAGCAGCGCCTCGCGTAGCACCACGCCGTCGAATGGAGTGACGTAGGTGCGGACCGCAAGCCGGTCGACCGGCGGAGTCTGGATAACCGAAAGCTCGCGAAGGCCGCTCATCGCCATCTGCAGCGTGCGCGGGATCGGGGTGGCGGTCAGCGTCAGCACATGGACGTCATTCTTGAGCGCCTTCAGCCGTTCCTTGTGAGCGACCCCAAAATGCTGCTCTTCGTCGACGATGACGAGGCCGAGCCGCTTGAATTCGACGCTCTTGGCGAGAATCGCGTGCGTGCCGATCACGATGTCCGCCTTGCCGTCCGCCAGGCCCTCCTTGGTCCGTTTCGCCTCCGCTGCCGGGACCAGCCGCGACAGCCGTCCGATGTTGATCGGATAGCCGTGAAAGCGTTCGGCGAAGTTCGCATAATGCTGCCGCGCCAGAAGCGTTGTCGGGCAAACCAGCGCTACCTGCTTGCCCGACATCGCCATCACGAACGCCGCTCGAAGCGCGATCTCCGTCTTGCCGAACCCGACATCGCCGCACACTAGCCGGTCCATCGGCTTTCCGGCTTGAAGGTCCTGTAAAACATCTGCGATCGCGCGGTCCTGATCGTCGGTCTCTTCGTAAGGAAAGCGGTCAACGAAAGCCGGATAGCTGGAGTCCGGCTCGGCAACGACGCCCGGTCGGGTCGCCCGAAGCGCCGCAACCTTGATGAGCTCGCCCGCAATCTCACGGATGCGCTCCTTCATCCGCGCCTTGCGTCGCTGCCACGCCTCGCCGCCCAGGCTATCGAGCGACACGCCCTCGCTCTCGTTGCCGTAGCGGCTCAGCAGCTCGATATTTTCGACTGGCACATAGAGTTTGTCGCCGCGAGCATATTCGAGTGCGACGCAGTCGTGCGGCACCTTGCTGACGGGGATTTGCGTCAGCCCTTCGTAGCGACCGATGCCGTGGTCGGCGTGGACCACGAGATCGCCGGGGGAGAGCGTCGCCAGCTCCTCGAGGAATGCCGCGGCCGCCTTGCGCCTCCTGCGCCGGCGCACGAGCCGGTCGCCGAGCATGTCCTGCTCGGTGAGGACCGCCACGTCGGGGGTGGTGAAGCCATGGTCGAGTGGAAGAACGAGCAGGGCCGGCTGGGTCTTCGACCCGAGCGCTTCCTGCCAGCTGTCGGCGAGCTTCTGCGCCTTCAGCCCATGGTCTTCGAGCAGACCGGACAGGCGCTCGCGCGCGCCCCGCGTATAGCTCGCAAGCACCACCTTGTGTCCGCTGCGGCGGAGGTCGCCGATATGTTTGGCCACTGCCTCGTAGACGTTCGCCTGCTGCGCCCGCTCGGGCGCGAAGTCGCGTGCCGCATCGACTCCGAAGTCGATGAGGCGTTCGGATTCGGGCTCATGGAAGGGAGAGACGAGGTGGATCGGCCGCTCGGCCTCCTCCGACCCCCATTCCTGTTGGGAGAGATAGAGCTCGTTCGGGTCAAGCGGCCGATAGCTGCCGGCCTGCGCCTCCATCGCGCGGACGCGGTTCTGGTAATAATCCTCGATGGTTTCGCGACGGGCTTCGATTGCCTTGTCCGCCGCGGCGTCGCGGATCACGAGATCGTTTTCGTCAAGGTGATCTAACAAGGTCGCGAGCCGCTCCTCCAGAAGCGGCAGCCAGTGCTCCATGCCCGACATTCGTCGGCCTTCGGACAGCGCTTGGTAGAGCGGATCCTGAGTCGCCGTGGCGCCGAACGTCTCGCGATAGCCGGACCGGAACCGCTTTATGCTGTCGGAATCGAGCAATGCTTCGGAGGCGGGCATGAGCGTGAAGGCGTCCGCCTCGCCGCTCGAACGCTGGTCGGTCGGATCGAACCGTCTAAGCGTGTCGATCTCGTCGCCGAAGAAGTCGAGCCGGAGCGCCAGCTCCTCGCCAGCTGGGAAGAGGTCGATCAGCGATCCGCGGACCGCATATTCTCCATGCTCGGCCACGGTATCGACACGCTGGTAACCGAGCGCGTTCAGCTGCTCGACCAGCTGCTCTCGCTCGATCCGCTCCCCTTCGGCGATACGCCGCGTGAAATGACGGATGCGGAAGGGTGTAAGCAACCGCTGCGAAGCCGCGCTGGCAGTTGCGATCAGCAGCTGTGGCTTGTCGCGCTTCGCTTGCAAGGCGCCGAGCGTCGCCAGTCGCTCGGCCATCACCGCAAGTGCCGGTGAGGCGCGGTCGTAGGGGAGACAGTCCCAGCCTGGCAGCGTAAGGATGTCGACTTCTGGCGCGAACAGCGGGACGGTGGCTGCAAGCGCGCGCAGTGCCGCTTCGTCAGCGACGATAGCGACTGCGCGGCCACCGCTGCGGGTCCCGTGCGCCGCGCGCGACAAATCGGCCGCTAACCACGGCAGGAAGCCCGACGGCACGCCCGCCATCGTCAGCGGCTGTTTCGCGCTGAGGACGCGCTGCAGCGACTCGGTCATCGGCTGATCCGGATATAGTCGAGCTTCTTCAACGCCTTCATCATCGGGCCGGCGAACTGCTCCGGCGGCTCGGCAGTTCCGTGCGCCCAGGCCATGATGTCGACGTCCTGCTCTTCGAGCATTGCCTCGAACTGTGCGCGCTCCTGCGAGTCCCACTGCAGGTGGTGCGCATCGAAGAAGCCGCCGACCAGCATGTCTGCCTCCCTGGTGCCGCGATGGTGCGCGCGCCAGGCGAGGCGCTTCAGGTCCAAGTCGGAAGGCATGGCGGCCATGTAGGAGGGAAATATCGTCATTGCGAGGCCTCGAAGAGGCGACGGTAACCCGCGCGCTACTTGGATTGCTTCGCTGCGCTCGCAATGACAACAAGGCTCATGCGGCCCGAAATCCTCAACCCGCTCTTCACCGAGGTGGAAGCCCTGAAGGGCGTCGGGCCGCAGGTCGCCAAGCTGCTCAAGAAGCTCGGCATCGAGCGGGCCATCGACCTCCTCTATCACCTCCCCACCGGCTCGATCGAGCGGATCAAGGCCAATGCGGCCAACGCCTCGCTGCTCGGTCGAAACGTGATCCTCGAGGTTAGGCCATTCGAGACGCGGGAGAGCCGTTCCGGGCGCGGACCGACGCGCATCTTCGCGACGGACTCGGACGGCAACACCCTCAGCCTCGTCTATTTCAACAATCCCAGCTGGGCGAAGCGCACACTCCCTCAAGGTCAGAAGCGGATCGTCTCGGGCAAGCTCGAGCAATATGGCGACGAGTGGCAGATCATCCATCCCGAAGTCGCCGAACCCGGCAAAGGGCCGCCGCCGCTGATCCGCGAGCCCGTCTATCCGCTCACCGAAGGCCTGACGAACCGACGCCTCGGGGAGCTGGCGCGCGAAGCGTTGGAGCGAGCCCCCGAGTTGCCCGAGTGGATCGAGCCGTCGCTCGCAGCGCGTGAATGCTGGAGCGCGTGGCGTGCGTCGCTCGCGCTCGTCCATCGCGAGCCCGGCGCCGAGGATGCTCGCCGGCGACTCGCCTATGACGAAATCTTCGCCAACCAGCTGGCGCTTCTGCTGCTCCGCCAGTCACAGCGGCGGCACCGGACGGTGTCGTTGTCCGGCACCGGCGAGCTGATCCGCAAGCTCGAACTGCCATACCAGCTGACCGATGCGCAGCGGCGCGTGATCCGAGAAATCCGCGGCGACATGGCGCAGATGGTGCCGATGCTGCGGCTGCTCCAGGGCGACGTTGGCTCCGGCAAGACGCTCGTTGCAGTCGCGGCGATGCTGACAGCAGTTGAAAGCGGCGCGCAGGCGGCGCTCCTCGCGCCGACTGAGATCCTAGCCCGCCAGCATCATGCGACCCTGCTCGGCCAGCTCGACAGCCTCGGTGTGCGCGTGGCGATCCTCACCGGCCGTGAGAAAGGTCGTGCGCGCGACAGCGTGCTGATGGGCCTCGCCGACGGCTCGATCGACATTCTCGTCGGCACTCACGCCATCTTCCAGGAGAAGGTTGCGTACAAGCAGCTAGGCCTCGCCGTGATCGACGAGCAGCACCGGTTCGGGGTGTCGCAGCGGCTGCTGCTCGCCTCGAAGGCCGAGCAGCCGCCGCACCTGCTGGTGATGACCGCGACGCCGATCCCGCGAACCCTGACCCTCACCCGATATGGCGAGATGGACGTCAGTCGGATCGACGAGATGCCGCCGGGCCGAACGCCAGTCGAAACGCGCGTGATCAGCGAGGAAAAGCTGCCCGACGTAATCAATGGCCTCGGACGGCACATCGGCGCCGGCGGGCAAGCCTATTGGGTATGCCCGCTGGTCGAGGAAAGCGAAAAGACGGATGCCGCGGCGGCCGAGGAACGCGCGCGAATCCTCAAGCTGCGCTTCGGTGAAGACAAGGTGGGGCTCGTCCATGGTCGTATGAAAGGCACCGACAAGGACGCCGTGATGGAGGCTTTCGCGTCCGCAAGTCTGGCCGTGCTTGTCGCGACCACGGTCATCGAGGTCGGAGTCGACGTGCCCAATGCGACTTTGATGATCGTCGAGGGAGCCGATCGCTTCGGCCTCGCCCAGCTCCACCAGCTTCGCGGCCGGGTCGGACGGGGAAGCGGCAAGAGCACCTGCCTGCTGATCCGCGGCCAGAACCTCACCGACGTCGGCCGCGCGCGGCTTTCTTTGATGCGCGAAACCAGCGATGGCTTCCGCATCGCCGAGGAGGATTTGCGTCTGCGCGGGCCCGGCGAAATCCTCGGCACCCGCCAATCGGGCGAGGAGGCATTCCGAGCCGCCACGCCGCAAGACGTGGAGATCTTGGCCCCGATCGCCCAAAGCGACGCCCAGCTCCTCCTCGACCGCGACGGCGGCCTTGCCGGCCCGCGCGGGCAGGCGGCGCGAATCTGTCTCTATTTGTTTGAGCGGGACCAAGCGGTGGGGCTGATCCGCTCGGGCTGATCGACGGCAGTGCCCGCCTGTCCGGCGCCAAAAACTTGAGGCTTCTCCTGTTTCCGCTGAATATTCCGGAACGCGAATGCATTCTTCGTTAGTTTGGCTATGCCGATCTTTTTGATTGCGCTGCAGATGCAACTGCCATCCGACAGTCACCTGAATTGGAAACATTGCCCGCCAGTTGGATAGCGCCTCGGCAAGAGCAGGCGTATGGGGTAGCTCGTCACGCGAGTCATGCTGACGCACACGAGGCGAGTTGATCAAACTGCAAGTAGAAACGTCTCCGAACGGTAGATTTCCAGCAGGGAGAACTTAATTTCGTGCTCATCTACTGGCTACTGTTTGCGTACTTTGCAATTGGCGCTCTCCTGGCTTGCTCCATCGCATCAGGAACGCGAAGGCCTAACGTTCTTTTTACCTTAGGCGCCGTCTTCATGATAGGGCTAATCGGCCTTCGTTATAAGGTGGGCGGAGACTGGCTAGAATATCAGTTTATGTATCAGCACACGGGCCAAGTTGACCTAACTAGAGCCATGACTATCGGAGATCCTGCTTATCAAGCAATAAGTTGGCTATGCTATCAAATTGGATTTGATATCTGGCTCGTAAATATAGTCTGCGCTGCCATATTCGTTTGGGGTTTATATCGATTTTCACAGTCTCAGCGTTGTCCTTGGCTGTGCATATTGGTTTCTATTCCTTATATGGTGATAGTCGTCGCGATGGGCTATACGCGGCAAGCGGCAGCACTAGGCATCATCATGGCCGGGATAGCTGCAGTTACACGCGGCGGTTCGACCTTGCGATTCTCGCTGTATGTCGTTTTTGCAGCTTTGTTTCACAAGACTGCAATCATTATATTTCCGATTGTTGCAATTTCTTCTGGAAGAAATCGCGCGGTAAATCTGCTAATCGTCATTACGACGGGGATATTCTTGTACGATGTTTTCCTGGGCAATTCCATGGATCGTTTCGTCAGCGGCTATCTCGTCGCCCGCTACTCAGCTCAGGGTGCGGTAATCAGGGTACTGATGACCGCATTTTCCGGAGGCTTATTCTTTATCCTGCGGCAGTCCTTGAAATTTAATGACGTAGAGCGAAAAATCTGGAGAAACTTCTCTATATCGTCAATGATCGCATTGTTTATCGTGATATATATTCCTTCGTCAGCAGCGGTCGATAGGATTTCTCTTTATCTTATTCCGCTGCAGGTAGCGGTTTTGGGCAATCTTCCGCAATG
>Ga0207698_10001279_pt1 | contig 14675 bp, 11 predicted proteins | sample KBSCornC22_FD_184298 | JGI IMG/M metagenome (GOLD analysis project Ga0207698, IMG submission 184298) | Corn rhizosphere microbial communities from Kellogg Biological Station, Michigan, USA - KBS Corn C2-2 (SPAdes) (version 2) | ecosystem: Host-associated > Plants > Roots > Rhizosphere > Soil ...
TCATTATAATCGATCCGCGCGGTCGGCACGTCCTTGAGCATGTCGCCGAGCACCGTCCCCGGAACCGGGACCAGTGCATTGATCGGCACGCTCTCAGGCGCCTCCGGCAAGGTCGCGAGCGAATGGAGGAAGCTCACCCGGTCCTCGCGCGTCTCACCCATGCCGACAATGCCGCCGCAGCAGACGTTGATCCCGGCGTCGCGCACACGGTCGAGCGTGTCGATCCGGTCAGCCCAGGTCCGGGTGGTGATGACCGACCCGTAATTTTCGGGCGAGGTGTCGAGATTGTGGTTGTAATAATCGAGGCCCGCCTCGCCCAGCCGCTGCGCCTGCGCGTCGGTGAGCATGCCGAGCGTCATGCAGCTTTGCAGCCCGAGCGCGTTGACGCCCTCCACCATCGCGCAGATCGCATCCATGTCGCGATCCTTGGGCTCGCGCCAGGCAGCGCCCATGCAGAAACGCTGCGATCCCGCCTCCTTGGCCGCGCGCGCGGCGTCCAGCACGGCATCGACGTCCATCAGCTTGGAGGCCTTGAGGCCACTCTCGGCATGGACCGATTGCGAGCAATAGCCGCAATCCTCCGCGCAGCCGCCAGTCTTGATCGACAGGAGCGTCGCGCGCTCGACCTGGTTGGGATCGTGATGCGCGCGATGTACCTCCGCCGCACGGAAGACGAGATCCATGAAGGGCAGATCGAACAGGGCCGCGACTTCGGTTCGGGTCCATCCACCGTCGCCCCGGCGGAGGCCGGGGCCGCTGGAGGTTGCGCCCCGCCGTTGTAGCAAATCTCCAACGGCCCCGGCCTCCGCCGGGGCGACGGCTGCGCGCGCGCGTTCCAAATCGATCATCTCATTCATTCTGCAGCCTCGTTGAGCCCCGCCGGGGGCAGATTATGTCCGAGCAGGCGAAGTACCTCGCCCGCGGCTTCGACCAGATTGGTGCCGGGTCCGAAAATCGCCTGAACCCCTGCATCGTAGAGGAAGGCATAATCCTGCGCCGGAATGACGCCGCCCGCCACCACCTTGATGTCGGCGCGCCCCGCATCGCGCAAATGGCGGATCAGTTCGGGGATCAGGGTCTTGTGCCCGGCCGCCAGGCTGGAGGCGCCGACCACGTCGACGTCGCGCTCCAGCGCCAAAGCGGCGGCTTCCTCGGGCGTCTGGAACAAGGGCCCGGGGATCACCTCGAACCCCAGGTCGCCGAACGCAGAGGAGACCAGGTTGGCACCGCGATCATGCCCGTCCTGTCCCATCTTGGCGACCAGGATGCGGGGCTTGCGGCCCTGGCGGTGCGCGACCGCGTCGACGCCCTCGACCAAAGCCGCCCAGCGGCGGTCGTCCTGATAGGCACCGCCATAGATGCCCGACACCGGGGTCGGAGTGGTGCCGTAGCGGCCGAACACATCCTCCAGCGCCTGGCTGATCTCGCCCAATGTCGCGCGGGCGCGCGCGGCGTCGACCGCAAGGGCGAGCAGATTGCCCTTCATCCGTTCGGGCTGAGCTTGTCGAAGTCCTGTATTTTCTTCATCCCCATCGGAAGACAAGGACAGCCCTTCGACAGGCTCAGGGCGAACGGGGGGTGTGGCGCGGGCACCCTCGCGCAGCGCATCGAGTGCGTGCTGGCAGGCCTGCTCGTCCCGGTTCGCCTTGACCCGCTCGATCCGCGCGATCTGGCCTGCGCGCACTGCATGATTGTCGACGTCGAGGATCGGGATCTCGGCCTGTTCGGGCAAAGTATATTTGTTCACGCCGACGATCACCGTCTCGCCGCGATCGACCCGCGCGGCGCGCGCGGCAGAGGCCTCCTCGATCATCGCCTTGGGCCAGCCGGCGGCGACCGCCTTGGCCATGCCGCCCCCACGATCGGCGCGCTCGATCAACTCAAGCGCGCGGTCGTGCAGCTCCTGCGTCAGCGCCTCGACATAATAAGAGCCGCCCAGCGGATCGGCGACATGCGTGATACCGCTTTCCTCCTGCAGCACGAGCTGGGTGTTGCGCGCGATGCGGGCGGAGAAATCGGTCGGCAGCGCGATCGCCTCATCGAGCGCGTTGGTGTGGAGCGACTGGGTGCCGCCCAAGGCCGCCGCCATCGCCTCGATCGTGGTGCGGATGACGTTGTTGTAGGGATCCTGCTCGGTCAGCGAGACACCGGACGTCTGGCAATGGGTGCGCAGCATCTTGGAGCGATCGTCCTTCGCCCCCAGCTCGGTCATCACGTCGTGCCACAATTTCCGCGCCGCGCGCAGCTTCGCCACCTCCATGAAGAAGTTCATGCCGATTGCGAAGAAGAAGCTCAAACGCCCTGCAAAAGCGTCGATATCCAGGCCGGCGGCGATCGCCGCCTTCACATAGTCCTTGCCGTCGGCGATGGTGAAGGCGAGCTCCTGCACCGCGGTCGCCCCCGCCTCCTGCATATGGTAGCCGGAGATGGAAATGGAGTTGAACTTCGGCATGTGCGCCGAAGTGTAGGCGATGATGTCCGACACGATCCGCATGCTTGGGCTCGGCGGATAGATGTAGGTGTTGCGGACCATGAACTCCTTGAGGATGTCGTTCTGGATGGTCCCGTCGAGCATCGCCTGGGGGACGCCCTGCTCCTCGCCGGCAACGATGAAGAAGGCCAGGATCGGGATCACCGCGCCGTTCATCGTCATGCTGACCGACATCTTGTCGAGCGGGATCCCGTCGAACAGGATCTTCATGTCCTCGACCGTGTCGATCGCGACGCCCGCCTTGCCGACATCGCCGACCACGCGCGGATGGTCGCTGTCATAGCCGCGATGCGTGGCGAGATCGAAGGCCACCGACAGCCCCTTCTGCCCGGCGGCGAGGTTGCGGCGATAGAAAGCGTTGGACTCCTCGGCGGTCGAGAAGCCGGCATATTGCCGGATCGTCCAGGGCCGCCCGGCATACATCGATGCACGCACCCCACGGGTGAACGGCGCGAAGCCGGGCAGACCCGGATCGATCCCGTCGACATCCTCTTCAGAATAGAGCGGCTTGACCGATATCCCCTCCGGCGTGCGCCAGGTGAGGTCGCGGCCCTTCACCTCCTTGTCGGCAAGGGTTTTCCAGTCCGCGGGCGTGGGCTTCTTCAAATCCCCTCTCCCGCAGGCGGGAGAGGGAGGGACCCATTGCGCCAGCCATGGGAGGGTGAGGGCAAGGAGTTCATGACGCCCAGCGAGGTTGCAGGCAAAGCCTGAACGCCACCTGCCCTCACCCTCCCAAGCCTGCGGCTTGGGCCCCTCCCTCTCCCTGAAAGGGAGAGGGGCAGATGCTCAATGCCCACGCGGCGTCTCCATCAACTCCACCAATACCCCGCCCATGTCTTTCGGGTGGACGAAGATCACGAGCGTGCCATGCGCGCCAATACGCGGTTCGCCCAATATCGTCGCGCCCTTCCCTTCCAACTCGGCCTTGGCGGCCGCTACGTCGGGCACCTCGAAGCAGACATGATGCTGCCCTCCGGCCGGATTCTTCGCCAGGAACTTCGCGATCGGCGAATCCTCGCCCAAGGGTTCCAGCAGTTCGATCTGGCTGTTGGGTGTGTCGACGAAGCAGACGCGCACCTTCTGCGCCGGGAGGTCGAACGGCTCGCGGATCACGGTCGCGCCGAGCAGATCGCGATAACGCGCGACCGCCTGCTCGATCGAGGGCGTCGCGACGCCGACATGGTTGAGGGGGCCGAACTTCATAGCGGGATATTGTCGTGCTTCTTCCAGGGGTTCTCCAGTTGCTTGTCGCGCAGCTTCCTCAAGCCCAAAGCGATCCGCCGCCGTGTGGAATGCGGCATGATCACCTCGTCGATGAAGCCCTTGGACGCCGCCACGAACGGATTGGCGAAGCGGGCCTCATATTCGGCGGTGCGCTCGGCGATCTTGTCGGGATCGTCTAGGTCCTTGCGGAAGATGATCTCGACCGCGCCCTTGGCGCCCATCACCGCGATCTCGGCGGTCGGCCAGGCGTAATTCAGGTCGCCGCGCAGATGCTTGGAGGCCATCACGTCATAGGCCCCGCCATAGGCCTTGCGCGTGATGACGGTGATCTTGGGTACGGTCGCCTCGGCATAGGCGAAGAGCAATTTGGCGCCATGCTTGATGATGCCATTATGCTCCTGGGCGACGCCGGGCAGGAAGCCGGGCACATCGACGAAGGTCAGGATCGGGATTTCGAACGCGTCGCAGAAGCGCACGAAGCGTGCCGCCTTCTTGGACGAATTGATGTCGAGCACGCCCGCCAGCACCATCGGCTGGTTGGCGACCACGCCCACCGTGCGGCCCTCGATCCGGCCGAAGCCGCAGAGGATGTTGGCGGCATGCGTCGGCTGAACCTCGAAGAAGTCGCCTTCGTCGACGACCTTCGCGATCAGCTCCTTCATGTCATAAGGCTTGTTCGCGCTGTCGGGGATCAACGTGTCGAGGCTCGGATCCTGCCGGTCCCAGGGATCCTGCGTCGGCCGTTCCGGCAAGGCATGGCGGTTGGAGAGCGGCAGGAAATCGAAGAAGTCGCGGACCGCCAGCAAAGCTTCGATATCGTTCTCGAATGCCACGTCGGCGACACCCGATTTGGCAGTGTGCGTGACCGCACCGCCTAGTTCCTCCTGCGTCACCACCTCGTTGGTGACGGTCTTCACCACGTCGGGGCCGGTCACGAACATGTAGGACGAATCCTTCACCATGAAGATGAAGTCGGTCATGGCCGGCGAATAGACCGCCCCGCCCGCGCACGGGCCCATGATCACGCTGATCTGCGGCACCACGCCGCTCGCCAGCACGTTGCGCTGAAACACTTCGGCATAGCCCGCCAGGCTGGCGACACCTTCCTGGATGCGCGCGCCACCCGAATCGTTGAGCCCGATCACGGGTGCGCCGACCTTCAACGCCATGTCCATGATCTTGCAGATCTTCTGCGCGTGGCGCTCGGATAGCGATCCGCCGAACACGGTGAAATCCTGGCTGAAGACGAACACCAGCCGGCCGTTGATCGTGCCCGATCCGGTCACCACGCCGTCGCCGGGGACGACCTGTGTCTCCATGCCGAAATCGACGCAATTATGCTCGACATACATGTCGAGCTCCTCGAACGAGCCGGGATCGAGCAAGACGTCGATGCGTTCGCGCGCGGTGAGCCGCCCCTTGGCGTGCTGCGCGTCGATACGCTTCTGCCCTCCGCCCAACCGCGCCTGGGCCCGTTTCTCCTCGAGCTTCTGCAGGATCTCCAGCACGTGTCACTCTCCGCTTGGATCGTAACGCTTGAAACTTTATTGCGCGGCAGGTCAAGCCGGTTCGAGGGCTGCTGAGTGGATCTGGAGGTCGCCATTATCGGCGCGGGCGCAGCGGGGATCGCGGCGGCGCGGCGCCTGCACGACCAGGGCCGACGCGTGCTGCTGATCGAGGCGATGGATCGCGTCGGCGGGCGGGCCCACACGATCATTGTCGAGGGAATGGCGCTCGATCTGGGCTGCGGCTGGCTCCATTCGGCCGAACGCAATCCCCTGGCACGCCTGGCCGAGGAGCAGGGCGCAGTGGTGGATCGGCGGGAGGCTGCCTGGGGCCGGCAATTGCGCAACCTGGGCTTCAGCGCGCGCGAGCAGCATGAGGCCTGGGCGGCCTATGAGGCGTTCGAACGGGCGCTGCACGATCGCCCGCCGCCGAGCGACCGTGCGGGCGACGTCATTGCGCGGGACAATCCGTCGCGCCCCTATCTCGACATGGTCAGCGGCGCGCTCAACGGGGCGGAGCTGGACCTGGTCTCCGCGCGCGACCTGCTCGCTTACGACGATCATGCCTCGGAGAAGAATTGGCGGCTGCCGGCGGGCATGGGCACCCTGATCGCGGGTGCCGCGAATGCCCTGCCTTTGTCGCTTTCGACTCGCGTGACGGCGATCGATCATGGCGGGCGTCACGTGACGATCGCGACCGATCGCGGCACCATTCGAGCCGCAGCGGCGATCGTCGCGGTGCCGACCGACATCCTCGCACGCGGCGACATCGCCTTTACGCCCGCGCTGGACGACCATCTCCACGCCGCCGCCTGCCTGCCGCTGGGCCGCGTCGACAAATTGTTCCTGAAGCTGTCCGATCCGGAGGCGGTTCCGGCCGAAAGCCATCTGGTCGGCAATCCGCATGAGGCAGGCACCGGCAGTTATTATCTGCGCCCCTTAGGTCGGCCGGTGATTGAATGCTTCTTCGGCGGGATCGGGGCGCGCGCCATGGAGGAGCTGGGCGACGCGGGCCGTTCCTCCTTCGCGATCGAAGAACTGGCCAAGCTGCTGGGATCGGAGTTCGCACGTCGGCTCAGGCCCATTACCGGAAGCTGGTGGCATCGCGAGCCGACAATCGGCGGCGCCTACAGCCATGCCCTGGCCGGCCATGCCAACCAGCGCGCTCAGCTCGCGCGCCCCGTCGGCGATCGGCTGCTGTTCGCGGGCGAGGCCTGCTCGCCCTACGATTTCTCGACCGCGCATGGCGCTTGGGCGACGGGCATCGCCGCCGCCGAGCGGTTCGGGTCTACGCCGTCACTATAGCCGCCGCGGGCGACCGCCCTCCCCGCCAGCCGATCAGCACCAGAGCCGCCGCCACCCCGAAGGCCCCTGCGACGAAGAAAGCCGGATCATAGCTGCCGGTAACGGTCCGGACGAACCCCGCCCCGAATGCCGCCACCGACGCGCCCAATTGATGCGCCACGAACACCCAGCCGAAGATGATCGGCGCGTCGCGCTCGCCGAAGGTCTGGGTCGCCAGCTTCACTGTCGGCGGCACGGTCGCGATCCAGTCGAGCCCGTAGAAGATGGCGAAAGTGGTGAGGCTGCCCGCCCCGAAATCGAGGAAGGGCAAGGCCATCAGCGAAAGCCCGCGCAAGCCATAATAGACGAACAGCAATTTGCGCGGATCGTGGCGGTCGGTGAGCCAGCCCGATCCGGTCGTGCCGAACAGGTCGAACAGGCCCATCAGCGACAGCAGGCCCGCCGCCTGGACGGGAGGAATGCCATGGTCGCCGCAATAAGCGATCAGATGCGTGCCGACGAGACCGTTGGTGGTGAGTCCGCAGACGAAGAAGGTGCCGAACAGCAGCCAGAACATCGGCGATCGGCTGGCGGTGCGCAGCGCGGTGAAGGCGAGGCCGATGCTGGGGGCCCCGCGCGGCGGCTTGGGCGGGGGCGAGTCCGCGGTGGCGCCGAACCGTTCGGTGCCGATGTCGCCGGGATGTTCGGGCAGCAGCAGCCAGACGACCGGGATCAGCGCCGCGCAGCCGATGCTCACGAACCAGACGACCGGCTGCCAGGCACCGTGGCGCGACAAATAGGCCATGAAGGGCAGGAAGATCAGCGATCCGGTCGCGGTCGATGCGGTGAGCGCGCCCATGATCAGCCCCTGCCGGGTCGCGAACCAGCGATTGACCACCGCCGCGCCCATCACCGACGCGACCGCGCCGCTGCCGATGCCCGAGATCACGCCCCAGGTCGCGACATAGTGCCAGGGCTCGCGCATCCACAGGCTGGCGAAGGTCGCCGACGCCATCAACGCCAGCCCTCCCATCATCGTGCGGCGGATGCCGAGCGTCTGCATCAACGCCGCCGCGAACGGCCCGACCAGCCCGTAAAGGCAGATGCCCACCGCCGCCGCGGTCGAGACGGTCGACCGGCTCCAGCCGAAATTGGCGCCGATCGGCACCATCAGCACGCCGGGTGCGGCGCGCAGTCCCGCCGCGACCAGCAGGGCGGCGAAGGTCACGCCGGCGACGACGAAGGCGTAATTCCGACCGAATGGGCGACGCATGATGCTTCCCCTTTTCTTGAGCGGGAGAGTTGGAAGTGGCGGCCCGGGCTGTCAACGCGGGCTGAGCATAGATTTGCCCGCACCCCCGCAACGAAACCTTGGCAGCCGGCCTTGTCTCCTCCTCGAGTTCACTCGGGGAGGATTAGATCGCCAGATCCAGCTGCGGCACCGCTTCCTCCTCGCGGTCCGCGAGCGCCGACAGGGTCAGGCCCAGCAATCGTATGCCCAGCGGCACCGGGCACAAGGCCGCAAGCAGCCCATGCCCCGCGGCGGCGATCGATGCCCGATCGTTGATCGGCTGGGCAAAGCTCCTGGCGCGGGTGATGATCCGGAAATCGGCGAACTTGACCTTGAGCGTCACCGTCCGCCCGGCTGCACCCGATCGCTCGATCCGCGGCATCAGGCCATCCAGCACGGTCTCAAGAGCGTCCGCCAACGCCTTGGGATCGCTCAGATCCTCGAAGAAGGTCCGCTCCGCCCCGACCGATTTCAATACGCGGTTGGGCCGCACCGGGCGATCGTCCAGTCCGCGCGCGGCGCCGAACAGATAATCGGCGAAACTGCCGAAATGGGCTTTCAGGAAGTGCAGGCTCTGCGCCTTCAAATCGGCGCCGGTCTCGATCCCCAGCCGCTTCATCCGCTCGGCGGTCTTGGGCCCTACCCCATGGAAGCGCGCGACGGGCAGGCTCTCGACGAAGCGCGGGCCGTTGGCGGGCGTGATCACGCACAGGCCGTCGGGCTTGTTCTGGTCCGAAGCCAGCTTGGCGATGAACTTGTTGTAGGAGACGCCGGCCGACGCGGTCAGGCCCAGTTCGCTGCGGATGCGCGCGCGTATCTCTTCCGCGACGTCGCGCGCGGACTCGACCCCGCTCACGTCGAGATAGGCCTCGTCGAGCGAGAGCGGCTCAATCAGTTGGGTATAATCGGCGAAGATGGCACGGATCTGCCGGCTGACGGCGGAATAGACGTCGAAGCGTGGCTTGACGAAGATCAGGTCGGGGCAGCGCCGCCGAGCGCTGACCGAAGGCATCGCCGATCGCACGCCAAATTTGCGGGCCTCATAGCTGGCGGCCGCCACCACGCCGCGTTCGCGCGCGCCGCCGACCGCGATCGGTTTGCCGCGCAGCTCCGGATTGTCGCGCTGTTCGACCGACGCATAGAAGGCATCCATGTCGATATGGATGATCTTGCGCGGCGGCTGTTCCTCCATGGCGGCATTTTAGCGCAGCCGGAACAGCAAGGGAACGCCGCTCCTCCATGCACGCGAACGGCGGAGTGGAGAGGATGCCTGAGCAATCCGTAAGTGCCGGTGCGAGCAACAGATCCTCCCCGACTTTTGTCGGGGAGGGGGACCATTCGGCAAAGCCGAATGGTGGAGGGGCATTCTTTCTCCATGGGCGCCAAAGATTTGCCCCTCCACCGCACTTCGTGCGGTCCCCCGCGAACTCGCGGGGAGGACTTGAAGGTCACCCCAGCCTCTCCGGCACCGCTTCGGCCTCTTCGATCAGGGTCCTGCGTTCGGCCATCGCTTCCCAGGGGAAGACGAACCATCGCTTGTCGCTCGCCCGGTCGATCGTGCGGGCGCGATAATCGACGCGGGCGTCGGAGCGGACATTGTCGATCAGCACGGCGACCCGGACGTGCGCTTCGACCGCGCCATGGTCGATCAGCGATCCGCGCAGCGCGTCGATCGTCCTGCCGCTGTCATTGATATCGTCCATCAGCAGGATGGATCGTCCCTCGCGCGTGGCCAGCGCGAGTTTCTCGATCAGCTCCTCGGCGAAGCTCGGCACGCCCGAACTATAATCGACCGACAGCAGCGAAATGTTCATGCGATGCGACAGATAGACTGCGGGCGCCAGGCCGCCGCGGCCGATCCCGACAATATGATCGGGTAGCCATCGGTCGCGCTCGATCGCTTCCGCCACTGCCTGCACGTCGGCGACGAATTCGGGATAGGGAATGTAGGACAGTTCGGGTGCGCTCATGCCGTTTGCCCCGCCACGAAAGCATCGATCGCGTCAAGATGGCGCGTCACCGCCTCGTCGGGCAGGAAGGAACCGAGCAGGCTGTTGCGCGCGAGCGTGACCAGGTCCTGCCTGCCCAAGAACGGCGCGACGGCGCGGCAATTGTCCGCGACATAGCCGCCGAAATAAGCCGGGTCGTCAGAATTGATCGTCGCGCGCAGGCCCCGCCGCAGCATCTCCGGAATGGGATGCGCGGCCATGTCGTCGACCACGCACAATTTGAGGTTGGAGAGCGGGCAGACGGTCAGCGTCATGCCTTCCCGCGCCAGCCGCGTGACCAGGTCCGGCGCCTCCATCGCGCGGTTGCCATGGTCGAGCCGGTCGATGTTCAGCAGGTCCAGTGCCTGATGCACATAATCGGGCGGCCCCTCCTCGCCCGCATGCGCGACCCGTTTCAGCCCCTCGGCGCCGGCGGCGGCAAAGACGCGCGCGAATTTCTCAGGCGGATGGCCCACCTCCGAAGAGTCGAGGCCCACGCCGGCGATGCGGTCGAGCCAGGGTTCGGCCGCCTGCAGCGTCGCAAAGGCGGCGGATTCGTCGAGATGACGCAGGAAGCAGAGGATCAGCTTCGAACTGATGCCATATTTCTCCTCCGCCGCGCGCATGCCCGCGAGCAGGCCGTCGGCCGCGACCGCGAAGGGCAGGCCGCGATCGGTATGCGTCTGCGGATCGAAGAAGATTTCGGCATGGACCACGCCGTCGGTATGGGCGCGCGCGAAATAAGCGAGCGCCAGATCGTGGAAATCCTCCTCGGTCCGGAGCACGTCGGCGCCTCGATAGTAGATGTCGAGAAAGTCCTGGAGCCGCGTGAAGCTGTAGGCGGCGCGCAACTCCTCGACCGAGGCGAAGGGAATCTGGATGCGGTTGCGCCGCGCGAAGGCGAACATCTGCTCGGGCTCGAGGCTGCCCTCGATATGGAGGTGGAGCTCGGCCTTGGGCAAGCCGGTGATGAAGCTGTCGAGATCACTGTCGGCCATATCGTTCCCCGGCTGGCGGCGCGGTGATGCTAGCCGAAGCGCGGGCGCCGCGTATAGCCATGCGCTGCTGCTGCCCTGCGCCTTGCTGACGATCGCAGCGCATGCGCCACAGCCCCGCGGCGAATTGGTGCTGGATACCGCCCAGCCGACCATCGAAGTCGAGATCGAGGGTATGCCGATGCGGCTGCGCGTCGATCTGGATCAGCAGGAAAGTATCGAACTCAATCCCGCTGCGGCAGCGCGGCTGAACGTCCAATGGGAGAGAGGCTATGATCTGGAAGTCGGGCGCGTGCGCCTGCCCGGCCGCGAGGCCCCGGTGCGCATGCGTATCGCAGGCGGGCTGATCCCGACCCAGGTGTCCGAGCATGGCCGCGATTGCTGCGTCGGGAGCGACGGCGCGATCGGGCCCGACCTGCTGCCTTATGCGATCGTGCGCTGGCGCAACCCGTCCGCCCCTTCCCCGGCCATGCCTTTGACCCTGCCGGTCGAGACCAACTCCGAAACCGGCCTGTCGGTGTCGGCCGGCGTCGCGGGTGTGCGGCTGCGCTTCGCCTTCACCCTGCCGCGCAGCGTCGCGACCGCTTCCGCCGGGGCCCGGCTCGCGCGGCTGTGGGGCGGAAGCTGGGCCGGGCCGCCCGGCCGTATCCCGCTCGCCTTCGGCACCGCCCGCCCCGCGCGCGCCATGGTTTTTGTCCGCCCAGACCGGCTCGCGGGTTTCCGCTTCGATCGGATGATGGTGCGCACCGGCGACTTCGAAGGGCAGGAAAAGCTGCCCGAGGACCGCGCACTTCCCGGCGAGTTGGTGGTCCGCAAAGGCCTGCCGCCCCAGCATGGCTGGGCGGCGGTGACGATCGGCGCCGACCGCCTCGCCCGCTGTGCGGAGATCGTCTATCGCGCCGCGCCGCGCAGCCTGACGCTCGATTGCGCGTTCGACGTCCCATGAAGCCTCTCGCCGCGTCGTTTTTCCTCGCGTCGATCAGCCTGCCGGCCGCGGCCGCGCCGCCGGCCTACACGCCCGAGCTGGAGGCGCGGGTGTTCGACCGCGCCTGGGACCTGGTCGCGCGCCATTATTGGGATCGGGCCAAGGTCGGTGCGAGCTGGACGGCGGCGCGCGCGCATTTCCGCCCGCTTGCGACCCATGCACCCGACCGGCCGGCTTTCTACACGATCCTGGGCGAGATGCTGGCCTCGCTCGGCGACAGCCATGTCTATGCGATCGATCCGCTCCAGATCGCGATCGGCAAGGCGCAGGACAAGGGCCAGGCGGCGGAAGGCTTCGGTTTCGCGATGCTGCCCGACGATGGCGGGCGCTGGTTGGTCACGCGCGTGGCGGCGGGATCATCCGCCTCGAAGGCCGGTGTCCAGATCGGCTGGGAGGTGCGTGCTGTCAACGGCAAGCCGATCGATATCGACTATCAGCCGATCGAGAAGGAGCAGGCGCGCTTCGATTTCGTCGACGAAAATGGCGCCGCCCACCCCCTCACGCTCACCGCCGCTTTGGAGGATCCGCAGCCGGTGCGGCGCGCGGTGCGGCTGAAGGGCAATGTGCTGCTGGTCGCGCTCGCGGGGTTCGACGAGGGCGACGACAAATGGCTCGCCCGCCAGTTGCACGACGACGGCCCGCCAAGCGCGGTGATCCTCGACCTGCGCGGCAATGATGGCGGCGATGCCGACGTGCTCGCCAAGGTCGCCGGCCTGTTCTTCGCGCAGGACCACCCGCTGGTACGCCGGATCGAGCGGCGCGAGAGCGTGCAGATGCTGCGCGGCGGCGGACGGCGCGCTTATCTCGGCCCGCTCGCGGTGCTGGTGGGCCCCGACAGCGCGAGCGGCGCGGAGGCGCTCGCGGCCCTGGTCGACGAGAGCGGACGCGGCGTGACGGTCGGCGACCGCACCGCCGGCGCGCTGACCGGTGCGTCGGAATATCGGCTGCCCGATGGCGGGGAATTGTCGGTGGCGGAATTCGACATCCGCACGCCGGGCGGACGCAGGCTGGAGGGTGTCGGCCTGGAACCGCGGATCGCGATCAAGCCGACGCTGGCGGATCGACGCGCCGGCCGGGATCCGGTGCTGGATCGCGCGCTGATGGCGGTGCGGGGGCGGTAAAATACATCGTCATCGCGAAGCGCGCAGCGCTGTGGCGATCCAGGCCCGCCGGACTGGATTGCCGCGCCCCTGCGGGGCTCGCAATGACGACGAGGGGTAATCTGTCGATAGCGACCCTCTCCGATCGCGCAGATCGGTCAGGAACTCAGTTGATGACGTCGGTGGTTAATGGCCGGGCGGAACCTGCGCCCCTGCCGGCTGGGCATCGCTCCAACTTCCTCCGATCGCCTGGATCAGGCTGACCGCCGCCAATTGGCGATCGACCACGGCCGACGCCTCGGTCTGGCGCGCGGCGAGCGCTGTCGTCTGGGCGGTGATCACGTCGGAATAAGCGATCTGGCCGGCGAGATATTGGTTCTGGGTGAGTGCCTCGACCCGGTTGGCGGCGGTGGCGGCGCTGGTGCGCTGCTGGGCGACATAATCGAGGATGCGCGCGGCAGCGAGCTCGTCCTCGACCTGCTGGAAAGCGGTGAGCACGGTCTGGCGGTAATTCGCCGCCGACTGATTATAGGCCGCCCGCGCCTGCGCGACCCGGGCCGAGCGCGCGCCGAAATCGAGCAATGTCTCGGCCGCGGTCAGGCCAAGCGACCAGATGCTGCTCGCCGCGGTAAAGAGCGATCCCAGCCGGCTTGCCTGGGTGCCGAGATCGCCGTTGAGCCCGATCGTCGGGAAGAAGGCGGCGCGCTGCACGCCGATGCTGGCATTGGCCGCCGCCACGCGCCGCTCCGCCGCCGCCACGTCGGGCCGCCGTTCGAGCAGGGCCGAGGGCAGGATCCCGGGCACGTCGGGAACGGTCGGCGACCAGGGCGCGGCCGGAAGCGAGAAGCTCGACGGGTTTTCGCCTACCAGCACCGCGATCGCATGTTCGAACGCCGAGCGCTGGCGCTCGAGGTCGGCGGTATTGGCGCGCGCGCTGTCGAGCTGGGTCTGCGCCTGGAGAACGTCGACGCGCGCGACCACGCCCTGATTGTAGCGGTTGGTCGTGATCTGCAGCGCGCGATCATAAGCAGCGACGGTGGCGTCGAGGATCGCCTTCTGGTGCTCGACCCCGCGTAATTGCAGATAATCGGCGGCGAGCTCGCCCTGCGCGGACAGGGTCGCATTGGCGAGATCGGCCTCGCTCGCCTGCGCCAGCGCCTTCTGCTGGCTGATCGTGTTGCGGATCTGGCCCCACAGATCGGGTTCCCAGGTCGCGCCGATGCTGACCGAATAACGGCGACTGCCATTGCCGCCGGTCGTCACCGTATTGCCGCCGATGATGGTGGTGGTGCCGCTGCCGAGCGAGCCGGCGCGGGTCGCCCCACCATTCAGGCTGACCGTGGGGAAGAGCGAGGCCCGCGCCTCGCGCACCAGCGCGCGCGCTTGCTCATAGGCCGCGGCCGCGGCTGCGACATTCTGATTGTTGACCGCGACCCGCGCTTCGAGACTGGTGAGCACGGGATCGTTGAACAACAGCCACCATTGCCCCTTGGCGACCGCGTCGGCGGGCGTGGCGGGGCGCCAGCCGGGCGCTTCCTTGAAGGACGCGGGCGTGACGGTCGCCGGGCGCTGATAGGCGGGCGCGAAGCTGCAGGCGGACAGAGCGGCGATGGTCGGCAGCGTCGCCAGGGTGCGGATGATCTTCATGCGGGCTGCATTCCTTCGGCGTCGGCATGGCGCGCGAGCAACCGTTCGTGCGGCGAACGGCGGCGGAAGCGATCGAGCGCCAGATAGACGACGGGCGTGGTGAGAAGGGTCAGGAACTGGCTGGCGATCAGGCCGCCGATGATCGCGATGCCGAGCGGCCGACGG
>Ga0207698_10001282_pt1 | contig 14654 bp, 11 predicted proteins | sample KBSCornC22_FD_184298 | JGI IMG/M metagenome (GOLD analysis project Ga0207698, IMG submission 184298) | Corn rhizosphere microbial communities from Kellogg Biological Station, Michigan, USA - KBS Corn C2-2 (SPAdes) (version 2) | ecosystem: Host-associated > Plants > Roots > Rhizosphere > Soil ...
GAAGGCCACGGCGCGAACCGCTGGCTGGACATCGGCGTGGTCCGTTTCCAGCCGTCCGAACTGATGAAACTCGCGATGCCGATGATGATCGCGTGGTACCTGCATCCACGGCCGTTGCCGCCGCGCTGGCGTGACCTTCTCGTCACCGGTGTACTGATTGCGATCCCGGCTTTCCTGATCTTCAAGCAACCCGACCTCGGCACCGCATTGCTGGTCGCGGCATCGGGCCTGTTCGTGCTGTTCCTGGCCGGCCTGCAGTGGTGGAAGATCGGTGCCGCGATCGTCGCGGTGGCCGCCGCGATGCCCATCGCCCTGCATTTCATGCACGGCTACCAGCGCCAGCGCATCGTGACGTTCCTGCATCCCGAGAACGACCCGCTTGGCAGCGGCTGGCACATCCTGCAATCGATGATCGCGGTCGGCTCCGGCGGCATTCTCGGCAAGGGCTTCAACCAGGGCACGCAATCCAAACTGGAATTCCTGCCCGAACACACCACCGATTTCATCTTCGCGGTGCTGGGCGAGGAATTCGGATTGATTGGCGTGCTGGCACTGCTGGCGGTGTACACGTTCATCGTCGGCCGTTGCCTGTGGATCGCCGCCAACGCGCGCGACACCTGGTCGCGCCTGGTCGCCGGCGCGTTCGCACTGGCCTTCATGGTGTACGTGATCGTCAACGGCGGCATGATCGCGGGCCTGCTGCCGGTAGTCGGCGTGCCGCTTCCGCTGGTGAGTTACGGCGGCACCTCCGCAATCACGTTGCTGGCGGGGTTCGGGGTGGTGATGTCGATCCACGCACACAGGAAGTGGACGCCATAAGCGACCTTGCCGTCACACGCCGCCCCGTGCGGCCACGATCCGGCGCACATCGTGGGTCGCCACGCCCACCGTGCGCGGCGGCGGCACGAAGAAATCGGGATGTTCGAGGGTTTGCTGCATGTCGGCGCAACCATCCGCCCAGTGTTCGTGCTGGGTGTCTAGCCCGAACGCATAATCCTTGAACTCGGCCTCGTGGCGCTTGGTCTGATAGATCAGGTGCACGATGTTGAACACGCAGTTGCAGGTCCACGGCTGCAGCGTCTTGCGCAGCTCGGGATCGAGCTGGTCGACGGGTACCCGCGCCAGCAATTCGCTGATCGCGCGGCGCAATCGCTGCATGCGTGCGCCGGCATCGGTGCCCAGGCGCGTGCGGCTGGAATACTGGATGTCCTTCTGGCGCTCGAGCACGTCCATCAAGGTGCGCGGCAGATCACCACGCGCGCTCCACACGTCCACCTGCAGCACCAGGCTGTCGCGGCGCGGCGTGTCTTCCCACACACGTTCGAGTGGCGTGTTGGACACCAGTCCGCCATCCCAGTAGTGCTTGCCGTCGACCTCGACCGCGGGAAACGCGGGCGGCAGCGCGCCGGATGCCATGATGTGCTCGGGCCGGATGCGTTCGCGTGCCGAATCGAAGTAGCGCACGTTGCCGGTCTCGACCTCAGTGGCGCCCACCGTCAGGCGCGGCCCACCATGCGCGTTGATGCGATCGAAATCCACATGCCGTTCGAGCGTCGCCCTGAGCGGCGCGGTGTCGTAAAAACTGGTGGCACGCGGGCTGCCGTCGGCAAACAGGAACGGTGGCTGCGGGCGCACGTTGAAAAAGCCCTGCTGGCCAAACAGCAACGCACCCAATGCACCGAGTGAATTGGCCCATGCGTCCAGCGCGTAGAGCGGGGGCACCCAGCCGAGCCATGCGCGCACGCCGGCCGCGATCGCGCGCGCGCCACCGGCCGGCTGGCAGATCGTGTCCCAGAATTCATGCAGGTGCGCCACGCGCTGCTCCGGTGCGTTGCCGGCCAGGATCGCGGCATTGATCGCACCGATCGAGGTGCCGACGAACCAGTTGGGCCATAGCCCGGCCGCGTGCAACCCTTCATACACGCCGCACTGGTACGCGCCCAACGCGCCGCCGCCCTGCAGCACCAGCGCGACCGTCGCGTAAGCCTTGGCTGCCTGCGCCGGCGTTGGCAACTCGTTGCGTTGCGACGCAACCGCGACTGCAGCTACAGCCTTCACGCGCCGCCGCGGGGAGCGCTTGCCGGTTGCCGGGACGCGGCTCATTGCATGAACCAGCCGTGGCTGACCACGAGGCTCTGCCCGGTGAGGGCATTGGTCTCGAAGCCGGCGAAGAACAGCGCCACCGCCGCCACGTCATCGACGGTGGTGAATTCGCCATCCACCGTTTCCTTCAGCATGACCTTCCCGATCACATCCTGCTCGGAAATGCCAAGCTCCGTGGCCTGTTCCGGAATCTGCTTTTCAACCAGCGGGGTGCGCACGAATCCCGGGCAGATCACGTTGGCGCGCACGCCATGCACCGCGCCTTCCTTGGCCACCACCTTGGCCAGCCCGATCAATCCATGCTTGGCCGTCACATAGGGCGCCTTCAACACCGAGGCTTCCTTGGAATGCACCGAACCCATGTAGATGACTGCGCCGCCCTTGCCGCGTGCGTACATGTGCCGCAGGCAGGCGCGCGTGGTCAGGAACGCGCCGTCCAGATGGATGGCCAGCAATTTTTTCCAGTCGGCAAACAGGAATTGATCGACCGGATTGACGATCTGAACGCCGGCGTTGGAAACCAGGATGTCGACCGCGCCAAGCCGCTGAACGACCGCATCGACGCCCTTGTCCACCGCCGCTTCGTCGGTGACATCCATCGCGACGCCCATCGCCTTGCCGCCACTGGCGACCAGCTCCTGCGCGGTCGCGTTGGCCGCATCGAGGTTGATGTCCGCGATCGCCACCGCTGCACCATGCGCCGCATACACCTCGGCGATCCGCTTGCCGATGCCGCTGGCCGCACCCGTCACGATTGCCACCTTGCCATCGAGTTGCATGATCCCGATTCTCCTCGTCGAATGCAGGCAGTATAGGCGCTGGTACCGACCCGGACGCGCAGCGAAGATTCCACGAATGCCCGTGCGCAGGGCAAGCGAATGCGCAGCGCGTTGCTAGAATGTGCGTTTGCCTTGCTAGCCGCGCTACGCGCGGAACCTGGGATTGCGTGATGGACAAGAGTTTCGACCCCAAGCAGATCGAATCGAAGTGGTACGCGCGTTGGGAAGACGCAGGCTGCTTCAAACCTTCGGGCAAGGGCACGCCCTATTCGATCCTGCTGCCGCCGCCGAACGTCACCGGCACGCTGCACATGGGCCACGCGTTCCAGCAGACCATCATGGATGCGCTGATCCGCCACGCGCGGATGTCGGGCAGGAACACCTTGTGGCAGGGTGGCACCGACCACGCCGGCATCGCGACGCAGAAGATCGTCGAGAACCAGTTGGCCGCGGAAGACAAGACCCGCCACGACCTCGGCCGCGAAAAGTTCGTCGAGCGCGTGTGGCAGTGGAAGCAGGAATCGGGTTCGACCATCACCCGGCAAATGCGCCGGCTGGGTGCGAGCGTCGATTGGTCGCGCGAACGCTTCACGATGGACGAAGGCCTGTCCGCCGCGGTGCGCAAGGTGTTCGTCGAGTGGTATCGCGCTGGCCTGATTTATCGCGGCAACCGGCTGGTGAACTGGGATCCGGTATTGATGACCGCGGTGTCGGATCTCGAAGTGAACAACGTCGAGCGAGATGGGCACCTGTGGTCGATTCGCTACGACGTGATCGATCCGCAAGCGGGCGCGCAGGACCACGTCGTGATCGCGACCACGCGCCCGGAAACCATGCTGGGCGACGTTGCGGTAGCCGTGCATCCCGAGGACGAACGCTACACGGCACTCGTTGGCAGAAAGTTGATGCTGCCGTTGGCGAATCGCGAGATTCCGGTCATCGCGGATGACTACGTGGATCGCGAATTCGGCACCGGCTGCGTGAAGATCACGCCGGCGCACGATTTCAACGACTATGCGATCGGACAGCGGCACGGGCTGGATTCGATCAACGTCCTGACATTGGATGCGAAGGTCAACGACAACGCACCGGAAAAATATCGCGGCCTCGACCGCTACGAGGCACGCAAACACATCCTTGCCGACCTTGAAGCCGAAGGTCGGTTGGTCGAAGCCAAGCCACACAAGCTGCAGGTGCCGGTGAGCCAACGCTCGGACGCGGTGATCGAACCGATGCTGACGGACCAATGGTTCGTCGACCTCACGTCGGAGAAGGGCCGCGGCGCGATCACGCAGCCCGCGCTGGACGCAGTGCGCAAGGGCGACATCAAGTTCGTGCCGGAAAACTGGGCGACGACCTACACGCAGTGGCTGGACAACATCCAGGACTGGTGCATTTCGCGCCAATTGTGGTGGGGGCATCGCATTCCTGCTTGGTACGACGAAGCCGGCAACATCTTCGTCGGCGAAGACGAAGCCGATGCGCGCGCGCACGCGAGCGTGCAACCCACGGGCGCATTGCGCCAGGACGACGACGTGCTGGACACGTGGTTCTCGTCCGCGCTGTGGCCGTTCTCCACCCTGGGCTGGCCATCGAACGAGCCGGTGAAGAACGAACGCGGCGAGATTGTCGCGAACTGGCCCACCGACAAGGTTTTCCTGCCGAGCCAGGTACTGGTCACCGGCTTCGACATCATCTTCTTCTGGGTCGCGCGCATGGTCATGACGACCCTGTACTTCACGAAGCAGGTGCCGTTTCGCGAGGTGTACATCAATGCGATCGTGCGCGACGCGGAAGGCCAGAAGATGTCGAAATCCAAGGGCAACACCCTGGACCCGCTCGACCTGATCGACGGCATCGCCCTGCCCGCGCTGGTCGAGAAATCGACGAAGTCCCTGCTGATCCCGCAAGTGCGCGAAAAGGTCGAAAAGCGCATCTGCAAGGACTACCCCGATGGCATCACCGCGATCGGCACCGACGCGCTGCGTTTCACCTTCGCCGCGCTGGCCAGCTATAGCCGCACCATCAACTTCGACCTGAAACGCGCGGAAGGCTACAAGGCGTTCTGCAACAAGCTGTGGAACGCGGCGCGGTTTGTGTTGATGAACACCGGAGACAAAAACCATCCCCAACCCGCCCCCTCCCTTGGAGGGAAGGACTTCAAAGCGACCGAAGCGGAACGCTGGATCCTCACGCGCCTGCACGCGACGCTCGGGGAAGTCGAACAACATTTCACGACGTACCGCTTCGACCACCTTGCGCAGGCTCTGTACGAATTCGTGTGGAACGAATACTGCGACTGGTTCCTGGAACTGTCGAAGCCTGCCTTGAACGGCGGCGACGCCGAAGCCGCGGCGTCCACGCGCCATACCTTGCTGGCGGTGCTGGAAACCGCGCTGCGTGCGCTGCATCCGGTCGTTCCGTTCATCACCGAAGAAATCTGGCAGGCAGTGGCGCCGCAACTTGGCTTGGGGGCAGCAAGCATTCTCGACAGGCCCTACCCACGCGCGGATGAATTCCCGGTCGATGCGTCGGCCAGCACGGAAATCGAATGGTTCAAGGCGGTGCTGACCGGGGTGCGCAAGATCCGTTCGGAAATGAACATCGCGCCGGGCAAGACCATCCCGTTGCTGTTGGCCGATGGTGATGCCGAAGATCGCCGCCGCGCGGAGAAATTTTCCGCGCAGATCGAATTCCTCGCGCGCTGCGAAGCGCCGCGCTTGCTTGCAGCGAACGAGGCCGAACCGGCCGCAGCGGCCGCCGTGATCGGCAACCTGCGCGTGCTGATACCGCTTGCCGGCTTGATTGATCTCGATGCGGAACGCGCGCGGCTGACCAAGGAAATCGCGCGTATCCAAGGCGAAATCAAAAAGTGCGAAGGCAAGCTCGGCAACGCGAATTTCGTCGACCACGCGCCCACGGCCGTGGTCGAACAGGAACGCACGCGGTTGTCCGACTGGAATGCGCAGATCGACGTGCTGCGGGGCCAGGCCGAAAAACTCGGCGCCTGAAGCGGCGCGCTATTCCAACTGCCGCGCATCGTCCGGAAACAGCACGTCGATGAAGCCGAAGCGCGAAAAGTCGGTGATGCGTGACGGATACAGCCGTCCGATCAAATGGTCGCATTCGTGCTGCACGACGCGCGCATGGAAACCTTCAGCGGTGCGGTCGATCGGCGTGCCGCTCGGGTCGACGCCCTGATAGCGGATCAGGCTGTGACGACTCACCACGCCACGCAGGCCCGGCACCGACAGGCAACCTTCCCAGCCTTCCTCCATGTCGCGCGACAGCGGCGTGATCAGCGGATTCAAAAGGATCGTGCGCGGCACTTCCGGTTCGTCGGGATAACGACCGGAATGCTCGAAACCGAACACCACCAGTTGCAGGTCCACGCCGATCTGCGGTGCAGCCAGACCCACGCCATCGGCCGCCTGCATGGTTTCGAACATGTCGGTAATGAGGTCGTTCAATTCGGCGGTGCCGAACATCGTCGTCGGCACCGGCGGCGCCACGCGCAGCAAACGCGGGTCGCCCATTTTAAGGATTTCGCGGATCATGCTTGCTACACCAAGTTCAATGGGAAGCGACGCGGCGCAGCCACAACGCCGGCGCCGTCAGCGCAAAGTGCAACCAGATGCCGCACCATACCAGCGCGCGTGTGAACGGCCTACGCGCGGCCGGGTCGAACTTGCGAAACCAGCGCCACATGCCGCGGTGCTTGTGCCCGCTGACGAAGACCGGGCGATGCCGGCTGGAGCCACCCTTGCCGTGATGCACGCGCACGCCGCCCGCGAGCCACACCGTGTAACCCGCATCACGAGCACGCCGGCAAAGATCCAAGTCCTCGCAATGCAGGAAATAGCCTTCGTCGAAGCCTTGCAGACGATCGAATACGGCGCGCGGCAACAGCATCAGCGCGCCGGAAACGTTTTCGACTTCGATGGGTTCTTGCGGAATGGGTCCCGGCACATCGACGCCTTCGTAGCGCGCGTTCTCCGGTTCGCGCTTTGCGCGTCCGCTCATCTCGTTCAATGATCGCCGCAACAGCGGATCGCGCCGCCGCGAGGCCGGATCAGGGCTGCCGTCCGCATTGCACACCACCGCACCGACCACGCTCGCGTCGGGATGCGCGTGCAGCACATCCAGCAAGCGAGAAATCGAATCCGGTTCCAGCAGGCAATCGGGATTCAACGCCAGCAACGCGTCGCCCCGCGCCTGCCGCGCACCGACATTCACGGCAGGGCCGAAGCCGATGTTCGCGTGGTTGCAGATCATGCGCAGGCGCTCGTCGTGTTCGTGGGCACGCGCGAGCGCCTGCGGAACCCCATCGCGCGACGCGTTGTCGACGACGATCACCTCGACCGGCACGCTCGACGCCAGCGCACGTGTCACGCACTCGCGCAGTGTTGAACCGCTGTCAGCGGCGACTATGAGGATGGATGTCAGCGTTGCGGGCATCTGCGCAGTCTAGCGGTCGGTCAATCGGGGCGGCAGAGCCCATCCACCTTGAGCACCCCGATGGCGCGTCCCCTATCGCTCGACGACGAACATGCCGCCGATATGCAGGCTGTCCGCGATCGCCGAGCGCAGGCGTTCGGCGGCGTCGCGGCTGACGACGGGACCGGCGCGAACGCGCCAGGCCGTGCCCGCGGCGAGTTGCGCGCTGTCCACGTAGCTCGCGAAGCCAAGCTGCTGCAATCTGCCGCGCAGGGCCTGCGCGTCGGCATCGCTGGTGAAGGACGCGACCTGCACGGCCCATCCGCCTGACGGCGCCGCGGGGGGCGCGCCCTCCGCGGGCGCGGGCAGCGTTTCCGCCGGCGTCGAAGCGGAAGCACCGGCGTCGTTCCCGGCAGCCGGCGCACTGCTGGCGCTGCCTCCCGGCAGGATCGGCTTCAGCGATTCGAACTGGCTTTCGTATTCGTCGGTATTCTGGCGCGCTTCCTCGGGGTTGCGGATGATGCGCGGCGTGATCAGCACGATCAGTTCGGTGCGGGCGCGGTTGCGGTCGGTGGTGCCGAACAGACGCCCGAGCACCGGAATGCGGTTGAGGAACGGGACGCCGTTGTCCTGCACGCTGTCGGTCTGCTGGATCAGGCCGCCCAGCAACACCGTCTGGCCGCTCTGCACCGCGACTTCGGTCGAAAGCGCGCGGTTGGAGATGGTGTAGTTGCCGTTCTTGTCGGTGGTGGCGGAAGGCTTGCTGACCACCTGCTGCACGTCCAGATACACCAGCCCGCCCGGGCTCACGCGCGGCACCACGTCCAGCAGCACGCCGGTGTCGATGTACTGCACCTGGCCCGCGTTGTAGTTGCCGGATGAAGAGCCGATGCCAACGCCCGGCACGAGATAGGTCTGCACGATCGGAATCTTCTCGCCCACCTTGAAGGTGGTTTCCTGGTTGTTGAGCACCACCGTGGAAGGCGCCGACAGGATCTTGGCATCGCCGCTGCTCTCCATCGCGCTCAGCGCGAACTGCAACTTGTTGCCCGCGAACGAATAGAACAACGCATCGCTGGTGTTGTAGGCGACACCCCCGAGGCCGGCGGCGCCCTGGTGGCGGTGGTACGACTCGTTGGTGTTGGGCGGGGAACCTGGCTGGGTGCCGATCAGGCCGCCGAGGTAATACTGCACGCCAAACTGGAACTCGCCGGTCAGGTTGACTTCCAGCACCTTGGTTTCGATCTGCACCTGCAGCGGCCGCTCGTCGAGACGCTGGATTACCGGCAGCAGTTTCTGCCATTCACTCGGCGTCGCGCGGATCAGCAGCTGGTTGTTCTCGTTGACGGCGGCAATGCGCACGCCCTCGCTGGTCGTGAAGGCGACGCTGCCCTGGTTGCCCTGCTGTTGGCGGCGGCTCTGGGTGGAACCGGAAATCATGCTGCTGTCGCTGCCGCTTCCGCTGCCGCCGAACATGTCGCTGCCGCCGGTGTCGCTGCCGCCACCGAACGTGCTGTCCTGCGAGAACGAGCCAAACCCCTGTTGCGCGCCGAGCCGCCCCTGGCCCGTCTGTTCGAGCGGCGAAAAGCCCGGTGCGATCGCACCGGCCTGCGACTGGTAATTGCCGTTGCTGCCGTTGCCGAACAATTCATTGAGGTGTTTGGCGAGATCCGACGCCTTCACGTTGAGCACGTTGTACACGTACAGTCCCGACGCATTGCCCGCGCCGTTGTCGATGGTCGTGACCAGCCGGCGCACCTCGTCGATGTAGGAAGGCTGCGAGGTGATCACCACCAGCGAATTGCTTTGCTTGAGCGGGATCAGGCGGACCATGCTTGAGATGTTGCCCGCGGTCGCGGAACCGGAATTGCCGAACGTCACCGTGACGTTGCTGCCCGGCACCTTCTGCTGGGTTTCGTTCCCCGCGCCGCCTTGCTCGTTGAAAATCGTTTCCAGCTGGCCGACCAGTTCCGTGGCCTGCACGTGCTGCAACGGAATCACCGTCACCGACATCCCGCGCAGCCAATCGACATCGAAGGTGCGCACGATGCGTTGGTAATTGGCCAGCTCGTCGGGCGTGCCGCCCATCACCAGGATGTTGCGCAGCGGATCGACCAGCAGGAACGCCTTCGGGTCCGCGAACGGCTTCAGCAATTTCTGCATTGCCTCGGCGGACACGTAATGCAGCGGGAACAGGCGTGCCGCATAGCCCATGCCGGGCGAGGTCGCGCCCAGCCCCGGCACCAGGTTGCCGGGCGCCGCCTGCTCGATCGGCACCACGAGATAGCGCCCGTTCTGCTGGATCAAAGCGTTGCCCGTCCACGACAGCAGCATCTGCAGGATCGGCAACACCTCGTCCTGCGTGACCGGCTGCGACGTCGCGAACGTCACCGTGCCCTTGACGTCGGGCGCGATCGAATAATTGGCGTGCAGCACGTCGCCGAGGATCGCCTTGACCGCAGCCTGCACCGGCTGGTTGTCGAAGTTGAAGGTGATGGTGCCGCCCGCGTTGGCCTCGCCGCCGGACTTGCCGTGCGCGGCGGCTGGATTGATGAAGACGCCGGTGCCGTATTGCTGCTCCGGAGCGGCCGCGTTCGCGAGCGTCTGGTTCTGCTCGGCGGTACCGACGTTCAGCGGTTCGGGCACCGGCTTTTGGGTACCGGCGATCGCCTCGCGCTGCAGCGTGTAGTCATTGCTTGGCCGAATCTGCGGGGCACAGCCGGCCAACACCCCGACGGTGCAGATGATCCCCAGCGTAGCCAGCTTCTTGTACACGTGGTGCTCTCCAGACGATCGAACTGCATGAAGCCGGTCACGCCGGCCTCACATGTTGTCGAAAAAGGGCTGTCCTGCACTTTTTCAACGCGCCGAGCCCGGAACATGTCCGCTCTCGGCTTCCCCGGATCAGTCACTTGCAGTGCCTGACCCGCGTTAACAGGGTGTTTTTCAACACCCTGGCAAATCAACCGCCATCATCGTGTTGGCGTGCCGCGCGCCGCCGTGCTGCTTCGATCCGCGCCTTCAGTTGCCGGGCGCGCGCTTCGACAGACGAACGCTCCCCGGGCCCGGCCATGGGCACCTGGCGCCCCGAATCGCTTGGCGCTTGGCGCGAGACCATAGCAGAAGCACCCTGTCCCGCGCTTTGCTGGGGTTGTGCACCGTTGTCCGCCGGCGCGCTCGAGTCCGGCGACGGACCCGGGATCAGCTGCAGGTTCACGCGCGAGCCCGAGGTTTCCACCACCGCACTGCGCGGGTGCAGTTCGACCAGCGTCGGGCCGCCTCGGGATGGCCGGCCCTCGATGATGCGGTAATCCCTGTTGTTGGTCTTGTCGTGCAGGATCGCCATCTTGAGATCCGGCAGCATGATCACGCCGGTCAACTGCAGGTCGCCGGTCGCCTCGTCACCGTTGCCGGCGGGGGCTTCGGGCGTGCGCGAAGGACTGAACAGCGGGTGCTGCCAGACCGCGGCGTACTGCTCCAGTGGCGGCACCGTCGGCGCCGGCAGGTTGGTCCCGGCCTGCGGCAACTTCGGCGGCGCGGCCTTGTCGTGCCAGTGCGCGCCACGCCCGAGGCCCAGCCACAGGGCGATCAGGACCAGCAGCAGCACCGCGGCCCCGATGCCCAGCGACGGCGTGAGGCGACGGCGGTCGGCGGCGTTCATGGCGGCGAACCCGACGGGCGCAGGTAGCCCGACAGCGAAAGCTGCGCCTGCATGCGCCCGGTGGGCGAACGTGCAACGGTCAGGTTGTCCACGAACAGGTACGGCAAGCCGCGATCGAAATCGTGCAGCACCGCGGCCAGCGGCTGCATGCCGCAATCCAGTGTGATGCTGACGCTGACGCGGCGGAACGGTTCGTTGCCGCTGTCCTGTTCGATCGGCATCTTCGAAGGCATGCTGCAACCCGCGCCTTCGTGTTCATGCGCGGCCACCACATCGGTGGCGCGCTGGATCAGGTCGGCCGAAGCGGTGCTCGGATCGGTGGCCGAGAGGAACGCGTTGACGGTGGCGCCACCGCGTTCCAGGTCCGTGACCCGCTTCTGCAGCAGCGGCTGCTCGGCGATGGCCGCGGCGTATTTCGCATGGATCGATTGCAGCTCGTGCATCTGGCCGTCCACGCTCATCAGCGGGGCAACGAACCACCAGTGCAGCAGCAGGAAATACGCGACCGCCAATACCAGCAATGCCAGCACGATCGCGGCAAGGCGCGATTGCATGGGCGTAATGCGTTTGGCGTCAATGCGCATCGGCGGGCCCTTGCTGCTTGACGCGCGCAGTCAGCTCGAAGCGTTCCTTGCCGGTGGCGGGGTCGGGCTGGATCACGCCCTGCAGCTTGGGTTCTCCGAACACCTTGGAACCACCCAGCTTGTCGACCAGCGCCGCGGCCTTGTCGGCTTCACCCTTGATGTCGAGGCCACCGGAATCGTCCAGCGTCATCGCGTCCAGCCATGCCGTCGCGGGCATGCGCCGGGTCAGTTCGTCCAGCACGGCGAGCGGCGGCGGATTTTCGGCCTTGCGCTTCACCAGGAATTGCGACGCGGCGACCGCCGCGGTCAATTGCGCGCGCAATTGTTCGGACTGGGTCGCCCGGGTACGCATCGCGTCCACCTCGTCCTGCATCTTCGCCAACGCCGCGCGGCGATTGCCCAGCCACTGCGCCAACACCAGCACCACCAGCAGCACGCAGCCCGCGGCGAGGATCCAGTTCAGGCGCCGCCGCTTGTCCGGCCGGCGCGGGCGGCGACCGGCCGGCAACAAATCCACACCCGCAAGCATGTCGTTGGCGGCCTGCACGTCCACGCAATCGGGGTGCACGCCGAGCGCGGCCAGCCGTTCCAGCATGGGATCCAGTTCGGCCCGCGGCGCGGCGTACAAATCCAGCGCGACTTGTCCCGCGGGCGCGGGCGCCGGGCTGATCCGGACGTCGTAATAAAGCTGGTCGGGCTTGAATGGCGTCTGCCGGTCGAGTTCGTAACCGACCACCTTGCGCGGATCGGCCGCGGCGGCCAGCGGCATCAGCAGTCGACGTTGCAGCACCGAGGCTCCCGCCACCACCAGCACCAGGCGGCGATCATCCGGGTCGATGCCCGCGCATGCACTCTTGAAGGTTGCGCGCTGGACTTCGTCGGGAAGCTCGGCCGGGATCGTGGCCAGGACGTCGCCCGTGCGTGCGCGCTTCACCAGCAACGCATCCGGGCCCATCGTCAAACGCAGCACGTCCGGACCGCGTTGCAGCCAGGCACGGATGCGTACCGGCAACAATACGGCCAGTTCGCCGCCCCACCAGCGCAGGAACCCCGGCCCCGGCGAGCGCGACCAGGCAAGCTTCATGCGTTCGATGGATTGTGCGCTCGCGGTGGCCATGGTTCTATTGGATCACAGCGCTGCGCCGGAATCGGTGCGCCAGTCCAGCACTTTGTACGGGCGTGCCTGGGTTCCCGTCAACGCCAGGCGTACCGTCACGTCCAGGCCGGCGCGGTTGCCGTCCGGCATTTCGGCGATGCTGAAGACGCGTTCCACCACCCCGCCATACCCTGCCACCAACGGACCGTTCGCGACCGCGCCGAAGGCCTGGCCGTTGCCCGCGCCCCGCCGCGCCGCGCTCTTGCGGCGGGCATCCACCAGCGTTTCGGCCTGCGCGACGCCGATGCCGCGCAGCGACGCCAGCACCAGCGGGCCGCTGTACGACGCGTCCGGGAAATTGCGGCCCGAATACACCGTGACAGCCTTTTCGATCTTGCCGAACAGGCCCAAGTCCATGCCCGGCAGCCGCGCCAACTGGTCGATCGCGCGGAACGGCCGGCCGGGCCTGCCGGAAGCGCCGCCGCGCGAAGACACCACCGCGTCCGCAAGCTGGCCCGCGCGCGACGCATCCACGCCCGCGGCCTGGAAGATGCCGCGCAACAATCCCGCCGGCGCCGCGTTGAGATCGGCCATGCCGCTCACGTCGACCACCATGACGGTGACCTTGGCGGCGTCGAAATCGAACGTGTAGGGCCGCCCATCCGGTATCCATTGGTGTTGCTGGTCGGGCGCGCGCAGACCCGCAATGGCCTGCGCGAGCCCGGCCTCGGCAGCCAGTTCGGCGCGTGCATGTTCGGCGCCGTAAAGCGCGGCCTGGCTGTGGCTGCGCGACGCCGCAGCCACGCCCGCCAGCAGCGCGGCGAGCAGCACCGTCGCCCACAGGACCAGCAACAGGGCAGCGCCGCGCTCGCGCCGGATCATCGCACACCCCCGACCTGCGCACCGAAACCCTGGCCCGTGCGCACCGGGATCACCATGTCGGGGAACCCGACCCGCGTGCGCCACGCGGGATCGAGATGGATGCGCACCGCCAGCGGCAAGCCGTTGGTGGCTTGCCAGTCGTCGCGCCACGCCGGCGGCTTGCCGAACGCGGCGGCGGCGAGATACTCGAATTTGCCGCCACGCAGATCCGTCAACAGCACGTGCTCAACCGGCTGGCCGTTCGCCGCCTGCTCTTCGGTATACGGCTGGTAGTCGAGCCGCAACGACATGCCCGCGCCGTCCTTCTGCAAGCTCACCGTCTGGATGTACAAACCCGCGTGGCCGGATTGCATCGGCAATGGCGCGACGTACTCCATCGAAGTCGCATCGCCGTTGAACATGCGCGCCGCCGAGCCGTCCGCCATCACGAACGGTTGCGGCCCCGCGGCGCCCACGTAGCGGCGCAGGAACTGCTGCACCGTGCGCACGGCCTCGCCCTGCGCCATCACGGCATTGGCGGAATGGGTGACGCGCGCGGCGCCGCGCATCGCGCCCCACACGCCCAGCATCACGAAAGCCAGCAGCGCCAGTGCCAACAGGATTTCCAGCAGGGTGAAACCGCGTTGACCGGCCACGCGCTTCATTCGTCCGAGCCCTGTGGCGGCGCGGCCTGCGCGCGCTGGGTGGACAGCCGCAACACGCGGCCCGCGCCGTACTGCACCGTCGCGTCGAGCTGCCAAAGCTCGATGTTGGCCGCTTGCGCCATCATCACCCCGCCCTGCTGCAGCGCGACGGCGGTTGCCGTGCCTTGTTGCGGGGGTTTGGGCAACGCGCGCACCTTCAGCGTCCAGCGCATGCCGTCATCGAAGGTGCCCTCGGTGCTCGCATTCTTCAACGGCCCGGTGAGGCCCTGCTCCGCGAACAGGCTTTGCGCGTGCTCGACCGCCGCATCCAGCGCGGCGGCATGCGCGGCGTTCTGCGCGGATTTCCCGAGCGCGCCCAAGCCGATCGCGAACGCGATCGCCAGCAGCGCGATCGCGGCCAGCACTTCGATCAAGGTGAAGCCGCGGGATGATCGGGATTGGGGATTGGAGATTGGGGATTGGGGAAAA
>Ga0207698_10001289_pt1 | contig 14611 bp, 13 predicted proteins | sample KBSCornC22_FD_184298 | JGI IMG/M metagenome (GOLD analysis project Ga0207698, IMG submission 184298) | Corn rhizosphere microbial communities from Kellogg Biological Station, Michigan, USA - KBS Corn C2-2 (SPAdes) (version 2) | ecosystem: Host-associated > Plants > Roots > Rhizosphere > Soil ...
GAGATCTGCGGCAGCACGCGCCTGTAGAGCCGCAGCAGCGGGCGCGTGACCGCCGCGCGGCGCAGCGGCTTCGCGACGGCGAACGCGGCGAAGAGCGCCACGAACGCCCACGCGAGGATGCCCGCGACCGGATGCGGCTCGTCGCTGAGGAAGGTGATCTCGGCCGCGCCGACCGCGAAGGCAAGCAACCAGAGCAGCGCGCCGGCGCGGTGATAGGCGAAGGTCCACGCGACCACGACGACCGCGGCGACGGAGAGCAGGATGGTGATCATTGGGGTCTCCAGGTCATTCGCCCGAGACGAGCTCGAGCCTGCGGTTTACCGCCATGGCGGGCGCCTTGAGCCCCGCCACGAGAAAGGGTGCCAGCCGCTGCAGCAGCATCTCGTCGTTGTCCTTGTCCGCGGCGGCGCCGATCTGGCTGAAGAGCTTGAGCGCATCGGTGCCGGCGAGCGTGTACGACAACGCCCCCATCACGAAATGCAGCCTGAACGTGAGCTCCACGCGCGGCAGGTGCGGCAACGCACGCGCGAACGCTTCCTTGTAGCGCTGGATCATGTCGCCGTATTGCGCGGACAGGAAGTGGCGGATGAAGGGTGCGGGATCCGCATAAGCGCGGCCGAGCAGGCGCAGGAAGTTCTTGCCGCCGCGCTTCTCGTCGCGTGCGAGGCGCAGCGCCGGGATCAGCATGGCGGCGAGGATCTTCTCGCACGACGCGGCACGCGCGCCCGCCTCGCGCTCGACACGGTCCAGCAGCTCGATGCGCTCCTGGTTGAGCGGATCGAGCCGGCGTGTGAGCGCCATCTGGAAGAGCTCTTCCTTGCTGCCGAAGTGGTAGTTGACCGCCGCGAGGTTCACGCCCGCCGCGGCCGTGAGCTGGCGCAGGCTCGTCGCCTCGAAGCCGTGGATCATGAACAGCTCTTCGGCGGCATCGAGGATGCGCGTCTTCGTGTCCGCGGAGGTGGCATCGGCGGAGACGTTCCTGCGCGCGGGCCTTGTTGCCGGCATGTTGTTTCCCGAAATGACGATGACGCCCGTGAAACGGACGATTCAAACGGTCGTTTGAAACGCCATCGTAAAGGCGCTCCCGGGCCAAGTCAATTGAAACGCGCCGGATGGAGGAATGTGATCGCGGTCACAGCCGCCCCTGCCGTTGCGGCGCAGTCTGGAAGCACGGAGAAGCCGCCGCTTACCGGCGGCCCGTCGGATAAACTGCGATGCGTGATCCTGCGATCGACCCTTGCAATGGCCGCCTGTCTCGTTGTCCTGCCCGCCGTGGCGTTGAGCACGCGAGCCGACCGCGACGACGCCGAGTACCTCGAGCTCGCCTCGCGCTACCCGTCGGCGACAGCCCTCGGCGCGAACGCTGGTGAGGCGGTGCTGGTCGCGCCGCGCTGGCTCCTCACGAGCGCCGCGCGCGCGAAGGCGTTGAAGCCGGGCAGCAGCATCCCGCTCGGCGGCAGCGCGCACGAAATCCAGTCGGTACACACCCATCCCGCATGGAACGGCACGCGCGAGAACGACATCGCGTTGGTGTTCCTGCGCGACGCGGTCGGCAACATCGAGCCCACGCCGATCTATCGTGCGCATGACGAGGCCGGCAGGACCATCGCCATCGTGGCACACGGCGCCGACGGAAGGCCGCGAGCCGGCATCAACACCGTCGACGCGCTGGGTGCAACCAGCTTCGCGACACGCATCAAGGCGCACGACGAGGCTTCGGACCTGCAGGCGGCGCTTGCGAGCCCGGATACGGGCGCGCCGGCGTTCGCCGAAGTGGGGGACGACATCTTCGTCGCCGGTGTTGCGATCGACCTCGACGACGCGAACCACGACGGACGCACGGGCGGCATCGGCGACCGCGAGGTCTTCGCGCGCGTTTCCGCGTTCGCCGGCTGGATCGACGCCACGATGTTCCGCGCCGGCGCCGACGAGGCCGCGCGCGCGGCGCCGCGCAAGCCCCGGCAGCCATGACGCCGCTCGTGCGCATCATCGCCGACGACCTGTCCGGTGCGGCCGATTGCGCCGCCTCCTTCACCGGCGCCGTCGGCCCCATGTCGCTGCTGCTGCATGGCGAGGGCGAGGGGCAGGTGCAGTTCGCGCTCGATGCGGACACGCGCGTCCTCGATCCGAACGCCGCCGCAACCCGCTGGCGCGCGCTCGGGCGTGCCAGCGCGCGCGATCGCGAGTCGCTGCTGTTCAAGAAGGTCGATTCCACGCTGCGCGGCCACATCGCGGAGGAGCTCGGCGCCTTCGCCGAGGCGCTGCCGCACCTGGGAACGGTCGTCGTGGCGCCGGCCTTTCCCGCACAGGGACGCACGTTCGTGAACGGCCGGCTCTCCGTGCATGGGGCCGCCACCGGGCGGTCGCTCGCGGGCGTCGGAGAAGCCCTGCGATCCAACGGGCAGGCGGCGCGCGCGGTGGTGCTCGCCGATGCGCTCGAGCAGGCCGACCTCGAAGCGCTCGTGCAGGGCATGGGCGGCCCCGACCCCGCGATGTTGTGGGTGGGCTCCGCGGGGCTCGCGCGTGCGCTCGCGGGCTCCCCGCCATCGCGCATCGAGCCGGCGGCGATGCGCGGGCCGCTGCTCGTCGTCTGCGGCAGCTTTTCGGCGGCCGCGCGCGCGCAGGCGCAGGCGTTGCAGCGCGAGTTTGGCGAGGTGGTGGTGAGCGTCGCGGCGGTGCCGCCCTCGCAGGACGTCGCCGCGGCGGCGGTGCGCGCCATGCACACGCATGGCGTGGCCCTCGTGCGTGTCGAGTCGGCTGCCGCTCCCGAAAGCGGATCGCGCTCCATCGTCGAGGCGCTTGCCGCGGTGCTGCGCGAGGCGGCGCGCCGCTGCTGTACGCTCGCGGTGACCGGAGGCGATACCGCACGCGCGATGATGGAGGCGCTCGAGGTGATGGAGATCTTCGTGGAAGGCGAGCTCGAGCCCGGCATGGCGGTGACGGCGCCGATCGAGCCCTACGGCTTTCGCGTGGTGTTGAAGGCCGGCGGCTTTGGCGACGCCGAAGCATGGGTGCGCCTTGCGCGCGCCGTGGCCTCTCCGCTGTGAGCACGGCCGCGCGTCCCGTCGTCGCGGTCACCATGGGCGATCCGGCGGGCGTGGGGCCCGAGGTGGTCGCCAAGTCCTTCGCGCATCCCGACGTCTTCACGCACGTGCGCCCGCTGGTCGTCGGCGATCGCCGGCGCCTCGAGCGCGCGGCCGAATTGTCCGGAGTTGCGCTGGAGGTGCGCACCATCTCGCGCCCCGCGGAAGCGCTCTACCGGCCCGGCGTCATCGACTGCATTCCCGTGGGTGAAGTGCCGGCGTCGCTCCCCTTTGGCGAGCTTTCGCCCGAGGGCGGCGCCGCCGCGTTCCGCTACATCCGCCGCGCGGTGGACATCGCGCTCGCGGGCGATGCCGCGGCCATCTGCACGGCTCCCCTGAACAAGGAAGCGCTGCACGCGGCGGGACACAAGTATCCCGGCCACACGGAGCTCCTCGCCGAGCTCACCGGGACGCCCGAAGTCTCGATGATGCTGGTCGCCGAAAACCTGCGCGTGATCCACGTGACCACGCACATCGGGCTCCTCGACGCGGTGGCGAAGATCGACGCTCCGCGGGTGGAGCGCACGATCTCTCGCGGCCACGAGCTGCTCGTGCGCATGGGCATCGCGAAGCCACGCATCGCGGTGTGCGGCATCAACCCGCATGCGGGCGAGGGCGGCCTCTTCGGGCGCGGCGAGGAAGGCGCGAAGATCGAGCCCGCGGTCGCCCGCTGCCGTGCGAAGGGATGGGACGTGCAGGGGCCGCTGCCTGCCGACACGCTCTTCTTCCGCGCGCGGCGCGGCGACTTCGACATGGTGGTCGCCATGTACCACGACCAGGGCCACGGCCCCGTGAAGGTCCTGGGCCTGGAGGCGGGCGTGAACGTGACCGTGGGGCTGCCGTTCGTGCGCACCTCGGTGGACCACGGCACCGCCTTCGACATCGCCGGCACCGGCCGCGCGGACGAGCGCAGCCTGCTCGAGGCGCTGCGGCAGGCGGCGCTGCTCAGCCCCCGGCCCTGAGCGCCACCTCACGCCACCACGAGCGCCATCGTCGCGACGACCGCGGCCAGCATCAGCGGCAGCCCGGCGTGGTCGAGCCAGCGCGCCAACGCGTCGGCCGCGAGGCAGGGGGTGCGGGTGCAGCGACTTGCGAACAATGTTGCCATTTTGGCCTCCGTGGCCGGCTTTGACGTGACGCCACTGTAGAGGCGCGCGATCTTCTCCACAATCGATTAGTTTTCCGGGAAAATGTGAGCCGTTCTCACATGTCCGGGGTCCCCGATGTCGGATCGATTGCCGCCCATGCAGGCCCTGCGCGCGTTCGATGCCGCGGCGCGCGCCGGCAGCCTCACCCGCGCCGCCGAGTCGCTGCACCTCACGCACGGCGCCATCAGCCACCAGATCAAGGCGCTTGAGGAAGAGTTCGGCGTGAAGCTGGTCGAGCGCTCGGGACGCGGCATCCGCCTCACCGGCGAGGGCGAGCGCTTCGCGGCGCGGCTGCGTACCGTGCTGGCCGAGCTGGGCGATGCGGTGCGCGAAGTGACCGAGCAGGGCAATCCGCGCCAGCTCCGGCTGAGCACGCTGCCGTCGTTCGCCGCGCGCTGGCTGCTGCCGCGCATCGCGCGATTCTTCAAGGCGCATCCGGATATCGACCTGGAGATCCGCTCCTCGAACGGGCTCGTCGACTTCCGCCGCGACGACGTCGATGTCGCCATCCGCCACGGCATGGGCCAGTGGCCGGGGCTGGTTGCCGAGCATCTCCTCGACGACGTGTTCTTTCCCGTGTGCAGCCCGCGGCTCGGGAACGGCAGGCTGCCAAAGCGTCCCGCGGACCTCGCGAAGGTCACGCTGCTGCGCGGCGAGGGTGAGCAGTGGAAGCCCTGGTTCGAAGCGGCCGGGCTCGACTGGCCCGAGCCCACGCGCGGTCCGCTCTACAGCGATTCGTCGCACATGCTGCAGGCAGCCGCCGATCGGCAGGGTGTGGCCATCGCACGCACCTCGCTCCTCGGCAACGACCTTCGCAACGGCGTGCTCGTGCGCCTCTTCGACATCGAGGTCGTGTCCCCGCGCCGCTACTACCTCGTCTATCCACCGCGCATGGCCGCCTCCCCCAAGCTCGATGCGTTCCGGAGGTGGCTCCAAGCCGAGCTCCGCCGCAAATAAAAATGGGGTACGTCCCGATTTTTCGTCAGGCGAGGGCCTGGCCGATGTCCCAGAGGATGTCGTCGAGGGTCTCGAGCCCGATGGACAGGCGCACCATGTCGGGCGGGACGCCGGCCTTGCGCTGGTCTTCCTCGGAGAGCTGGCGGTGGGTGGTCGAGGCGGGATGGATCACCAGCGACTTGGCGTCGCCGATGTTGGCGAGGTGGCTCACGAAGGTGAGGCGCTCGATGAACGTCACGGCCGCTTCGTAACCGCCCCGGATGCCGAACGCCAGCAGCGAACCGGCCCCCTTCGGCAGGTAGCGCTTGCCGAGGGCGTGGTACGGGTTGTCGGGAAGCCCCGGATAGCTCACCCACGCGACCTTGGGATGATCGCGCAGGAATTGCGCCACACCCATGGCATTCGCGCAGTGGCGGTCCATGCGCACCGGCAGCGTCTCGAGTCCCTGCAGCAGCAGCCACGCGTTGAACGGGGAGATCGCGGGACCGTAGACGCGCAGGATCTCCATGCGCGCCTTCATGGTGAAGCCGAAGTCGCCGAAGGTCTCGAAGAAACGCACGCCGTGGTAGCCCGCCGACGGCTCGGTCATGGTCGGGAACCTGCCGTTGTCCCAGGGGAAGCGCCCGCTTTCCACCAGCACGCCGCCCATGCTCGTGCCGTGCCCGCCGATGAACTTGGTCGCCGAGTGCACGACCACATCCGCGCCGTGCGCGAACGGCTGGCAGAGATACGGCGAGGCCGCGGTGTTGTCCACGATGAACGGCACGCCCGCCTCGCGCGCGATGGCGCCGATCGCGGCGATGTCGATGATGTTGATCGCGGGATTGCCGAGCGTCTCGGAAAAGATCGCCTTCGTGTTCGGCTTCAGCGCGCGGCGAAAATTCTCCGGCTGGTCGGGATCGACGAACGTGGCCTCGATCCCGAGCTTGCGGAAGCTCACCCCCAGCATCGTGAGCGTGCCGCCGTAGAGCTTGGACGACGACACCACGTGGTCGCCGCTCCCGAGGATGTTGAGGAACGCCACCATCCCCGCCGCCTGCCCGGATGCCGTGGCTACCGCCGCGCGTCCGCCTTCGAGCGCCGCCACGCGCTCCTCGAACACCGCGGTCGTCGGATTGGAAAGGCGCGTGTAGACGTTGCCGAACGTCTGCAGGTTGAAGAGGCTCGCGGCGTGGTCGGCGCTGTCGAAGACGTAGGACGTCGTCTGGTAGAGCGGCACCGCTCGCGAGCCCGTCTGCGCGTCGGGTATCTGGCCCGCGTGCAGCGCGAGCGTTTCGAAGCCGAATTCCCGGTCAGGCATTGGACGTTCCCGCGTTCGTCCGCGGTGACGACCACGTTCATCCGCGGCAAAAGGATTTAGCGGCGGGAACTATAGACGAATGCGCGCCGGCCCGTCAGGAGCCCGCCTGCGACTGCACGTACGCGGCGACGGCCGGCATGTCCGCGGCCTCCAGCTTGTGCGCGATCACCTTCATCACCGCGCCTTCGGGACGCTGCTCCGTGGCGTAGAAGACGTTGAGCTGCTTCATCACGTAGTCGGCATGCTGGCCGGCAAGCCGCGGGAAGCCGTCCTTGCCCTGTCCGCGATCGCCGTGACATGAAGCGCACGGAGGCAGCTCGCGAGCGGCTACACCCTTGTCGAAGATCTCGCGGCCGCGCGCGACGAGCGCGGCATCCGCGTGCGACGGGTTGGGCAAAGGCGCCTGTGCGGCGAAGTACGCGGCGATGCCATCGATCTGCGCGTCGCTGAGATGGCGGCTGAGTCCCCACATGTATTCGAAGCCCGCCGGGTCGGAGCGGCCGTGGCTGCGGAACGCCTTCAGTTGCGCGACGACGTAAGCCGGAGGCTGTGCGGCGAGCCGCGGGAAGTTGGACGATGGCGCGTTGCCGTCGAGCCCGTGGCAGTTCGAGCACACCTGCTGCACGAGGGCGAGCGGGGGGATGGCGGGATCGTTCAGCGCGCGCGAACGCTCCGGCGCCGCACAGCCGGCGCACGCGGCAATAACGATTGCGGCAAGGATCGTATTCTTCATCGACGCTCCTAGAACGCGCCCCACACGTAGAGGAAAACCGTGTTGTTGTCGCGGGCGTTGCGGCCGAAGCCGTCGTAGTTGGTGGATGCGCCGTTGAAGCGCGTGAACGCGGTGTACTCGAGGCCCACGCGCGCGTATTGCACCGGCGTCCAGAACGCGCCCGCGGTCCATGCACGCGTGCCGGGATTTCCCGCGAGATTGCCCGTCACGCCCTCCGAGCCTTCGAGGAGCTGGCCCGGATTCGCGGGATCGAAGGCGGAGGTCTGCAGCGCGGGATTGCTGGTCCCGCTCACGTCGAAGTACGAAAGCGAGCCGCCGAAACGCGCGTGGTAGGCGTAGGTCGCCTTGGCGCGAAACATGCGCAGCGTGTCCGATGAATTGGTGAGCGGGAGGCCGAGCGTGCCGTCGGGATCCAGCGGGTGCGGCTGTCCCGCGACGGAATCGGCGTAGTCGACCTTCTCGTGGATGTAGGTCGCCGTCACCGTCACCGCATGCGGGTCGAGGATGTATTGATACTGCGCGTCGATGGCCGCGTCGCGGAAATGGTTGGTGGACCCCGCGGGATCGGTCGGATCGGGAAAGACGCGCGCATCCATTCCGTACGTGCCGACCATGGCGCTATGCGGTCCCCATTCGTGTGCGAGCGCCAGGCGCCAATAGGGATTCGTGCCCTTCACGATCTGCATGTCGCCGCGCTGGGTGTTGAAGCCCTGGCTCATGAACGACCACACGCCGTTGGCGGTGCGATAGCCGGTGAGCTCCGCATAGATCGTGCGGTTCCAGAAGACGTATCCGCCCCAGCCCGCCACGTTCTGCGCGAGGCCGCCCGCGATGAGCGGCGTCGTCCCGGGCCCGCTGCTGCCGGGGACCGTGTTGTATCCCCACGCGGGAACGCTGTTCCACGGATCCTGCACCGTCGGGTTGTTGTTCATCGTCGCGCCGAAGATGAAGTCGCTGCCCGGCGAGAAGTAGCGATCGGCGTAGCGCAGGTCGAGGTTATCCGAGCTGGTATGGCCCACCCAATGGGAGTCCGAGGGACTCTGCGCATCGTAGTTGTTGTACGTCACCTGCACGAAGGCGCCGAGGTTGTTGGTGATGCGGCCGGCGAGGAACACGCTCGCGGTCTGGAAGATCAGGTTGCCGTCCTTGGGAAACCCCGCACGCTCGTCGAACGCGGGATCCGGGGACGAGGTCTTCTGCGTCTTGTTGACGCTCGCAACGGCCATCGCCGCGAGCGGCAACGCATGCTCGCCGATGGTGTAGCCGGTGAGCTTGAAGATCCTGCCGTAGGGAGTGAGGTCGGGGAACTGGCCACCCGCGTGGCACGCGACACAGTTCTGGCCCGTCTGCCGGTTGAACGCGGGAATCGCGTGCGCCTGCAAGCTCCACGACAGGAGCACCGCGAGCAACAGGAACGTTGCATGGCGAACGGCCTGCAAATTTCCCGCGGCACACTCCGACTTCGATTCGCGCATGATCCGCCTCCACTGAAGGGGACCATTTGTGACACGAGGCGGCGATGCGCAACGTGTCGCACGTCAACTTTGCTCCAACGAACTGCGCGATGCGGTCGTTATTTGGCCAGCGTGGACGGAGGCTTCACGCGATCGAGCACCGTCATCGCGCTCGCGACGAGGCCCGCCACATCGGAAACGTTGCCGGGCACGATCAGCGTGTTGCTCGTCTTCGCAAGGTTCGCGAAGGCTTCGATGTACTGCCCGGCCACCTTGAGGTTTGCGGCGCTCATGCCGCCCGGCATCTCCATCGCCGCGGCCACGACGCGCACTGCATTCGCGTTCGCGTTCGCGACCAGCTCGATGGCACCGGCCTCGCCCTGGGCCTTGTTGATCTGCGCCTGCTTCTGGCCTTCCGACTCGAGGATCGCGGCCTGGCGCTGGCCATCGGCGATGTTGATCTCCTGCTGGCGCTTGCCCTCGGAGGTCGCGATCACGGCGCGCTTCTCGCGCTCCGCGGTGATCTGCGCCTGCATCGCGCGCAGGATCGAATCGGGCGGCGTGAGGCTCTTGATCTCGTAGCGCAGCACCTTGATGCCCCAGGTGCGGCCGGCCTCGTCGAGCACGTTCACGATCGTGTGGTTGATCTCGTCGCGGCTCTCGAAGGTGCGGTCGAGCTCCATCTTGCCGATGACGCTGCGCAGCGCCGTCTGCGCGAGCTGCGAGATCGCGGCGAGATAGTTCGAGGAGCCGTACGAGGCGAGCCGCGGATCCACCACCTGGAAATAGATGATCCCGTCGACCGAGAGCTGCGTGTTGTCGCGCGTGATGCACACCTGCTCCGGCACGTCGACCGGGACTTCCTTGAGCGAATGCCGGTACGCCACCCGGTCGACGAACGGCACGATCAGGTTGAAGCCGGGCTCGAGCACGCGGAAGAACTTCCCCAGGCGCTCGATCACCCACGCGTTCTGCTGCGGCACGATGCGCACGCCCTCGGCCACCAGCACGACGATCATCGCCACGAAGAAAGCGGCGATGGTCAACACCGCGCTTTGCGTGAAGTATGCCGCGGCCACCGCAATGGCCACCGCGATCAGTGCCTTCGGGAACATCGCCTCCCTCCGTACCGTTGTGGTCGTTCGTCAGCGTGCCGGCGGCGCCGCCGCGACCAGCAGCATGCTGCCTTCCTGCCCTTCGATGTAGAGCGTGGCGCCCGGCACGGCAGCGGCGTCCGCCTCGAGCACGCGCGCATCCCAGGTCGTGCCACGATATTTCACGCGCGCGATGCGCGTCTGCTCGTTGGCCCACGATTCGAGCACCACCGGCTGGCCGCGGTCGAGGAAATTGGAGTGCCCGGCCGGATCCTTCGGCTGCCGGCGATGCCAGGCATTTGCGAGCCCTACGCCGACGATGGCGACCGCGCCGCCCACCAGCGCCTGGACCACCCCGTTGCCGCCGCCCCAGGCGACCAGCGCGCCGGCGAACGCGCCCAGCCCTATCACGAGCAGGTAGAACGTGCCCGTGACGAGCTCCGCGATCACCAGCACGAAGCCGGCAACCGCCCATATGAGCCAGGGATCCATGAGGGTGTCAGCCGGAATGCGAGCCCGCGCGTTTGGCAGAGATGACCCGCGTGTTGACCCCTGCCCAGCCGAGCCCGCCGAAGAAGCGGCCGTGCTCGATCTTCACGCAGCGGTCCTCGACCACTTCCAGCCCCGCCGCCTCCGCACGGCGCCGCGCCTGGGCATTCGTCACGCCGAGCTGCATCCACAGCACCTTCGCGCCGATCGCGATGGCGTCCTCGGCAATGGCCGGAATCTCCGCGCTCCTGCGGAAGCAGTCGACGATGTCCACCTTGCCGGGAACCTCGCGCAGCGACTTGAAGCACTTCTCCCCGAGAATCGTGTCGTACGTGGGATTCACCGGGATCACGCGATAGCCATGCTCCTGCATGTACTTCGCGGCAAAGTAGCTGGGACGGTGCCACTGCGCCGAAAGGCCTACCACGGCAATGGTCCGGTTCTCGCGCAGGATGCGCCGGGTCTTCTCGCTGTCGTCGGCAGACACAATCAAGAGCCTCGAAATCGATCCATGGATTCTACCCGTCGCATTCTCGCCGCGCTCGCAACCGCCGTGGCGCTCCCCGCCGCCGCCATCAACCACGAGAACACCATCAACCCGATCGCGCGCGGGCCCTTCGCCGTCGCCTGCTCGAACGTGCAGATGGATGCCTCGCGCGTGCCGGCGGGCGTCGACATCACCGAATTCTGGGAAGGGTTCAACGACCGCTACGTGACCGACCTGCTGGTGAACCCGCAGGCGGCCGTGCAGTTCGATGTCGCGGTGCCCGGCCAGTCGAACCTCTATCCGGGCCACGCCGGCACCAACGTGCGTTTCGCCGCGCTCGTCTGCCATCCGACGTCGCTCGCGAATACGGACGCGAATTACACGCTGCCGGGCACCGGAGCGGTGATCCCGCATATGCAGCCGGCAGGGCAGCCGCCAAAGCTGCTCGGCGCGGTCGAGTACCAGGAGATCCTCGCCGGCCAGCCGCTGGGCGGTGGCGACAACTTCCCGATCCCGCCAGCGGGCACGCCGGCCAGGTTGCCCGTCGTCATCTTCTCCCACGGCCTCACCGGCAGTCCCCTCGACGACGGCTACGTGCAGTTCGTGGTGGAGCTCGCCGCACAGGGCTTCGTGGTCGCCGCCCCTTTCCACGGGGATCCGCGCTTTTCCCGCGTGCGCATCAACAACATCGGCGACATCGGCTTCCTCCTCACCCAGTTCGATCGCGTGGTCGAGATGCAGCTCATGCGGCCGCTTTCGCTGAAGACGATGACCGATGTGCTGCTCGCCTCCCCCTGGAGCGCTGCCGTGGATACGGCCCGCATCGGCGGCTTCGGCGCGAGCCTCGGCGGCGAGGCGATGACGCTGCTCGCCGGCGCCAGCATCACCAGCTCGCTCGGCGGCCATTGCGAGAGCAACGTGCCGCACGATCCGCGCCTGCGTGCCATCGCCACCTACGTGCCGTTCGCCGGCTGGTCGTTCCTGCCCGCGTTCTGCCAGTCGCAGGAAGGCGCGGAGAGCGTGAACCGTCCGTTCCTCGCCATCTCCGGCACCGCGGATACCACCGCGCCCATCGACCAGATGCGCCAGGCACTGGTGCGCTTCGACGATTCGCGCTTCCTGGTCGAGCTCGCGGAAGGCCAGCACGAGCTGCGCCCCGAGGATGTGGGCGATGTCTTCACCTGGACCGTGACCTTCCTGCGTGCCTATCTCGACGTGCCGGAGGGCGTGGATGCGGCTGCCGCCAATCGCGCCATGGCACGCTTCATCAAGATGAAGAGCGTGGTCGGCGGCCGGGTAGACACCATCACCATCGATGTCCACGTTCCGTCGCAGGCGCCGCGCGTGGCTTTCCCGGATACCACTGGAGAAACCCGCGCGGTCGAGTTCTTCAACACCATCCTCGGCCATTTCTTCATGGCGGCGGGAGCCGACGAGATCGCCGCCATCCGCGGCGGCGCGGCAGGGCCCGGCTGGGTGGAGACGGGCCAGTCCTTCAAGGTGTTCGACCGCATGGTCGCCGATCCGGCGGGAGCGGCGGCCCCGGTGTGCCGCTTCTATGGCGTGCCGGCCGGCGGCCCCAACTCGCATTTCTTCACCGCGAGCGGTTCCGAGTGCGATCTCGTGAAGCGCAATGGCGGCTGGTTCTTCGAGGGCATCGGCTTCTACATCCTGCCCGTCCAGCCGGACGGCCAGTGCCCCGCGGGCTACCTGTCCGTAAACCGCGCATACAACAACGGATTTCCGCGCAACGACTCCAACCACCGCTTCACCACCAGCGATTCCACCCTGCGCGAGATGGGCCAGCAGGGCTGGGCGGTGGAGGGAACCGTGATGTGCGCCCGGCCTTAGGGATGCTCCCGGGCGCTGCACGCCCGGGCTAAGGAAAGCCCCGGGTGATGCCACGCGGAGCTTAAGGGAAGCTCCCGGGAAACGCCCCCCTAAGGTTTCCCGGCGCTTATTTCCCCACCCGCGCAGGGGGTATCGAGAAGGCCGCCTTTAGGGCATCCTGATGGACACCCCCGTTCCAGGCCGCGCGAACGGGGGCGGACGGGCGCAACCGGGCACCTGGACCGTACGCAACGCGGCCCTGCCCCACCATGCGCACGTTCCTGGGTGAAACGCAGACACCCCCCTGCAGCAGTACCGCGCGGCCGGCCCGCGCAGCTGCCGCCGCACTCCTCGAATACGCGTGGATCCCCGTCGTGCTCGTGGGCCTGGTGGTCATCTACGCCCCCGGGCTCGGGAACGCGCTCGTCTTCGACGATTCGTACCTCGCCGAGGGCCTCTTCGCCGATTACGCGCAGCTCGCCCATCCGCGCGTGCGCATGCTGTCCTACGGCAGCTTCGTGTGGCTCGATGCCCTCTTCGGCGACGGCTGGTGGAAGCAGCGCATCTTCAACCTCCTGCTGCACCTCGCCGTAACGCTCTCGCTGTGGGGCCTGTATCGCGAGCTCCTGCGGCACATCGCACCGCCACAGGGCGAGCCCGCACCCGCCGTGCCCTATTACCGTGCGCCGGTGCTGGGCCTGTGCGTCGGGTTTTTCGCGCTCAACCCGGTCGCGGTGTACGGCGTGGGTTACCTCATCCAGCGCTCCATCGTGATGGCCACGCTCTTCACCGTCGTGGCGCTGTGGCTCTTCGCCCGCGGCCTGCGCACCCGCAGCCTCATCCTCATGGTGGGCGCAGTGGCCGCGTACGCGCTCGCCATCGCCTCGAAGGAGCACACGGTGCTGGCGCCGCTCGCCGCGGCGCCGCTGCTGGTGCTGGTGCGGCGGCCGGATGCGAAGCGGCTCGCGATGCTGGCGGCCGGCGGGGTGGCGCTGGTCGCCCTTGCAGCGGCAGTGCTGTACCAGCGTTATGGCGAGATCCTCGGCCGGCCGTTCGACGAGTATTCCCAGGTCTACCTGCGCCAGCTCGCCGCGCTCTCTCCGGATGCGCCGCGCAATGCCTGGCCGCTCAGCATCATGAACGAGGCGTGGCTCTTCTTCGTCTACGGCGTCCAATGGCTGGTGCCGTATACGGGATGGATGTCGATCAACCTGCGCCCGCCGTTCCCGGTCACGCTGGCCACGTTCCCGCAGTGCCTCGGCATCGTGGGATACGTTGGGCTCATGGCAGGTGCATCGTGGCTGCTGCTGCGCTTCCGCGACGGCCGCGCGCTCCTCGGCATCTCGCTGCTCATCCCGGGACTGCTCTTCGGCACCGAGTTCGCGACCGTCTGGGTGCAGGACCCGATCGCCCTCTATCGCAGCTACCTCTGGGCGATCGGCATTCCCGGCGTGCTCTTCTACGCGCTGCACGGGCCGGCGCCGCGCGTGGTGCTCGCGGCCGGGCTCGTGCTGGCCGCGCTCCTCGGCTGGCAGGCGTCCGACCGCGTGCGCTCGCTCGCCAGCACCGAAAGCGTATGGACCGATGCGATCGAGAAACTGCCGCGCGATCCACGCGCCGTCGGGCGGTGGATTCCGTACCTCAACCGCGGCACCGCCTATGCCGAACGGGGCGAATTCGGCAATGCGTTGCGGGACTTCGAGCGCTCGTCGGCGCTCGGCGACCAGGGAATCGGCGTCTTCAACATCGGCTCCGTGCTCTCCGCGCACGGCCGCCATCGCGATGCGCTCTCCGCCTTCAATCGCGCCCAAAGCGAGGGCTACGACCTCTACAACCTGCCGGTGCAGCGCGGCATGGCGCTGCTCGCGCTCGGCCAGGCGGAGGACGCGTGGCGGCAGCTCGAGGCGGGGCTCGCGGTGGCGCCGCCCTCGCCCACGCGCCAGCTCGCCCTCCTGCACCTCGGCCGCGCCGGCATGCAGCTCGGGCGCCTCGACGCGGCCATCGCCGCGCTCGAGCAGTTCCTCGCCGTCGAGGCG
>Ga0207698_10001290_pt1 | contig 14602 bp, 11 predicted proteins | sample KBSCornC22_FD_184298 | JGI IMG/M metagenome (GOLD analysis project Ga0207698, IMG submission 184298) | Corn rhizosphere microbial communities from Kellogg Biological Station, Michigan, USA - KBS Corn C2-2 (SPAdes) (version 2) | ecosystem: Host-associated > Plants > Roots > Rhizosphere > Soil ...
GAACAAACATAAGCACCATCCCCACCCAACCCTCCGGCCCAATGGGCGTTCAGGGCAGCCAGAACCTGCGGTTCTGCGCGGCTGCCCGTTCACCCCCTTGAAGGGGAGGGCTTTCACGGCCTTTGCGGCACCGCTTAACTTTTTCTGATGCTTCTCGAACGCGTCAAGCACCGTCAGAGTCGTGCAACCTCGAACAGCCGCGAAGCCACCGCTGTCTCGGCGTAGCGCTCTGCGATATAGCGCCTTCCGCATTCGCCCATCTGCGCGCGTTGGTCCGCACCGAGATCCAGCGCCTTCTGCATGCAGTGCACGAGTTCATCCGCACCGCGGTAGGACCAGCCTGCGCGCGAATGGCTGATGTGATCGGCGAGTACCTCGCAGTGCGCGTTGGCGATCACGGGCGTGCCTTGTGCCATGGCCTCGAGCGTGACGATGCTGAAGCTCTCCCAGCGTGACGGCATCACGAACGCGCGCGCGCCGGCCATCAGCGCGAATTTCTGCGCCTCGTCGACGAAGCCGAGATAGCGCACGCCGTCGGTGTCGCGCAGATCGAGGTGATCCGCGCCGGTCAACACGAGTTCGACCGCATCGCGGCGCTGCCGGCGCAGCTCGCGGAACGCGGCGATCAGTTCGCGGCAGCCTTTGCTCTCGTCGATGCGGCCGCAGTAGAGCAGATACGGGCGTTCGCGCTGCGCCGGCATTGCGGCGGCGGTGGGCACGGCCATGCCGACGACATCGCCGCGCGACTGCTGCCACAGGCGTGCACCGAGCCTTCGCTCGGCTTCCGTCAGCCAGATCAGCCGCGACACACGCTGCGCCGCCTGCGCGTAGACGGGCAGGTACGCGGGTGGCTCATCGTGCAGTGTGGGCACGAGCACGCGCTTGGCCTCGGGCACGCACTCGAGGCCGAAGTAGGTGGTCGGATACAGATAGGTGCAGAACAGCACGAGCGCATAGTCGTCGTGGTGGTTGCGCAGATGCGCGAACAGTCCGGGACACCACGGGCCCTGCGCGCGGATGAACTGTTCGGCCAGCGGCGCGCGCCAGTCGATCTGCGTCGCGCCGCCGCGCTCGATCGCGTGTTCGTGTGCGCGCAGCAGGCGCCGGTGCAGTTCGTTGAACCAGCTGCCGCGCGACCACGCGCTCGCGAAGCGAAGAATGCGCACGTCGTCGCGCCAGTCCTCGCCAGCGGGTAGCGCGTTGTCCCAGCTGCGGTAGTCGAGCGCGCAGCTCGTGAGGATGTCGACCTCGACGCGCGTGCGCAGCAGCTGTGCGTAGTGCCAGGCCAGCGCTTCCGAGCCGCCGGCGATGTCGGCGTGGCAGCGCTGCACGACGACGGCGATGCGCGTCATGCGAATGCGGCCAGCGCGTCGTCGAGGCGTGCGGCGAGGACGTCCGGTGCGAACTCGCGCGCGTAGCGTTCGCGGCCGGCGAGGCGCAGCACTTCGGCAGCGGCCGGATCGCGTGCGAGGCGGTCGAGGCTGGCCGCGTACAGGCGCGGATCGGATTCCTGCCACGCGAGCCCGGCACGTCCGAGCGTCTCGCCGATCGCGCTGCGGTCGCGCGCGACGATTGGCACGCCGAGCGCCATCGCCTCGACCAGCGGCACGCAGAAGCCTTCGTGCTCGGACAGCATCAGCAGCGCGTCGGCGACGAGCCAGCAGGACTTGAGGCGCGCATCGTCGATGTTGTCGAGAAAGTGTACATTGTCGGAAATATCCAATGCGGCGCATTGATCGCGCAGGTGGCGCGAGTAGCGCGCGAGGCGACGGTCATGCTTGCCGACGACGAGCAGACGCGCATCGGCCGCGTAGTGGCGGCGGTAGCAGGCGAACGCGTCGAACAGCGCGGCGTGGCCCTTGTTCGGCGCGACGCGGCCGAGCATCAGCACGTTGCGCCGGCCGTCGCCGTAGCGGTCGAGCAGCGCGGTGTCGGCCGGCTGGTCGAGCAGCGCTTCGCAGCGATGGAACGGCGCGAGCACGCGGCTGCGCTCCGGCGGCAGGCCGGCCTGTACGAGTTCGTCGGCGTTGTAGCGTGAGCAGGACAGCGCCAGATCGAAACCGAGTGTGGCGAGTGTCGCGAGGCTCGCGCGGCCGGCCGCGCAGCTGCGCACGTGATCGCGCGACCAGCCCTGGAAGAACTCGGCCGGCGTGATGTTGTGATAGCGCAGCACGCGGCCGCACGACAGCTGCGCGAGTTGCGCTTCGACGCGCGGCCAGCCGATCGAATAGTGGTAGATGACGAGATCGCGCGGACCGAGCCAGCGATCGAGCCCGGCCGGCGCGTGCACGCTTTCGGCGAGGCCCTGGCTGTGGTCGGCGTAGAGGCGCACGTCATGGCCGCCGCGGCGCAGTGCGGCGGCCATTTCGAGCACGTCGGTGCCGACGGCGTCGTGAGCGGTCAGCGACGGCGCGAGCAGGGCGATCTTCATTGCGTGATCGTGCCGCGCAGGGATGGCATCGCTTCGCGTCGTTGGTGCTGCTTCAACCGATACCGGTTGCGGTCGTGGGTGTGTCTCGGTGCGTGCCGGCACATCGTCATGCGCGCGGCTCGTTGCGCGCGCTGCGCAGCGCGGCGACGTCGTTGCGCAGGCGCGCGACTTCGGCGGCGAGATCGGCGATCTCGGCACTGGCGTTCTGCTGCGCGAGCGCCTGTCCGAGCCGGCGCTGTTCGCGCGCGATCTCGGGCAGGTTCCAGAGCAGGGCCAGACGCTCGATCAATGCGCCGATCAGCGGCACGCGCGTCAATCGCCAGAAGCGATAGCGGCCGGCAAGGCCGGCGATTTCCACGCCATAGCCGCGGCCTTCGGCAGAGGCGCGCAGATCACCGAGGATCGCGATCTTGCTGTCGCCGGCAGCGAGGCGCTGCAGCGCGAGCAGATGGCCGCCCGCATCGGACGGACGCTTGAGCAGGCAGCGGTAGGCAAGTTCGACGAATTCGTCGTTGTGCACGTGCATGAAGTCGTCGAGCGTGTAGTGCAGGCGCTGCGGGTGATCGAGCGCGAGCACAACGGGCGCAGTATCGCGCGTAGTTGCCGCGGCCGGTGTTTCTGGCAGCGTCGCGGCTTCGGCGCGGATCTGCTGCTGCAGCGTGTCCAGCGGATCGGAATTATTCGGATTCATTGCAGAGGCGTTCGATGGGACGGTCGCGCTTCAGCGCGGCGTCGCAGCGCGCACGGCATCCGCCGCGGCGAGCGGGATGATGCCATACGAGCGTGCGGTGGCCAGGTCGATCCACTGGTAGTCGGGCTTGCGCTGGCCGAAGCCCGCCGCTTCGCGCGCGTAGCGTGCCTTGCCCGCGACGAGTGCGGCGGAGAAGCTGTCGAGCGCGTCACTGTCGATGAGGCTCAGCTCTCCGACGAAACCCGGCTTCGGCCGCACCGCGAGCTGGCGCGCACCGAGCAGCGTGGTCTCGACGAAGACCGGGCTGGTTTTCTTGTCGTCGGTGTAGAACGCCAGCAGCGCATGACGCGGCACGAGCAGCAGCACGCTGCGGATGCCGAGGCGTTCGAGTGCCGCGGCCAGCAGCAAGCTGCCGTCGATGCAGTTCGCGCGGCGTTCGTTCCAGACGTCGTCGTGCAGCCGCACGTGCTGGCTCCACACGAGCGGGCCGCGCGCGAGGCCGGGGTCTTCGTCGGCGTAGCGCACGCCATGCAGTTGCAGCACTTCCCAGATTGCATAGGCCGATGCCAGCGACTGCGCCGGCGTGCGCGGGCCGGGCTTGAGCGGCAGGAACGGGTGGCGTTCGGCGACCTGTTCGAAGATGTCGTCGATCACGCGTGAATCGGGGTCGGCGTAGGCGGCGAAGATCCAGCCGAGGTCGACGTGGTCCTTGCCGTCGCGCACGTAGTACAGCGCTTCGCTAAGCGGATGCAGACGGATCTCGCGGCGTTGACGCTGTGCGGGTGCATCGTCGCGCTGCAGCGCGAATTCGGCGACGACGTCCTGCGGCTTGACCATGACGGCCAATGCGCGGCGGCTCCAGCGAAGGCGCGGCCGCAGCGTGTAGCGTTCGCCGGCGCGCGGCAGCACGGCCTGCACGCTGGCCGCTTCGGCCAGGCCCGGCGCCCCGACGCTGAGGCTGACGCGTTCGTTGTCGTGGGCCGCAATCACATCGACGGCGACCATGCCGCTGCCGTCGCCGTAGCGGTTGTCATCGGGCTTGGTGCTTGGGCGTTGCGACAGGTCGAGCACCGGATACAGCGCATCGTCGGGACTGACCCGCACCTGCCAGTCGGCTGAGCGCGCCAGCGGACTCCAGGCCGCGGCGAACGCGACAGCGCAGGCCAGCAGCACGGCGTGCCGGCGCATCGGGGTTTGCACGGAAAGCATGTGCCGACTATCGTTGCGCCCGCCTGTGCTTGTCCATAGGCCGCGTTGGGACGGCAGGTTTCCCAGCCCGTTACCCCTCTCGTGGAGTACCTATGCGCACGATTCTCACGCCCGTTGCATTGATGCTGTTCCTCACCGCGTGCAGCAACGCGCCGCAGGATGCGGCCAAGCCCGCCGCCACGCCGGCACCCGCGCCGACCGCGCCCGCCGCGTCTGCACCGAAGACCGAGCAGGCCGCCGCGCCCGCACCCGCACCGGCTGCACCCGCGGCGTTGCCCGAAGGTGCCTGCGGCGACCAGAGCGCCGTCGCCAAGGAAGAACGCCTCGCGAACACGCCGCGCTGGACCACCGCGAGCGAAGTCGACAATTTCGGCTATGACGTGTTCCGCGGCGACAAGGAAGAAGGTCCGTTCGCCAAGCTCAACGCGAGCCCGCTGCTCGGCGCCGGCACCACCGACGAAACCAAGAAGTATGAATACCGCGACGACACGATCGATCCGTGCCGCGACTACTGGTACTACGTCGAATCGATCGACACCAACGGCGCACGCGAGAAGTTCACGCCGATCTTCAAGGCGTCGGCCAAGCGCCGCGCAGCCGGCACCGCGGCGCCCGCGCAGGCGAAGTAAGCCATGCCGCAAGAGCAGGACGTGCGGACGCGCCGGCGCGTCCTGCTTTGTATTTTCGTAGCATTGTTCCTTCTGCAGCAGATTGTGCTGTTCTGGCTGTACTGGGCCGGTAGCGGCAAGGCTCTGCTCGGCGACGAGGTGAGTTATCTCACCTGGGCCCGCGGAATCGCCGGGCTCGGGCCGATGCCGGCCGATTCCGGCTGGTGGCCACCGCTGCAGGCGTGGCTGCTCGCCGGATCGCTGCGCGTGTTCGGCGAAAATTTCCTGCCGATGCAGTTGCTGCAAACCGGTTTCCTGATCAGCGCCGCAGCACTGCTGCGTGCGATCTGGCGTGACGTCGACGGCCGCGTGCGTGCGGCCAATCTCGCCGCGGCGCTGTTCCTGCTCAATCCATCGAACATGGCCTATGCGCACTGGCTCTGGCCCGAGCCTGTGCATCTGCTGCTGCTGCTCGCCGCGCTGCGCCTGGCGCAGCGCGGCGCGTCGCCCGCGCGCAGTTTCCTCGCCGGCGCCGCGCTCGGCGGGGCGATGCTGGCCAAGAGTCTGCTGAGCCTGTTCTGGCCCGCGCTCGCGCTGCTGTTCGCGCGGCGCTATCGCTGGCGCGGTGCGGTGGCGCTGCTGCTCGGCGTCGCCGTGATCACGGCCGTGCCGCTGTGGCAGGGCTGGCGCCTGACCGGCAAGCCCATGATTGCCGACAGCTCGGCGTTCAATCTCGTCGGTGGCCTGCGCGAGCGCTGGCGCAGCGACTACATCGACGACAGCGTCGCCACCCTGGCCGGTGATTATTTCGCGAGCGCGCCGACGCCGGCCGAGCGCAATGCGATCTACCGCGAGCGCGCCGAAGCGATCGTGCACGAGCAGGGCCTGCTCGCGACGCTGACGGCGCAGCTCGGCCGCCAGTATTTCCGCCTGTTCAGCGCGAAAACGACCTTGTTGTCGCAATTGCCCGGTCCCGCTTGCGCGGGCCATGCGGGAAGCTATCGCGACGCACCCGCGATCCTGGCGCAGACGCTCGCGGCGGCCAGCGACACGCTGCATCTGGTTTGCCTGGTCGGCTTTGCGCTCGGACTTGCGTTCTGGCGTCGCTGGCGCGAGCCGGTGGTCTGGTGGAGCGCGCTGTTCTTCGTCTACCAGCTTGGCCTGTACCTGCCGCTGCACGTCAAGGCGCGCTTTCTGCTGCCGATGATGCCGTTCCTCTGCGCATTCGCCGGCAGCGCGCTGGCCAGCCTGCGGCAGCCCGACGCGACGGCCGCGGTGCAACTGCACGGTGCGATGCGCTGGGCCATCGCCGCATCGCTCGCCGCGCTGCTACTGCTGCTCGCGCTGGCCGGGCCGTGGTTCGACCAGAGCTGCGCATGACGACGGCGGAGGCCGCATGAATCGCGAACACGAACTGGAATTGCGCCTGGCCGAGTCGCGCCACACCGAGGCGGAGCTGCGCCGCGTGATCGACATTCTGTTGAGCGAAGGCGACGCGGTGTTCGCGAGCCGTAGCTGGCGGGTGGGCCGCGGCCTCGTGCGCATCGCCGAGTGGCTGCAGCGGCTTGTGGACCGCACGCCCGCAGCCGCACAGGATTCAGCGCACTGGCGGCGCATCGTCGCCGCGCACGACGACGGCCTCGCGCGGCGCCGCGCACTGCTCGAGCGCCTCTGCGTCGACGGCAGCGTCGACGAAGATCTCGACGCGGTGCTCGCACAAGTCTGGCGCGAGGTTGGCGCGGAGCAGCGCAGCGGCGGCTCATGACGGCGCCGCGTACCAGCCTCATCGTGCTGGCCTGGAATCGCTGGGAACTCACGGCGCGCGCGCTGGACAGCCTGCTCGCGACCGATCTGCACGACGGCGAAGTCATCGTCGTCGACAACGGCTCGACTGACGCAACGCCGCAGGCGCTGGCCGCCTATGCGGGTCGCGTGCGCACGCTGCGGCTCGATACGAATCTCGGCTTCGTGCGCGGCAACAACGCGGGCATTGCCGCGGCCACAGCCACCGACAGCGTCGTGCTGCTCAACAACGATCTCGTCTTTCCCCAGCACGACTGGCTGCAGCGCCTGCGTGCCTGCGCCGATGCACACGCGGACACCGGCATCGTCGGCTGCCGCCTCGTCGATGCGCAGGGGTGCCTGCTGCACGCGGGCACGCGCGTGCTGCCTGACGACGGCATCGGCGTGCAGACCGCATCGGGACGCATCGAGCGCGACATCGGCCAGTACACCGACGCGGATCGTGTCGTCGAAGGCGTGGTCTTCGCTGCGGTCTATCTCAAGCGCGCGCTCATCGACGCGATAGGGCCGCTGCACGAGGATTACGTCACCTATGCCGAGGACAGCGACTACTGCCTGCGCGCGCGCGCCGCGGGCTGGCGCACGCGGCTCTGCGGCGGCGTGACGCTGCGGCACGACCAGCATGGCTCGACGATCGAGGACGGCGCGGCGCGCGCGCAATTACAGACCCAGGGTCGCGCGACCTTTGCGCGGCACTGGTCGGCGGCGTTGCACGCGCAATACGACACTTCGCTGTGCCTGGCCGGCGCGCTGGATTTTCCGGCCGCGCTCGCGGCATGGCAGCGGCCACTCGCGCGTGCGCTCGATGCGGCGGGTGTGCGGCTGAGCTATCGCTCGTTGTATGCGCCGGTGCTGCCCGAGGCGATCGCCGAAAGCGGCGACAGCCAGGATCATCTGCTCAATGCAATCCGCCGCCGTGATATCGACGCGGACGTCGTGCTTTGCGCCGGCGATGCATCGCTGTGGCCGCACATGACGGCCGCGTGGCGCATCGGCTATGCAGATTTCGAACACGTGCCCGATGGCGAACACGCGGCGGCGATGCGCGCGATGGACGAGGTCTGGACCCCGAGCCTCTGGCATCGCGATCAGTTGCGCGCCGCGGGCCTGGCCGACGCGCAGGTCATGCCGTGGGTCGTCGAGCCCGCCTATGCGCATCCGCAACTGCGCGCGCCACGCAATCCGCACGGCGAACGCGTCGTGCTGTGCTGCGCGCGCTGGGACGACATCGACGCCCCGTGGTTGCTGCTGCAGGCGTGGACGCGGAGCTTCCGGCGCGGGCAGCCGTTGCGCCTGCTGCTGTGCATCGACGCGCTGGGCCAGGATCTCGCTGCGGCGACGCGCGCGCTGCCGCTCGATCCACACGGCGGCCGCTACAGCCTGCTGCCGCAGCCGCGACTCGCCGAGGAACAGCGCCAGGCCGTGTTCGCCGCCGCCGATATCGTGATTTGCGCGAGCCGCAGCCGCAGCCGCAGCTGGCCGCTGCTGCAGGCGGTCGCGACGGCGCGGCCTCTCGTCGCGACTGCGCGCGGCGCGCGTTCCGAACTGCTGCAGCGGCATGGCGCCGCCGCGGCAACTGACGGCGACGATGAGAGCGTGGCGGAACGCGTGCTCGATGCGCTAGTCGTGCTGCTCGACGATCTGCCTGCGGCGCAGGCACGCGCGCAGATCGCGAGCGTCGCACTCCGTGCTGAGGCAGAGCAGGGCATCACAGCGCAAGCCATGCGCGAGCGCCTGCGCGCGCCGCGTCGGCGCGGACCGCAATCGCCTCTGCCAGTGCGCAGCGCACACGGCCTCGTCGTGCTCGGCATGCACCGCTCCGGCACCTCGTGCGTGGCGGGACTGCTGCAACTGCTCGGCGCGTATGCCGGCCCGCCCGGCGCGTTCCTGCGCAATCCATCCGAAAACCCGCGCGGCTTCGTCGAGCGCAATGACCTGCACATGGCTTGCGTCGGTGCGCTGCGCCGGCGCGCCGGCGACTGGTCAGTGCCGCTGGGCTGGGACGAATCCGCGCTGCCGGCGGCACGCGCGCAATGGCGCCGCGAGTGGCAGCCGATCGCGCAGGAACTCGCGTCGCAGCCGCCGTGGCTGATCAAGGAGCCGCGCCTGTGCCTGCTGTATGGCGAGATCGCCGATGAGATCGCACAGCCCGTGTTCGTCCATGTCGTGCGCGCGCCGACGGCCGTGGCCGCGTCGGTGATGCGTCGCGACGGTCTCACCGCAGCGCATGCGCTGGCGCTGTGGGAACACTACAACCTCGCTGCCGCGGCACTCGCGGCCGACGGTCCGGCCGTCGTCGTGGATTACCATGCGCTGTTGCAGCAGCCGCGCTCGCAGACGCGCCGGCTGTGGCAGAAACTGGCGTCGTTCCGCGTGCGCGGTTTGCGCCTGCCGGACGACGAGGAAATCGGCGCGTGGATCGGTCCGTCGCTGGCGCGCGAGTACAACGCGCGCGAGCCGGTGCCGAGCGCGGAACAGCAACAGCTCTGGCACGTGCTGGAGCGCCGCGCCGCGGATGAGCCGGCACCACTGCCGCCGCTGTCGGCGCACAGCGAAGCGCTGTTGCGCCAGGTGGGCCGCGATCACCGCGCGCGCTTGCGCACGGAAAACGAACCGCAACAGGACCAGCAACCCGAATGACGGATGCACAAGCCAGCTCGTTGTTGCCGCGGCGCGTCGATTGGGACGGCGCCGAACTGCGCCTCACGCTGACTGCGCACGGCGAGGTCGAGGTATGGCTCGACGACACGCGCTACGCGCGACTGCGCGCCGACGAAGCGGGCGAGGCGCGCCTGGCTGTGCCGGTGCTGCCGAACGGGCGCTCGCAGGTGAAACTGCAGCTGCGCGTCGCGGCCGAGCGCTCGGCCGCGGTCACGCTGCAGAGCCATCGCGCAGGCCTCGCGCGCGCCGCCGCCGTGTTGCCGCCGCTGCCGCTGCGCGAACAGGACTACGTCGACGTCACCGCGATGGCTGAGCCGCTGCAGCACGAAATCGCGATCGTCGTGCCGGTCTACAACGCGCCGGACGCCGTGGCGGTCTGCCTCGACAGCGTGATCGCGCAGACGCGCGGCGCCGCGCGTCTGATCGTCATCGACGATGCGAGTCCGGACCCGGCCATCGCGCCTTTGCTCGCGCGCTATCGCGACGTGCCCGGCGTCACGCTGCTCAGCAACGCACACAATCTCGGTTTCACGGCGACCGCGAACCGCGGCATCGAGGCCGCCGGCCGCGCCGACGTGGTGCTGCTCAATGCCGATACAGAAGTCGCCGCGCACTGGCTGACCGGCCTGCGCCGCGCTGCCTGGGCCGCCGCGGACACGGCCAGCGCGACCGCGGTATCGGACAACGCCGGTGCGTTCTCGGTGCCGGAACTCGAGCAGGAAAATCCCTTTCCGCACGAATGGGCATTTGCACAGGCGGCACTGGCCGTGCGCCAGCAGGCCGGCAGTGCGTATCCGCGGCTGCCGACCGGTAATGGGTTCTGCCTGTATCTCAAGCGCGCCGCGCTCGATACGGTCGGACTGCTCGACGCGGACGCGTTCGCGCAGGGCTATGGCGAAGAAAACGACTGGTGCCAGCGCGCCGAAGCGGCCGGCTGGCGGCATGTGATCGCCGGCGATGTGCTCGTGCGCCACGCGCGCAGCCAGAGCTTCGGCGAGGAACGCCGCCGCACGCTTGGCGAAGCCGGTATGGCCGTGTTGCGCGAACGCTGGCCGAACTACGAGAACGACGTCGGCGCGAGCCTGTTCTCGCCGCGCCGCCGCGTGCTCGACTGGCGCGTGCGCCGCGCCTACGCGGGCGAGCCGCCGCTGCCGCGGATTCTGTGCTGGGAAGACGCCGCAGCGGACACGCAGGCCGTGCAGATCTATCGCTGCCGCCGTGGTCGTGATGGCCTTTGGCTCGAGCTGCCGGGAGGCGACGCTACGTTGTTCGAAGCGCTCGCCGATGCCAGTGTCATGGCCGGTTGCAGCACCGGCGAATGGCAGGCGAGCTTCGCGCGGCTACTGCAGTGTCACGCGATCGATCGCATTGCCGGTCCTTTGCCCGCCGAGTTCGCGCGCGTCGCTGCTGCTCTCGCGATCGACACGACGCAGGCACCCGCTCAATCGCCGTTCGGAACCGTCACATGAGCCTGCGCGTGCTCGTCACCGGCGCGGCCGGACAGGACGGCGCCTATCTGTGCCGCGACCTGCTCGCCGATGGCTGCGAAGTGCATGCGGCATTGCGGCCGGGCGCTTCGGACGACAGCTTGTGGCGGCTGCGCGAACTGGATCTGCTCGGTCACCCGCGCCTGCATCGGCTCGCGCTCGACGTCCGCGAGGCGGCGGCCTGCGCTGCGGTGGTCGAGCGCGTGCAGCCGCAGCAGCTGTTCCATCTCGCTGCGGTCAGCAGCGTGGCGCAGGCACAGGACGACCCGCTCGACGCGGTCGAGAGCAATGGCAACGGCACCTTGCATCTGCTCGACGCGGTGCGCCGGCATGCGAGTGCCGCGCGCTTCGTGCTCGCGTCGAGCGGCGAGATCTTTGCTCCGCGCGACGGCATCGTCGATGAAACCTGCGCGCTGCGGGCGCGCCATCCGTATGCGTTGTCCAAGCTGCTCGCGCACGCGGCGCTGCGCTGCTACCGCGACAGCTACGGTGTGCTGGCCAGCGCCGCGATCCTGTTCAACCACGAATCGCCGCTGCGCGGCAGCGCGTTCGTGACGCGCAAAATCGCCGTGGGCGCGGCGCTGCGCGCTGCGGGTGACAACGCGATGCTGTCGCTCGGCAATCTCGACGCGCAGCGGGATTTCGGCTATGCGCCCGATTACGTCGCCGGCCTGCGCGCGCTTGCAGTCGCGCCGCCGGACGATTTCGTGTTCGCGAGCGGCAACTGCGCCTCGATCCGCGAATTCGCTACGCTGTCCTACGCCGCGGCCGGCATCGCACTGGAATGGCGCGGCGAGGGCAGCGACGAATACGCGGTCGATGCGAATGATGGACGGCGCTGCATCGTCGTGGATGCGTCGCTGCTGCGCCGCTCGGACGCGCCACTGCTGCGCGGCGATGCGACCCGCGCGCGGCGCGAGCTTGGTTTTTCCAGCCGCATGGACATCGCCGGACTGGCGCGCGTGCTGGTCGAAGCCGAGCGCGAGCGCCTGGGTCGGGAAACGCGCGCATGAGTGCTGTGCCGCTGCGCCTGATCCTCAACGTCGATGCGATCAGCGCGCCGCTGACCGGCATCGGCGTCTACACGCGCGAACTCGCGCTGGGACTGGAGCAGATTGGACTGGAGCAGGCGTCCGAGCTGGCCGAACTCAAGTTGTTCTCGGCCTACCGCTGGGTCGCCAACAGCGACCAGGCGTTCCAGGTCAACCGCACGATCCAGAGCGTGCGCCGCGTGCTGCCGTTCAAGCGCGCCGCGCTGGAAGGCTATACCGCGCTGCGCGCGGCGCTGTTCCGGCGCAGCGCGCGCAACCTGCGTGACCACGTGCTGCACGCGCCGAATTTCGTGCTCATGCCATTCGACGGTCCCTGCGTCGCGACGGTGCACGATATCTCGTATTTGCGTTATCCACAGTTCCACCCGATCGAGCGCGTGCGTTTTCTCGAACGCCACCTGCCGCCGACGCTGGCGCGCGCCGATGCGCTGATCACGGATTCGGCCTACGTGCGCGACGAACTCGTGAGCGTACTCGGCGTGGATCCGTCCAAGCTGCATGTCGTGCCGCTGGGCGTGAACGCGGCGTTCCGGCCGCGCACGCAGGCCGAGGTGGCGGAGGTGCTCGCGGCGCATGGACTGAACTGGCGCGGCTATCTGCTCGTGGTCGCGACGCAGGAACCGCGCAAGAATCTCGAGCGTCTCGTGCAGGCGTACGCCATGCAGCCGGCAGCGTTGCGCGCGCGCCTGCCGCTCGTCGTGGTTGGCGCGCGCGGCTGGCTCGACGCGGGCCTCGCGCGCGTGATCGAACCGCTGGAACGCCGCGGCGAAGTGCGCCGCCTCGGCTTCATTGACGACGCGCAGCTGCCGGCGATCTACGCGGCCGCGGCCGGCTTCGCGTTCCCGTCGCTGTACGAAGGCTTCGGCCTGCCGTTGCTCGAGGCGATGGCGAGCGGCGTGCCCGTGCTGACGTCCAACGCGGCCTCGATGCCCGAAGTCGTCGGCGATGCAGCGCTCTGCGTCGATCCGTTCGATGTCGATGCGATTGGCGAAGGCTTGCGCCGCCTGGCCGAAGACACCGCGTGGCGCGAGCAGGCAACGACGGCAGGTCTGGTGCAGGCTGCGGGCTACAGCTGGCGGCGCACGGTCGAGGCGACGCTTGCGGTCTATGCCGCCGCGCGTGCGCGCGCCGGTGCGGCGAGTGCGCCGCTCGCGCACCCGCGGGTTCCGCCCGCGCCACCGCGCGCGGCCGTGGTGCTCGTGAACTACAACACGGCCGATCGCAGCCTGCGCTGCGTCGCGTCGCTGCACGGACTGGCTGCGCGCATCCGTCTGATCGTCGTCGACAGTGGATCGAACGCGGCTGACCTGGCCGCGCTGCGGCAGGGACTCGCGCAGGGCTGGCCCGAGGCGGAACTCATCGCGAGTCCGCTGAACATCGGTTTCGCCGCCGGCTGCAATCGCGCGATCACGCGCGTGCTGCCGGACGCACAGATTTCCCATGTGCTGCTGCTCAACAACGATGCCGTCGCGACCTCGCAGCTCGCGCGCTGGCTCACCGATCACCTCGACGGCGTTTGCGATGCCGATCTCGCCGGCGGGCGTGTGCTCAAGCTGGCCGAGGGCAGCGACGAGATCGACTCGCTCGGCATCGCGTTCTACCGCAGCCTGCTCGCATCGAACCGGCTCGATCCGCAGGATCCGTATTTCGGCCCCACCGGCGGTTGCGCGCTGTATACGCGCCGCGTGCTCGAAGCGCTGCGTTCGGCGCACGGCTATGTGTTCGACGAGGATTTCTTCTGCTATGCGGAAGACACCGATGTCGCCGCGCGTGCGCTGCTGCTCGGCTTCACGCCGGCCTATACCGACGACGTGCTCGCGCGGCATGAAGGACAGGCCTCCAGCGGCGGCGGCTTCAACGATTTCGTGCTGTATCACGGCATCCGCAATTCACTGTGGATGCTGCTCAAGTGCGTGCCGCTGAGCGTGATCCTGCGCCACCTGCCGTCGCTCGTGGCGATCCATGGAGGCATCGTGTTGCGTCACGGCCTGCGCGGCAAAGGACGCGTGGTGTTCCGGCTCTATCGCGACGCTGTGCGCGGCAGCCTGCGCATGCTGCGCAAGCGCCGCCGCATCCAGTCCGGTCGCCGCATCAGCGCAGCGGTGTTCGCGCAACACGTCAGCGGGCGTTTCTACGATCGCGGCTATGTGCGCAATGCGTTGCGCGATCTCTGGGCGGCGCTGCGCGGCAGGCCGCGCAGCTGAAGCGCGTCCGCGCTGACACGGACGCGCGGGAAGGCTGATGCGTGGCTACTTCGTCGCGAACTTCTTCGCCGCAGCCGCGTCGTTGGCAGCCGGTGCGGCATCGAAACCCGTACTCAACAGAACATCGCCGCTGCGCACGACCGTCGGGCTGTTGCGCAGAGGGATGTTCGACACTGGTGCAGCTGCCACCGCGGCGGCCGGCGTCTCGACCAGTTTCGGATCGCTGAGCTCCAGTCGCGCGATGGCATCGAACGGATTGGACGGGTCGGCCACATAGCCGCGTACTTCGACGGCCGCCTCGCGGACTCCCGCCGGCGGCTCGGGCAGCGTGAAGCGCGAACCCAGCGCGGTGAAGCGCGTCGAGTACAGCAGCTTGCCGCCCTTGCCGAGCCAGCTGATGTCGGCCATGCCGCGGAAATCGTCGCGGTCGAGGCGCGCTTCGATCGCATCAGGACC
>Ga0207698_10001293_pt1 | contig 14587 bp, 15 predicted proteins | sample KBSCornC22_FD_184298 | JGI IMG/M metagenome (GOLD analysis project Ga0207698, IMG submission 184298) | Corn rhizosphere microbial communities from Kellogg Biological Station, Michigan, USA - KBS Corn C2-2 (SPAdes) (version 2) | ecosystem: Host-associated > Plants > Roots > Rhizosphere > Soil ...
TAAAGTTTGAATATATTATTTGTAAATAACATGGGTTACTTAACTAAACTATTGTCAAATAAAACTCTGTGATACCCGGCAAACATTTATACATTCGTTATCTGAATCATTCCACTTAATGAAAGAAAGATTTTATTCGCTTGATGTTTTTCGCGGAGCCACCGTTTGCCTGATGATAATGGTAAATAACCCCGGAAGTTGGGAACATATTTATGCGCCTTTAGACCATTCGCCCTGGCATGGCGTCACGCCAACAGATTTGGTTTTTCCCTTTTTTCTCTTTGCAGTTGGCAATGCATTGGCTTTTGTAATGCCCCGACTGCAAATTGCAGGGCCTTCTGTTTTCTGGAAAAAAATTATAAAAAGAACTTTCATTATTTTTTTAATCGGGCTATTCCTTAACTGGATGCCTTTTGTAAAATGGGATAATGGCCATATAATATTTAAGCCGTGGCGTTACATTGATGCCAATGGCAGCGATGCAGGAATAAGAATTTTAGGCGTATTACAACGTATTGCTTTAGCTTATTTTTTTGCTTCTGTAATTATTTATTTTTTCAAAATACGTGGGGCGTTTTTTATTGCCTGTATTATTCTTTTAGGTTACTGGTTTTTATGTGTTGCGGGAAACCCTGCGGATCCTTTTAGCTTAACAGGGTGGTTTGGCACTAACATCGACAAAGCGATTCTGGGCGAAGGGCATATGTATCACGGTGAATCCTTGAATGGCCATCCTGTTGCATTTGATCCTGAAGGATTCATGAGTTTATTTGGCGCCATTGTGCAGGTGATATTCGGATATCTTATTGGCGATTACATTATTAAAAAAGGTAAAACAGCTGAAATGATTAATGGATTGTTTGTTGCCGGTGCAGTATTTCTTTTTGCAGGTTATGCATGGAATATGGTTTTTCCAATCAATAAAAAAATATGGACTAGCTCTTACGTCGTTTATACGACAGGGTTAGCAATGGTTATTCTTGCTGTAATGATTTATTTAATTGAATTAAAAAATAAAAGAGGATGGCTTGCGAGATTCTTTGACGTTTTCGGTAAAAACCCTTTATTCATTTTTATATTAAGTGGCTTTTTGCCGCGTGCTTTAGGCCTTATAAGAATTTCTTCAGGTGAAACGGACGCTTCAGGAAAACCTGTTTATCTTTCTCCGTTTAGCTGGTTTTATGAACATGTTTGCAAGCCTATCTTTCCATCTAATTTAAATAACGGCTCACTGCTATATGCGCTTTGTATGATTACTTTTTTATGGTTAATCGTTTGGTGGATGGATAAAAAGAAAATTTATATCAAGGTATAATTGCAGGTTTCAGGCCACTCCGGTGGCCAAAGCTCATATCAAAGTATAAATGAAATGATGTTCAAAAAACAAAGGTTTGCAATATTTTGTCCAAAGCTTAATGAGTTTCAATCTAAAAACTTAATCTTATAAGCCGCTTTAAATAATGCTGATTCGCCTGGCTCCAACGTTGTTACACCCATTCCATTATTAAATGCGTCGGGCGCTCCGCTTAAATTTTCCAGCGCAATATTCTTGCGATGCGGCGGAATATATATCTGGAGATAAGGATATGACGCTTCCGGAAGAATTTCCAGTTCAATCTTTTTTAAATGATTTCTTAAAACACACATCGGTTGGCATGTTTCAAGGTTTAATGTAAAGCAATTATCAAAAAATCTATCCTCAATTTTTTTCAAAGAATTGAATTCTGTATAAGGAATAAGATTTTGAGTGGGAAGTAACTCGCTATTAAACTCTACTAATTCTTTTGATTGAAATTCTAACTGCAGTTCATCAACTGCATCGCCTAAGTTGAAATAAGGATGCCAGCCATCCTGTATAGGAATTAATCCTTCATCTTTATTAATGCATTCTGTAGTAAATGAAAGTTTGTTGTCTTTTTCCAGTTGCCATGTAACCAAACAGTCGTAATTAAACGGGTAGCCTTTATCCTCATTTCTATATTCACATTTTAGAGTTACAGAAGCATGTAATTCATTTGCTGTTTCGCTGATAATAGTATATACTTTATCATACAAAATGCCGTGTATGGCACTTTCCCCGAGATAATATTTTTCTACTGTATATTTCTTTTCTCCAAACTGATATGTTCCATGATTAAGTCTACACACGAAGGGAGATAATTTGGCTCCCCTAAAACCTTTACTTTCTACATTTTCTTTAAAATCAATAGCAGAACTATAACTATCAACGATATTGAATTTTTGCCCGTTTCTTTCTGCAACAAAAGATTGAAGAATTGCGCCGCAGTCAGGGATTATCGCAGCATAAGTATTTGTGTCGTTATCTTTTAAAATGATTTTTTCAAAACCATCTTCCTGTATTTTGCTAATTGAAAACATAGCCGCCAATTTACAGAACTTTATTTAGTTGGCTTCTAAAATTTTTAATACAATTTTTTCTTCTGGTGTCAGGTCGCTTTTACCATCATTTTTTTCAATGCTATCAAGTTCTGTAATATATTTTTCAAGCTTGTTACCTTCATATAAAGAAAGAATAAGCGGATGCACATAATATTTTTTACATACGGTTCGTGTATTGCCCAAATGCTCAGAAACTATATCTAAGGCTTCAACAATCCTTCTTTTGGTTTCGGTTTTTGTATCGCAACATCCTATTGATTTTAATGCAAGGAAGGCTTGTACTGTTCCCGCCCACGTTCTGAAATCTTTTGCAGTAAAATCTGCGTTGCTTATTTCTTTTATGTAATTATTTATAAGCCCTGAGTCAATTGAATGATGATTATCGTCCTCATCGTAAAACTGGAATAATTCCTTTCCGGGAACATCCCTGCATTTTTTTACTATAGATGCGAGCTTTTTATTTTTAAGCGTTACATGATGCGATATTCCTTTCTTTCCAATGAATTCAAAGCTTACGGAGGCACCATTGAATTTTACATGCTTATCTTTTAATGTCGTCAATCCAAACGAGCCATAAGTTTTTTCGTAAAAGCTATTGCCAACTCTTATGTTGGTTCGTTCTAACAAGCTGACAACGGCAGCTAAAACCTTTTTTAATGGCAAACCAGGCACACTTATATCTTTCTCAAGCTGCAGGCGCATACCGGGAAGCGCTTTACCGAAATCCAGCAGCCTATAAAATTTTGTATGGTTGCGCAGGTAATTCCAATGATGATGATATTTATATTGTTTCCTGTTTTTGGTGTCATAACCTGTTGCCTGCAGGTGGCCATTTTCTTTTTTACAAATCCATACTTTCGTCCAGGCCGGTGGAATAACCAAATGCTTTATTCTTAGCAATTCCTCATCATCTTTTATTTTTTCACCTTTATAATAATATTCAAATTTATCCCCGTTCTTTTTTCTTTCTATCCCGGTTTCTTTATCACTAACATATATAAGATTAGCTGCGAGTGCAGTTTTTTCCTCATCTTTCACTATACTCTTTAACTTTCTTTTAGAAACCTTTAGAAGTTCCTGCGGCTGTATTGCTTCGACCATTGGATATTTTTATACGAGGAAATTATTCTACAAAAAATTATTTAAAAAAGGCAGGACTTAATGCCTGCCTTTAAGTTAAGGATAACAAAAATTTATTCGTCTGTATCTTCTGCTTTCAAAAAGCTGTTTTCACCGTTCGGATTCTTTACAACTTTTTCATCATCATTAACGTTGTTATCTTTCTTATGCTTTTTACCACCTAAAGCAGTAAGATGAAGCTGGGTATCTGTTCCGGCGGAAATCCGGCCAGTAGAGGGTGAATCATTTGTTTCAGTTCCCAGTTCATTACTTCCTGATGATGGTTGTGTTATTCTATCTGTATCTGCCATAATAATTATTTTAAAGTGAATTATTAACTGGACTGAAAATTATATGCCAATATTTGTTATGGAATAATTTATTAAACCAATGTTCGCATTGAATGCTGTTATTTTGATTTATGAATTACCTGGCGCATGCATTTCTTTCCTTCAATAAAGAAGATATTCTTGTGGGAAATATGATAAGTGATTTTGTAAAAGGAAAATCGAAATATACTTATCCATTGGATATACAAAAGGGAATTCAGTTGCATCGCTGTATTGATGAATTTACTGATGCGCATCCTGTTACTACCACAGCAAAAAATTATTTCAGGCCACAATATCGGCTGTATTCAGGCGCTTTCATTGATGTTGTGTACGATCATTTCCTTGCGCTTGATGAAAAACGATTTGAAGAATATGGTGGGCTTATGAATTTTTCTCACACAGTATTTAATTTGCTCGATAACAACTTTCATTTATTCCCGGCAAGGTTTCAAAAAATGTTTCCATATATGAAATCACAAAACTGGTTATACAATTACCAGTTTAATGAGGGTATTCAAAAAAGTTTTAACGGTCTCGTATACAGAGCTGTATATTTAAATGAATCCGATATTGCTTACGAAATTTTCAATAAACATTACGTTGATCTTGAACATTGTTATAAAGAATTTTTTCCTAAGTTGTTACAATTCGCTTCTGAAAAGTTAAGCCTTTTATTGCCTGACTAATTTCATTCTATATTTGTATTTATAAAGTGGAACATAAGTTTACACCTAATTTTTTATAAATCATTTCCCGGTTATTCGAAATTAAAACACGAATCATTTTGAAACTTGCAACGAAATTAATACATGCGGGTGCTGAACCTGATCCATCTACTGGCGCCATTATGACTCCTATTTTCCAAACTTCAACTTTTGTGCAGGAGAGTCCCGGAGTTCATAAAGGATATGAATATGCACGCACGCAAAACCCGACAAGACATGCGTTGCAAAATGCATTAGCGGCAATTGAAAATGGAAAATACGGGCTTTGTTTTGCAAGTGGCTCGGCTGCAACAGACGCAGTAATAAAATTGTTAAACCCGGGCGATGAGGTAATTGCTGCTAATGATATGTATGGAGGAACATACCGGTTGTTTACAAAGATTTTTGAAAAATATGGATTGAAATTTCATTTTATAAACATGCAGGATGCTAATGAAATTACTAAATACATCAACCAGAATACAAAGCTTATATGGACGGAAACGCCAACTAATCCGATGATGAATATTACGGATATTGAAGCTGTGGCAAAGATTGCAAAACAACATAACGTCCTGCTTTGCGTGGACAATACTTTTGCTTCACCATATTTGCAAAATCCTTTAGATCTTGGCGCTGATATAGTTTTGCATTCTGCTACGAAGTATATCGGCGGCCACAGCGATTCAGTTCACGGGTGTTTAATTGTTAATAACGAAAAATTAAAAGACCAGTTAGCTTTCATTCAAAATAGTTGCGGCGCTGTGCCAGGGCCGCAGGATTGTTTTTTAATATTAAGAGGATTAAAAACATTGCACGTAAGAATGGAACGTCATTGTGCAAACGGTGAAAAAATTGCAAAATGGCTGCGGCAAAACACCAAAGTTGATAAAGTTTTTTGGTGTGGCTTTGAAGATCATCCCAATCATGATATTGCAAAAAAGCAAATGCGTGGATACGGTGGCATGATGAGTTTTACTTTGAAAGATGATAGTATTGGAGCAGCTAATAAAGTGCTTTCTTCAACCAGGCTTTTTGCATTAGCAGAGAGCCTTGGCGGTGTTGAAAGCCTTATTGGTCATCCCGCTTCAATGACGCATGCAAGCATTCCAAGAGAAGAAAGAATAAAAAATGGGCTGGTAGATTCGTTAATGAGATTAAGCGTTGGCATTGAAGATGCAGATGATTTAATTGCAGATTTGAGACAGGCAATTGAATAAACGAATATAGCGGTTACGATTACCCGAGATTATAAGATGAAAAATTTAGATGCACACTATAACCTAAAAAAATTCCTCGACAGCAAAGTAATTCAATTTAATAATCCTTCATTTATTAAAGACGATCCTGTTTGCATTCCACATCTTTTTTCAAAAAAACAAGATATTGAAATTGCTGGTTTCTTTGCCGCCATATTTGCCTGGGGTATTCGTAAAACGATCATCAACAAATGCAAATTGCTTTTACAATTAATGGATAATGCGCCTTATGATTTTTGCCTTTATCATAACGACAATGATATAAGAAAATTAGAAAAATTTTGCCATCGTACTTTTAATGATACTGATCTTTTGTATTTCATTTCTTTTTTAAAATTCCATTATTCAAAACATACATCTTTAGAAACTGCTTTTTTTAAAGCTGCAATAATTAAAGAATCAAATCATATTATTGAAGACTCTTTAAATCATTTTTACCAATATTTTTTTTCTTTGGAAGATGTACCTGCAAGAACAAAGAAGCATATTGCATCTCCGCAGAGAAATTCAACTTGTAAAAGATTGAACATGTTCCTTCGATGGATGGTTCGCAACGATAATAAAGGAGTTGATTTCGGCATCTGGAAAATGATTAAGCCTTCTGCATTAATATGTCCTGTAGATCTGCATGTGGCAAGAGTATCCAAACATTTTAACTTATTAAAACGAAAACAGGTAGATTGGCTTGCCGCAGTTGAATTAACAGAGCAATTACAAAAGTTTGACAAAAACGATCCGGTTAAATATGACTTTGCTCTTTTTGGCCTGGGAATTTTAGAAAAGTATTAAGCTATAGAATAAAGTACTCATTCTCTAAATGGCTGTTGCCAATTTTCGTATATCCTATACCGTTAGTATCCTTTCTTTCAGACAAAAAATCATGTAAATTTTTCTACACAGTTTTTTAAAGATGCATTTATGCATAAGTAAATACTTATGTTTTTTAAAATCATTAACATAAGTGCAAACGTATTATTAAAATTAAACAGCATAACTGCCATAATGCGTGTTAAAATGCTTTAAGGCATTGGCTTTGTGGCTTCTATAATAAAAATTTACTTTATGAAAAAAATAATATTACCCCTGGTTGGGCTGTTAAGTTTTTCAGCCCTTTACATTGGATGTACCAAGGATCCACTTAAGAATTTATCACAGGAAGAATCGCGGATTTATATTACCGACCATGATTCAACAGCAAAGTTTTCAAACTATAAAACTTATAGTATCTCTGATTCTGTAGCAATAATTGATAACGGGAAAGTAAGTCGCCAATTAAATGATGTAGACGAGGCTTACATAACCGCTGTAAAAAAATACATGAATCAAATGGGTTATACACTAACGGATAAAAGTAATCATCCTGATTTGGGTGTGAATATAAATCACATTATAAGTACGTCAACAGGCGTTATAAGTTATGGTGATTACTGGGATAATTACGGCGGATATTGGGATCCTTATTATTGGGGATATCCAGGCTATGATTACTATATACCTTATGCTTACAGCGTTTATCAAATAAGTGAAGGTGCAGTCTCTGTTGATATATTGGATTTAAAAAATGCATCGGAAAATAATGATAAGATCAATGCGCTTTGGACAGGATTGATACGGGGCTCTGGCATTTTTGATACGAACGTTGCGGATAGCCAGGTTAAAGCCCTGTTTGAGCAGTCACCTTATTTGAAGATCAATTAAAAAATACTAAAATGAAAAAAATTAAAATAACAATTGCTGCGGTTTGTTCCCTGCTGTTTTTTTCGTTGGTTGCAAACGCTCAAAAAGGAAGTTTAAAACTTGGTTTAAATTATAATTACAGCCTGCCTGTTAGCGGCTTTAACACTGATCTTGTTAGTAACGGATCGCCACGGGGTTTTGCAGGTGAACTTATGTATGGCTTCACCGATAAGTTACAAGGCGGTTTATCGTTTGGTTTCCAGGATTATTACCAAAAGTATCCGAGGGATTTTTATCCTCTCGGAAAAACGCAGGATGTTTCTGCCGTGATAAGTAATTCTATACAAACTACACCGGTTATGCTTAAAGCTAAATATGCACCTTTCAATACTATTGCTGTAAAGCCATATGTGTCTTTGGGAGCTGGTATAAATATCATCGATTTTAAACAATACCTTGGCCAGTTTGCAAGTAGTGAAACTAATGCTGGATTCGTAGCTCAGGGCGGGCTTGGCGTAATGATACCCTTCGGAAAGATGAAAACTTCCGGTATTAATGTTGGTGCTGCTTATAACTATGCACCTTACAAAAAGTACAGTTATAGTGATCTTAATTCAGTCAATTTCCAGGCGGGAGTATTTTTTGCAATAAAATAATTTTAATTATCCCATGAGTGAAGCCTTCATAAAGAAGGCTTCATTTTTTTAAACAAGAATTTCTAGAAACGATTTTATGTGATGAATGCTAACCGATAAGCCTTTTGAACCATTTCATCTTGCCTTGAAATGATGGATATTTTAAAGAAGGATCTATTAAAGTTGAAGTTTTTAAAACGGGCTTTGCATGTGTAAAAGTGTCAAAAGTATTTTTGCCATGGTAAGCGCCTGTACCGCTTTTCCCTATTCCTCCGAAAGGAATATTTTTATTTGCAAAATGCCACACAGTATTGTTGATACAACCTCCTCCAAACGGAATTTTTTTTATCCATTTTTCTTCAATTTTTTTATCTTTTGTAAATAGATAAAACGCTAACGGATTTTCATTTTGATGTACTATTTGCATTGCTTCCTCCGTTGTGTTGAAAGGCAGAACAGGTAAGATGGGGCCAAAAATTTCTTCCTTCATTACATCATCATTCATTGAGACATTTATGAGAATCGTAGGTTCCATGTGTAATTCTTTTTTATTGATTTTTCCACCATAAAAAATTTTATCTTTTTGAAGATAGCCAGCCAATGTATTAAACCGGCTTTCATTAATTATTTTTCCATAATCATAGCTCGTGTATGCGTCACCGTTATAAAAAGTTCTAATGGTTTCTTTTAACTCGGTTAAAAATTCTTGCTTTATATTTTCATGTATCAGGATATAATCAGGCGCTATGCAGGTTTGCCCCGCATTTAAAAATTTGCCAAGTATAATTCTTTTTGCTGCAATTTTTAAATCGGCATCTCCATAAACAATGCATGGGCTTTTGCCTCCCAGCTCCAGTGTAACAGGAATTAAATCCTTCGCTGCGAGTTTATAAATTTCCTTGCCTACTGCAGTGCTTCCTGTGTAAAAAATATGATTAAAACGAAATTGATTTGTCATAGATGGTATAACCACTTTGCCATTTCCTGTTATAACTTTTACATAATCGGATGCAAAAATTTCTTCAATAATTTTCACAATTATTTTTTCAGTGGCAGGCGCAAGTTCAGAAGGTTTTAGCACTGCACAATTTCCAGCGGCTATAGCACCCACCAAAGGAATTAATACTAATTGTAAGGGATAATTCCATGGCGCAATTATTAAAACCACGCCTAACGGATCGTAGTAAATTCTGGCCGAAGAAGGAAACGTAACCAAACCTGTAGAAACTGTTTTCGGCTTCATCCACTTATGTAAATTTTTGATAGCATGTTTTATTTCGCCCAATAATAAACCAGTTTCTGTTGCATACACCTCTTCTTTACTTTTTTTTAAATCAGTATATAACGCTTCGTTTATTTCAACTTCATACTTTAGTAATGCATTTTGTAATGATATTAATTGTTGTTTCCTGAAACTATAAGAAAGAGTGGCGCCAGTGTTATAATAAGAGCGGATGTTGTTAAGTACAGAATTGAAATCGTCCATAACTGCTACATTTGTTGCCCAAGATAACCGCATCTTTTTTAAAAAGAAAATAAATGGGACTCACAAATTTTTCTATGGAGACAGATGATAAATTTTTTATGAAGCATGCTTTGAAAGAGGCCGAAAAAGCATTAGATGCAGGTGAAGTGCCTATCGGAGCTATAATTGTTATTCAAAATAAAATTATAGCACGTGGTTACAATCAGGTGGAAACATTGAATGATGCGACGGCTCATGCAGAAATTATTGCGCTTACATCCGCATTCAATTTTTTAGGTTCAAAATATTTACCCGATGCAACAATTTATGTAACCATAGAACCTTGTGCCATGTGCTGTGGCGCTTTATACTGGAGCAAAATTGGCAGGCTTGTTTATGGCGCAACAGACCCTAAGCACGGCGGACTTTCAAAAGCAACGCTTCATCCAAAAACAAAAATAACAGGTAACGATTATACTACAGAATGTATGGAAATACTGCAGGCATTTTTCAGAAAAAAAAGATAAAGAGTTTAGGAATGTTTTCGCATTCAGGAATTATTACACTGCAGTTCATGCTTTGCAACATATAGTGAGTAAATTTGCTACAATACAAAATCGTTCACCTTTAAAATTTATATATTATGGCATTTACATTACCGGCTCTGCCTTACAGCTTTGATGCTTTGGAGCCAAACATTGACAAAGAAACAATGCAGATTCATCATGATAAGCACCACCAGGCTTACGTAGACAATCTTAATAAGGCTATTGCAGGTACACCCAATGAGAATAAATCGCTTGAGGAACTTCTAAAAAATGCGGGAAGCATAAGCCCTGCTGTGCGCAATAATGGCGGCGGACATTGGAACCATAGTTTCTTCTGGGAAATTTTATCACCTGATGGTGGAGGAGAGCCGGAAGGAAAATTAGCTGACGCAATCAACGAGGCTTTTGGTTCCTTTGATGCAATGAAAGAAAAATTTAATACAGCAGGCGCTACAAGATTTGGCAGCGGATGGGCATGGCTTGGCGTGGTTGATGGTAAGCTTACAATTTGTTCAACTCCTAACCAGGATAATCCTTTAATGGATGTTGCAGAATGCAAATGCACTCCTGTACTTGGTTGTGACGTGTGGGAGCATGCTTATTATTTAAAATACCAAAATAAAAGGCCGGATTATTTAAAGGCTTTTTGGAACGCAGTAAATTGGAAAAAAGTAGCTGAACATTTTGAAAACGCTTCCGGTAATTAAGCAGGAAATGAATTTATATTTTCTAATGACCTTATAACGTGTATGGATACACGAAAAAACCGCTTCATTTTGAAAGCGTTTTTTTTATTGATAATTATCAGGAAATATAATTACTCCGAATCATCAAATTACAATATTATAATGTTGCCATGTCAATAACAAACCGATACCGTACATCGCCTTTCAGCATACGCTCATAGCTTTCATTAATATCTTTAATATCTATCACTTCCACATCAGAAGTTATGTTGTGTTCGGCGCAGTAGTCAAGCATTTCCTGGGTTTCAGCAATTCCACCAATTAATGAGCCGGCAAGGCTTCTTCTTTGAAATATTAAATTGAAGGCAGGTACTTTAGCAGGCTCAGGCGGCGCTCCTACACATACCATTACGCCATCTCTGTTTAGCATATTGAGATACATATTATAATCGTGCGGCGCAGAAACTGTATCTAATATAAAATCGAAATAATTGCTTACTGCTTTTACCTGTGCTTTATCGCTGGTTAAAAGAAATTTATGTGCTCCTAATCGTTTTGCATCTTCTTCTTTTGATGGAGAATGGCTAAGCATCGTTACTTCAGCGCCAAATGATACTGCAAGCTTTACGCCCATGTGGCCCAAACCGCCAAGCCCTAAAATACCAACCTTATCGCCTTTGCCAACTTTCCAGTGGCGGAGCGGAGAATAAGTTGTAATGCCCGCACAAAGCAAAGGGGCTACTCCTTCAAGCGGAAGCTTATCAGAAATTTGCAAAACGAAATCTTCATGAGCTAATATTTTTTTGCTGTACCCGCCATAGGTCATTCCACTTCCATCCCTTTCCTTTCCATTATAAGTGCCCACCATGCCATTCGTGCAATATTGTTCAAGCCCGTCTTTGCAATTATCACATTCACGGCAACTATCTACCATGCAGCCAATCGCGGCAAGGTCGCCTACTTTATATTTTTTTACATGATCGCCTACCCTTGTTACACGCCCTACAATTTCATGGCCAGGCACCACAGGGTATATAGTTCCGCCCCATTCATTGCGGGCAGTATGTAAATCACTATGGCAAACGCCGCAATAAAGTATGTCGAGTTCTACATCATGTGGCTTAGGTTCTCTTCTATCTAATGCCCAGGGCTCAATAGGTGTTGTTGCGCTTTTAGCTGCATATGCTTTGGTTGCTGACATAATTTTTTTTTGAATAACAAATTAAAGCCTTAAAAGTTTGAGTGATTAATTTATCAGACTTAAGTACCGCAATAGTAATAGCTGCCTTTATAAGGCTTGCCTCTTTTTATTCAAACATTTTCCATTTCATTTTTGTTTTAAAAAATAAATAATTATGGCATTACTATTTCAGCCAATAAAAATAAGGAACGTAGAACTTAAGAACAGGCTAATTGTGTCGCCTATGTGCGAATATTCAAGCGTTGACGGATTTGCAAATAACTGGCATCTTGTTCACTTAGGAAGCAGGGCAGTGGGGGGCGCCGGACTAATATTTACCGAAGCCACCGCTGTGTCGCCCGAAGGGAGAATTACACCTGACGATCTTGGGATTTGGAAAGATGAACACATTGATTTTTTAAAGTCAATTACAATATTTATAAAAGAACACGGCGCTGTTCCTGGAATTCAATTAGCCCATGCAGGTCGAAAAGCAAGCCATTTCAGCCCATGGAAAGGAAGTAAACCACTTCAAATAAATGAAGGCGCCTGGCAAACATTGGCCCCTTCGCCGTTAGGTTATAAAGAATTTGATCCACTTCCGAAAGAAATGAACAAAGATGATATAAATAATTTAATAATTGATTTTGCAAAGGCTGCAGAAAGGGCTTTAAAGGCAGGATTCAGTGTGTTTGAAATACATGCTGCACATGGATATTTAATCAACGAATTTTTATCTCCGCTAAGTAATAAACGTAGCGATGAATATGGAGGCTCATTTGAAAACAGGATAAAGATATTGTTGGAAATTGTAAGAACAGTAAGAGAAATAATTAAAGATGAACTGCCGTTATTCGTTAGAATTTCTGCAACAGATTGGGTTGACGGTGGATGGAATATTGATGACTCCGTAAGGCTTTCAAAAATATTGAAAGAAAATTCTGTTGATCTTATAGATTGCTCTTCCGGGGGAAACTCACCACTGCAATCAATTCCTGTAAAGCCTTTGTATCAGGTTCCGTTTTCAGAGAAAATAAAAAAGGAAACCGGGATACTTACCGGCGCAGTTGGATTAATTACCACTCCAAAACAGGCGGAACAAATACTTATAAATGAGCAGGCCGATCTTCTAATTTTAGCAAGGCAACTTTTAAGAGAACCATATTTTCCGTTACATGCCGCCAGGGAATTAGGTGTGGATATATCCTGGCCTGTTCAATATGACAGGGCGAAAAAGTATTGAGTAATTTTCTTTAAGATTTACATAAAAAAAACTCCGGTCATTGCCGGAGCTTAGCAATAAGTCAAATAATTTATTTTTTTACATTCACTGTAATAGCATCGGATAATTTACTTCCATAAGAGCGGTGAATTCCATCAGCAAATTGTAAAGATAATCTGTGCTTGCCGGGCGATAATGAAATAGTTGCTTCCTTTTGTGCGTTTCCAAAATGCAAATGGGTACTGTCTTTTCGCACTACTTCACCGGAAGCCGTTGAATCCCCGTCATCAATAATGATATGAAAATGCCCGGAATTTGGTTTGATAGTTCCGGCTGAATCAGTGGCAATATTAGTGGCTCCCATTTCTACTTTCAGTGGAGAGATTACAGTCTGCCCATCCTTTAGATTTTTAAAAAACACCTTTGCATCGGCAGGAACTGAAGGCAATGCATCCACGGTAGTGGTGTTCATGGCTGCGTGAGATGTATCGGCGTTCATAGTGCTGGTGTCCGTTTGCGTAGAATCCGCCGAAGAGCTTTCACTGCCTGTTCCTGAATTGCATGAAATTATTCCCATTAAAAGTAATGCGGGAATAGCAAGAATTTTTTTCATTGTAAGAATTTTTGAATTGAGTAAAATGATGCAGACCTGTTACACAAATTTAGCGTTTTATCATATCGTTTTATCATTCTCATACTTACTGTTTGACATTCCCAAAAAATCGGTAAGCGTTACGATAAGTTTAAAAAATGTAATACCCGCAGATGTTACTGCCGGTAGTTTTCAGACTCACCGATTATATCCTTCACTGCATAAAGCGGACAAAACTTATCTTTAATTATAATTATATATTCTATGCCACAATCAGTACGTTACCAAAAAATCATTCAATACTTCTTACAAGGCTTGTTAATCCTTGGCCCTGTGTCTATCACAATTTATTTTATCTATGAAATTTTTAATAAGATAGATAACATTTTACGACCGGTCATAAATATCCCTGGAATTGGATTCGTTACTATCATTTGTTTTGTCATCCTTACGGGATATTTGAGTTCTTTTTTTGTAATGGGCCGCATTTTATCTGTTGTTGACAGATTACTGGAAAAAACCCCGGGCATAAAACTTTTTTATTCTTTTATAAGAGATTTTTTTGAGGCATTTGCAGGCAATAAAAAAAAATTTACAAGAAGTGTTTTGGCAAATGTGGACGATACTGATATATGGCGTGTTGGTTTTATTACACAAGATGATATGAGCAGCTTTGGAATGGAAAATTACGTTGCTGTTTATTTGCCTATGGCTTATTCAGTTGCAGGAAACGTTTATATTGTTCCCAAGGAAAAGGTAAAACCGATC
>Ga0207698_10001303_pt1 | contig 14522 bp, 14 predicted proteins | sample KBSCornC22_FD_184298 | JGI IMG/M metagenome (GOLD analysis project Ga0207698, IMG submission 184298) | Corn rhizosphere microbial communities from Kellogg Biological Station, Michigan, USA - KBS Corn C2-2 (SPAdes) (version 2) | ecosystem: Host-associated > Plants > Roots > Rhizosphere > Soil ...
ATGCGGAAGGCGTGCAGGGCGGGAGCTACAGTTTCGAGCATGGTCATGTGCTCAACTGGGGGCGGATCGGCGTGGGGGAGACGCACCCACTCTACGAAAGCGCGGACGCGATTACCGCGCGCCATGGCGAGGCAGGCCGCGACTGGATCTTCAACATGCGCAACCTGACCATCTTCCCCAATCTGCAGATCGCCGAAAATGCGTCGAGCCAGCTGCGCGTAATCCAACCGCTCGCGCCCGGTCGCACGTTGATGCGCACCTGGTGCATCGCGCCGAAAGGCGAGAGTCCCGCGGCGCGGCGCCAGCGCATCCGCCAATATGAGGATTTCTTCAATCCGTCGGGCATGGCGACGCCGGACGACACGACCGCTTACGAAAGCTGCCAGCGCGGCCATGCCGGACGCGTCGAGCCCTGGCTGCAAGGTTATTCGCGTGGCATGACCGCGAGCCGGGCCGGCGGTAACGCCCTGGCCGATACGATCGGCGCGGCGCCGGTGCGGAGCGTGCTCGCGGACTCGCAGCTGTGCGACGAGACGCTCTATCATAATTATTATCGCGAATGGGCGCGGCGCATGACGTTGGCGGTGCGGGAATGACGGGGACCCTCTCCCGCGCCGATGCCGAGGATCTGCTCTATCGCGAAGCCGCCTTGCTCGATGAAGGCGCTTGGGACGATTGGCTCGCGCTCTACACCGAGGACGCAGTGTTCTGGGTGCCGGCCTGGCGCGACGAGCTTACGCCGACCGCGGATCCCGACAGCGAGCTGTCGCTCATCTATTATGAGGGGCGCCGCGGATTAGAGGATCGCGTGGTCCGCGCGCGGTCCGGCCAGTCGGTCGCGTCACACCCCCGCCCCCGCTGCGCGCACATGATCTCGAACGTCCGACTGTTGGAAGGTGATGCCGACACGGCCGAGATTGCGTCCAACTTTGCGGTGTTCCTCCATGACGTCCGGGCTGAGCGCACGCACACTTTCTTCGGCCGCTACCGCCACACGCTGCGCCGCGAAGCAGGCGAATGGCGGATCGCGCGCAAGCATATCCTGCTGCTCAACGACACGATCCCGACGGTGGTGGATTTCTATTCGATTTGACGCGGCAGTCTGAACGATCGGCTACGGCCGCTGGCGCCTGCGGGAATCGTCATCGCGAGCGAAGCGACGCGATCCAGGCCCGCCGGACTGGATTGCCGCGCCCTGCGGGGCTCGCAATGTATGATGGGGAACTGAGTTGATGGCGGCTGAACCGATTCTACACGTCACCCATGGATCCGCGTCAGCAGCGAAATCAGCTGCTTGATCTCGCGCTTGTTGAAGCGGCCCTTCAGCCAGGCCTCATGGTCGAGGATCGCCTTGCGCGCCTCGACCAAGGCGGCCTTGCCCGCTGGTTTCAGCGTCAAGGTCTGGCGCCTCTGGTCGCCGCTCGACCGGCCGCGCTCGAGGAAATCGCGCGCCTGCAGGCGGTTGACGATCGCCATCACGGTCGCGCGGTCCATCTGCAGGCGGCGGGCAAGATCGGTCTGCGCGATGCCGGGATGATCGTCGATCAGCCACAAGACGGACACCTGCTTCTGGGTCAGGCCGAGATGGTCGAACGTCTCGGTGAAGTGACGATAGACGGCACCATGGGCCAGCCGGATATGGAAGCCCAGGATGTCGCCGATGGCGCCGATGCCGCCATCGTCCTCGATTCCCGATTCCGCCTCTTCGGCCAACCTGATCCCCTGTCGCTCGCTTGGTGACGCAGCGTCCTGCGCGATCAGGCCCGCTCAGTCCAGAGCCGGCGTGCCGTCATGACCTCGGGCGCCCGAGCGACACGCGCGTTCCCGCAAGCCCGCCCCGCAAGGCACCGGGCTTGGACACCCGAACCTCGACCTGATGCACGCCGGGATAGCCGATGCACCGTTCCGCCAGCCGCATCGCATAGGTTTCGATCAAGGCGGTGCGGCCCTGCGCCAGCGCATGCGCGTCATCCGCCACGCGCTGATAGTCGACCGTCTCGTCGAGCATATCGCGCGCCGGTGCCGCGACCCCGAGCACGACATCGACCATCAGCGGCTGCGGCCGGCCATGCTCATGCGCATAGACCCCGATATCGGCGGCGACCTGCAGCCCCGAAATGGTGACCTCGACCGTCATCACGGCCATCGGCTGGACGAGCGCCAAGGCGTGATCAGGCGGCATGACGTTCCGCCGCGCGCACCGTGTTGGAGAGCAGGCAGGCGATCGTCATCGGCCCGACGCCGCCCGGCACCGGCGTGATCGCCTTGGCATGATCCATTCCGTCTTGCGCCACGTCGCCGACGATCCGGGGCCGGCCGTCCGGATCGTGGATCCGGTTGATGCCGACATCGATCACCACCGCGCCCGGCTTGACCCAGTCGGGCTGCACCAGCCCCGGGCTCCCCGCCGCGGCGACCACGATATCGGCGGTGCGCACGATATCGGGCAGGCCGCGCGTCAGGATATGCGTGACGGTCACCGTGCATCCGCTCTCGAGCAGCAACAGGGCCACCGGCTTGCCGACGATGTTCGACTTGCCGATCACCACCGCCTTCAGCCCGCGAAAATCGTCGATCACCGTTTCCAGCAACTGCATGCAGCCGAGCGGCGTGCAGGGGACAAGCCCACCGGTTCCGGTCGACAAGCGCCCGACATTGACCGGATGGAAGCCGTCGACATCCTTGGCTGGATCGATCGCATCGAGCACGCGCGTCGCATCGATGTGGGGCGGGAGCGGCAACTGGACCAGGATCCCATGCACCCGCTCGTCGGCATTGCACGCCGCGATCAGGTCGAGCAACACCGCCTGATCGGTCTCCGCCGGCAGGCGATGCTCGAACGAGCGTAGCCCAGCTTTCTTCGCCTCGCGCAGCTTGCGCTCGACATAGATATTGCTGGCCGGATCCTCGCCGACCAGGATCACCGCGATGCCCGGCACGATCCCGCGCTCCGACGCAAGCTGCGCGGCGCGGGCCGCCGTCTCGCGCGTCACCGTCGCGGCGAGCGCCTTGCCGTCAATCAGGGCGGCCATGCGCGTCAGCTCGTGAAGACGACGGTCTTGCTGCCGTTCAGCAGCACGCGATCCTCGAGCTGATAGGCGACCGCGCGCGCAAGCACGCGCCGTTCGATGTCGCGACCCTTGCGCACCAGATCCTCGGGTGTGTCGGCATGCGACACCGCCTCGACGTCCTGGACGATGATCGGGCCCTCATCCAGGTCGGCGGTGACGTAATGCGCGGTCGCGCCGATCATCTTCACGCCGCGCGCATGCGCCTGATGGTAAGGCTTGGCGCCCTTGAAGCCGGGCAGGAAGCTGTGGTGGATGTTGATGCAGCGGCCCGACAGGAAGGCCGACAGGTCATCCGACAGGATCTGCATGTAGCGCGCGAGCACCACCAGCTCAGCCCCCGTCTCCTCGACCAGCGCCTTGATCTGCGCTTCCTGCTGCGGTTTCGTGTCCTTGGTGATCGGCAGATGATGGAAGGGAATGTCGCCGATCAACGTGACGTTGAGCGCTTCGCGCGGATGGTTGGAGACGATGCCGACCACGTCCATCGGCAATTCGCCGATCCGCTGACGGTAAAGCAGGTCACCCAGGCAATGATCCATCCGTGACACGAGCAAGAGCGTGCGCGTGCGCCGGTCGCGCGGACGCAGCTTCCAGTCCATGCCGAAGCGCGCGGCGCTGTCGGCGATCCGATCGTGGATCGCGGCATAAGCACCCTCGGCGCAGTCGAACACCACACGCATGAAGAATCGGCCGGTTTCGACATCGTCGAACTGCTGCGCCTCCAGGATGTTGGCGCCGCCGTCGAACAGCTGACCCGAGACGGTCGCGACCAGCCCCGGGCGGTCGACGCAGGACAAGGTCAGAACATAGGCTGTGCGGCTCATTCTCTCACTCTCCCTGTCACGTCATGCCCGTCCTGTCACGCATGCGGCAATTAGTATGTATTGCATACTAATATCGCGCACGATAAAAAGGAGCAAGCGCGATGGTGCGCGGCGGCGCGGCCGCCTGAAAATCGGGAGAGGAAAAGCGAGATGACGGCAACCAATCTGGAGCAGGTGCTGAAGGCGGCGGGCAATCCGGTGGAGATGCTGCGCAATTCGCAGATCGGTGCCTATGTCTATCCCGTCGTCGCGCCCGAATTCCACAATTGGCGCTCCGAGCAATGGGCATGGCAGCACTCTGCCGTCCTGTTCGATCAGTCGCATCACATGGTCGATCTGTTCATCAGCGGCCCCGAAGCGCTGAAGCTGATCAGCGATACCGCGATCAACTCGATGAAGGGCTTCGCGGTCAACAAGGCGAAGCAATATGTGCCGACCACGCCTTATGGCCATGTGATCGGCGACGGCATCCTCTTCTGGCTGGCCGAGCAGGAATTCGTCTATGTCGGCCGCGCACCGGCCGCCAACTGGCTGATGTTCCATGCCGAGACCGGCGGCTACAATGTCGAGATATTGAAGGACGATCGCAGCCCGTCGCGGCCGATGGGCAAGCCGGTCAAGCGCGTCAACTGGCGCTTCCAGATCCAGGGCCCGCGCGCGTGGGAGATTATCGAGAAACTGCATGGCGGCCCGCTCGAGCAGCTCAAATTCTTCAACATGAGCGAGATGAACATTGCCGGCCGCAAGGTCCGCACCTTGCGCCATGGCATGTCGGGCGCGCCCGGCCTGGAGATCTGGGGTCCGTACGAGGAGCAGGAGGAAATCCGCGCCGCCATCCTGGAGGCCGGCAAGGAATATGGCATCGTTCCCTGCGGCAGCCGCGCTTATCCGTCGAACACGCTCGAAAGCGGCTGGATCCCCTCGCCGCTGCCGGCCATCTACACCGGCGAGAAGTTGAAGGCCTATCGCGAATGGCTCGGTGCCGACTCCTATGAGGCGACCGGCGCCATCGGCGGCAGCTTCGTCTCCGACAATATCGAGGATTATTATCTGACGCCCTACGAGCTGGGCTACGGCCCGTTCGTCAAGTTCGACCATGACTTCCATGGCCGCGACGCGCTGGAGGCGCTCGACAAGGACAGCCAGCGCCACAAGGTGACGCTCGCCTGGAATGGCGAGGATATGGCGAAAATCTTCGCGTCCTTGTTCAATCCCGATGGCGATCAGTATAAATTCTTCGACCTGCCGCTCGCCAATTATGCCTCGTCCAACTACGACAAGGTGGTGGATGCCGGCGGCAACATTGTCGGCCTGTCGATGTTCACGGGCTATAGCTATAACGAGAAGACCGCGCTCAGCCTGGCGACGATCGACCCCGAAATCCCGGTCGGGACCGAACTGCGCGTCGTGTGGGGCGAACCCAATGGCGGCACGCGCAAGACCACGGTCGAACCGCACAAGCAGATCGAGGTGCGCGCGGTGGTGAGCCCCGTTCCTTATTCCCGCGTCGCGCGCGAAACCTACCATCAGGGCTGGCGCACCGCCCGGGTGTGAACTGGGCAGTCGAACTCCAACTAAGCTCCCTCTCCCCTTGAGGGGAGAGGAACAACGAGGTCGCCCATGCCCCCGGCATGGGCTGCGAGATGCTGGGGGCATCTCGCACCTTGTTGTTGGTGAGGGGGAGCGAGCCGAAGGCGAGCGCCCAACCTCGAAAGTAGGCCACCCTCACCCAAACCCTCTCCCTCAAAGGGAGAGGGCTTTATTTCACTCCATGTAGATCAAACGCGCCCTACCGCCGCCCCGCAATCCAGTCCGCGGTCTTCTCCAGCCCGCCGAATGGATAGAAATGCAGCCGCACATCGCCATGCACGTCCGGCTCCAGCCGCCGGGCCAGTTCGTCGATCAACGGCCCGGGGCCCGCGCTGCCCAGCAATTGCGTCAGCGACAGACCATATTTGGCCATCACCTTGGCCGACACCCCCACCCCGCAGCGAGCGGCGAAGCGCAAGAGAGCCTTGATGCTCGCCGGCCCGGCGACGCCGATCCGCACCGGCACATTGGTGCGCGTGCGCAGCGCCGCCAGCCAGTCGAGCACCGGATCGGCGTCGAAGCTGAACTGGGTCGCGATCCAGCTGCCCTGGCCGGCGACCTCGATCGCCTCGAGCTTGTCGAACAGGGCGCGCTCCAGCGCTGCCTTCGATATGTCGGGATGCCCCTCCGGATAGCCGGCAATGCCGACCTGGGCGATGCCGTGCCGGACGAGCGCGCCCGAGCGCATCACCGCCAGCGCGTCATTGAACGGCCCAGCGGGCTCGGCAATGTCGCCCGCAACCACGAACACCCGATCCACCGACGCCTTCGCCGTCAGCGCCGCCAGGAAGGATTCGAGCTCGTCCGCCGACCCCAGCCGCCGGGCGGAAATATGCGGAACGGGCGTGAAGCCAGCCTCGCGCACCCGACACGCGGCCAGCACGCGCGAGTCGAAATCCTCGCCCGGCAGGAAGGTGATCGAGATTGGCGCGCCTTCGGGGATGCGCCCCCGCAGCAGCCCCACCTTGTCATGATCCTTGGCCGTGATCTCGATCGAGAGGTCGCGCAGCAGGTCCGGCTTTTGGTCATAGCGCACGGCCTGCACGATCGCCTTCTCCAGCACGTCCACTCTCCCGATCGAATCTGTATGTAACACATACATATCTTATCCCGGAGAAAAGACCAAGACTGGACCGAGCGACCGCAATCGAACTTGTATGTTTAACATCCTTTTCCGTTGCATCGGCGTCGCCGCTGAATATGGTTCGTCGCCGGAGGATCATGGCATGACCAAGGTCGAACTGGTTGCCCGCACGCTCGCCGCCAGCCGCACCGGCCGGGCTGACGATTGGGGACCGTTCCGCGCGGACGCACTGCTGGTCCTCGCGGCCTTCGGTCAGGCAGACGGGCTGCTGAGCGGCACGGTCAGCCATCCCATATTGTCACTCCCTGCCAACGATCGATGACCGACGGGGCAGCAAAGCCCTCTCGACCTGGGCGGTCGCTCGGCCCTCCCCCTCTCTCAAACAGACAACGCGCAGACCGGGGGAAACAAGGGCCTCCGCTGCCGCTTCGACGCGGCCATAGCCACGCCCGGACCCGCTTGGCGGGCGCATTTTCTCCTGTTATGTATCATAACAAAGAATCGGAGGGTGATGATGGAAGCAGTGTATGAGGCAGGGCCGACGTTCGAGCGGATCGATCCGATCACCGGAGAGGTCGCATCGCGGTCCAGGGCCTTCACCGTCGCCGAAGCGCAGGAGGCCGCCGATCGCGCGGCGGAGGCCTTCGCCGGCTGGGCGGCGACCGGACCGAATGCGCGCCGGGCCAAGCTCGCGGCGGCGGCGGTCGAGCTCGAGAAGCGCGCCGACCAGTTCGTCCAGGCGATGATGACGGAGACCGGCTCGACCGAGGGTTGGGCGCGCTTCAACACCATGCTCGCCGCGTCGATGATCCGCGAGGCCGCCGCGCTGACGACGCAGATCAGCGGTGAGGTGATCCCGTCCGACAAGCCCGGCTGCATCGCCATGGCGCTGCGCGAGCCGGCGGGCGTGGTGCTGGGCATCGCGCCGTGGAACGCCCCCGTCATCCTGGGCGTGCGCGCGATCGCGGTCCCGCTCGCCTGCGGCAACAGCGTCATCCTGAAGGCGTCCGAAGTCTGCCCGCGCACGCACGAGATCATCGTCGAGGCGTTCGAGGCCGCAGGGTTCCCCGCAGGCGTCGTCAACATCGTCACCAATGCGCCCAAGGATGCGGGCGAGGTTGTCGGCGCGCTGATCGATCATCCGGCGGTGCGGCGCGTCAACTTCACCGGATCGACCGCGGTCGGCCGCATCGTCGCCAAGCGCGCGGCGGAGCATCTGAAGCCGGTCCTGCTCGAACTGGGTGGTAAGGCGCCCTTGATCGTGCTCGACGACGCCGATCTGGACGAAGCGGTGAAGGCCGCCGCCTTCGGCGCCTTCATGAACCAGGGCCAGATCTGCATGTCGACCGAGCGGATCATCGTCGTCGACGCGGTCGCCGACGCCTTCGTCGCCAAGTTTCGCGACAAGGTTGGCACGATGGCGGTCGGCGATCCGCGCGAGGGAAAGACGCCGCTCGGCGCCGTGGTCGACCAGAAGGCCGTCACCCACGTGAAGGGGCTGATCGACGATGCGGTCGGCAGCGGCGCGATGCTGGTCAATGGCGGCGAGGCCAATGCGGTGCTGATGCCCGCGCACGTCGTCGACAAGGTCACGCCGACGATGCGTCTGTTCCGCGAGGAAAGCTTCGGCCCGGTCGTCGCGGTCATCCGCGCCAAGGACGAGGCTGACGCGATCGCGCTCGCCAACGATACCGACTATGGCCTCTCGGCATCGGTGTTCACGCGCGACACCGCGCGTGGCCTGCGCGTGGCGCGCCAGATCAAGTCGGGCATCTGCCACGTCAACGGCCCAACCGTGCATGACGAGGCGCAGATGCCCTTCGGCGGCACCAAGGCGTCGGGCTACGGGCGCTTCGGCGGCAAGGCCGGCGTCGACGCCTTCACCGAGCTGCGCTGGATCACGATCGAGACCCAGCCCGGCCATTATCCGATCTGATCACCCCTCATCGAGACAGGACCAACATGAACGGCCAATCGACCAACGGCGTCGTCGCCTACGACGTCGTCGACCGCATCGCCTGGGTGCGCTTCAACCGCCCCGACAAGCGCAACGCGATGAGCCCGACGCTCAACCGCGACATGATGGAGGTGCTCGACCTGCTCGAGTTCAACGCTGAGGTCGGCGTGCTCGTCCTCACCGGCGAGGGGACGTCCTGGACCGCGGGCATGGATCTCAAGGAATATTTCCGCGAAACCGAGGCCAAGGGCCTGGGCGGCACGCGCCAGGCGCAGCGCGAAAGCTATGGCTGGTGGCGCCGCCTGCGCTGGTACCAGAAGCCGACCATCGCGATGGTCAATGGCTGGTGCTTCGGCGGCGGCTATGGCCCGCTGTTCGCCTGCGATCTCGCTTTCGCCGCGGAAGAAGCAAAGTTCGGCCTGTCGGAGATCAACTGGGGCATCCTGCCCGGCGGGGGCGCGACCAAGGTCGCGAGCGAATTGATGCCGTTCCGCAAGGCGATGTATCATGCGCTGACCGGCGAAAATATCGACGGCAAGACGGCCGCCGAATGGGGCCTCGTCAACGAAGCGCTGCCACTCGACCGGCTCAAGGCGCGCGTGACCGAGGTCGCGGAGGTGTTGCTCAAGAAGAATCCGGTGGCGCTCAAGGCGACCAAGGATGCGGTGCGTCGCGTGTCCGAAATGACCTATGACAATGCCGAGGATTATCTGATCCGCGCGCAGGAAGCCGCCAACAGCTTCGACAATGAAGGCCGCAAGGAAGGCATTCGCCAGTTCATCGACGAGAAGAGCTATAAGCCCGGTCTCGGCGCCTATGATCTGAGCAAACAGCAAAGGTAGGACAAGGTGGCTCGATCCTCCCCACCCTCGCTCGCCCGGCTGATCCGGCCGCGTTCGGTTGCCGTGGTCGGCGCCTCCGACAAGCCCGGCGCGCTCGGCGCGTCGGTGATCGCCAATCTCGACCGCGCGGGCTTTTCGGGCAGCCTGCACCTGATCAATCCCAATCGGGACGAGATTGGCGGCCGCCCCTGCCTGAAGACGATCGACGACCTGCCGAGCGGGGTCGACGTCGCCGTGCTCGCCATTCCGCGCGTCGGCGTGCTCGATGCCGTCCGCCGGCTGGCCGAGCGCGAGGTCGGCGCGGCGATCATCTTCTCGGCCGGCTTCGCGGAAGGCGGCGAGCAGGGCCTGGCCGACCAGCGCGAGATTGCGCGGATCGCGGCGACAAGCGGCATGGTGATCGAAGGCCCCAATTGCCTGGGCCTGATCAATTTCGTCGACGACATTCCGCTCACCTTCGTCGAAATGCCCAAGCAGACGGTACCGGCTAAAGGCGTTGCGATCGTCTCGCAATCGGGCGCGATGGCGGCGGTGGTCGCCATGCCGTTGATGGCGAGCGGGCTCGGCCTGACCTACTCGGTCTCGACCGGCAATGAGGCGGCAAGCGGGGTTGAGGATTATGTCGACTGGCTGGTCGACGATCCGCACACGAACGTGATCGCGATGATCGTCGAGCAGTTCCGCAATCCGCGCCGCTTCCTCACCGCGGCGTCGCGGGCGCGCGCGGCGGGCAAAACCATCGTCCTGCTGCACCCGGGCAAGTCCAGCGCCGCGCGCGAATCCGCCGCGACCCATACCGGCGCGATGGCGGGCGATTATCAGGTCATGCGGCTGCTGGTGGCGCGGGCCGGCGTGATCTTCGCCGAAACGCTCGAGGAATTGGGCGACATCGTCGAGATCGTGCAGCGCTGCCCCTCGCTTCCTGCCGGCGGTCCCGCCATCATGGGGGAATCGGGCGCGTTCAAGGCGCTGATGCTCGATCTTGCCGAGGGCGTCGAACTCCCGCTTCCGGTGATCGGCGATGCGGACTCGCCCGCGCTGCGTGCTGCGCTCCCACCGTTCGTAGGGGTGACCAACCCCCTCGATCTGACCGCGCAGGGGCTGGTCGATCCGGACATGTATACGCGCACGTTGCATGCGTTGCTGGGCGACGCGCGGTTCTCATCGATCCTGGTCGGCCTGATCCAGACCGATCGCGGCACCTGCGACATCAAGTTCCCGCCAGTGCTTCGCTGCGTGACGGGCGAGCGCCTGCCCAAGCCGGTGATCGTCGCGGGGCTCGATGAGGGCGCCACGGGGATGGATGATTATGTGTCGGCGCTGCGGGCTGCCGGCGTCCCCTATTTCCCGTCGAGCGAGCGCGCTTTGCGCGCGCTGGCGCGGCTGACCGTGGCGCGTGACGTCGCATCGGCTTCGTCGGATGCCGCAGCGATCAAGCTGCCGGGGCTGGCGGCGATGGGCGGGATCGTCCCTGAATATCGGGCCAAGCTATTGCTGAGCGAGGCGGGGCTACCTTTTCCCAAGGGCCGGCTCGCGATCTCCGCCGAAGAAGCGCAGGATGCGGCCGACGCGCTCGGCTATCCGGTGGTGCTCAAGGCGCAGGCTGCGGATCTCCCGCACAAGAGCGATGCGGGCGGCGTCATCCTCGGCCTCGGCGACCGTGCCGCCGTGGCGGCGGCCTGGGATCAGCTGCACGCCAATGTCGCGACGGCGCGGCCGGGCCTGCAGCTCGACGGCGCACTGGTCGAGGCGATGGGCGCGCGTGGGGTCGAACTGATCGTCGGCGCACGCAATGACCCCGATTGGGGACCCGTGCTGCTTGCCGGCCTGGGCGGCGTCCAGGCCGAATTGCTGCAGGACGTCCGCCTGCTGCCGCATGATCTGCCCAAGGCGGACATCGTGGCCGAGCTTAACCGACTGCGCAGCGCGGCCTTGCTCAACGGCTTTCGCGGCGCGCCGCCGTGCGACGTAGAGGCGGCGGCCTCGCTCATTGCCAAGCTCGGCCGCGTCATGGCGGGAGAGCCGCGTATCGCCGAGATCGATCTCAATCCCGTGATCCTGCTGCCGCGGGGCGAAGGTGTGGTGGTGTTGGACGCGTTGATACGATTGAGCGACGGGGGGATGTGACATGACGGCAGATGCCGCGAGCAAGCTGGGTTCGGATCCGCGCGAGCTGGTGGCATCTTCGCCGCTCGCGCGCGGGCAGATCGTCGCGATCGCCATGTGCGTGCTGCTGAACGCGCTCGATGGCTTCGACGTGCTGTCGATCAGCTTCGCCTCGCCCGGTATCGCTGCCGAATGGCACATCGATCGGGCTGCCTTGGGTGCGGTCCTGTCGATGGAGCTGATCGGCATGGCGGTGGGTTCGCTGTTGCTCGGCCTGCTGTGCGACCGCAATGGCCGGCGTCCGACGATCCTGCTCTGCCTCGTGCTGATGGGGCTCGGCATGATCGGCGCGGCGCATGCGGGAAGCATCACATTCCTGTCCGCGTGCCGCCTTTTCACCGGCCTCGGCATCGGCGGCATGCTGGCTGCCACCAACGCAGCAACCGCCGAATTCACCAACCGCCGGCGCCACGATCTGTCGGTCGCGATGATGGCGGCGGGCTATCCGCTGGGTGCCGTCGTCGGCGGTTCAATCGCCTCGAGCCTGCTTGCGGATCATGGCTGGCGATCGGTGTTCCTGTTCGGCGCGGGGGCGAGCTTTGCCGCCATTCCCCTGGTCTGGCTGCTGCTGCCCGAAACCATCGCCTTCCTCGTCCGCCGCAATCCCGCGCAGGCCCTGTACCGCGTCAACCGCACCTTGATCCGCTGGGGGCATCAGCCGGCGCAGGCGCTGCCCGAGCCCGAACGCGAGGATGCAGGCTTCCCGCTCGCTCGGCTGTTCACGCCCGCGCTGCGTCGCACGACATTGTGCCTGATCATCGCCTATGTCGCGCAGATCCTGACCTTCTATTTCATCCTGAAATGGACGCCAAAGATCGTGGTCGACATGGGCTTCAAGCCGTCGTCGGCCGGCGGCGTGTTGGTTTGGGCCAATGTCGGGGGTCTCGCCGGCGCGGTCACGCTGAGTATGTTGACCGGTGTCGTGCGTGCACGCTGGCTGACGATCGGCAGCATGATCTTCGCGGTCTTGTTCGTCGCCCTGTTCGGACGATCGGCAGCCGACCTCCACCAATTGTCGATGCTGGCGGCGGTAGCCGGCTTCTTCACCAATGCCGGCATGGTCGGCCTCTACGCTTTGCTCGCCGCCGCCTTCCCGACTGCGGCGCGCGGCAGCGGCACCGGTCTCGTCATCGGGCTCGGCCGCGGCGGCGCAGCGCTGAGCCCGGTGCTGGCCGGGCTGCTATTCCAGGCCGGATCGACACTGCCGACCGTGGCGTTGCTAATGGGCCTGGGGTCACTCGTGGCGGCAGGCGCGGTGCTTACCTTGCCTTCCAGGCGTTCGGTCTAGGCATTGCGGGCTGATCTGGGCTAGCCGGATGGCAGGAGGCCGGATCTTGAGCTCGACACCGCATCAATTGGAGACTTTGCTCGGCTATCAGCTGCGGCGCGCGAGCAGCGTGCTGATGAGCGACCTTGCCGAGCGACTGGCCGAACTCGGACTGCGCACGACCGAAGCCTCGATCCTGGTGGTGCTGGAAGCGGAGCCGCTGATCACGCAAAGCGAGATCGGGCGCAGGCTGGCGATCCAGCGCGCGAACATGGCGCCGCTGATCGCGGGCCTGACCGCGCGCGACCTGATCGAGCGCACTGCCGGCCCCGGCCCCGCCCGTCCGTTGAAGCTCAGCAAAAAGGGCCGCGCGCTCGCGGCCGAGGCGCGCAAGCGGATGGACGAACATGATGTGGCCAATTTCGGCACCATCTCCGCCGAGGATCAGGCCAGGCTGCGCGCGATCCTGGAACCGCTCTGGCGCGGGCGGTAAATCACGACCAGCATAGCCTCGTCTTCCGAAGTCGTTGCGAGGAGCCGGCGAAGCCGGGACGCGGCAATCCAGTCCCGGACCGGAGGATAGTATGGGCCTGGATTGCTTCGCCGCGAAGGCGGCTCGCAACGACGATGACGGGTGAATTGCGTTGGTGGTAACGCTTTCCAGTTCAGCAGGTTAGCTATGATTCACGCGGAGGCGCAGAGGCCTCGGAGAAGAAGGGCTTCGAGCCAGACGCGCTCTCTGCGGCTCCGCGTGAATAGACCCTGCGAATATCGCTGGCACGCCAGATCGGGCATGAACTGAGTTGATGGCGATGTGAACGACTGCAGCCGATAACGCTCACTTCACCATCCAGATTCCGATCCGGACCGCGGGGCCGCCGTCCGGCGCGCGCGCCAGCTCGAGCGTACCGACAAAGGCATGCTTGGACAGCCAGTCATATTTGCCCACCGCGGCTTCAAAGCGGACGATCGTGCGCGCGGTCAATGGCTCGCCGGGCTTGGGCGGGCACAAGGCGCCCTGATTGAGAATGTTGATGATCACGCCGTCGTCGGTCCGGAGCATGTAATCGGCCTTGACGTCGGAGCAGCCATCGGCGCGCTGCAGCTGCCAGTCCCACCCGCCCGGAATAATTTCGCCGCGGATAATCGGACCTTCGAACGTCCCACCGGTGATCGGCACGATGTTGCGCTTGCCATAAGCAGTCGCGCCCGGGGTGATCTCCTTGCCCAACGTTACCAGCTCGGAAAAGGCAAACTCCAGACTCGGCGTCGGCCCCCGCACGGTTGCCGCATGCGCCATTCCGGGCATGGCCAGAGCAGATAGGCCGAAAAGCAATTTGGCGGGTATCGACACGTATCCTCCTCCGCGGTCGGTACCGGCCTAAAGCGACAGGCCCACGTAATTCTCCGCGATCGCGGTCTGCATCGCGCGCGATCCGGCCAGATAATCCAGCTCGGCAATCTGCATCCGCCGTTCGAACGGGCCGTCCTCGGGGAAGCGGTGCATCAGCTTGGTCAGGGACCAGCTGAACCGCTCGGCCTTCCACACGCGTGCCAGCGCCTTGGTGGCGTAATCGGTGAGCGCTTTCTCATTGCCCTTCTTATACCAGCCGATGAAGGCGTCCGACAGATAGGCGACGTCGGACGCCGCAAGGTTGAGGCCCTTCGCCCCAGTCGGCGGCACGATATGTGCGGCGTCGCCGGCCAGGAACAGGCGCCCA
>Ga0207698_10001304_pt1 | contig 14521 bp, 13 predicted proteins | sample KBSCornC22_FD_184298 | JGI IMG/M metagenome (GOLD analysis project Ga0207698, IMG submission 184298) | Corn rhizosphere microbial communities from Kellogg Biological Station, Michigan, USA - KBS Corn C2-2 (SPAdes) (version 2) | ecosystem: Host-associated > Plants > Roots > Rhizosphere > Soil ...
GCACCATCGCGTCCTGCCCGATCAGCTCGGAGAAACGCTGCGGGCGGTATTTGCGGGCGAGGACGCGATAGGCGCCGCCAGCCTTTTTGGGCTGGGGCGGCTCGCCGAGGTCGAGGGAGTCGGACATTGCCCCCATCCTAGCCACTGGCCACTCCGCTGTCGATTTCCCGAGGCTGAGGCGACACGGAAAATAGAGCCGGCGAATGGTCCGCTCGGACGAGGGCCCGCATCTCACGCTTAGGCCTGGATTGCTTCGCCGCTGCCGCGGCTCGCAATGACGGCGTCTCTAATCCTTCGTCATTGCGAGACCAGGGCGAAGGCCGTGGGTGAAGCAATCCAGAGGCACCGCTTCAACGAGGACTCGCGTCAGTGGACGCGCCCCTCGTCCAGATGACCCAATTTGTCGGGATTGCGCATCACGTAGATGGCGTGGACCTGCCCATCGACCACCAGCAAGGCGGTCGTCTGGAGCATACCGTCCGCCTCGCGCGTGACGAAGCCGGGCAGGCCATTGACATAGCCGTAGCTGACCAGCTGCGACTGGCCGTCGCCGATGAAACGCAACAGCGAGGTATGGAGCTTGACGATATTCTGGCTGCCGAAGATCGGGAGATAGCCCGCAGGGCGCTTGCCGCCCCCGTCTGAATGGAACGACACGTCTTCCGCCAGGATGGTCTGGAGCCGGCCCATATCGCCGCCGCGCGAGGCGCTGAAAAAGGCTGCGGCGAGTTCCAGCCCGCGTGCCTTGTCGACCTCATAACGCGGCCGTTCGCTTCGCACATGCGTGCGGGCGCGCGCGGCGAGCTGGCGGCAGGCGGCGGGATCGCGGTCGATCGACTGCGCGATCTCATCGAAATCGAGCCCGAACACGTCGTGGAGCAGGAAAGCGGCGCGTTCGAGCGGCGACAATCGTTCGAGCGCGATCAGCAGCGGCAGGGTCACGTCTTCCACGGGTTCGGCCTCCACGACAGGTTCGGGCAACCATTCGCCGACATAATGCTCGCGCCGCACCCGCGCGGACTTGAGCTGGTCGAGACTTAGCCGAGTCACCACACGGCGCAGGAAGGCCTCGGGCGCGCGCACCGCGGCGCGATCCGTGTCGAGCCAGCGCAGGAAGGCGTCCTGCACCACATCCTCCGCATCCGCGATCGATCCGAGCATGCGATAGGCCACGCGGATCAGCCGCGGACGCAGCGGGTCGAAACTCGCCGCTGCGTCCGCTTCCGTCATGCCGCCGCCTTTTCGGCGCGGGGATGCTCGACCGCATGCACCGATCGGAAGCCCGCACCAAAGCGATTCCAGGCATTGATGATCCCGATCAGCATGGTCAAATTCACCTGCTCCTCCGGCGTGAAGTGTGCCTGGAGCTGCGCATAGACCTCATCGGGCGCGTTCGTCTCGGGCAGACGCGTCAGCGCGTCGGTCCAAGCCAAAGCAGCCCGCTCGCGATCCGTATAAAGCGGCGATTCCTCCCAGGCGGCGAGCATCGTCAGCCGGACCTCGCTTTCGCCCTGTGCCAGCGCCTCGCGCGTGTGCATGTGCAGGCAGAAGGCACAGTGGTTGAGCTGCGAGGCGCGGATCTTCACCAGTTCGGCAAGCGACGGTTCGACGCCGTCCTTGACGATGGCCTGCGAGAAATCGGCGAAGGCCTGCACCGTCTGTGGGGCGGCGGTCCAGGGGTTGAGTCGAGCTTTCATGGGTCAGTCTCCTTGTGTTGACGGAGACCTGACGAGGCAGCCTTGCCGCGTGTGACATGGGGACAGAAAAATTTTTTCCGGGGCGTGCGAGGTCCCTCGATATGCCGCCTCGATACGCTGCTGCGCAGCTACTCGATGGCTACTCGGGACGAACGGGTGGAGCAGGTAGGTTGCGTGCGACCGTCTCTTGCCCCGGCGCCGGCTCTCGCCGGCTTGGGAGTTCCGCGGCCCGTCGCTGCGCGACCGTCTCTTGCGGAACTGGTGGGAGCCGGAACGACCCGACGAGAAATCGTTGTGGCTGCTTCCTTCCGGATCTGACCAGGTTGGCGACGACGCCGTCCGCCCGACTCCCGGGCGGCCATATGGGGAAAGGCGCGGCGTCTGGCAAGCGCAGGCACTGACGTGAAAGCCGGGGACATCACTATGGCGCCGAAGAAATCCGTCATTCCCGCGAAGGCGGGAATCCACTGTGCCGCAGGGGCTTGCCTCCCGGTTGGATTCCCGCCTTCGCTGGAGTGACGAAAGATAAGCCTCTTTTGCCCGGCAACACCCGCCAAAGAAAAGGGCGGCAGCCCTAAGGCCCCGCCCTTCCCTATCCGTTCAGCACAGCTGGCGCTTATTTCGGCGCCAGCACCATCAGCATCTGGCGGCCTTCCATGCGCGGATGCTGCTCGACCTTGGCGACTTCCACCACGTCGGCCTGGACGCGCTGCAATACCTGCATCCCGAGCTGGCCGTGCGCCATTTCGCGACCGCGGAAGCGCAACGTCACCTTCACCTTGTCGCCTTCCTCGATGAACTCGAACACCTTCTTCATCTTGGTGTCATAGTCGTGGTCATCGATGTTCGGACGCATCTTGATCTCTTTGATCTCTTGCGTCTTCTGGCTCTTGCGGGCGAGGTTGGCCTTTTTCTGCGCCTCATATTTATATTTGCCGACATCGAGGAACTTGGCGACCGGCGGGTCGGCATTGGGCGAGACCTCGACCAGGTCGAGGCCCACTTCCTGCGCCTGAGCCATGGCTTCGCGCGTATACATCACGCCCAGATTCTCGCCGTTCTCGTCGATCACCCTGACCTTCTGGCTCTGGATGAACTCGTTATAACGGGGGCCGTTCAGCGGCATTGGCGGCGCACCCAGCGGGCGGCGCGGCATCATGGGCGGTGGTATAGCGCATTCTCCTTTGGCGGCGGCATGCCGCGCAGCATCATATAGGCCGGGATTTGGCCGATTTAAAGCACTGCCTGCACCGGCCGGCACCATTGCCGCGCCAATGCCTGGGTGCTTGGAACCCCGAAAATGGACTGCTACCGCCGATGCAATGCAAGCAGCGATCCTGTTCGAGCCCGACGGCTATCTTCTCGACGGCCCCAAGCTCATGGGGCGCCAGTCTGCGGGCAGCGGCTTCCTCCGCGCCGCCGTGAATGCCAATTCGGGTGGAATGCTGGTGGCCTATACCCCCTCGCGTTCATCCTTCGATACGTTTGAGCGGACGGTCCGGGAGCTTGATCCCACCATCCAGACCCGGATGCTGCCCCCCAACCGGCTCGACCTGCTCGCGCGAATTGGAACGCTCTACCGACCGGATCATGCGATCAACGTGCCTGCTGCCGCCCGCCTTCGTGCCGGACTGGCCGCATTCAGCCTGTGCGGTGTCACGCATACCTTGTCGAGCGAGATATCGATCAAGCACTTGCTGGATTTTCTGACCACCCCCCTCACCCCTTGGGATGGTCTGATATGCACGTCCCGGGTCGCGCGCGAACTGGTCGAGAAGACCCTCGCGAACCATGCCCACTATATGAGCTGGCAAGTTGGTCAGCCGGTCGCGCCACCGGAATTGCAGCTGCCGGTGATCCCGCTGGGCGTCCACGCCGCCGATTTTGCCGCCTCCGCCGATGCGCGAGCGGAGGCGCGAAGGCGGCTGGGCATCGACGACGACGAAATCGTGGCGCTGTTCGCCGGTCGCCTGTCGTTCACCGCGAAGGCCCATCCGGTCAGCATGCTGAAGGGCCTGGAGGCCGCCGCCAAACGGACCGGACGTCGCATCGCCTTCATCCTGGCGGGCAAGTTCCAGAATGAAGGGATGGAGCAGGTGTATCGCACCGCCGTCTCCGCCTTTGCGCCCTCGGTCCGGTCGCTGTTCGTCGAAGGGGCGGACTTTGAGGCCTATAACGCATGCTGGCGCGCCGCCGATCTGTTCCTGTCCCTGTCCGACAACATCCAGGAAACGTTCGGCTTGACGCCGGTCGAGGCCATGGCGGCCGGCTTGCCTGTCGTCGTGTCCGACTGGAACGGCTACATGGACACGGTCCGGGACGGTATCGACGGATTTCGTATCCGCACCTGGGCGCCGGCCCAGCAGGCGGATGACGCGATCGCACGCGACTATGAGGCGCGGGCTTCCAATCTGGACATGTATCTGGCGCGGATCAGTGGCGCGGTTTCCATCGACCAAAGGCAGCTCAACGATCGGCTGACCGATCTCGTCGCCGATGCGGGGCTTCGCGCCCGGCTCGGCGAAGCGGGCCGCCAGCATGCGCGCGCCACGTTCGACTGGTCGGTCATCTATCCGCAATATCTGGAATTATGGGCGGAGTTGGCGGCGATACGGCAGGCGCGCAGCCACGAGCCCTATTGGAAGGCGCGCATCGCCGCGGCCCCGCTTTGTCATTCGGTTTCGCCAGACCCTTTCGCGCTTTTCGCCCATTACCCGACCGCACTGCTGACCCCGCAGGCTTTGGTCGAGCCGGCGACGGAGCCGCAATCGCACACCCTGTCCGAATTGGCCGGTCAGCCGCTGTTCGGGTTGCTCGCCCCGCCCATATCTGCCGCAAATACGATCCTCGCCGCCCTGACCGGGCCCACCCGGATCGCGGACATTATCCACGCAACCGGTCTCGGCGAGTTGCAGACGATCGATGCCGTTGCTCGCCTGGCAAAGATGGGTTTCATCACCATCCGCGGCGAGGAGGACGCGCGCTGACGCGCCGTCACTTCACCGCGCGCAGGCGAACCTGAAGTTCCCGGACGACGTTCCAGGATCTGCCGGCTTCCAGGCGGAGCTCGTCGCGGGTCATGATCCCGTCTTCCACTTTCTTCCACCAATAGGAATCATAGGTCTGGCTGGCGCTTTCCATCTCGAAATCCACGTCCAGCACCATGGCCAGCATCGTGTAATTGGCGCGTGCCGCAATCCATTCGCGATTCTGGCGCTTCGACATCATCTGAAAGGTGAGCGGCGTGAAAGCGCGCACGTGGGTCGGGTCGGACCAATAGGTATCATGACGAAAATGCGGGACATGGATTTCGACCAGGCCGTCCGGCCGGGTGACGCGGTACAATTCGCGCATCACCGCGGCGAAGCCGTCGAAGGTGGCGCCGACATGCTCCAGGACATGCTTCATCAGCACATGATCAAAACCGTCGGTGGGCAGATCCCATGGCGTCTGCTCGATATTGACGAGCTTGTCTGGCTCGCATTCCGCGAAATTATCGACGTTGAGCCAACCCTCACGCTTGTCGAACCCGCAGCCGAGATTGAGCTTCATGCTTATTCCTCGGTCCTGATCAGTACGGCTTCGCCGATCAGCAGGAACAAAAGGAACGGTGCCCAGGCGGCAAGCATGGGCGGATAGGCGCCGATATTGCCCATCGCCAGCGCGAAATTGTCGGCGACGAAATAAGTGAAGCCGAGCGCCATGCCGATCACCGCGCGGATGAACAGGGCACCCGATCGGGCCAGGCCGAAACCCGCCACGGCGGCGAGCAAGGGCATCAGGACTGCCGACAAGGCGCCCGAAATCTTGTGCCACAACACCGTGTCGAGCGACACGGTCGGCCGCCCCGCCGCGCGCAGATCGTGGATCGCGCGATAAAGCGCCTTGAACGACATGCCGTCAGGCTTGACCTCCGCCAAATTGAAGCGCTCGGGGGCGACCCCGGGCGCAAAGGTGATGCGCGGCTGGGTCGAGACCTTGAGTGCCTTCACGTCGAACACACGCGCATTGTCCATCCGCCAGCTGCCATCGACCAGAATTGCACGCTGACCGCTCACCTCGGCGGTCAGGCGATCTCCGGTTCGGTCGTAATAAGTCACCTGGTGCAGCACCGTCTGCGCGCCGCGGCCCGTCACCTGGCCGGCATGGATCAGGTCTTCGCCCGAGCGCACCCAAACATTGGTGACGACCCCGCGCGTCTGCGGGATCGGGCCGTAATTCACGTCCTGCCAGGCGCTGAGCGCGTTGGTGGCGCGCGCCACGACATGATCGTTGAACCAGAAGGACAGACCGGCAATGCCGATGCTGGCGACGATCAGAGGCGCGAGAATTTGGTGCGCCGAAATGCCGGCCGCCTTCATCGAAATGATCTCACTATTCTGGTTCATCGTGGCGAGCGTGATCAGGGTGCCCAGCAGCACCGAGAAGGGCAGGAAGCGCGAGACGATCTGCGGCAGGCGCAGCGACACATAATACCAGAGCTGAGCGTCGCCATTGCCGGGATAAGCGAGGATGTCGCCGGATTCGCCGAGCATGTCGAGCGCCATCAGGATGATCGCGAGTCCCGCCAGCACCGCAAAGCTGCGGACCACGAACAGGCGCGCCATGTACCAGGTGATCGTGCGCGAGGCGAAGAAGCGGAAATTGACGCGCATCAGGCGCCCACCCGCCCGCGCGAGCCGGCGAACCAGCGCCGGAACAGCCCGGCCAGTTTGGCGAATTGCCGTTCGAGCGCACCGATCGGCTGCCCGCCCGGGACCTTCGCCAGGGTGCGGTACATCCACCAGATCAGGCATGCGAACAACGCGAACGGCGTCCACAGTGCGATCAGCGGACTGATATGGCCGCGGCCGCCCAAGGCCTCGGCATATTCGTTCACTTTGTAATAGGTCACGATCATCACGATCGACAGGAAGACGCCGAGCGCCGAGGTCGACCTTTTGGGCGGCACGGCGAGCGCGACGCCGAGCAGGGGTAACAGGAAGATTGTCACCACCTCCGTCACGCGGAAATGGAATTCGGCCTGGCTCTTGGCGCGATCGGTCTTTTCGGGCGTGGTCACGCTCGACTTGACCAGTTCGGGAATGGTCAGCTCCTCGCGTCCGCCGCGCTGGCGGAAGGCCTCCTCCTTGGGCAGGTCGATCGGCAGGTCGTGGCTTTCGAAGCTCAGCACGCGCGGCACCGGAAAATCGGGTGCGTCGTGGACCAATGTGCCCTTCTGCAATCGGAAGATGATCGTGTTGGGATCGTCGGTTGCCATGAAGCGGCCATGTTCGGCGGTGACCGCCAATTCCTTGCCGTCCTGCCCCTGCGCGCGCACGAAGATTCCCGACAGCTGGCGCCCACCTTCCTGGCTGCGCTCGATCCGCACCGTCATATTCTTGCCGAGCTTGGTGAACTCTCCAACCTTGATCGATGCGCCCAAAGCGCCCGTGCGCAACTCGTAGCGCAGCCCTTCATAGGCGTAGCGCGAATAAGGCTGGAGAAAGCCGACGATCGCCAGATTCACCACCGCCGCGACGACCGCATACATATAAGGCACGCGCAGCAAGCGTCGGTAGGAGAAGCCGCAGGCGAGCAGCACGTCGAGCTCGGACGAGGTGGCGAGCCGGCGGAAGGCGAGCAATATGCCCAGCATCAGCCCGATCGGGATGCCGAGCGACAGATATTCGGGGATCAGGTTGGCGAGCATCCGCCACACCACGCTGACCGGGCCGCCTTCCTCCGCGACGAAGTCGAACAGCCGCAACATCTTCTCGAGCAGCAGCAGCATCGCCGCGATCACCAGGCTGGAAATCAGCGGCACGGCAATCAGACGGGCGAGATAGCGATCAACAAGCGCTGCCGATTTCAAAATGCCGTCGCTCCGTCACCATGTTCTGGCCGCATTCACGACCAATCTGCCAATTCACGGAGGCGAACATCGCCCGGACGCCGCGAAGGCCCGGCCCTATAGCTTCCAGGAGTTTTGAGGTCATGTCGAAAGTGAAGCTCATCCTTGCCGGCCTGCTTGCCGCCACCCCGCTGGCCTCGGTCGGCGCGGTCGTGCTCGGCCCGCATGCGGATGAGTGCACCGAAGGCAAGCCCGCGATGCTGGTGCGCGTCGAGGGCCTGAAGTCCCACACGGGTCTGGTCCGCATCCAGACCTATGGCGGCGATCCCGCACGCTATTTCGACAAGGGCGCCTATCTGGAGCGCGTCCAGGTGCACGTACCACCTGTCGGACCGGTCGAGGTCTGCATGCCCGTGCCGAAGCCCGGCACCTATGCCGTGTCGGTCAAGCATGACGCCAATGGCAATGGATCGACTGACGTTAGCAGCGACGGTGGCGGTTTTTCAGGCAATCCCAATCTTTCGCTGCTCGACGTGCTCTTCAAGCGCAAGCCGTCACCGGTCCAGGTCCAGGTCCATGTGACGGGGGTGACCCCGGTTCCGGTGCGGTTGAACTATGTCCATGGCACGAGCGTCGGACCGATACGGGGAGGCAACTGAGACAGAGATGATCCGGATCGCCCTCCTGTCCAATCCGCGCTCGACCGGCAATCGCTCGCTATTGCCGCGCGTTCGCAGCTTCTGCGCGCATCACCCTGAGATCTTTCATTATGAGGTCGAACGGGTCGATCAGATCGACGCGGCGCTGCGCACCATTGCCTTGGTCGAGCCGCGCGTGCTGGTGATCAATGGGGGTGACGGCACGGTCCAGGCGACGCTCACCGAACTCTGCCATGGTGGCCATTTCCGCAATGCGCCGCCGCCCGTGGCCGTGCTCCCCAACGGCAAGACCAATCTGATCGCACTGGACCTCGGCGCAACCGGCGATCCGATCGAGGCCCTCGAGCGTGTGCTGGAGCTTGCGCGGCAGGAGGATCTGGACGACCATATCGTCACGCGTGAGCTGATCGCGCTGACGCATGAGGAGAATGGCGTCGGCAAGGACCTGAAGCCCGTGCTGGGCATGTTCCTGGGCGGCGCGGGGCTGACCGAGGTCATGCTCTATTGCCGCCACAAGATCTATCCGCTCGGCCTTCCCAACTGGCTGAGCCACGTCCTCACCGCCTTGGCTTTGCTCGTTTCGGTCGTACTCGGCATCCGCGCCAGATTCCTGCCCGACAAGCCCGCACCCGTGAAGGTGTCGCTGATCCGGCAGGGGGCGATCCAGGGCAGCTTCTCCTTGCTGATGGTGACCACGCTCAAGAAATTGCTGATCGGATCGCGCGTCGCCAACCAGCCATCGGGCGCTCTCCAGCTGATGGCGATCGATCAAAATCCGATCGCCTTGATCCGTGCGCTGGTCGCGGGCCTGTTCGGCCGGCTCGGCAGCGGAATCATGGAGGGTGTCCATATCCGCCGCGGCGACGAGATCCGGATCGAAGGCGACCGATCGAGCGTGATCCTCGACGGCGAGATCTTCGAGGCGAGCGCGGGCGGCTCGATCGTGCTGCGCCCCACGGATCCGCTCCCCTTCCTCCGCCTGGCGGCGTGATCCGGGCGGCGGCCTCGCCTCCATCCCCCGTCATCCCCGCGAACGCGGGGATCCAGCTTGTCCTTTCGACGAGGAAGGAAGCGGGATACCCGCTTTCGCGGGAATGACGAAGAAGAATGGGAGCTCAGGTCTGAGAGCGCTCGTCACCGCGGAGCTGTCGCAGCCGGTCGATCCGCGCGTCACCGCCATGGCAGCCGCCATTGCTGCCCGTCATCCGAGCGCCCGCGCCGTGCTTTATTACGGGTCGACGCTGCGAGACGCGCAGCTCGACGGGCTGATGCTCGATTTCTACCTGATCGTCGCCGATTATACCCAGGCGTTCGACACCAAATGGCTGGCGGGCGCCAACCGGCTGCTGCCGCCCAATGTCTTCCCGTTCGAGCATGGTGGGCTGATCGCCAAATATGCGGTCCTGTCAGAGGAGGATTTCGCGCGCCTCGCCTCAAGCCGAACCCGCAACGTGTCGGTCTGGGCCCGTTTCGCCCAGCCATCGCGTCTCGTCTGGTCGGCCGAGGCTGCTGCCTCCGAAAAGGCGATCGACAGCGTCATGCAGGCTGCACCCGCTTTGCTGTGGGCAGCACGCCCCTGCCTGCCCGACCGTATCGAGCCGCTCGACCTGTGGCGGCAGAGCTTCGCGCTCACTTATGCTGCCGAGTTGCGCGCCGAACGAAAGGGCCGCGCCGGATCGGTGGTCGATGCCGATCCCGACCGCTACCGCGCCTTCACCGCCTGCGCGCTCGCCGCCGCCGGCTTGGCCGCGCACATCGTCGACGACCGGCTGATATTCGACCGCCCGATGTCACCCGCCGAGCGCGCGCAGGGAAAGCGCGCCTGGGCCCGCCGCCGCCGCCAAGGCAAGGCGCTGACCCTGCTCCGCCTGGCCAAGGCGAGCGCCACTTATGCCGGCGGCATCGACTATCTCGCCTGGAAGATCGGCCGCCATTCGGGCCAGCCGGTCGAGATCAAGCCGTGGCAGCGCAAATGGCCGATCCTGGGCGCGCTCACTTTGCTGCCGAAGCTGATCGCACGTGGGGCGGTGCGGTGATCTCCCGTCGAGGCGGCACGCCAGTGGGAAAATTGCGGCGGGCGGGCTGGACCTTGATCAGTTCAGGCTGCCATCGGCGGAAGCGCATAGCGCTTCCTCCAATAACGATCAGGCTCTAAGTGCGCCGCATGGACTTTGACGATCTCCTGATCCGCTTCTTCGGAACTGCGGATATCGATACGCTCGACGAGGACAGCCTCGTCGCCGGCGTGAACCGCCTTCGGATACAGTTCGGCCTGGAGCGCGACGGCGAGCAGCGCTTCGGGCTGTGGTGCCTGATGTATCTGCTCGGTGTCGCGCCTGACGCGGACGAGGTGTTCAAGGACGAAGCGGACCGCGCCGCCGCGCACGAGTTCATGGCCGACGCCGATGAGGAACTCGACGGCGACTAGAGCGCTCTGCACTCCGATTGCACCGGAGTGCATCGGGCTCTAGATTATTGTTTTACCGTGATTTTCGAGCCGCCAGATGACTCCACCTGGCTCCAAATGGCTCCAGGATGGAGCCGTTGGGTTAATTGAGGGAGAGGGACTCCAGCTTGCGCTGGAGTGACGTGCGACTGGTTTAGGCGGCTGCCTTCTTGTCCTTGCCCTCTCCTCCGTCGGGTTCTCCGCCCGCCGCCTCCAGCAACAGCCGTTCGAGCGTCTTCAGCCGTGCAGGCGTCTCGATCTTGTCGCCGATCAGGTCGGTCAGGTAGAAAACGTCGATCGCGCGCTCGCCATAGGTCGCGATATGCGCCGAGTGGATCGTGACCTTCGCCTGGAACAGCGCGCGCGCGAGGGCATAGAGCAACGCGGGCCGATCGCTCGCATTGATCTCCACCACCGTATAACGGTTTGACGCATTGTTATCGATCAGCACGTTGGGCGCGCTCTCGAAGGCATGCGCGCGCGTGCGCGGGGCCGGCTTTGCCGCGAGCTTGGTCGCCATCTGGTTGCGCGACGCGAGCGTGTCCTCGATCGCCTGAGCGAGCCGGCTGAGCCGATGCGGGTCGTCGAACGCCTGGCCGAAGGGGTCCTGAACCAGGAAATTGTCCACCGCCATGCCGTCGCGCGTGGTGTGGATGCGCGCGTCGATGATGTTGCCGCCGGCCAGATGGATCGCACCAGCGATGCGATAGAACAGGCCGGGATGGTCGCCCGCATAGCAGGTGACGAGCGTCGCGCCGCGCTGAGGATCGGCGGTGGCGACGATCGACAGCGGCTTGCCCGCCGCATCCGCGGCCGCGATCTGGCGCGCATTGCGTTCGAGGATGTCGCCGCCTTCGGCCACCCAATAACTGTCGGGGAAGCGTTTGGCATATTCGTCGAAACGGTGGCGGCTCCAGCCCAGCTCGACCGCCAGTTCGGCGCGCTTGAGCGTGATCCGTTCGCCGCGCCCGCGCTGCTTGTGCCCCAGGCGGATCACCTCTTCGGCGGCGTCGTACAGATCGGCGAGGAGCTGTCGCTTCCAGCTGTTCCAGACCCCGGGTCCTACAGCGCGGATGTCGACGATCGTCAGCACGAGCAGCAGGCGCAATCGCTCCGGGCTCTGCACCATGTTCACGAAGTCGAGGATCGTCTTGAAGTCGGACAGGTCGCGCTTGAATGCGGTCGCCGACATGATCAGGTGATAGCGGACCAGCCAGGCGACGGTCTCGGTCTCGGCCGCGGTCATGCCGAGGCGCGGACACAGTTTCTCGGCCACCTCCGCGCCCAGGATCGAATGGTCGCCGCCCCTGCCCTTGGCGATATCGTGGAGCAGAACCGAGACGTAGAGCGCGCGGCGCGAGACGATCTGCTTGAAGATGGCCGATGAGAGCGGATGATCGTCGGCGAGATCGCCTTTCTCGATCTTCGACACGAGCCCGATCGCGCGCAGCGAATGCTCGTCCACCGTATAATGATGGTACATGTCGAACTGCATCTGCGCGACGACGCGCCCGAAATCGGGAATGAAGCGGCCGAACACGCCCGCCTCGTTCATCCAGCGCAGCACCATTTCAGGATTGCGTGGCGAGGTCAGCACTTCCAGGAACAAGGCATTGGCGGTCGGATCCTCACGCACCCGCCCGTCGATCAGCCGCGCGTCGCGGCCCGCCTGGCGCATCGTGAGCGGGTGGATCTCCACCTCATATTTGTCCGCCAGCCAGAAGAGCTGGATCAGGCGCACCGGATCGCGCACGAAGAAATCGTCGTCCGGCGCCTTGAGCCGGCCTCGGTCGAGCAGGAAGCCTTCCAGCTTGCGCGGGCGACGGCGCAGGCTGGGCAGGCCGAAGCGCCGGCCGCGCCCGGCAAATTCCTCGTCGAGATGCGCAAGGAAGACGCCGGTCAGGTCGCCCACTTCCTTCGCGGTCAGGAAATAATGGCGCATGAAACGCTCGACCGCGCTCCGCCCCGGCCGGTCGGCATAATGCATGCGTGACGCGATCTCGGTCTGGACATCGAAGGTCAGCCGGTCCTCGGCGCGCCTGGTCAGGATATGGAGGTGGCAGCGCACCGCCCACAGGAAATTCTCGGCCCGGCGGAAGCGTCGATATTCCTGCGCGCTGAACAGTCCCTTGTCGACCAGCTCGGCGACGGTGCCGACCTTGTAGACATATTTGCCGATCCAGAAGAGCGTGTGAAGGTCGCGCAAGCCCCCCTTGCCCTCCTTGAGATTGGGTTCGACCACATAGCGGCTGTCGCCCATCCGCTCGTGCCGTTCGTTACGCTCGGTCAGTTTCGCGGTAACGAAGCTGCGCGCGCTGCCGGCACGCACGTCGCGATCGAAGCGGGCCGCCGCCTCGTCATAGAGCGGTTGGTCGCCCCAGACGTAGCGTGCCTCCAGCAAGGCGGTACAGATTGTGAGATCGCTCTTCGCCATGCGGACCATATCGTCGAGCGAACGGCTGGAATGGCCGACCTTCAGCCCCAGATCCCACAGCATGTAGAGGATCGATTCGATCACCTGCTCGACCCAGCCGGTCTGCTTCCAGGGGGTGATGAAGGCGATGTCGATGTCCGAATGCAGCGCCATCTCGCCGCGGCCATAGCCGCCGACGGCGACCAAGGTGATGCGCTCGCTCGCGGTTGGATGATTGTTGCGATAGAGACGCTGGAGCGTGAAATCGAAGCAGAGCCGCAGCAATTGGTCGGTCAGGAAGGCATAAGAGGCCGCGGTCTCCGCACCACGGCTCGGGTGCTGCGCCAGCCGCCGCGCAATCTCCGCACGGCCGGCGTCGAGCGCCTCGCGCAGTAGTGGGGTTGCGGCGGCGCGCAGCGCGGCCGGGCTGTCCCCCCTCAGTTCGAACAGTTGATCGGCAAGTGCGCGCCGATCGATGATCGCGCGTCGATTGGGCAGACTGTCGAAGCGGTTGGCCATGGGGCGCAGATAAGGCCTTAGGTCCGGTTCGTCACCTGACGCCACCAATCAAAAATTCGGGCGTTACAGGCCCCATGGCGAGCGAAACCCAGGTTGCGAACAAGGCCCATGTGAAGCTCGCCCAAAGCGCCGAACATCTCGAACAGAGTGCGGAAACACAGACCGACAGTGCCGATCGCCGTACCGAGCTCGCCGCGGATCGCACGGTGCTCGCGGCCGAACGCACCTATGCCGCCTGGGTGCGGACCGGCCTCGCCGCACTTGCGTCGGGCATTGGTGCGCGCGCACTGCTCGACAAGGTCGTGCCGAACTGGCTGATCGGCGCGACCGGCAGCGTGCTGATCCTCTTTTCCGGCTTCTGCTTCGTTGCCGCGGTCTGGCGGCAGATGGGCAAGGTACGCCCGCCCAAGCCGGACACGCCGCGCATCCCGGCTTTCCTGCTGATCGCGGTGAACGGCTTCCTGTTGATCGTCAGCCTGGCGGCTCTGGTCGGGATCTGGCTTCCTTGACCGAACCCCAGGCGCTGTCCTTCGCGATCATCGGCGGCGCGATCATCGCCTTCGCCTGGGGCCGATTCCGCTACGACGTGATCGCGTTGGTCGCCCTGTTCGTCGGCATCGTCACGGGCGACGTGCCGGTCAAGCAAGCCTTTTCGGGCTTCACCAGCGATGTGGTGGTGATCATAGCCTGCGCCTTGATCGTCAGCGCCGCGATCCAGCAATCGGGCGTGACCGAATGGGCGCTGCGGCCGCTACTGGGGCGGCTCAAGCGCACCTCGGCGCAAGTGCCGGTGCTTTCGGGGGTGACCGCGATCCTGTCGACGCTGACCAAGAATGTCGGCGCGCTGGCGATCCTGATGCCGGTAGCCATGCGGGTCGCGCGCAACAGCGAGACGTCGGTATCGTCGTTGCTGATGCCCATGTCCTTCATGTCGCTGCTTGGCGGGCTCGTCAC
>Ga0207698_10001306_pt1 | contig 14518 bp, 11 predicted proteins | sample KBSCornC22_FD_184298 | JGI IMG/M metagenome (GOLD analysis project Ga0207698, IMG submission 184298) | Corn rhizosphere microbial communities from Kellogg Biological Station, Michigan, USA - KBS Corn C2-2 (SPAdes) (version 2) | ecosystem: Host-associated > Plants > Roots > Rhizosphere > Soil ...
TGCAGACCCGCGCCTACGTCGCGATCGTGTTGCGCAATTACTGGATCTATCAGCGCCAGTCGGGTGCGCAAACGCCAAGCCTGACGGCGCTCGCGCAAGGGCGGTGGCCGACCTTCCCGGCACGCGAGACGCGCACCGCGAGCGTGGGCGCCGCGACCTACGCCCCCAACTGATGCCGATCGACCAGAACGCGACCTTCCTGCCCGTGCGCATTGCGGTGCTGACCGTCTCGGACAGTCGCACGATCGAGACCGATCGGTCGGGCGCAATCCTGGTCGAGCGGCTGACCCAGGCCGGGCATGTGCTGGCCGATCGCGCGATCGTGACCGACGATGCCGACGCGATCGTCGCGCACCTCCACGCCTGGATTGACGATCCTGAGATCGACTGCGTGATCGCCACCGGCGGGACCGGTGTGACCGGGCGCGACGTCACGCCCGAAGCCTTCGCCCGCGTGCGCGACAAGGAGATTGAAGGCTTTGGCGAGCTGTTCCGCTGGCTGAGCTATGCCAAGATCGGCACCTCCACCATCCAGTCGCGCGCGACCGCGGCAGTGGCGCGCGGCACCTATCTGTTCGCTTTGCCGGGCTCGACCGGCGCGGTGCAGGACGCCTGGGACGGCATTCTCGCCACCCAGCTCGACAGCCGCCATCGCCCCTGCAATTTCGTCGAGTTGATGCCACGGTTGCGGGAGAAATAGAGGCCTTTCCTCAGGCCTTCGCCGTCATCGACTCGGCTCACCCATCATCGTCATTGCAAGCCGCGAAGCGGCGCGGCAATCCAGGCCCGCAGGGCTGGATCGCCACAGCGCTTCGCGCTTCGCGATCACGAGAAGATCAGTGCAGATTGTCCGTCTTGCGGATGAACGCCGCGACATTGTCGTGCAGCGCCTTGGCGGAGGCATCATTGGCATAGACCATGTGGCCCGACGGATAATAACGATATTCGATATTGGACTGCAGCTTCGCCGGGATCGGCAAATGATGCATCTCGTAAATGCCTTCGAAATAAGGCGTGGCGAGATCGAAATAGCCGCCATTGACCATCACCTTGAGGTTCGGATTGAACTTCATCGCGGTGGCGAGGTCGAGCATCACGTTGGTGGCGCCGGGAAAGGCGATGCTCGCACCGGGCGGCGTGTGCGCGAAGCTCCAATCCTTGAACACGTCGACCTCGGGCCTGAAGGCACGGTCCTCGCCGAAATGCAGGCTGCTGCGCACATAATCGTTGAAGGCAGAGACATAGGCTGAGGCGATCGACGCCGATTGTGGATCATAATCCGCCTGGCGGCTGAGCGGATCGATGTCGGGCCCCGAGAAGCGGCTGTCGAGCCGGCCGGTGGTGAGACCGCTCGCTTCCTGGAGCTTCTTCTCGAACATGGGGCCGGTGATGCGCAGATCGGCCTTGAGCAGATAATCGACCGGCAGGCCGATATAGTCGCTCATCTTCTGCGCCACTGCCTGCTTGCGCGCCGGGTCGAGCTCCGACCCCTGGTTGAGCGCAAGCGCATAATCGGTGAGCGCGAACTGCTCGACCTGGTGAAGGAAGCCCGGCAGGTCGGCGGGGCGCTGGCCGGCGAGGCGGTTATGATACCAGGCGGTCGCCGCCATGGTCGGCAGTGAGACGATATAGCCCTGATCCTGGCCGGGATTGGCGTCGGGGCCGTCCGAATCCAGATCGAAATTGAGGATCTGCGACAGCAGGATCACGCCGTTGAAGTCGATGCTGTCGCCCGTCTCGAGCGCGTTGACGACCACCGCCGAACGCGGCGTGCCATAGCTTTCGCCGAACAGATATTTGGGCGAATTCCAGCGATTGTAGCGCGACAGGAAGGCCTTGATGAACTCCTCGAACGCGTGCGCGTCGGGGTCGACCCCGTAAAAGCCTTTCTCCTTGTCCTTGCCCGCGATGCGGCTGAAGCCGGTGCCAGGCGCGTCGATGAAGACCAGGTCGGACACGTCGAGCAGCGAATAGGCATTGTCGACCAGCCGATAGGGCGCGGCCGGCGTGTGCGTGTCGTCGGAGGTGACGATCCGGCGCGGACCGAACGCGCCCATGTGCAGCCACACGGTCGAGGAGCCGGGCCCGCCATTATAGAGGAAGGTGATCGGCCGGTTCGCGCTGGGTGCGCCTTTCTTGAAATAGGCGACGTAGAACATCGAGGCTTCGGCCATCGCGCCCTTCTTGTCGCCCAGGTCAGACTGGCTTTGCTCGCGCCAGGCGGCATCGTCCCAGCCCTTGGGATGGACGATGATCGTGCCGGCATAGGCCTTGTAATCGACGCGCTGGCCGCCGGCATTGACGATGCCGTCGCTCGCCACCTCTTCTGGCTGGAACAGGATGCCGCGATCGGGTGAGGCGGTCGTGCTGGCCGAGGGCTTGGCGGTGTCGGCGACGGTAGTGGCCTTGCTCGGCTTTTCGGCGGCGTGGATGGATGTGGCGAGCAACGCCGCGGCGCTCACGCTCAGGAACAATCTGGTCATCGAGATACCCCTTTCCGCTCGTTGCGGTTGCACAATATCGAGCAAGTTCGGAGGCCGGAGTCCAGTGGCTGTCAGCGAACGGCGCGCAACGGCCGCCCAAAGCACGTATGTTCGGGAATGTTCTTGAAATGTTCTCATTGACGGTTCTAGAGTGCGGGCGATGGGAACGCCGCCCCTCCCTCCCCGGCCCGGACGTGGCGCCACGCTGAACGAGACGCCGCAGCGCTTCAACCTGAAGGCGCGCGAGGCGGACGGCGATTGGCTCGACGCGCGCGAGGATCTGGACGGAGACCTGCCGCCGCTCCGGACGAGCGTCACGGTCGAGCGGCCGAAAACGATCGTCACGCGCAATCAGTCGCCCGACGTCGGTTTCGACCGCTCGATCAATCCCTATCGCGGCTGCGAGCATGGCTGCATCTATTGCTTTGCGCGGCCGACCCACGCCTTCCACGATCTCTCGCCGGGGCTGGACTTCGAATCGAAATTGTTCGCCAAGCCCGATGCGCCGGCGTTGCTCCGCCGCGAGCTGGCGGCGCGCAATTATGTGCCGCGCCCGATCGCCTTCGGCACCAACACCGACCCCTATCAGCCGATCGAGGGCGAGTGGCACATCACGCGATCCTGCCTGGAGGTGCTGGTCGAGACACGCCATCCCTTCACCATCACCACCAAGTCCGATCGGGTGGTGCGCGATCTCGACCTCATCGCGCCGATGGCAGCCAAGGGCCTGGCGGCGGTGGTGATTTCGGTCACGACGCTGGATCCCGTCACCGCGCGCACGCTCGAGCCGCGCTGCCCGCGCCCGGCGAAGCGGCTGGCGGCGGTCAGGGCGCTGATCGATGCGGGAGTGCCCACCTTCGTCAGCCTCGCCCCGGTCGTGCCCCAGGTCACCGATCACGAGATGGAGCATATACTGGAAGCCGCCAAGGCGGCGGGCGCGCGCGGCGCCTTCTTCCTGCCGGTGCGTCTGCCGCACGAGGTCGCGCCCTTGTTCCGCGCCTGGCTGGAGGCGCACCATCCCGACCGCGCCGCCAAGGTGATGGCGACGATCCAGTCGATCCGCGGCGGCAAGGACAATGATCCCAATTTCTTCACACGCATGCGCGGACATGGGCCCTGGGCGGACTTGCTGCGGACGCGGTTCCAGATTGCGTGCCGCAAGCTGGATCTGAAAGGGGAAAGGCTGAAGCTCAGGACGGACCTGTTCGAGCCGCCACAGGGGGATCAGCTGCGGTTGTTTTGAGGGTATGGGCTCGCAGGAAGCTGGATTCCCGCATTCGCGGGAAGGACGAAGACTCCCGTCCCTACTCCGTCACCCCGGGCTAGGTCCGGGGTCCGCTCCGCGGCTTGGCCGCAACCTCCCGGTGGATGCCGGGACGAGCCCGGCATGACGCGACTAGGCTTGCACTCCGGCAAGGGCCGTTTCGATCGCATCGCGGACCTGCTCTACGGTCTGGTCGGTTTCGTCGCAGGCAATGGCGAGGTCACCCGCTGCCGACAATTCGCGAGCCCAACGGAACGGGCTGCGTGCCGGGCGCCACGCGTCCGGGTTACTCAGCCAGATCGCAATGACAGGCCCGGCCGCTGCCGCCGAGCGGAGCTTCACCAATTCGATGTTGGCAATGGCCTGAAGGGGGATGGCGCCGCCGGGTACGACATGCTCCCACCCGCGATAATAGATCGACTGGCTCGTCACCCGGATCGCCAAACTTGCCCCGCGCGCCTGGCGATGCGCGAACCGGAGCAGGTAAAGCGTCACCAGCGCGAAAGGGATGGCGACGGGCCAGAGGGTGAAGCCCGCCCCGATCGTCAGGCCCGCGAACAACAGCGACGAGGCGATCAGGAATCCCGACGACGTGTGCGGATAATAAGCGTCCAGATAGACGATGTGTCCCGCCGGCGCGGCCAATCAGCTGGCCTGGGCGAGGCGCGGGCCGAGCGGCTGGATATTGACCGCGACCACGCCGGGAAGCCGTTCGATCGTCTCGACGGTCTCGCTGTCAAGCCGGTAATCGCGCCCGATCCGCAAGCGCGCGGAGCCGCGCTCGGTCGGAACCGAGACGATCAATTCGCAGCGCCCCCCACTTGCGCCCGCGAGCAACTCGGCGAGCGGTGCCAGTGCGTCCGGGGTGCCGATCTCCACCTCGGCATGAAGGCGCGCATTGGCGGCGAGGCCATCGAGCGGTTTCGCTCCCCGCACGGTGATGCGCGGCGTCTCCTCGCCCGGGCGCTTGTCGGCTTCGACATCGAGCAGCATGCAGGCACCGGATCGGGCCGCGGCTTCCATCGCCTCGGACGCGGCATCGTCGAACGAGCTGGCCATGAACTGGCCCGACGCGTCCGAGCAGGTTGCGAGCAGGTAGCGGTTTCCGCGCGCCGACGTCCTCCAGCGCGCCTCCTCGACCAAAGCCGCCATGCGCATCGTCTTGCGCGGCTGTGGCCGCCCGCGCTCGTCGCGCTCGGGCTCGGACGAAGGACCCATCAGGCTCAATTGCTCGAACGTGCGCACGCCCTCGCTTCTTGCGACATGACGATAGCGATCGGTCGGATGCGCCGAGAAATAAAAGCCGAATGACTCCTTCTCTGCGGTCATGCGCTCGGCCACCGACCAGCGTGCATCCTTGGGCAGGCGGATCGGTGCAGCCCCGCTGCTCACATCGCCCCCGAACAGCCCACCCTGCCCGCTGGTGCGCGCATCATGCGCGCTTGCCGCATGGGCAAGAATCGTCTCGGCGGCGGCATGCACGCCCGCGCGCTCGGGCGCGATACTGTCGAATGCGCCGGCGGCGGCCAGGCTTTCGAGCTGGCGGCGGTTGAGCAGGCGCGGATCGATCCGGTCGGCCAGATCGTCGAGGCTCTTGAACGGGCCGGCGCCGCGCCGCTCCTCGACCAATTGCTCCATCGCTTTCTCGCCCACGCCCTTGAGCGCACCAAGCGCATAGCGGACCGCGCCATCCTGCACGCAGAATTCGGCTTCGGAGGCGTTGACGTCGGGCGGAAGCAACGCGACCCCCGAACGCCGCATATCGTCCGCCCACACCGCCAGCTTGTCGGTCAGGCTGATGTCGTAGCACATTGAAGCGGCAAAGAATTCGGGCTTGTGATGCGCCTTGAGCCAGGCTGTCTGGTAGGCAAGCAAGGCGTAGGCCGCGGCGTGGCTCTTGTTGAAGCCATAGCCCGCGAACTTGTCGATCAAGTCGAACAGTTCGTTCGCCTTCTCCGCCTTGATGTCGTTTGCTGCGCAGCCCTCGACGAAGCGCTGGCGCTGCGCGTCCATCTCCGCCTTGATCTTCTTGCCCATCGCGCGGCGCAGCAGATCGGCCTCGCCCAGACTGTAGCCGGCGAGGATCTGCGCCGCCTGCATCACCTGTTCCTGATAGACGAAGATGCCGTAGGTCTCGGCCAAGATGCCTTCGAGCAAGGGATGCGGATATTCGATCGGCGCGCGCCCGTTCTTGCGATCGCCGAACATCGGGATATTGTCCATCGGACCCGGCCGGTAGAGCGAGACCAGCGCGATGATGTCGCCGAAATTGGTCGGACGCACCGCGGCGAGCGTGCGGCGCATGCCTTCGGATTCCAGCTGGAACACACCGACCGTGTCGCCCTTCTGGAGAAGCGCGTAGACGGCCGGGTCGTCGAGCGCGAGCAGGCCGAGATCGACCTCGACCCCGCGCAGCTTCAGCATCTCGACCGCTTTTTGCAGCACCGAGAGCGTCTTGAGGCCCAGGAAGTCGAACTTCACCAGCCCCGCACCTTCGACATATTTCATGTCGAACTGCGTGACCGGGAATTCGGAGCGCGGATCGCGATACAGCGGGACCAATTGGTCGAGCGGGCGGTCGCCGATCACCACGCCTGCGGCGTGGGTCGAGCTGTGCCGGGGCAGGCCCTCCAGCTTCATCGCCAGTTCGAACAGCCGCCGGACCTGCTTGTCGCCATTCACCTCGGCATTGAGTTCGGACACGCCGTTCAATGCGCGCTCCAGCGTCCACGGGTCGGTCGGGTGGTTAGGAACGAGCTTGGCCAGCCGGTCGACGTGGCCATAGCTCATCTGCAGCACGCGGCCCGTATCCTTGAGCACCGCGCGCGCCTTCAGCCGCCCGAAGGTGATGATCTGCGCGACATGGTCGCGGCCATATTTCTGTTGGACGTAGGAGATGACCTCGCCACGCCGCGTTTCGCAAAAGTCGATGTCGAAGTCGGGCATCGACACGCGTTCGGGATTGAGGAAGCGTTCGAACAGCAGCCCCAGTTGGAGCGGATCGAGATCGGTGATGGTCAGCGCCCAGGCGACGACCGAGCCCGCGCCCGAACCGCGCCCCGGGCCGACTGGAATCCCCTGCTCCTTCGCCCATTTGATGAAGTCGGCGACGATCAGGAAATAGCCCGGGAAGCCCATCTGGATGATGATGTCGACCTCGAACTTGAGCCGTTCGCGATAGGGTTCGCGCTCGGCCTCGCTCAGGCCGAGCTTGTCGAGCCGTTTTTCGAGACCCGACGCGGCGTCGCGGCGCAGCATCTCCGCTTCCGCGTCGCGGTCGCCGGCAAGGCTGGGGAGGATCGGCTTGCGGCTGGGCGCAGCCACCGCGCAGCGCTGCGCCACCACCAGCGTGTTGGCGATCGCCTCGGGCAGATCCGCGAACAATTCCTCCATCGCATCGGCCGGCTTGATCCAGGCATCGGGCGAGGAGCGCGCGCGATCCTCCACCTCGAGGTAGGAGGAACTAGCGATGCAGAGCATGGCGTCGTGCGCCGCGTGGAAATCGGGTTCGGCGAAGCAGGCCGGGTTGGTGGCGACCAGCGGCAGGTCGCGCGCATAAGCGAGGTCGATCAGCGCCTCTTCAGCGGCTTCCTCTACGCACTCATTGCGGCGCGCCAACTCGATATACAGGCGATCCGGGAAGATCGCCTGCAGCCGATCGAGATAGCGCTCCGCTGCCTCCATCTGCCCTTCGGCCGCGAGTCGGGCGAGTGCGCCCTCCCCGGCCGCGGTCAGCGCGATCAGCCCGCCGGTGCGGCCGACCAGCTTGTCGAACGGGATATGCGCATCCTCATGCGCGGGGCGATCGAGATGTGCGGCCGAGACGAGCGCGCAGAGATTGTCATAGCCCTTTTCGTTCTGGGCATAGAGCGCCAGCCAGTCGATCTGAGGCGGCTTGCCCTCCGCCCCGCCGGGACGCGCCACGCCCAACAACGTCCCGATGATCGGCTGCACGCCTGCCTTCTTCGCGGCATCGCTGAACGCCATCGCGCCATAGAGGCCGTTGCGATCGGTGATGGCGGCGGCGGGGAAACCGAGCTTGCGCGCCCGCGACGCGATCTGCTTGGGATCGATCGCGCCTTCGAGCATGGTGAAGGCCGAGAAGATGCGCAGCGGAACGAAACGGTGTGCGGCCATCGCCAATATCTATGCAGCGCATGCCCCCAAGGAAAGCGCTGCGCCGATTCCATCCACAGTTAAGATCGGCTCGCACGCCTTTTCTCGCCAAGCTGGCGGCGTCGCTCGCGGATCTTGAGATCGCGCAGGCGTGCCGCTTCACCCTCGTCGCGGAGCTGGCGGGTAAAGCCGTAGGCCGCCGCCGCGATGAGCGAGAGCGCACCGATCTCGATCACATTGTTGACCTGCGCGTGCGGCACGCCGACGCCCTGCATCAGCAAGCGGTCGACGTCGTGGAGCGAGATCGTGCGGATCAAGGTGAAGATCATCAGCAGGGCCGCACCTGCCATTGCAGCGAGCACCGACGCTTCGACCCGACGAAAACTGACGAGCGCGATCAGCAGGCCGATCATGCCGAACGCTCCGATCGCCGCAATCAGCCCGATCTGCAGCCCCGATCGTTCGCCATAGTCGCCGTCGTCGCGCAAAAGCGTGCGCATCGCCTGGGCAGCAAGCGCCTGCAGATCGAGCTGGCGCGACAAGCCAAGCACCAGCAACAAGGCGGCGAGCACCAACCAGAAACGCCGCCTTGATCGAGCCAAGGCGACATGTCGTCCAACCGCCAAGGCAGCGCTACGGTGGGCATTGAAGAAGCATAAGGCCGCGGTTGCGAGATAGACGCAGAAGGTCGCCCAGCCGTTGAAGCTGGCATCACCCACGAAAGTCATAGGCCCCTCGGTCATCTCCCCAGCCAATCCATATCAAGCCAGAATGGCGGCCGCCAGCAATGTCAGCTGGCGATCGGGAAGCAGGCGACCGAGGTCAGCGTCGACGGCGCGACCGATTGCGGCAGCAGCCCCATCGCGCCCTTCTTCCAGACGGTGCTGACCGTGGCCCGGGCCATCTTCGCAACCGTATTGCAGGTGACCCCGAGCTCGACGGTCGCGCTGCTGAGATTGAGATTGTCGCGCGCGCTGCCTCGCGCGATCGCCCAATCCTGCGCGTTCGATGCCGTGGTGCAGCCGGTCGCGCCAAGCGCCGCACAGCGCGCAGTGGCGGTCGCGATCTCGTTCAACGATTGCTTGGCGAACATCATCCGCCCGCCGTCGAGGATCAGGAAGATGAACATCAGGAAGGTCGGCGCGACCAGCGCGAACTCGACCGTCGCGCCGCCCACCACATTCCGCGCCAGACGGCGATGCAGGCGCGTCATTGCAACCGCACGACGGCGTTGGACGTCATCGTCCCGCCATTCAGATATTGGTCGGGGACGATCACCGCATTGTAGGTCGCCGACGCGGAGATCTTCATATAATTGCCCGAGATCGCGCTCGATCCCGCACAGCTAGTGTTGCAGGCCGCCGCCAGGGTGAACGCCCCCGTGGACGAGTTGATGCAGCTGCATTTGCCGTCGCCGCAGCTGGAGGTTCCGTTGCAGGTGATCGTCACGGTCGGCGTATTGCGGGTCCCCGCCGCGGCCTTGACGAAATTGCTGATCGTCGACGTGTTCGAGCCCGTCTGCTGGTTGAACGCCAATATCGCCGCCTGCTCGACCGCATGGCCGAGCTTCAGCTTTTGCTGGATGTTAAACCCGAAATCGAGCGCGACCGAGATCGTCGCGAACAGGAACAGCGAGGCGAACGCGAATTCGATCGTCGCGACACCGCGCACGTCACGGAACAGGGACATGAGCTTCCTCATTGGATCAGGGCCACGGCTGCACCGGCGGAGCCGGTCTGGCTGGGGCAATTGGCGGTGTTGAAGCTGGCGCCGCCGGTAATGCTCACCGAATCCACCACCATCATCAGGCATTGCGAGCCGTTGCCCGAAAGCGATGCGCCGCCGGCCATCTTGATCTGTGCCTTGGGCGCATAGACGACGCCTGAATATTTATCGGCGGTACCCCCACCAAGAAAGACGTCCGAGCTGGTCTTGGTCACGAGCAGGACATCCTGGATGCCATAACCACTGCTGGTGCTGGGTGCCGCCACGTCGAGCGACGTGCCGCCGGCGAGCCTGAAGCTGCCGCCCAGTGCGAAGGTCACGTCGGTCCCGCTCATCGTGCCACCGGTGTTATTGCTGAAGTCACCGGCGATCACATAGAGGCCCGAGCCCAGCACCGAGCTGCCATTGAGATCGAGGTCGCCATCGATCACGTGCGTCGCCGCCTTGTTGAAGGTGATCGAACTGCCGCCGCTCGACTTGACCCCACCGCTCGCGCTGAAACCGCCCGTGGCCGCGCTAGTGCCGTAGCGATCGAAGCTGACGATGCTGCCGCCCGCAATGCTGATCGACGTACCTTTCGTGTCGCCGATCACGACCGTTTCTCCGGTCGACGGTGCAAACAGTGCCTGGCTGCCGCCGCCTCCCACGTCGATGCTCGTGCTGACGTTGACGCTGCCCGTTCCGGCCTTGAGGAAGCTGCCGCCGCTGATCGAGATCCCCCCGAACGAGTGATAGCCATTGCCCATCGTCACCCCGGTGCCGCCGCTGAGCGTCAGCGTTCCGGTGACGATCACGCTGCCGTCGCCGATCGTGAGCGATCCGCCGCCCTGCACCACGATATTGTTGACGCGGATCTTGGTGGGCCCCGAGAAGGTAACCGAAATGCCGCCGCCGACCGTCAGCGTGTCGATCACATATTCGGTCGACGAGGCCGGGACGGTATAGGTCCCGCCATTGCGCCAGCCTGCGACATTGGCCGAAGGGCTCCAGGTCATGTCCCAATTGCTGCCGCCGGAGGAGTCATAAGTGACGGGCGTGGCAAGCGGGTTGGTGCAGCCGGTATTGCCGTCCGCATAGTCGCCGTCGGAGGTGCCCTTCAGCTGGTTCACGTAGCACAGAGCCGTCTTAACCGAGCCCTGGTTCTTGATCGTATCGCTCGCGCCATTCGATTTGGTGGCGATATTGTTTGCACTGGGCGCAGTCGTGATGCTGGCGCCGCCGGTGACACTGGTGCCCTGCGCCACCACCTGCTGCGTGGTCATCTGCGCACCGCCGGTGAGCGAGACCGTCCCGTTGGTGGTGACGGCGCAACCCGTCGCCGTGAGCGCCGCACCGCCGCCCATGTCGATCGCGGTCTTGGAAGCCGACAACGCGGTGACGCAGCCCGATCCCGCCGCATTGCCGAAGGAGGCGGCCGCGCTGGCCTTCACATCATAGCTGGCCGACTGGGTGATAAGCGACGCCATCTTGACCGGCACGCCGGTCTTCACCTCCACCTTGACGGCGCTGGTGCCGTTGATGCTGACGGGCACGGTCACGGTCGCGCTGGTCGACGGCAGCCCGTTGGCGACGACGATGTCCTTGGCGACCTGCGTTGCCACGGTGGCGTCTTGGCTACTGCTGCGATAGGCGAGCGCCGCACCGACGGCCGCCATGTCGGCGACCCTTTGGTTGCGGACCTTGGCGGCGTAGCCCGTGCCGACTTCGACCGCGAGGCCGGACATGCCCATCACCGCCGTCAAGGCCATCGCGGCCATGACGATGATCGAGCCGCCCTCCGCGGCAAAGAGACGCCTGATCCACCCCATAGGGCGCCCCTAGCGACCCAGGGTTAATATCCACTTATTTCGAGGCGTTAACCGCCGTTCACCATGTCGCTTTCCATATTGGAAACTCTGTCTTCGCCGGTCGATCCTTGGCCGAAACGATCAGGCCAGCCGGCCCTCGTGCAGCCGGACGACGCGGTCCATCCGCTCCGCCAGCCGCTCATTATGCGTCGCGACCAAAGCCGCCGCGCCCTCGCCCCGCACCAGGCGCAGGAATTCGTCGAGCACCCGGTCGGCAGTCTTCTCGTCGAGATTGCCCGTGGGCTCGTCCGCCAGCACCAGGGCCGGTCGGTTGGCGAGTGCGCGCGCGACCGCGACACGCTGCTGCTCGCCTCCTGAAAGCTGCGACGGGCGGTGATCCAGCCGCTCGGCAAGGCCCAGGGCTTCAAGCAGGCCGCGCGCGCGCGCGCTTGCCTCGGCCGGTTCACGTCCCCGGATCAGCTGCGGCAGGACGACATTCTCCTCGGCCGTGAAGTCCGGCAGCAGATGGTGGAATTGGTAGACGAAGCCGATCGCCTCCCGCCGCAGCCGCGTGCGATCGTCGTCGCCCAGCCTGCCGGCTTCCTCACCGGCGACGCGGATCGAGCCCTCGAAACCGCCCTCGAGCAGGCCGACTGCCTGCAGCAGGGTCGATTTGCCCGAGCCTGAAGGCCCGAGCAACGCGACGATCTCGCCTGGAGCCACGGCCAGGTCGACCCCGCGCAGCACCTCGATCGTGCGGCCGCCCTGGATGAAGGATCGCGCCAGGCCGGCGACGGCGAGCGCGTCACTCATAGCGCAGCACCTCGACCGGATCGGTCCGTGCTGCCCGAAGCGCCGGATAGAGCGTGAAGAGCAAGGCCAGGACCAAAGTCATCACGATCACCAGCGTCACCTCGAAAGGAGACGTGCGCGCGGGCAACTCCGTCAGGAAACGGATCGACGGGTCCCACAGATTCTGGCCGGTAAGACGCTGGATCAGGTTCACGATCGACTGGCGATAGGTCAGGAACAAGGCGGCAAGGACGAGACCGAGCGCGATGCCCAACGTCCCGATCGACAGGCCGATCGTCACGAAGATGCGGATTAGCGCGCCGCGGGTCGCCCCCATCGTGCGCAGGATGGCGATATCGCGCGTCTTGGCGCGCACCAGCATGATCAGCGACGACAATATGTTGAACGCGGCGACGATGATGATGATCGACAGGATGATGAACATCGTGACCCGCTCGATCTGGATCGTCTGGAAGAGCGACGAATTCATCTGCTTCCAGTCCTGGATGACGCCGACGTGCCGTATCTTGGGCGCGAGCGGTGCCAGGATGCGTTCGACCCGGTAGGCGTCGGCGGTCTGGAGACGGATCATGCCGACGCTGTCGCCATACATCAGAAGCGTCTGTGCATCCTGCATCGGCATGACGACGAACGTATTGTCATATTCGTAGATGCCGACCTCGAAGATCGCGGCGACGCGATAAGAGACGATCCGCGGGACGGTACCGAACGGCGTGGACTCCCCGAGCGGGCTGATCAGGCTGATCTGCCCGCCGATGCCGACGCCAAGCGCCTCGGCGAGCCGCGCGCCGATCGCGACATTGCCCGAGCCCGGCGTGACCTGCTTGATGTCTCCGTGCATGACGTTGCCCGCCACGGTCGGCCCATTGATGTCGGCCATGGTCATACCGCGCGCGTCGACCGCTTCCACCCGTCCCTGAGTCGCGGCCATTAGCGGCTGATCGATCAGCGGTATCGCCTCGGTCACGCCGGGCGTCGCCTTCGCCTCGGCGAGCACGCGCTGCCAGTCATCGAGCCGGCCATCATAGCCCTGGATCACCGCATGGCCATTGAGCGCGGTGATCTTGTCGAACAGCTCGCCGCGGAAACCGTTCATCACGCTGGTGACGATCACCAAAGCCGCGACGCCAAGCGTGACGCCAAGCAGTGCGAAGCCGGCCACGAGCGCGATGATCCCCTCGCCCTTGCCGGGCCAGAGATAGCGCCGGGCGATGGTGCGTTCGTAGCGGGTGATCATCTCAGTCCGTCGCCTCGGCGGAGGCCGGGGCCGCTGGAAATATAGGACTATCGCTGCCTCCAGCGGCCCCGGCCTGCGGGTTCCCAGCAAAGTAATATTTTGCTGGGGACCGTGCCGGGGCGACGGAGACGGTCACGACGCAACCCTCGCCACAGCATCCGCCGGCGCCAGCTCGACGCGTTCGTCCGTCGCGCGGCGCTTCACCTCGACGATCCCATTGGCCAACCCCTTGGGGCCGACCACGATCTGCCAGGGCAGGCCGATCAGATCCATCGTGGCGAACTTGGCGCCCCCGCGCTCGTCGCGATCGTCATACAGCACCTCGATCCCCGCCGCCTGCAGCTGCGCATAGAGACCGTCTGCGGCCCTGGTGCAGGCCTCGTCGTCGGCGCGCATGTTGATCAGGCCAACCTGATAGGGCGCGACCGCCTCAGGCCAGATGATACCCTTGTCGTCATGGCTGGCTTCGATGATCGCGCCCATCAGCCGGCTGACGCCGATGCCGTAGCTGCCCATGTGCGGGACGATCTCGGATCCGTCCTGGCCCTGGATCTTCAGGCCCATCGGCGCCGAATATTTGGTACCGAAATAGAAGATGTGCCCCACCTCGACCCCGCGCGACTGGCGCAGGTCAGCACCCGCTTCCGCCTCGCGCGCTTCGTCGCGCTTCTCGTCGGTGGCGGCATAATCGGCGGTATAGCCCGACACGGTCGCCTGCAGGCCGGCGACGTCGTCGAAATCGACCGAGGACAGCTCGGCGGGCTTCTCCCAACTCCGATGGTAGAAGACCTCGCTCTCGCCGGTGGGGGCAAGCACGATGAATTCGTGGCTCAGATCGCCCCCGATCGGGCCGGTATCGGCCTGCATCGGAATGGCGCGCAGTCCCATCCGCGCAAAGGTGTTGAGATAGGCCACGAACATGCGGTTGTAGCTGTGGCGCGCGCCGGCCTCGTCCAGGTCGAAGCTGTAGGCGTCCTTCATCAGGAATTCGCGGCCGCGCATCACGCCGAAGCGCGGACGCACCTCGTCGCGGAACTTCCACTGGATATTGTAGAGCGTGCGCGGCAAGTCGCGATAGGAGCGCGCGGCGTCG
>Ga0207698_10001307_pt1 | contig 14518 bp, 10 predicted proteins | sample KBSCornC22_FD_184298 | JGI IMG/M metagenome (GOLD analysis project Ga0207698, IMG submission 184298) | Corn rhizosphere microbial communities from Kellogg Biological Station, Michigan, USA - KBS Corn C2-2 (SPAdes) (version 2) | ecosystem: Host-associated > Plants > Roots > Rhizosphere > Soil ...
TATCCCGGCGACAGCGCCGACGGTCGCCGCTATATTGCCGACGCTGTCGAGCGCGGCGCCGCTGCAGTGGTGTACGAAGAAGCCGGCCACGATTGGAATGAAAAGCAGGACGGCGTGCCGCACCTCGGCGTGCGCGGACTCAAGCATCTGGCCGGTTTTGCCGCCAATGCTTATTACAGACAACCGGATAAGGAGATGTTTACCGTCGCCGTGACCGGCACCAACGGCAAGACGTCGTGCTCGTACTGGCTTGGCATGGCGCTGTCGCGCCTGCAAGGCGCCGGCGCGCCTGCCGCGGTGGTCGGCACGCTCGGGGTGGGCATGTTCCAGGATGGCAAACCGCATGCCTTCGACGTCACCGGCTATACGACGCCGGACGCGGTGCTGCTGCAACGCAAGCTGTCCGACCTGCGCACGGCGCGGGCATCAGTGCTGGCAATCGAGGCTTCGTCGATCGGCCTCGACCAGGGTCGCATGAACGGGCTGCACGTCGACGTCGCGCTGTTCACCAATTTCACGCGCGACCATCTCGATTACCACGGCGACATGATCGCCTACGAAGCGGCCAAGATTCAGCTATTCGATTCGCCCGGCTTGCAGCATGCCGTCATCAATCTGGACGACCAGATGGGACAGCGCCTGATTCCTTATGTGCAGGCCAAGAACATCCCCATCATCGGCTATTCGTTGGGCGACGCCACCGTCGATGAGGCGCTGGAAGCCGTGCCGGTACTGCGTGCTTCGGCGATCCGCAGCACCAATGCCGGCACCAGTTTCCACATCGAATCGCCGTTCGGCACCGGTCAGGTCAAGACGCAACTGGTGGGACAATTCAATGTCAGCAACGTGCTCGGCATCCTCGGCGTGATGCTGGCCAAGGGCACCGGCTGGGACGCCGCGCTGACGGTGATCGCCACGCTGACCGCGGTGCCCGGACGCATGCAGCAGTTTGGCGGCCAGGAAGTGCCGCTGATCGTGATTGACTACGCTCATACGCCCGACGCGCTCGAAAAGACCTTGCTCGCCTTGCGCCAGGTCGCCAACCAGCGCGGCGGTGAACTGTGGTGCGTATTCGGCTGCGGCGGCGATCGCGATCCGGGCAAGCGTCCGCAAATGGGTGCGGTCTCCGAGTTGGCCGACCATGTGATCCTCACCAGCGACAATCCGCGCAGTGAAGATCCTGCGGTCATCATTTCGCATATCAGGAGCGGCATGACGCGACTGACGCCGCATGTACTGGCGGACCGTGCCGGTGCGATCCTGTGGGCCGCACGCCACGCGGTCAAGCAGGACGTCGTGCTGCTGGCCGGCAAGGGACACGAGACCTTCCAGGAAATCGCCGGCAAGAAGTATCCCTTCCTCGACGCCGACCACGTCGCGCTGGCATTGGCCGCGCGCGCCACGATGATGGGAGGCGCGTGATGCAGACAACGCTTGAACAATTGAAGCAGTGGCTGGACGGCGCCGAAGTGCACAACGACTCCGGGTTGGCGGGTGTTGCTATCCACGGCGCCACCACCGACAGCCGCGCGGTCGTACCCGGCAATCTGTTTATCGCCTTGCGCGGCGAGCGTTTCGACGCGCATGATTTCCTCGACGCGGTGGCCGCGCAAGGTGCTGCGGCGGTCGTGGTCGAACGGGTTCCCGCCGGACTGACCATTCCCGCCATCGTGGTACCTGACACCCGTGTTGCGCTGGGGCAGATCGCACGTCACTGGCGCCAGCAATTCAAGCTGCCGCTGATCGCCGTGACCGGCAGCAATGGCAAGACCACGGTCAAGGAAATGATCGCCTCGATTCTCGCCGCCGATTTCGGCGAGGACCGCAGCATGGCCACGCGCGGCAACTTCAACAATGAAATCGGCGTGCCGCTGACCCTGTTCCGCCTGCAGCCGCAGCACCAGGCTGCAGTAGTGGAGCTGGGCATGAACCATCCCGGCGAGATCGCCGTGCTGGCCGAGATTGCCCGGCCGACGCTGGCGCTGGTCAACAACGCCCAGCGCGAACATCAGGAATTCATGGCGACCGTCGAAGCGGTCGCGCGCGAGAACGGCGCCGTGTTTGCCGCCTTGCCGGCCGACGGCGTCGCCGTGTTCCCGTCGGAAGACGATTATGCCTGGGTCTGGCGCGAGATCGCCGGTGCGCGTCCGGTCATCAGCTTCGGCCTGAATCCGGATGCTGACGTCAGTGCAACGTATCAGGTCCGTGAATTCGGCAGCGCCATCGCCGTCAACGCCAAGATCGGTGGGCGCACGCAACAATTCGGCATCAAGCTCGCCGCCGTCGGCGAGCACAACGTACGCAACGCGCTGGCCGCAACCGCCTGCGCGCTGGGAGCCGGCATCGCCGCTGCCGCCATCGTACGCGGACTGGAAGCCTTCGCGCCGGTCAACGGCCGCTTGCAACGCAAGACCGCCGCCAGCGGCGCGCTGGTGATCGACGACACCTACAACGCCAATCCGGATTCGGTGCGCGCCGCCATCGACGTGCTGGCGCAGACCGCCGCGCCGCGTGTTCTGGCGCTGGGCGACATGGGCGAGGTCGGTAACGAAGGTCCCAAATTCCATCGCGAAATCGGCGCCTATGCCCGCGAACGCGGCATTGAACATTTCTTCGGTTTCGGCGACGCCATGCGCGACGCCATCGAGGCATACAACAGCGCGTCGGGAGCAACATTCCCGGCACGCCATTTTGACACCGTCGACGCCATCGGCGCCGCAACCCAAGAGGTTGCCGTCGCCGCCGCGACAGTGTTGGTAAAAGGTTCGCGTTTCATGAAGATGGAACGCGTTGTGCAGCATTTGGTCGGGGCGCAGCTGCAGACCGGGGCGCCACTTCACCAGGAGACTCATTAACATGCTGCTTTGGCTGGCTCAGAATTTTCAGCAGGATTTCAGTTTCCTGCGCGTGTTCAACTTCATCACCTTCCGCGCCGTGTTTGCGACGCTGACGGCGCTGCTGATCGGCCTCGTCGCCGGTCCGGCGGTCATTCGCATGCTGACCCTGCTCAAGGTCGGCCAGGCAGTGCGTACCGATGGTCCGCAAACGCACCTGATCAAATCCGGCACGCCCACCATGGGCGGCGTGCTGATCCTGATCGGCATCGGCATTTCCACGCTGCTGTGGGCGGACCTCAGCAATCGCTTCGTCTGGATCGTGCTGATCGTGACGCTCGGCTTCGGCACCGTCGGCTGGGTCGACGACTACCGCAAGGTGGTCTACAAGGACCCGAACGGCATGCGTTCGCGTGAAAAATATTTCTGGCAATCGCTGATCGGCCTGGTGGCGGCGTTTTACCTGGCGTTCTCGGTGTCCGAGGTCAGCAACATGAAGGTCCTGGATCTGTTCTTCGCCTGGGTGCAGTCGGGTTTCAACCTTGACCTGCCGCCCAAGGCCGACCTGATCGTACCGTTCTTCAAAACCGTCAGTTATCCGCTGGGCGTGTGGGGCTTCATCGCGCTGACCTATTTCGTCATCGTCGGCACCAGCAACGCCGTCAACCTGACCGACGGCCTCGATGGCCTGGCGATCATGCCGACGGTTCTGGTCGGCGGCGCGCTGGGCATCTTCGCTTACCTGACCGGCAGCGCCAGCTACGCCAAGTATCTGTTCATTCCACATATCCCGGGCGCCGGCGAACTGCTGATTTTCTGCGGTGCGATGGCCGGCGCGGGCCTGGCGTTCCTCTGGTACAACGCCTACCCGGCGCAGGTGTTCATGGGCGACGTCGGCGCGCTGGCCCTGGGTGGGGCGCTCGGCACCATCGCCGTGATCGTGCGTCAGGAAATCGTGCTGTTCATCATGGGCGGCATCTTCGTGGTCGAGACGCTGTCGGTGATGATCCAGGTGGCCTATTTCAAGTTCACCAAGAAGCGTTACGGCGTCGGTAAACGTATCTTGCTGATGGCGCCTTTGCACCATCACTATGAACAAAAGGGCTGGAAAGAAACACAAGTCGTGGTGCGCTTCTGGATCATCACGATGATGCTGGTGCTGTTCGGTCTGTCGACGCTGAAATTGCGTTGAGCAGATCTCATTGGAAAGACTCAGGTATCAAAGAATGAATTACGTCGACAAACACGCTCTGGTGCTCGGACTCGGTGAATCCGGTCTGGCGATGGCGCAATGGCTGGTCCATTGCGGCGCGCGCGTGCGTGTGGCCGATACCCGCGACGAGCAGGCCGTGGCCGAGCGCCTGACGGCATTGCGCGCCTCGTCCGGCGATATCGAATTCGTCGGCGGCAAGACGCTGTCGGCCGACCTGCTGGACGGCGTCGACTTCGTCGCCGTCAGCCCCGGCCTGGCGCCCGAACGCGAATTGGCGGCCGTGTCCGCCGCCGCGAGCGAACGCAACATCCCGCTGTGGGGCGAAATGGAATTGTTCGCGCAAGCTCTGGCGGCATTGCGCGAGGAGCGCGCCTACGCGCCGAAAGTATTGGCGATCACCGGCACCAACGGCAAGACCACCGTCACCAGCTTGACCGGCATGCTATGCCGGCGTGCTGGGTTGTCCACCAAGGTCGCCGGCAACATCAGCCCGGCCGTGCTGGACGTCTTGCGCCAGGCGCTGATTGACGACGAAGCACACGCCAAGGTGGTTGCCGAACAATTGCGGATCGAGCAAGAAGCTGCCGCCTTGCAGGCCGAAGCCGATGCAGTGGAAGCCGAGAAGCTGGCTGCGGAAGCCGCGCAACAAGCCGCCATCGAGGCCGCTGAAGCCGAGCGGAAGGCGGCCGAAGAGGCTGCACTCGCAGCAGCCGCGTCGGCGCAGCTGGAATTGCGCGAGCAGGAAGAAGCCGCCGAATTGCAGGCTGCGATCGACGAAGCTGCACATGAATTGAAGGAAGCAGGCGCGCCGGCGGCACAGGCAGCGCTGATCGAAGGCGACGCCGTGCTGAGCGTCGAGGCATCCGCCGATCCTGACGCAGATGCGGACTTAGACTCGGTCACGGTCGAAGGTGACGCGCAGCAAGAGGACATCGCCGACGCAGAGGTGCAAGCGGCGCAGGACGAGTTCGAGCAAGAGTCGGCCCTGCCGGAAGTCGGGCCCGTCGACGACGAAGACACCACCCCGCGGCAATTGGAATTGCCGCCGCCCGAACCCGAAAAAGTCTACACCGGCATCCTGCCGCAAGCCTGGGTGCTGGAGCTGTCGAGCTTCCAGCTGCATTCGACGCACAGCCTGCAGCCCAGCGCCGCGACCGTGCTCAACGTGACCCAGGACCATCTCGACTGGCATGGCAGCATGGACGCCTATGCCGCCGACAAGGCGAAAATTTTCGGCGACAACACTGTTCGCGTGCTCAATCGCGACGATCCGCTGGTCATGCAGATGACCAAACCGGGCGCAGTTGTTTCGAGTTTCGGCATGGGCGAACCGACCAAGGCCGGCGACTTCGGCCTGGTCGATGAAAACGGCATGCTGTGGCTGGCCAACGCCATGGCCATCGAAGACGAAGAAAAACCGGAAGGCCGCCGCCGCAAGAAAGATTCCAAGGAAGTGGTCGAGCAGCCGTTCCAGCTCAAGCGCCTGATGCCGGCCGACGCGTTGCGCATCCGCGGTTTGCACAATGCCCTCAACGGTCTGGCCGCGCTGGCGCTGTGCCGCGCCGTCGACCTGCCACTGGCGCCGCTGTTGCATGGCCTGCGTGAATATACCGGCGAACCGCATCGCGTCGAGCTGGTCACGACCATTCAGGACGTCGAATATTACGACGATAGCAAGGGTACCAATGTCGGCGCCACCGTGGCCGCACTCAACGGCCTCGGCCATGGCGGCAAGCCGAACCGGCTGCTGCTGATCGCCGGCGGCGACGGCAAGGGGCAGGATTTCTCGCCGCTGGCCGAACCGTTGGCGAAGTACGGCCGCGCCGTGTTCCTGATCGGCCGCGACGCGGGCGCAATCCGCAGCGCCGTCACCGACAGCGGTGTCGAACTGATCGACTGCGCCACGTTGGAAGAAGCCGTCGAAAAAGCCGGCGCCATGGCGCAGGGCGGCGATGCCGTGCTGTTGTCGCCGGCGTGCGCCAGCCTGGACATGTTCCGCAACTATGCGCATCGCGCCGAAGTCTTCGTTGACGCCGTGCGTGAGCTGGCTTTGTCGCGCGGCGAGGTGATGTGATGAAATTGACGCTGCCCTCGATCACCGGCTGGTTCGGCGCCAAGGATGAACCCGGCGTGCGCGGCAGTGCGCGCGCGGGCAGCAACAGCGGCAGCCTGAAGGGTATCAGCGGCATCGAACAGCGGTCGCGCATGATGGAGTACGACCAGCCGCTGGTGTGGGTGGTCTTGCTGCTCATGCTGTTCGGCATGGTCATGGTGTACTCGGCGTCGATCGCCTTGCCCGACTCGCCCAAGTATGCGAATTACAAGACGGCGCATTTCCTGATCCGCCAGGCCATGTTCATCGGCGTCTCGCTGCTGGCGGGCCTGCTGGTGTTCCGCATCAAAATCGAGACCTGGCAAAAGCTGGCGCCGTATCTGTTCGTCGGCACGCTGATCCTGCTGGCGATGGTGCTGATCCCCGGCATCGGCAAGGGCGTCAACGGCGCCAAGCGCTGGCTGTCGTTCAAGGTATTCAATCTGCAGCCGTCGGAATTGATGAAGCTGTTCATCGTCTTGTACGCCGCCGATTACACGGTGCGCAAACAGGAAGTCATGCACAAGCTGACCAAGGGCTTCATGCCGATGACGCTGGCGGTGGGCGTGGTCGGTTTGCTGTTGCTGCTGGAGCCCGACCTCGGCGCGTTCGGCGTGATCGTTTGCATCGCCATGGGCATCCTGTTCCTGGGCGGCATCAACGGCGTCTGGTTCGGCGGCATCGGCGCCACGCTGGTGGGGATTTTTTCGCTGGTGATCATTTTGTCGCCATGGCGGCGCGAGCGGATTTTTGCGTACATGAATCCGTGGGTGGAAGAGAACGCGCTCGGCAAGGCCTATCAGTTGTCGCACTCGCTGATTGCTTTCGGTCGCGGCGAGCTGTTCGGCGTCGGACTCGGCGGCAGCGTGGAAAAATTGCATTACCTGCCGGAAGCGCACACCGACTTCCTGCTGGCCGTGATTGGCGAAGAACTCGGGTTTGCCGGCGTGCTGGTGGTGGTGTTGCTGTTCTACTGGCTGATCAAGCATGCCTTCGAAATCGGCCGCCAGGCGATCGCGCTGGACCTGACCTTCGCCGGCCTGGTCGCCAAGGGCATCGGCATCTGGATCGGCGTGCAGACCTTCATCAACATGGGCGTCAACCTCGGCTTGCTGCCGACCAAGGGACTGACATTGCCGCTGATGAGTTACGGCGGCTCGGGCGTACTGATCAACTGCGTCGGCCTGGCGATCCTGCTGCGCATCGATTATGAAAACCGCGTGCTGATGCGTGGAGGGCGGCTATGACGTCCACCAACAAGCAAAAGCGTCTGCTGATCATGGCGGCCGGCACCGGCGGGCATATCTTCCCGGGCCTGGCGATCGCCGACACCATGCGTACGCGCGGCTGGCAGGTTTCCTGGCTGGGCACGACGCACGGCATGGAGCGCGAGCTGGTGCCCAAGCACGGCGTCGAGATGGATTCCATTGTTTTCGCCGGCCTGCGCGGCAAGGGCCTGATGCATACCGTCAAGGGCGTGTGGCAAATGATTGCAAGCTTCGGCGCTTGCTACGGCATCATCGGCAAGCGCCGGCCCGACGTGGTGTTGGGCATGGGCGGTTACGTGACGGTGCCGGGCGGCGCGATGGCGCGTCTGCGCGGCGTGCCGCTGGCGCTGGTCAACGCCGACGCCGCCTTGCTGCTGTCGAACAAGACGCTGGCGCCGCTGGCGGACAAGGTGTTGTTTGGTTTTCCTGCCGATTTCGGCAAGGCGGCGGCCAAGGCCGAGGTCACCGGCAATCCGGTGCGCAAGGAAATCATGGCGCTGCCGTTGCCGGCCACGCGTTACGCAGGCCACGACGGCCCGCTGCGCATCCTGGTGGTGGGCGGTAGTTTGGGGGCGAAAGTATTGAACGAATGTGTTCCGGCTGCGTTGGCGAAGCTGCCCGTGGATCAGCGTCCGCTGGTGACGCATCAGTCGGGCAAGCAGCATATCGAGGCCTTGCGCGCGGCGTATGCGCAGGCGGGCGTTGAGGCGGAAGTAGTGGATTTCATCGACGACATGCCGCGCCGCTACACCGACGCCGATCTGGTGATCTGCCGCGCCGGGGCGATCACCGTGTCGGAATTGACTGCGGCGGGTGTCGCCAGCGTGCTGGTGCCCTTGGTGGCGTCGACGACTTCGCATCAGCGCGACAACGCCAAATGGATGGCGCAGAACAAGGCGGCAGTGCATTTTCCGCAAACGGAACTGACGCCGGACAGCCTGGCGGCATTGCTGCAATCAATGGATCGGCCTGCCTGCCTGGAAATGGCGCTGGCGGCATATGAACAAGGCAGGCGCAACGCCAACGAGGCGATTGCGCAGGTGCTGGAAAGACTGGTAAAGCAATGAAACATCGGGTTAAAAATATTCACTTCGTCGGTATCGGCGGCTCAGGCATGAGCGGCATTGCCGAGGTCTTGCTCAATCTTGGCTACGGCGTGTCCGGCTCGGACCTGGGCAGCAACGCCGCCACGCAGCGCCTGGCGCAACTGGGCGCGCGCATCCTCTACGGCCACGCGGCCGAGAACATTGAAAACGCCGACGCCATCGTCACCTCGACTGCGGTCAAGGGCGACAATCCGGAAGTGGTGGCGGCGCGCAAGAAACATATTCCCATCGTGCCGCGCGCGGTCATGCTGGGCGAGCTGATGCGCCTGAAGCAGGGCATCGCGATTGCCGGTACGCACGGCAAGACCACCACCACCAGCCTGGTGGCGAGCGTGCTGGCGCAAGGCGGACTCGATCCGACTTTCGTGATCGGCGGCCGCCTGACCAGCGCCGGCGCCAACGCCAAGCTCGGCTCGGGCGACTTCATCGTGGCCGAGGCCGATGAATCGGATGCCTCCTTCCTGAACCTGACGCCGGTGATCGAAGTCATCACGAACATCGACGCCGATCACATGGAAACCTACAACCACGATTTCGCCAAGCTCAAGCAGGCCTTCGTCGAGTTCACCCAGCGCCTGCCGTTCTACGGTGTCGCGGTGGTGTGCCTGGACGATCCGCACGTGCGCGAAATCATGCCGATGATTTCCAAGCCGATCCTGACCTACGGCTTCCATGAAGACGCCGATATCCGCGCAATTGACGCCAAGGCCGTCGATGGCAAGATGGAATTCACCGTGATCCAGGACGGCTATGCGCCGATGCAGGTGAGCCTGAACCAGCCCGGCATGCACAACGTGCAGAACGCCTGCGCCGCCGTGGCGATTGCGCGCGAGCTCGACGTCGCCGACGCCGATACGCAAAAAGCGCTGACCGAATTCAACGGCGTCGGCCGCCGTTTCACGCGCTACGGCGATGTGCAGCTGCAGGACGCCGCCGGCAAACCGGCCGGTTCCTTTACCTTGGTGGATGACTACGGCCACCATCCGGTCGAGACTGCAGCCACCATTTCCGCAGCGCGCGGCGCGTATCCGGGGCGTCGCCTGGTGCTGGCGTTCCAGCCGCATCGCTACACCCGTACGCGCGACCTGTTCGAAGACTTCGTCAAGGTGCTGTCGACGACCGACGTGCTGGTGCTGGCTGAAGTCTACGCCGCCGGCGAGCAGCCGATTGTCGCCGCCGACGGCCGCGCACTGGCGCACGCCTTGCGCGTAGCGGGCAAGGTCGAGCCGGTGTTCGTCGAGGACATCGCCGACATGCCGGCAACAATTTTAAATGTGGTGCGTGACGGCGACGTCGTCATGACCATGGGCGCCGGTTCCATCAGCGGGGTGCCGGCCAAGCTGGCGGCGCAAGGCCAGGGTCAAGGACAGGGGGCGTGATGAATCAACTCAATCAAGCTGCCGGATTTGGCAAGGTCGGCGTACTGTTCGGCGGTCGTTCCGCCGAGCGCGAAGTTTCCCTGATGTCGGGCGCCGGCGTGCTCAAGGCGCTGCGCAGCAAGGGCGTCGACGCGCATCCCTTCGATCCGGCTGAGCGCAGCCTGGCCGAACTGGCAGCCGAGAAATTCGACCGCGTATTCATCGCGTTGCACGGTCGTTACGGCGAAGACGGCACGCTGCAAGGCGCGCTGGAACAGCTCGGGATTCCCTACACCGGCCCTGGCGTGATGGCGTCTTCGATTGCCATGGACAAGGTCATGACCAAGCGCATCTGGCTCGGCCATGATCTGCCGACGCCACGCTTCGTGGTGCTGGACAGCGCCGCGACGCCGCGTGAAGAATTGCGCCAGGTGCCCGATGTGCTCGGCTTGCCGCTGATGTTGAAGGCGCCGCATGAAGGATCGACCATCGGCATTGCCAAAGTGGCGGGCTATTCCGACATGCAGGACGGCTTCAACCTGTGCGCCGGATATGACGCGGTAGTGCTGGCGGAAGAATTCATCACCGGACGCGAACTCACCGTGCCGGTCATGGGCAAGGGCACGAGCGGGAGTAACAAGGCCAGAGCCTTCCCGGTCATCGAGATCCGTGCCCCGGACGGCAATTACGATTACCAGCACAAGTATTTCACCGACGACACCAAGTACCTGTGTCCGGCGCCGATCGACGAAGCGCTGACGCAACGCTTGCAGGAACTCGCGGTGAAGGCTTACAACGCGCTCGGTTGCCGCGGGTGGTCGCGCGTCGATTTCATGCTGCGCGCTTCGGATAACGAGCCGTTCCTGCTGGAGATCAACACCTCGCCGGGCATGACCGGCCACTCGTTGGTGCCGATGTCGGCCCGCCAGGCGGGGATGACGTATGAAGACTTGTGTTACGAGATCCTGAAATTCGCGGCGCTCGACCTGACGCCGTCCGACGCATGGAAGTCGCATGCGTCGAAGGACCGCGACGTTTCGGACAAGGGATAAGGGCGCGATCATGTGGCAAGACGTCAAGATGCTCAACGCAACCACCAACGCCCTGCTGGCGCTGGTGGCGTTGGCATTGCTGGCGTCCGGACTCTGGTGGCTGGCGCAGCGGCCGATGTTTACGCTCAGGACGATACGCGTCGAAGGGGTGGCCCAGGAGCAGTTGCGCCGCGTGAATTCGCTGACGATCCGCGCCAGCGCGGTGCCGCGCATCAAGGGCAACTTTTTTACTGCCGATCTTGACGCCGTGCGCGCTGCCTTCGAGTCGGTGCCGTGGGTGCGCAAGGCCATGGTGCGGCGTGAATGGCCGAACAAGCTGATCGTGACGCTGGAAGAACATCGCGCGCTCGGCACCTGGGGTGACGACGGCCGCTTGCTGTCGGTCAAGGGCGATGTATTTACCGCCAATCTGGCGGAGGCGGAAGACGACGGCGACCTGCTGGAGTTCGACGGACCGGTCGGCAGCGAGAAGGAAGTGGTGGCGCGCTTCGACCAGTTCCGCAACTGGTTCGCGCCGATCAAGCTGGAACCGGAATCGGTGGCTTTGTCCAATCGCTACGCCTGGACCGTCAAGTTGGACAACGGCCTCACTGTGGAACTGGGGCGCGCCGACAGCGATGCCACGCTGAAGGAAAGAATTGCCAGGCTGGTTTCGGTCTATCCGCAACTGGTGGATCGCCTGCAGGGGAAGAAGATTGAAAATGTCGACATGCGTTACCCGAACGGTCTGGCGCTGAAGGCGGATGGACTGGTACTGGCTGCATTGAACGGAAAGAAAAAATAAGCGGAACGATATGACAAAAGACGCAAAAAACCTGATCGTCGGTCTCGACATCGGCACCTCCAAGGTGGTGGCCGTGGTGGCGGAAGTATTGCAGGACGGACGCCACGAAGTGATCGGCCTGGGCCAGTCCGAATCCAAGGGCTTGAAAAAAGGCGTGGTGGTCAACATCGAGGCCACGGTCGAGTCGATCCAGCGGGCGCTGGAAGAGGCCGAGCTGATGGCCGATTGCAAGATCCGCAACGTCTACACCGGCATCGCGGGCAGCCATATCCGCAGCTTCAATTCAAGCGGCATGGTGGCCATCAAGGACAAGGAAGTCAGCGCCGCGGACGTGTCGCGCGTGATCGAAACCGCCAAGGCCGTCAACATCCCGACCGACCAGCAATTGCTGCATACCGTGCCGCAGGAATTCATCGTCGACAATCAAGAAGATGTGCGTGAACCAATCGGCATGAGCGGCATCCGACTCGAGGTGAAAGTGCACATCGTGACCGGCGCGGTGTCGGCGGTGCAGAACATTGTCAAGTGTGTACGTCGCTGCGGCCTGGAAGTGTCCGACCTGATCCTGCAGCCGATGGCCTCTGCGGATTCCGTGCTGACGCCGGACGAACGTGAACTGGGCGTGGTGCTGGTCGACATCGGCGGCGGCACCACCGACGTGGCGGTGTTTACCGAAGGTGCGATCCGTCACACCGCCGTGATTCCGATCGCCGGCGACCAGATCACCAACGACATCGCGATGGCCTTGCGCACGCCCACGCTGGAAGCGGAAGAAATCAAGCTGCGTTACGGCGTGGCCAAGCAGATCCTGGCGGATCCGACCGAGACGCTGGAAGTGCCGGGACTGGGTGATCGCAATCCGCGCACCCTGTCGCGCCAGGCGCTGGCGGCAGTGATCGAGCCGCGTGTGGAAGAGTTGTTTGCATTGGTGCATCAGGTGGTGCGTGAGTCTGGTTACGAGGAAGTGCTGTCGTCGGGCATCGTCCTCACCGGCGGCTCCGCCATGATGCCTGGAATGATTGAGCTGGCGGAGGACATCTTCCTCAAGCCGGCCCGCCTGGGGACGCCGGAATACAGCGGCCAGTTGGCCGACGTGGTGCGCAGTCCACGATATTCCACCGTATTGGGGTTGTTGTTGGAAGCGAAAAAGCAGTATCTGCGCGGGTACATCGTGACCCGTCAGGAAGGTTCGGTAAAGGCAATCTGGCAGCGTATGAAGGAATGGTTTTTAGGCAATTTTTAAGCAGTCGTACTACTCAATTTTCAATTTGGTTTTTAGTTATTCAGTTCTTCGGATCAGCAACACGCAGTTCTCAGTTGCTAGTCGTCACACCGCGTGATGCCTATCAACTGCAAGCTGCACATACATATATTTAAGGAGTCATCATGGAAATAGATATGCTCGACAATGCCACTCTCGGCACGATCATCAAGGTCGTGGGCGTAGGCGGCGCAGGCGGCAACGCGGTGCAGCACATGATCAACAAGGGCGTGTCCGGCGTTGAATTCATTGCAGCGAACACGGATGCGCAAGCATTGAAAATGTCGAAGGCCGACAACGTCATCCAGATCGGCGAAACCGGCCTGGGCGCAGGGATGCAGCCGCAAGTCGGTCGCCGCCTGGCGGAAGAAACACGCTCGCGCATCGAAGACGCACTGCGCGGTGCGCACATGGTGTTCATCGCCGCGGGCATGGGCGGCGGCACCGGCACCGGCGCTGCGCCGGTGGTGGCTGAAGTCGCCAAGTCGCTGGGCGCGCTGACGGTTGCCGTGGTCTCCAAGCCGTTCTCTTACGAAGGCCAGAAGTGCATGGACATCGCCGACCAGGGTCTGGAAGAACTGGCGCAGCACGTCGATTCGCTGATCATCATCCTCAACGAAAAGCTCGAAGAGATCTATGAAGACGACAGCATGATCGAATGGCTGGGCCATGCGGACGACGTGCTCAACAACGCCGTCGCCGGTATCGCCGAAATCATCAACGTGCCTGGTCACATCAACGTCGACTTCAACGACGTCAAGACCATCATGGGCGAGCAGGGCAAGGCCATGATGGGTACGGCCACTGCTTCCGGCGTGGATCGCGCCCGCGTGGCGGCCGAGCAGGCAGTGGCATCGCCGCTGCTCGACGGCATTGACTTGTCCGGCGCGCGCGGCGTGCTGGTCAACGTGACCGCCAGCCGTAACCTGAAGGGTAAGGAAATCAAGGAAGTCATGGCGACCGTGCGTGCTTTCGCAGCTCCCGATGCATCGATCGCGCAAGGTATCGCGTACGACGACGGCATGGGCGACGACATCCGCGTGACCGTGGTGGCGACCGGCCTGGGCCGTGCACGCAAGTCGGTGCAACTGGTGCAGACCCCGATGCTGCGCACCGGTACCCACAACGAACCGATGATGGCCGGCACCGGCACGATGAACAATGCCAACGGCGGCGCGCAAACCGGCGCAGCTTTTGGCGGCATGAAGGCGCCGGCGGTATGGCGTCGCGAGTCGGCTTCCGACACCGTGCGCGCGCTGGAAAAGAATGGCATGGAAACCTATGACATTCCGGCTTTCCTGCGCAAGCAAGCGGACTAAGCAATACCTGACGTCGATTGCGGTCCGTTTCGGCCGACAGCAACCGACGTCATAAACAGGCATACTATCGCCTGCGCGCCGCGCCTTTGTGCGCGGCGTTTTTTTGCCCATTTGCTTGTCAGCCTCTCGCTGCGGCATTCCCGAACTACCGAATTACTCATTAGAAGGAAATCATCATGACCATCAAAGTTGGCGATCGCCTGCCGGAAGGCGCCCTGGCTGAATTCATCG
>Ga0207698_10001309_pt1 | contig 14511 bp, 10 predicted proteins | sample KBSCornC22_FD_184298 | JGI IMG/M metagenome (GOLD analysis project Ga0207698, IMG submission 184298) | Corn rhizosphere microbial communities from Kellogg Biological Station, Michigan, USA - KBS Corn C2-2 (SPAdes) (version 2) | ecosystem: Host-associated > Plants > Roots > Rhizosphere > Soil ...
GGCGAAGGGCGAGGCGTTGCCGCAGTCGCTGACGCCGGTCTATCCCACCACCGCGGGGCTGTCGCAGGCGCAACTGCGCGGCATGATCGAGCGTGCCCTCGACGCCCTGGCGCTCGAGGAGACGCTCGATGCCGCGCTCGTGAAGCGCCTCGGGCTGCGTGGCTTTCGCGAGAGCGTGCTGCTGCTGCACCGCCCGCCACCGGACGTGGACGCCGCCCGGCTCGAGGACCGTACCCATTGGGCGTGGCGGCGGCTCAAGTTCGACGAGCTCCTCGCGCAGCAGCTCGCCATGCGCATCGCCTATCGCGAGCGGCGCGCGAAGAGCGCGCCGCCGCTTCCCGACGCCCACACGCTCACCAACGCGCTGGCGAAGTCGCTGCCGTTTCCCCTCACGCGCGCACAGCGCGTGGCGCAGCTGGCGATCGCGAAGGACCTCGCGCAACCGCACCCCATGCGCCGGCTGCTGCAGGGCGACGTCGGCAGCGGCAAGACGCTGGTCGCCGCGCTGGCCGCCTTGCAGTGCATCGAGAACGCCTGGCAGGCGGCGCTCATGGCGCCCACCGAGATCCTCGCCGAGCAGCACTACCTCAAGCTGCGGCACTGGCTGGAGCCGCTGGGGGTCAAGGTCGCGTGGCTCGCCGGCAGCCTCAAGCCGCGCGACAAGAAGGCGGCGATGGAGGCGATCGCGCGCGGCGAGACGCAGCTCGCCATCGGCACGCATGCGCTCTTCCAGGAGGGCGTGGACTTCGCGCGCCTCGGGCTCGCGATCGTCGACGAGCAGCATCGCTTCGGCGTGGAGCAGCGCCTCGCCCTGGTGGCGAAGGGCGGCGGGGAGCCGCACCAGCTCATGATGAGCGCCACACCCATCCCGCGCACGCTGTCGATGAGCTACTTCGCGGACCTGGACGTGACGGTCATCGACGAGATGCCGCCGGGGCGCACGCCGGTCGTCACCAAGCTCGTCTCCGAGGAGCGCCGCGACGAAGTGGTGGAGCGCGTGCGTGCGAGCTGCAGCGAGGGTGCCCAGGCCTACTGGGTGTGCCCGCTCATCGAGGAGTCCGACACGCTGCAGCTGCAGACCGCCATCGAGACCTTCGAGACCCTGCGCGCGACTTTTCCCGACCTCGCCGTGGGGCTCGTGCACGGGCGGCTCAAGCCCGGCGAGAAGGCGCAGGTGATGGAGGACTTCAAGGCGCGCCGCATCCAGCTCCTCGTGGCGACCACCGTGATCGAGGTCGGCGTGGACGTGCCGAACGCCACGCTCATGGTGATCGAGCATGCGGAGCGAATGGGGCTCGCACAGCTCCACCAGTTGCGCGGGCGCGTGGGACGCGGTTCGCAGCAGAGCCTCGCGATCCTGCTCTACTACCAGCCCCTGTCGGATACCGCGCGGCAGAGGCTGAAGATCATCTACGAGAACAACGACGGCTTCGAGATCGCGCGCCAGGACCTGCAATTGCGCGGGCCGGGCGAGTTCCTCGGTGCACGCCAGAGCGGCGCCCCGCTGCTGCGCTTCGCCGACCTCGAGCGCGACGCGGATCTCGTCGAGGTCGCGCGCAACGTGGCCGAGGAGCTCATCGCGGCCGGCTCGCACGTGGTCGCGAACCACCTGGACCGGTGGCTGGGCTCGCGGCGGTTCTACCTCAAGGCATGAACGCCTTCCTCGCGCGCCTCGACGCCTACGAGAAGCTGGTGCGGCTCGACAAGCCCATCGGCATCCTGCTGCTCCTGTGGCCGACGCTGTGGGGCCTGTGGCTGGCGGCCGCTCCCGCACGCCCGCCGCTGGTGCTCACGTGGCTCTTCATCCTCGGCACCGTGCTCATGCGTTCGGCCGGCTGCGCGATCAACGATTACGCCGACCGCGACTTCGACCGCCAGGTGGAGCGCACGAAGATGCGCCCCCTTGCCGCGGGCGCGATCCGCCCGTGGGAGGCGCTCGCGGTGGCCGCGTTGCTGGCGCTCGCCGCTTTCGGCATCGTGCTCACGATGAACCGCCTCACCATCGCGCTCGCCTTTGCCGCGCTCGCGATCGCCGCGATCTATCCGTTCACCAAGCGCTTCTTCTGGATGCCGCAGGCGTGGCTGGGGGTTGCCTTCGGCTTCGGCATCCCGATGGCGTTCGCCGCGGAGCTGGACCGCGTGCCGCCGCTCGCATGGGCGCTCCTCGGCGCGAACATCCTCTGGACCATCGCCTACGACACCGAGTACGCGATGGTGGACCGCAACGACGACCTGCGCACCGGCATCCGCACCTCGGCGATCCTCTTCGGCCGCCACGACGTCGCCGCCGTGATGGGGTGCTACACGCTGTTCCTCGCGGCGATGGTGGGCATCGGGCAATGGCAGGGCTATGGGCCCGCGTACTTCGCCGGCCTCGTCGCCGCGTCGCTCATCGCCGCCTACCATTACCGCCTCATTCGCGATCGCACGCGCGAAGGCTGCTTCCGCGCGTTCCGCCACAACAACTGGCTCGGTGCCGCGGTATTCGCGGGCATCGCCGCCGACCAGGCGCTGCGCACCGCGTGATCGTCGTCATCCACGCGCATCCCTACCCCAGCCGCTCGCGGGCGGGCGCCGCGCTGCTGCGTGCCCTGGAAGGCCTGCCCGATCTCGGCGTGCGTTCGCTCTATCGGCTGTATCCCGACTTCGACATCGACGCCGATGCCGAGCGGCGCGCGGTCGAGCCCGCGAGCCTGCTGGTGTTCACGCACCCGATCTACTGGTACACGACGCCGGCACTCCTGAAGCACTGGTTCGACCAGGTGCTGGTGCGCGGCTGGGCGTATGGCGAGGGCGGCACGGCGCTGCACGGCAAGGCGTGCCTGTGGGTACCCACGACGGGCGGCGACGAGGCGGCCTATTCGTCGAGCGGCCGGCATGCGCATCCGTTCGCGGCGTTCGTGCCCGTGGTCGAGCAGACGGCACGCTATTGCGGCATGCGCTGGCTCGAGCCCTTCGTGCTTTACGGCGCGCATCGCATGGACGAGCGCTCCCTCGAATCCATGGCGCAGGCGCTGCGTGCGCGCATCGAGGCGCACCTGGCGGAGCGCGCCCATGCGTGAAGCGCTCGTCTTCCTCGCGGCCGCCGTGGTGTGCGTTCCGGTCGCGGCGCGGCTGGGCCTGGGCTCCGTGCTGGGCTACCTCATTGCCGGGGCCGCCATCGGTCCCTGGGGGCTCGGGCTCGCGGGTGACGTCACCGCCACGCAGACGCTCGCCGAGCTCGGCGTGGTGCTGATGCTCTTCGTGATCGGCATCGAGCTCGACCCGAGGCGGCTCGCGGCGATGCGCCGCGAAGTGTTCGGCTACGGCAGCGTGCAGATGGCGGCCTGCGGGGCCACGCTCGCGGTCTTCCTGCTGGCGCTGGGACTGCCGTGGCAGGCGGCGCTCATCGGCGGGCTCGCCCTGGCGCTCTCGTCGACCGCGATCGCGGTGCAGGCGATGACCGAGCGCAACGAGCTGCGCACGCCGACGGGAAACACGTCGTTCGGCATCCTGCTCTTCCAGGACATGGCGGCGATCCCGCTGATCGCGCTGGTGCCGTTGCTGGGTCACGTGGATCGCATGGACGCGCGCCCGGTGTGGGAGAAGCTCGCCCTGGGCGTGGCTGCCATTGCGGGCGTGGTCGTGATCGGCCGCTACCTCACGCGCCCTGTGCTGCGCGTGCTGGCGAAGGTGCGCCTGCGCGAGCTCTTCACCGCGTTCGCGCTGCTCCTCGTGCTGGGCATCGCGGAGCTGGTCTCGCTCGCCGGGCTGTCGATGGGGCTGGGCGCCTTCCTCGCCGGCGTCCTGCTCGCGGATTCGGAATTCCGCCACGCGCTCGAGAGCGACATCGAGCCCTTCAAGGGACTGCTCCTCGGCCTCTTCTTCATCTCGGTCGGGATGACCATCGACTTCGGCCTCCTCGCACGCCAGCCCGCGATGGTGGCGTTGCTCGTGGGCGGCTTCATGGCGGTGAAGATCGGCACGCTCTGGGCCGTGGCGCGCGCGATCGGCATCGCCGGCAGCGAACGCTGGCTCTTCGCATTCATGCTGTCGCAGGCGGGCGAGTTCGGCTTCGTCGTGTTCGCCGCCGCACGCGGGGCGGACGTGATCTCGCCCCAATGGGAGGGCCTCTTCACGGTCGCGATCGCCCTGTCGATGGCGATGACGCCGCTCGCCCTCATCGCGCACGACCGCCTCATCTGCCGGCGTGCACGGGTGAGCCGCGCGGCCGATACGATCGACACCACGGGGCCCGTCATCATCGCGGGCTTCGGCCGCTTCGGCCAGATCGTGGGACGGCTGCTGCTCGCCAACGATATCCGCCCGGTGGTGCTCGACCACGATGCGGACCAGGTGGAATCGCTGCGCAAGTTCGGCTACCGCGTCTTCTACGGCGACGCCACGCGCCTCGACCTCCTCGAGACGGCGGGCGCCGCCCACGCGCGCCTGCTCGTCAACGCGATCGACGGCATCGAGGACAGCCTCGCCCTCGTGGACCGCGTGCGCGCCAACTTTCCGGGCCTGCGCATCATCAGCCGCGCGCGCAACGTGTCCCACTACCTGGAGCTGCGGCTGCGCGGCGTGGAAGTGATCGAACGCGAGACGTTCGAGTCGGCTTTGCGGGCGGGGCGCGCGGCGCTGGAGGCGATGGGCATCGACCGCTTCCGCGCCCGCGAGATGGCCGATATCTTCCGCCGCCACAACCTCGCCACGGTGGAATCGCAGCTCGCCGTGTACCAGGACGAGACGCGCTACATGGCCGCGGCCAAGGCGGGCCGCGAGGAGCTCGAGCAGCAATTCGCGCGCGACCGCGAGCGCTTCGAGCGCGAGCACGGCAGCGGCTGGCGCTGAAACGTGAAGACGGCAGCGCTGCTGGCCGCGATGCTGCTTGCCGCTTGCCATGGCGAGGGTGTGGCGCCGGGCTCGCTGCGGGTGAGTGCCATTCCCGACCAGGAGGCGCCGAACGTGAAGGCGCAGCACTGGCCGGTGGTCCAGCTCGTGTGCGGGGCGCTCGCCGTGCGCTGCGAGTGGGTCAGGCTCGATACGTACGATGCGGTCGTCGATGCGCTCGGCAACGGCAGCATCGACCTCGCCTTCCTCGGGGGCGCCACCTACTGGCGTGCGCACACCGCCCATGGCGCGAGGGCCGTCGCGATCCGCGACGTGGACGCACAGTTCTCCTCGGCGATCGTGGTGCGCGAGGATTCGCCGGCGAGGAAGCTGCAGGACCTGGCCCATGCCCGGCTCGTCTTCGGCAACCGTGCCTCGACCTCGGGACACGTCATGGCGCGCCATTTCCTGCTGGGCGAGGGCATCCAGCCGGAGCGCTTCTTCTCGAGGGTCGATTATTCGGACCAGCACGATGCGACGCTCGCGGCAGTGGCGGGCGGGCTCGCCGACGCGGGCGTCGTGAACTCCTCGATCGCACACCAGGCCCTCGGGCGCGGCGGCCGTTACGAGCGGCGCCTGCGAATCGTCTGGCAGTCGCCCACTTACGTGGACTACGTGTGGGCGGTTCGGCCGGGGCTGCCGCGCGACTTCCAGGCCGCACTGGCCGACGCGTTCCTGGACCTCGACCGCGAATCGCCCGAGCAGGCGCCCGCATTGAAGGCGGAAGGCGCCGGCGGCTTCCTGCCCGACGGCAAGGGCGACTACGACGAGGTCGGCCGCGCGATCGCCTCGACGCCGGCCCGATGAGCAGCGCTCCCAAGCCGTGGCAATCGGGTCTGGCGATCGCCCGCGAGATGCGCCGCGCGATCGCGGCGGTCGTGGCCGGCGCGGTGATGCTGTCGCTGCTGGTCGTGGCGGTGCATCGCGGCATCGCGTGGACCGACGACGTGGAGAACCAGTTCCACCGCCGCGCCGCGGCGCTCGCGGACCGGCTCCATCTCACGCTGCACGGGGTGCTGATGCCGATCGGACTCGAGGATGCGGACGCCTCGCAATTGCGGGATCCGGAGCTCTTCGCCGAGGAGGCGGAACGCACCTACGTCGAAGCGCTGGAGCTCACGCAGGAGCTTGCCGCATTGCACCGGCGATACGCCGAACTCGGCGGCTACGAGCGTTCGATGCAACGCCTCGCGCGCGCAACCGGCCGGCTCCAGGGCCTGCATCGCTCGCGCGCCGACGACCGCCTGGGCTTCGCGCTCGACCTCTCGACCTCGCCCACCTACCTCGAAATGGTCGCGCTGCAGATCCGGCGGCAGCACGAGGCCTCGCTCGAGAAGCTGCTCGAGGCGCGCCAGAAGCTCATGGTCGCGCTCGAGATCGCCGGCGTGCTCGTGCTGGCCGCGATCGTGCTGGTCACGCGCGGTTACGTGCGGCGCAGCTTCGCCGCGGTGAACGCGATCCTCGCCAACGATGCGCGCCGCAGCCTCCAGCTTTCGGACAGCCGCGGTGCGCTCGAGGCGGCGCTGCGCGAGCGCGACGTGCTGCGGCAAGGCGCGGAGGCCGTTTCCGCGAGTACGCTTGCGCCTGGACCATGGGCCCACCTCCCGGAGGACGCGCCGATGAAGACACTGTTTCTCGAAGACCTCACGCCCGGACGCCATTTCGGCTCGCGTGAAATCACCGTCGACGAAGAGCGCATCCGCAGCTTCGCCGCCGAGTTCGACCCGCAGCCCTTCCACCTCGATGCCGACGCCGCGAGGGGCACGATGTTCGGCGGGCTCGCGGCGAGCGGCTGGCACACCGCGGCGCTCACGATGCGGCTGCTGGTCGAAAGCGAGCTGCGGCCCGACGGCGGCCTCATCGGCGCGGGCTTCGACGAGCTGCGCTGGCTGCGTCCCGTCCGGCCGGCTGACCGGCTGCACCTCGATGTCGAGGTGCTCGAGGCGCGCGCGTCGCGCTCGAAGCCGGACCAGGGCATCGTGAAGATCCGCACCACCACCCTCAACCAGGACGACCAGCCGGTGCAGGTGAGCGTGGGCAACATCCTCGTGCGGCGGAGGGAACCTGCATGAAAGCGGCGTCGATCGCGATCGTCCTCGCCCTGGCGGCGATGCTGGCCGGCTGCGGCACCACCCATGCGACGGTGCAGACCAGCCGCGGCGAGGAGCTCATGCTGCTCGGCTTCGACCCGGTGGCGTATTTCACCGACGGCAAGCCCGTGCGCGGCACGCACACGCTCCCCGCCACGTACGAAGGGCGCACCTATTACTTCGCCACACCCGAGCACCGCGAGGCGTTCCGCGCGGCTCCGGCGAAGTACGAGCCGCAATACGGCGGCTTCTGCTCCGATGGCGCGCCCTATGCGGTGAAGCTGGGCAGCGATCCCACGCAGTTCGAGATCCGCGACGGGCGGCTCTTCATCTTCGGCGACATCATCGGCCACGAGTTCTGGCTGCTCGACGAGCGCGGCAACGTCGCGCACGCGGACCAGGTGTGGCCCTCGATCCGCGGCGAGGGATGGCGCTACGCCACGCTCAAGGGCTGGATCTCCAAGGTGCCGTGGTATCGCACGGGCCCGAGCCTCATGGCCGAATGGCGCGAGAAACACCCGGGCCGCACGCTCGACTTCGACACCGGCGGCGCCCTGAAGAACCTGGTGCTGAAATATCCCGGCTGGCGCGCGCGCGAGGGCTTCGGCCAGCCGCGCCTCGGCGTTCCGGGCGAGGCCGACGATCCCGCGATGCATTGACCCGCGCGGCCCGCACGCGCGCATGACGTAAGATTCGGCCCCATGGCCCCCAACACCTGGCTCGTCGCCGGCCTGCGCACTCCCTTCGCGCGCGTCGACGGAGCGCTCATGTCGCTCGATGCGGTGGCGCTGTCGGTACCGGTGGCACAGGCCATGGCGGCGCAACTGGCGGCAGGCGACCGGCCCGACCTGCTGGTGTGGGGCGCCGTCATGCCGAACCTCGGCGTGAGCAACATCGCGCGCGAGGTGGTGCTCGATGCGAAGCTCGCGCCCGCGACACCCGCATTCTCCACCGTGATGGCGTGCTCCACCAGCATGGCGGCGGTGTTCGAGGCGGCGGGCCTGCTGGGCGCGGACATCGGTGTCGCCCTCTGCGGCGGCGCGGAAAGCATGAGCCGCGTGCAGCTTGGGCTCACGCAGGGGCTCTCGGACTGGATCCGGCGGCTCACGCAGGCGCGCACCGTCGGCCAGCGCCTCGACCGCGCGACGGAGCTGCGCTGGCGCGACGTGCGCCTGCACATCCCGAGCGTCACCAATCGCGCCACCGGCCGCAGCATGGGCGAGCACTGCGAGGACATGGCGAGGCAGTGGGGCGTCGGCCGCGCGGAGCAGGATCGCGTGGCGCTCGCCTCCCACCAGCGCGCGGTGACGGCGATGGCCACGGGCTTCTTCGACGACCTCGTGATCGCCGTCGCCGGCGCCACGCGCGACGGCCTGCCGCGGGCCGATACGTCGGAGCGCAAGCTTGCGTCGCTCGCCCCCGCCTTCGATCGCGCGAGCGGCAAGGGCACGATCACCGCGGGCAACGCCTCTGCGCTCACCGACGGCGCGGCGGCCATCTGGGTCGCGAGCGATGCGGGGCTTGCGCGTCTTCCGCAGGGGCGCCCACGCGTGCGGCTCGCCGATCGCGAGATCGCCGCGGTCGACATCGCGAGCGAAGGCCTGCTCATGGCGCCCGCCTATGCGATCGCGAGGCTCCTCTCGCGCAACGCCCTCACGCTCGAAGCGATCGACCTGTGGGAGATCCACGAGGCGTTCGCGGCGCAGGTCCTCTGCAACGTGGCGGCCCTCGAAAGCGAATCGTTCCTGCGCGAAAAGGCAGGCCTCGCCGGCGGCCTCGGCCGCTTTCCGTGGGACCGCGCCAACCCGAACGGCGGCAGCATCGCCCTCGGGCATCCGTTCGGCGCCACCGGGGCGCGCATCCTGTCGCAGGCGGTGAAGGAGCTCGCCGCGATGGGATCCGGCAAGCGCGCCATCGTCTCCATCTGTGCCGACGGCGGTCTCGGCACCGTCGCCCTCCTCGAGTCATGAAAAAACTCCTGTTGCCTGCACTGCTCGCTGCCTGCGCCGCGTTCGCGGCGGATCCGCAACCGCCCGCCTTCCGCCTCGGCGATGCCGCGACTCCACTCGCGTACGAGCTGCGCCTCGTGCTCGACCCGGCGGACACGGATTTCAGCGGCGAGGTGCGCATCGACCTCACGTTCGCGCGCGATGCCGATGTGCTGTGGCTCGACGCGCAGGCGATCGACGTCGAGGCTGCCGAGGTGCGGCAGGGCGACCGCGTGATCCGCGTGCGCACGCTTGCGGGCGGGCAGGATTTCGTCGGCCTGCAGCCGGAAGAAGGCGGCTTCACGGCGGGTGCCGCGACGGCGGTGATCCGCTATCGCGGCCATCTCGAGCAGAACGCGACGCGCGGCCTCTTCCGCCGCCGCGAGGGCGACGAGACGTACATCGTGAGCCAGTTCGAGTCGATGGACGCGCGGCGTGCGATGCCGAGCTTCGACGAGCCGGGGTGGAAGACGCCTTGGGAAGTCACGGTCGACGCCCCTGCGCGCGATGCCGTGTTGAGCAATACGCCCGAGGTCGCGAGCGACGACATCGCCGACCGCCCGGGCTGGAAGCGCCACCGCTTCGCGCGCACGAGGCCGCTGCCCACCTACCTTGTCGCCGTGGCCGTGGGCCCGTATGCCGTTGTCGATGGCGGAAAGGCGGGCTCGGCGGCAACGCCGCTGCGCTATGCGGCGCCCAAGGGGCGCGGCGGGGAGGCGCGCTACGCGCACGCCGCGACGCCGAAGATCCTCGACCTCCTCGAGGCCTATTTCGGCGGGCCGTTCCCGTTCGAGAAGCTCGACTCGGTCGCGATCCCGTCCACCATCGGCTTCGGCGCGATGGAGAACGCCGGCATGATCACCTACGGCGCGAACCTCCTGCTCGCCAAGCCGCACGAGCAGTCGCTCTTCTTCGAGCGCGCGTATGCGTCGGTTGCGGCGCACGAGATGGCGCACCAGTGGTTCGGCGATTTCGTGACGCTCGCGTGGTGGGACGACACGTGGCTCAACGAGGCGTTCGCCACCTGGATGGCCCGCCGCACGCTGCGCGCGTTGCGGCCCGAGTTCGACAGCGGCTGGCGCCACGGCGACCTGCGCCGCCGTGCGCTCGCGGCCGACCGCCTCACGACCGCGCGCCAGGTGCGCAATCCCATCGTCGACCGCAACGACGTCTACAACGCGTTCGACGGCATCACCTACAGCAAGGGCGCCGAGGTGCTGTCGATGTTCGAGTCGTGGCTGGGCGAGGAGCGCTTCCGCCAGGGCGTGCGCGATTTTCTCGCGGCGCACGCGTGGGGGAACGCCACGGCGGACGATTTCTTCAACGCCGTGGCTCAGGCCTCGGGCCGCGGCGACGAGGTCACGGCCGCCTTTCGCAGCTTCGTGGAGCAGCCCGGCCTGCCGCTCGTGGACGTATCGCTCTCGTGCAGCGCGGGCGCGGGCACGCTGCACGTGTCGCAGCGGCGCTTCGCCGGCGCCGGCAGGCCCGCATCCTCGCAGCGCTGGGTGACGCCCGCGTGCTTCCGCTACCACGCGGGCGGCAAGGTCGTGAAGCAATGCGTCGAGATCAGCCGTGAGCAGGCAGTGGCCCTGGATGGCGGCTGCCCGGACTGGATCACCGGCAATGCCGATGGCGCGGGCCACTGGATCGCGCGCTACGACGCGCCGCTCATGCGCTCGCTGGTCGCGCGCGTCGTGGACCTGCCCGAGCACGAGGCGGTGGCGCTCGCGGGCGACACGACCCTGCTGGTGAATTCGGGCCTCGTGCCGCGCGACCAGGGCTTCGAGCTCGCCAACGGGCTGCTGCGCCATCCCTCGGTCGCGGTGCGCCAGGGCGGCGTCTACTTCCTCGAGCACCAGCGCGACGAGGTGCTCTCGGGCCCGCAACGCACGCAGCGCCGCTCCCTCCTCACGAGCTACGTGCAGCCGATGGCGCGGTCGATCGGGTGGCTCGACAACGGGCCCGCCGACGACATCGCCACGCAGGAGCTGCGCGCGTTGCTCATGCCGTTTGCGGCGCGCAGCGAGGGCGGCGAGCCCCTGCGCGCGCGCGCCCGCGAGCTCGGCCTGCATTGGATCGACGATCGCACGGCGCTTCCCGCCGCGAGCGTGAAAGCCGTGATGGAAACCACCGGCCGCTTCGCCGATGCGTCGACGTACGAGCGGCTCGCGGGCGCCCTTGCGGCCACGCGCGAATCGCGCGAGCGCGAGACGCTGATCGACGCGCTGGCGCTCACTCGCGACCCGGCCCTGCGCAACCGCTCGTTCGCGCTGGCGCTCGGCGACGACCGCGTGCCGATCGACGGGCGCGAGGCGCTGAACCTCCTGGAAGACGCGCTGCAGGACGATGCCAACCGCGGCCCCGCGTTCAGCTTCATACGCGCCAACTGGGAGGCGCTGCAGTCGCGCTTGCCGCCGGAGTCCGGCGCGTGGCTGCTGCGGCCCATGGGCGACCTGTGCACGCCGCGCGAGCGCCAGGAGTTCGTGGCATTCTTCGAGCCGCGCGCGAAGGCGTTGCGTGGCGGGCCGCGCAGCTACGCCCAGGCCGCGGAGAGCATCGACATCTGCCTCGCCTCTCGCAGCGGCCAGGCGGCGGCTCCCGCCAGGAAAGGCGGCGCGCCGCGGCGCTGACGTGCCGAACGCCTGGCGGCGGAGAGTTTGGACGGCCGAAAGGCGTCCTGACGCAGATGAACGCCGATGAACGCAGATAAAACCTGGATCAATGCGTCGTGGCCATGATCGCGGGCACGGCACATCCAACGCTTTTATCTGTGTTCATCGGTGTTCATCTGCGTCGAAAGGTTTTTGGTTACTTTTTGTTGCCGCGCAGGAGGCGGTTCACTTCAGCGACAGGGCGTTGGTGAGGTCGCCGGCATTGCGCCGGATGCCCGGCAGCGGCTCGAGCGCGAAGCGGCGCGTGATCAGCTTGAGGATCGAGGTCGTGTCGTACGACGTGTGGTCCACGAAGCCGCGCTTCGCGAACGGCGAGACGATGATCGTGGGCACGCGCGAGCCCGGTCCCCAGCGGTCGCCCCAGCCCTCGCCCCTCGGCGGCGGCACGTGGTCCCAGTAGCCGCCGTTCTCGTCGTAGGTGACCACGACCACCATGTGCTGCCACTGCGGGCTCTTCTCGAGGTGCGCGAGGACTTCGGCGATGTGGATGTCGCCGCTCTCGATGTCGGTATAGCTCGGATGCTGCGTGAGGCGGCCGAGGGGCTTGTAGAACGCGACCGGGGGCAGCGTCCCCTCGTCGATCGCACGCAGGAACTCGTTGCCGTCGCGCAGGTGCTCCTCGCGTGCGGTGGTGTTGGGCGCGTAGCGCTTGAAGTAGTTGAACGGCTGGTGGTGCGGCTGGAAGTTCGGCGTGTCGCGCACGAAGCTGTAGATCACGGTGCGCTTCTCGCCCGCGGGGCGGCGCCCATCCCTGAGCGCCATGTCCCAGCCGCCGGAGTACCACGCCCATGCGATGCCCTTGTCCGTGAGCGCGTCCCCGATGGTCTTCGCCGTCTGCGGCGGCAGCGGGTGCTTCGCGGGATCGGCATTGTCGAAATCGTCGGCCGCGGGCGGGATGCCGCTCGGCTGGTAGGGCGGCTGTGTCGTGTTGACCGCGTAACCGTCGGGCGTGACCTGGCCGTCGAACACCTCGACCGGCCCCTGCATCACCGAGGCGGGCGAGCCGGGACGGCGCTTGAGGTGGCCGTTCGCGTCGAGCTGGGCGCGGATCGACGCGGGCGCATCTTCGAACCGCGGCGTGCAGGCGCAGATGAGCCACTGGTGGTTCAGGAACGAGCCGCCGAAGGCGCCCATGAAGAAGTTGTCGGCGAGCGTGTAGCGCCTGGCCCACTGCCACACGCGCTGCGAGGAGCCGTCGTAATAGCCCATGGTCCAGGCGCCCACGTTGGTCATGGCGACGAAGCGGTCGTTGCGGCCGCCGTCGATCTGCTCCATGTTGTGCCAGTAGTTGTGGACCGGGTTGGGGACGATCTCGTCGATGCGCCGGTTCACCGGCGGCGCGTCGATGCGGAACGGGCCGTTGGGCAATCCCTGGGGATACTTCGGGTCCGGCTTGCCGCCCGCATAGACCGGCGGCAGCGTCGCGAGCGGCGTGCCGTCGTGGTCGACCTGCGTCTTCTGCGCCGCGGTCGCGTTGGCGATCCCGTTGGCGCCGGGGAAAAGCCCGTACATGTTGTCGAAGCTGTGGTTCTCGGCATAGATCACCACGATGGTGTCGATGCGGTCGAGCGGCGTGCCGGTTTGCGGAGCCGCAGCACACCCTTCCAATGCCGCGAGCAGCAGTGCAGGAACAAGTCTCTTCAAGTGCGGGTCTCCTCGTGGGATGGCTCAACGAGTTTAGCGCGCGGAGCGCCCGGTGAAGATCGCGACCTTCAACGTGAACGGCGTGAACGGCCGGCTGCCGCGCCTCGTCGAATGGCTCGGGGAGGCCGCGCCCGACGTCGCGTGCCTGCAGGAGATCAAGACCGACGATACGAAGTTTCCCGCGAAGAAGCTCGAGGCCGCCGGCTACCGCGCGGTATGGCACGGCCAGCGCGCGCACCATGGCGTTGCGATCCTGGCGAAGAGCGCGGCTCCGCGCGAGCTGCGGCGCGGCCTTCCCGGCGATGACGAGGATCGCGAGGCCCGCTACCTGGAGGCGGAGGTGGATGGCCTCGTGGTGGCGTCGGTCTACCTGCCCAACGGCAATCCCGCTCCGGGCCCGCGCTTCGACTACAAGCTCGCGTGGTTCGAGCGGCTCATCGGGCACGCAGGCACCCTGCTCGAATCGGGAAAGCCCACGGTCCTCGCGGGCGACTTCAACGTCGTGCCCACCAAGGCCGACATCTACAACGCCTGGCTGTGGCGCTTCGACGCCGTGCTGCAGCCGGAGTCGCAGGCCGCGTATCGCAGGCTCCTGGCACAGGGCTGGATCGATGCGACCCGCGCGCTCCATCCCGACAAGCGCGTCTACACGTTCTGGGTGAACGCCGATGCATTCCGCCGCAACGCCGGCTTCCGCATGGATTTCCTGTTGCTGAGCCCGGACCTGCTGCCGCGCCTCACCGCGGCGGAAGTGGATGCGGAGCATCGCGCTCGCGAGAAGCCGAGCGACCACGCGCCCGTGTGGATCAGGCTCTCGGGGAAGTGATTCGCGCCTCCGGCGCGTGCACCTGGGAGACCGCCGTGAGGATGCCCTGCAGCAGCTCGACCGGCGTGGGCGGGCATCCCGGCACCGCGACGTCCACGGGGATCACGCTCGCCACGCCGCCGCGCGTGGCATAGCTCTCGCCGAAGATCCCGCCGTCGCAGCCGCAGTCGCCCGCGGCCACGACCAGCTTCGGCTCGGGCATCGCCTCGTACGCGATGCGCAGCGCCTGCTCCATGTTGCGCGTGACCGGGCCGGTGACGAGAAGCATGTCCGCGTGCCGCGGGCTCGCCGCGAAGCGGATGCCGAGGCCCTCGATGTTGTAGTACGGATTGTTGAGCGCGTTGATCTCGAGCTCGCAACCGTTGCACGATCCCGCGTCCACCTGCCGGATCACGCGCGCGCGGCCGAGCATTCGCAGG
>Ga0207698_10001310_pt1 | contig 14508 bp, 11 predicted proteins | sample KBSCornC22_FD_184298 | JGI IMG/M metagenome (GOLD analysis project Ga0207698, IMG submission 184298) | Corn rhizosphere microbial communities from Kellogg Biological Station, Michigan, USA - KBS Corn C2-2 (SPAdes) (version 2) | ecosystem: Host-associated > Plants > Roots > Rhizosphere > Soil ...
CGGCGTCGGCATCGTGATTCCGCCGGATTTCGAGAACCGCCTCGAGCGCGGCGACCGCCCGGCCGTGCAGCTCGTCGTCGACGGCTCCGACCAGGTCGTGCAGCAGGCCGCGCGCCAGCTCGCGGCGTACCCGCTCGCGCGCCTGCGTGGTGTCGATACCAACGTGACGCCCGGCATGGAAGTTGTGAACTTCTACAATCCGGAACGCCGCGCGCCGGTCAACACGGTGCCCGGGCTCGTCGGCGTGATCCTCACGATGACGATGGTCATGTTCACGGCGATGGCGCTCGTGCGCGAACGCGAGCGCGGCAATCTCGAGATGCTGATCGCCACACCCGTGTCGCCGTGGGAACTCACGCTCGGCAAGGTGCTGCCGTTCGTCGCGATCGGACTCGTGCAGGTCACGCTCGTGCTCGCACTCGGCAAGCTGATCTTCGCCGTGCCGGTGCGCGGCAGCCTGCTCGAAATCTACCTGGCCGCGCTGCTGTTCATCATCGCGAGTCTTGCGCTCGGCGTATTCCTGTCGACGCTCGCGCGCAGCCAGTTCCAGGCCATGCAGCTCGCGTTCTTCACCTTCCTGCCGCAGATCCTGCTGTCGGGTTTCATGTTTCCCTATGCCGGCATGCCGCGCGCCGCGCAGTGGCTCGCCGAGATCCTGCCGATGACGCACTTCCTGCGCCTGATCCGCGGCATCGCGCTGCGCGGCGCGACACTCGCGGACCTGTGGACCGAGATGGCCGCACTCGCCGTCTTCAGCGCCGTAATGCTCGGCATCGCGGTGACGCGCGTGAGCAAGCGGCTGGATTGAGGCTGCGCATCGTCGCGCGTACCTGCGGTGTGCGGACCATGCACCTGCTATCTGGTGGGCGCTGCGGATTTTTCGAGCGCACCGGCGCGTTGAAGCATCGTGCGCGCCAGCCCCGCGCGCTTTCCCGCATCGTCCGCGTTGGGCATGTCGATGTTCATCGCGAAGAACCAGCGCCGCGCATCGCGCTCGATCCAGCCGACATACCAGCCCAGGTCGGTTTCACCGTCGACCTGCTTCCAGCCAGTCTTGGCGTGCAGCACGTAGCCGTCGCCCTGTTCGACGATCGTGATGCGCCGGACGATGTCCTGGCCCCGCGCCGAGAATGGCAGCGCGCCGTCGGCGAGGCGGCGCAGGAAGCCGATCTGCTCTACCGCGCTGATGCGCAGGCCGCCCTTGCCGAGCCAGAAGCGATCGATGCCGCCGCTGATGTCGCGGTTGCCGTAGCCGACCTTGTCGATCCACGCCTGCATGCGTTCCTGGCCGATGCGCCGCGCGATTTCCTGGTAGTACCAGACCACCGAATACTTCATGCCGCTGGCCAGATCGTGGTCGCGGTTCCAGTCGGCGACCCAGCGCTTCGTGCCATCCCACTTCAGCGTGACGTGTTCGTCGGCGATGACGCCGGTCTCCAGCGCGGTCAGCGCGTTGAAGATCTTGAATGTCGATGCCGGCGCGAATGCGGTTTCGGCGCGCTGGCGGTCGAGCACGAGATAGCGCTGGGCCTTCTCGTCGTAGATCAGCATCGTGCCGCTGACGGACTGGGCCTTGAAATCCTCGGCCCATTCCGGATGCAGTTCCCAGCTGTCGGCGGCGTGCGCGCAGCAGGCGGACAGCGCCAGCAGCAACACGATCAGGCCCAGACGATACGCAGGTGCCATGGCGGTTTTCCTCGCAGAAAGATGCCGCGCAGGCTAGGTGCCGGTTATGGCGAAACGCGGGCACGCGCATGGCATTACGGGGCCGCACTGCGCAATTGCGCGACGGCTCCGCTACCATTCGCGCCCTGCACTGCCGCATTGCCTGCCCGCTGATCGTCGAATGACTCATGCCAGCCTGAAACTGCACGAACCGGTCGGCGACGACGTCAAGACGACGACGTGCTACATGTGCGCCTGCCGCTGCGGCATCAAGGTGCACCTCAAGGACGGCAAGGTCCGCTACATCCAGGGCAATCCCGATCATCCGGTCAATCGCGGCGTGATCTGCGCGAAGGGCTCGGCCGGCATCATGCAGCACTACTCGCCAGCGCGGCTGACCAAGCCGCTGCTGCGCGTCGGCGAACGCGGCAAGGGCGAGTTCAAGGAAATCGAGTGGGACGAGGCGCTCGCGCTTGCGACGCAGTGGCTCGGCGATATCCGCCGCCGCAATCCTGACGAACTGGCGTTCTTCACCGGCCGCGACCAGTCGCAGGCACTGACCGGCTGGTGGGCGCAGCAATACGGCACGATCAACTACGCGGCGCACGGCGGCTTCTGTTCGGTCAACATGGCCGCCGCCGGCATGTATACATTTGGCGGCTCGTTCTGGGAATTCGGCGAGCCGGACTGGGAACACACGCGCTATCTCATGATGTTCGGCGTAGCCGAAGACCATGACTCGAATCCGATCAAGCTCGGCCTCGGCAAACTCAAGCAGCGCGGCGCCAAGCTGCTCGCGATCAATCCGGTACGCACCGGCTATGCGGCCATCGCCGACGAATGGCTCGGCATACGCCCCGGCACCGACGGTCTGTTCGTCGGGGCGCTGATCCAGGAACTGCTGCGCAACGACTGGATCGATTTCGACTATCTCGTGCGCTACACCAACGCGCACTATCTCGTGATTCGCCATCCCGGCGGCGCCGACGACGGCCTCATCGCGCGCGACGCCGACGGCAAGCCGCTGTGCCGCACGCGCGACGGACAGACCGCGCAGGCCGATGCGATCGACATCGCGCCGGTCATCGTCGGCGAACACGTGCTGCCCGACGGACGCCGCGCGGTGCCCGCGTTCCAGCTGTTCGCCGAACGCTTTCTCGATGCCGAGTATTCGCCTGAGCGCGCCGCCGCGCAGTGCGGCATCGACGCGGCGACGATACGGCGCATCGCAAAGGAAATCGCCGACGCGGCGTTCCGCGAGGAAATCCGCCTGCCGGTGCGCTGGACCGATGCCTGGGGCCGCACGCACGACGAAATGATCGGACGGCCGATCTCGCTGCATGCGATGCGCGGCATCTCGGCGCACAGCAACGGTTTCCACACCTGCCGGATGCTGCATTCGCTGCAAATGATACTGGGCGCCATCGACACGCCCGGCAGCTTCCGCTACCAGCCGCCGTATCCGAAGGGCGTGCCGCCGGCGAATCGTCCCGGCAAGGCACGCAAGCCCGACGGCACGCTCGACGCCGGACCGCTGGGCTACGTGCACGCGCCCGAGGATCTGCTCGTCGATGCCCAAGGCAATCCGCGCCGCATCGACAAGGCGTTCTCGTGGCAGCACCCGCTGGCCGTGCACGGCATGCTGCAGAGCGTGATCGCGAACGCCGTCGCCGGCGATCCGCACCGCATCGACACGCTGTTCCTGTTCATGGCCAACATGAGCTGGAATTCGGCGATGAACACCACCGGCACGCGGCGCATGCTGGTCGAGAAAGATCCCGATGGCGCGTACAAGATCCCGCGCATCATCTACGTCGATGCGTACGCGTCGGAGATGGTCGAATTCGCCGACCTCGTGCTGCCGGATACCACGTATCTCGAACGCTACGACTGCATCTCGCTGCTCGACCGGCCGATCTCCGACGCCGATGCGGCGAGCGACGCGATCCGCCATCCGGTCGTCGCGCCCGATCGCGACGTGCGGCCGTTCCAGGACGTGCTGCTCGATCTCGGCACGCGTCTGGGTTTGCCCGGCTGCCTGCGCGACGACGGCTCGGCGCGCTATCCCGGCGGCTTCGCGCAGTATATGGTCGAACACGAACGCGCACCCGGCGTCGGCCTGCTGGCCGGCTGGCGCGGCCGCGACGGCACGCGCGAAGGCACCGGCGAGCCGAACCCGCAGCAGCTGGAACGCTACAAGGAACACGGCGCGTTCTGGCATGCGGCCGTGCCCGTCGCGGGGCGCTACTACAAGATGGCCAATCGCGACTATCTCGAATGGGCGCGAGGACTCGGCTTCGTCGGCTCTACGCATGCGCAGGTGATCGAGCTGTATTCCGAGCGTCTGCAGCGTTTCCGCCTCGCCGCGCAGGGCCATGGCGCGGTGCAGCCGCCCGAGCGAGAGCGCGGACGCGTAGCGCGCTACTTCGATCCGCTGCCGTTCTGGTACGCGCCGTTCGAGTGGGAGCAGACCGATCTCGATCGCTATCCGATCGCGGCGATCACGCAGCGTCCGATGTTCATGTACCACTCGTGGGGTTCGCAGAACGCGTGGCTGCGCCAGATCACCGCGCGCAATTTTCTCTACATCCATCCGCAGACCGCGCACGCGCTGGGCCTGCGCGACGACGACTGGGCCTGGGTCGAATCGCCGCACGGCCGCATCCGTGTGCCAGTGCGCTGCCACAACGGCACCGAGCCCGGCACGGTGTGGAGCTGGAACGCGATCGGCAAGAAGCGCGGCGCGTGGAAGCTCGCGGCGAATGCACCGGAATCGCAGCAGGGCTTCCTGCTCAACCACGTCATCACCGAACTGCTTCCGCCGCGCGAAGACGGCTACCGCTACGCCAACGCCGATCCGGTCACGGGCCAGGCCGCGTGGTTCGACCTGCGTGTGCGCATCGAGAAGGCGACCGACGAGGTCGAAGCGCCGCCGCACCGCATCGAGGTCGCGCGCGCATGACCATGCTGCCGCCGCCCGCGACGAAGAAGCTCGGCCTCGTCATCGACCTGGACACCTGCGTGGGCTGCCATGCCTGCGCCGTGGCCTGCAAGGAGTGGAACGAAGGCGGCCAGTTCGGCCCACTGCCCGACGAGAATGCCTACGGCGCCGAGCCTATCGGTGTCTGGTTCAACCGCATCCACAGTTTCGAGGTGCAGGCGCCAGCGCCCGATGCGCGCGGCAACGGTCCGCTGCAGCAATTGCTCAAGACCGGCTTCGCGCAGAACGCGCCGGCCATGACCGTGCATTTCCCGCGTTCGTGCCTGCATTGCGAGACGCCGGACTGCGTCACCGTCTGCCCGACCGGCGCGAGCTACAAGCGCGCCGACGACGGCATCGTGCTCGTCGACGAGGACAAGTGCATCGGCTGCAAGCTGTGCTCCTGGGCCTGTCCGTACGGCGCGCGCGAATACAGTGAACAACGCGGCGTCATGCAGAAATGCACCTTGTGTGTCGACCGCATCTACAACGAATCCTTCGCCGAGAGCGAACGGCAGCCGGCCTGCGTAATGGCGTGCCCGACGCGCGCGCGCCATTTCGGCGACCTCGGCGATGCGGATTCGGCGGTGTCGCGCCTCGTCGCCGAACGCGGCGGCGTCGCGCTGATGCCCGAACTCGGCTACAAGCCGGTCAACCGCTACCTGCCGCCGCGGCCGCGGCGCAATGGCTGCGGTGCTGACGCGAAGCCCGTTTCGAATGAAGAAGTTCTCGACCGCGAACAGCTGTCGCCGCTGCTGCGCTGGGTCGACAAGCTGCTGTCGCGATGAGTCCATGCTTGGGAGCCTTCACAATGATCGTCCGATCGCACGTCGCCATAATCCCTCCCCTTCAAGGGGAGGGTCTGGGTGGGGATGGTGTTGCTTCGAGCGATCAGGAAGCGGATCGACTCGACCGCGCGTACGTTCTTGAATTTGTTTTTTTTGAGCGAAACACCATCCCCACCCAACCCTCCCCTTGAAGGGTAGGGCTATTCGACCTGGCCTGCATTTTCGCTGTGCCATTCGTCCAAGGAATCTTCATGCTGCTGACCACGACATCTACCCTCGAAGGCCATCCGGTGCGCCAGTATCTCGGCCTCGTCAGCGGCGAGGCGATCCTCGGCGCGAATGTGTTCCGCGATTTCTTCGCCGGCATCCGCGACATCATCGGCGGGCGTTCGGGCAGCTACGAGAAAGTACTGCGCAAGGCCAAGGAGGCAGCGCTCGAGGACATGGCCGAAGCAGCCAAGGATCTCGGCGCGAACGCGGTCGTCGGCATCGATTTCGACTACGAGACGATTCAGATCAAGGAAGGCGGCGACATGCTCATGGTCACCGTGACCGGCACCGCCGTCGTCACAGGCTGATCCGCCCTCCATGCATCCCGCGTTGTCGGTCATCTTCTTCACCACTGTTTCAGGCGCCGGCTACGGCCTGCTCGCGCTGCTCGGCGCGGGCATTGCGCTGGGCTGGTGGCCGCGCGGGTTCTGGCCGACGGCCGCGCCGCTCGCGATCGGCACCGTGCTGGTCAGCCTCGGCCTGCTCGCCTCGACCGCGCACCTCGGCCAGCCGCTCCGCGCGTGGCGCGCCTTCACCCAGTGGCGCAGCTCGTGGCTGTCGCGCGAAGGCGTGGCTTCGGTACTGACGTACCTGCCTGCACTCGCGCTGGGTGTGGGATTGCTGGCCGGCGTGGAGACGAAACCCTGGCCGCTGCTGCTGCGCATTGCTGGCGCGCTGCTCGTCATCGGTGCCATCGCGACGGTGTTTTGCACCGCGCGGATCTACTCGAGCCTGCGCACGATTCCGGCCTGGCACAACGCCTGGGTCGCACCGGCCTACCTGATGCTCGCGGCCTATTCCGGCGGCCTGTGGCTCTGGCTGCTCGCCGCGCTGCACTACCGCGGCGATGCACTCGAATGGAACCGGCTCGGCGTGCCGCCCTGGCTGCTCGCCGGCGTCGTGTTCTGCGCGATGTCCGCAACGCTCGTGAAGCTGCTGTACTGGCGCCACATCGACACGGCCGCGCCGCTCGCCACTGCCGAGAGTGCGACGGGGCTCGGTGCCTTCGGCACGGTCAGCGCGTTCGAGCGCCCGCACACGGAGCAAAATTACATTACGAAAGAAATGGGATTTGTGCTCGCGCGGCGCCACTCCGCGTCGCTGCGCGTGTTCAGTCTGATCGCCGGGTTCGGACTGCCGCTGGCCTGCATCATCGCGGCCTTCACCTGGTTTTCCCTGACGCCCGTGCTGGCAGTGCTCGCGCTGCTGCTGGCCAGCCTCGGCATCTTCGCGGAGCGCTGGCTGTTCTTCGCCGAGGCGCGGCATGTTGTAAACCTTTATTACGGCGCGTCGCGCATTTAGCGGAACTCGTGCCAAAAGCCGCTGTACGCAGCCGTGCGGCGCCGCCGGTTCAGACCGGATTCAATCCGCCGCCGTAGTATCCGGCGCTCGTTTGCCCGCGAAACGACCTGCGCGCGGACGCTCCCGATTTTTTGTCATCGAAGAAGGGTGAACCCCATGAAGAAGCTCCTGCTTGCCGCCGTACTTGCCGCTCCGCTCGTTGCCTCCGCCGATGGCGGCTGGGCGGGTTCCGGTGAACTCGGCTTTGCCGCCTCGCGTGGCAATTCGAAGTCCGAAAACCTCAACGCCAAGATCAATTTCAGCAAGGAAGACGATGTCTGGAAGGACAACTTCTACCTGACCGCGCTGCGTGCCAAGGGCAACAGCACGAGCATCCAGACCATCGACGGCGTACCCACCGCGGTCACGCGCTACGACTACACCGCCAATCGCTACGAGGCCGGCGCCTCGGCCGGCTACAAGTTCGACGAACGCAGCTATCTCGTCGGCGCGCTGCGCTACGAGAACGACGACTTCTCGCCGTTCGATTATCAGGCCGTCCTGTCGCTCGGCTACGGCTATACCGCCATCAAGAACGAACGCACCGAGCTGTCGTTCGAAATCGGCCCGGGCTACAAGCGCTTCGAGCCGATCCTGACCCACGAAACCGAATCCGACATCGTCGGCCGCGGCCTGATCGGGTTCAAGCATCGCTTCAACGAGAACACCGGCTTCGAGAACACGCTGCTCGTCGAAGCAGGCTCGGACAACACGTTCTATCAGAACGACGCGGGCCTCGTCGTCAACATGAACAAGACGCTCGCGCTCAAGCTCGGCTACCAGGTGCGCCACAACACGGACGTGTCGCCGGGCACGAAGAAGACCGATCAGCTGATGACCACGAACCTGGTCTACAATTTCTGATCTGTCGCACTTCTGATCTGTTGCAAAGTAAAGAAAACAAAAACGGGCCTTCGGGCCCGTTTTTTTGTTGAATGCGGCGCAGCCGAGACTACGGCGCAACCGAGGATCAGTGCCCGAGCAGCTCGCCCGCACCCTGATCGAGCAGCAGCTGCGCGACGTGCTCGCCGAGCTGCTGTCCCGCGTCGAGCGGGCCGGTCGCGGAGGCGCGCAACAGGCGCCCGGTGTCGGCGTCTCCGACGAGACCCGTAAGCTCCAGCCCGAGTTCGATCTCGCGGCAGTAGCCGGCGATCGGCACGCTGCAGTTGCCGTGCAGACGCCGGTTCATCGCACGCTCCGCGCCGGTGCAGCGCGCGCTGTCGGTGTCGTTGAGCGGCACAAGGCGCTGCAACGTCGCGTGGTCGCCGGCGCGGTATTCGACCGCGATGGCGCCCTGCGCGACGGCCGGAATCCAGTGCGGCGGATCGAGCCGGCACGCGATGCGCGCGGCGAGCCCGAGGCGCTCGAGGCCGGCGCAGGCCAGGATGATGGCGTCGTAGTGCCCGGTATCGAGCTTGCCGAGACGCGTACCCACGTTGCCGCGCAGGTCGGCCAGCTGGATGTCCGGACGCAGCGCGCGCAGCTGCGACTGACGGCGCAGCGACGACGTGCCGACGCGCGCGCCCTGCGGCAGTTCGGCGATGCTGCGGTAGTGATTGCTGACCAGCGCGTCAGCCGCGTCCGCGCGTTCGAGTACCGCACCGAGCGCGAAGCCGCTCTCGACTTCCATCGGCACATCCTTGAGCGAATGCACGGCGATGTCGGCGCGGCCTTCGAGCATCGCGACTTCCAGTTCCTTGAGGAACAGACCCTTGCCGCCGATCGCCGACAGCGGCTGATCGAGGATCTCGTCGCCGCGCGTGGTCATCGGCACGAGTTCCACCTGCAGGTCCGCATGCACGGCGCGCAGACGCGCGGCGACATGTTCGGCCTGCCAGAGAGCCAGGGCGCTCTGGCGCGTGGCGATACGCAAAGATTTCATGGGGGGTCTGGCAATGCGGGGAGTGGCCGCATGCTAGTGCATGCATGGGGGAATCGGGAATCGGGAATGGGGAATCGGGAATCGGGAATCGGAAGAGCAAACCCGCGCCGCCCAGGGCTCTTGCTTGAACGATTCCCCATTCCCGATTCCCGATTACCGGGCCCGCGCTCCTACTTGAACGATTCCCCATTCCCCATTCCCGATTCCCGGCCCCTCAGAGACTCCGCACCAGCTTCCTCAGCCCCGGCAGATTGCGCCGGCTGACTTCCAGCACGTCGGCGCTGCCGTCGATACGGACGAACACGCGGCCGTCGTTGCCTCGGGTAAGCCCGGCCATGCGTTCGCGCGCGACGAGGCAGTTGCGGTGAATGCGCACGAACTGGTCGCCGAATTCGTCCTCGAGGCCCTTGAGTGCATCCTCGACGAGCACCTGGCCCTTGGTATGGTGGACGACGACGTACTTGTCCTCGGCCTGCAGATAGAGAATGTCCTGCACCGGGACGAGCACGAGGTTGCCGCGCACGCGTGCGCAGATGTGGCTGCGCTGGCGATGCGGACCGAGCGTGCCGGCGACCTTGTCGACCTTGTTCGCGCCGAGCCGGCCGGCGCGGGACAGTGCCTGCTCCAGCCGTTCGCGACGCACGGGCTTGAGCACGTAGTCCACCGCATGCGCGTCGAACGCCTTGAGCGCGTACTCGTCGTAGGCGGTGCAGAAGATCACCGCGGGCGGGTCGGTCAGCGCACTGATCAGGCGCGCCGCGTCCAGGCCGTCGAGACCCGGCATGCGGATATCGAGCAGGCACACATCCGGCCGCAGCCGGTCGGCCTCCTGCACGGCCTGCTCGCCGTTCTCCACGCTCGCAACCACTTCGCTGCCCGCGTCGGCGACGAGCGCAGCGAGCCGTTCGCGCGCGAGCGGTTCGTCGTCCGCAATCAGTACACGCATGTCAATACTCCATTTGTATTTTTTGCGGACAAAGCAACTCGCACCTCTTTCCCGATCGAGCCGGCAGCCTGCCAGAATTCTTCCATACCGTCCGCGACCTCAGCGCTGCAACGGAACACGCAGGAGGCACTCGAACACACCGGCCTGATCGTCCGAGAGCAGCGCCGCACGTTCGCCGTAGTGCAGTGCGAGCCGGCTGCGAATGTTGTTGAGCGCCACGCCGTTGCCGGTGCCGCGCCGCGCCGCCGGAGGCGGGCACGGATTGCGCACGCGGATCTCGACTATCACGCCGTCGCTGCTGCCGAAAACCTCGACGACGCCGCCTTCGGGCAGCGGCTGGATGCCGTGATAGACCGCGTTCTCGACCAGCGGCTGCAGCAGCAGCGACGGCAGCTCGAGGTCGCGCGGCAGTTCATCCACCTGCCAGTCCACGCGCAGGCGCTCGCCGAGGCGCAGCTGTTCGATGCGCAGATAGCCGCGCGCAAGATCGAGTTCCTCGCCGAGCGTGCCGCGCGCGTCCTCGCGACCTAGCGCGGCGCGGAACAGATCGGCGAGGTCTTCCACGGCGGCTTCGGCCTGCGCCGGCCGCGCACGGATCAGGCTCGCGATGACATTCATGCTGTTGAACAGGAAGTGCGGGCGTATGCGCGCCTGCAATGCGTCGAAGCGCGCGCGCTCCTCGGCGTGGACGCGTTCTCGCCACTGCTCCTGCACGTAGAAGTAGCGCAGCACCGCGCCGCCGATCAGGCCGCAGATCACGCTGTTGCGCAGCACGAAGCGCCATTGGTCGGCGGTCGCGTCGATGAAGCCGAGATTGAGATTGCGGTCGATCGCGAACACGACCCAGCTCGCCGCCGCGGTCGTGGCCAGCATCAGGCTGTACGCGGCGAACTCGGCCATCCACGGCGCGAGGCGCAGCAGCAGCGGACGCGCCTTGCACAGCGAGACGGTCCAGACCACCGCGAGCCACTGCACGAACAGGCTGGCCGTGCCGAACGTCTGCCACGACGGAATGCGCGTATCGCTCGCGGCCAGCACGACGACGAGCGCGACCAGTTCGCCAATCACGACCAGCGCGAACAGCACGGGCCAGCTGCAGAAATTCGGCAGCCAATGGTGCGCGGAATCAGTGACGGCGCTGCGCGCCGCGGGGCGTTCGGCTATGGCCAACCTGCGCCCTCCCCGGCGCTCGACACTGCGCCGGATTATGCGCCGACGCGCTGCCCCAGCCACTGCCGCAGGTCGGCGATTTCCTCCGCGTTGACGCTATGCGCCATCGGATAGCTGTGCCAGTCGATGGTGTAGCCGAGGCCGCGCAGCAGATCGCGCGAACGCGTGCCGAGCGATTGCGGCACGACCGGGTCGTGGCTGCCATGGGCCATGAAGATCGGCAGTTCCGCATTGGCCACGCTGCGCTCGGCCGCGGTGGTTTCGTGGATCGGCAGGTAGGTCGACAGCGCGACCACGCCGCCGAGGCGCTTGGCATGACGCACGCCGCCGGCCAGCACGATCGCCCCGCCCTGCGAGAAGCCTGCGAGGATCACGCGTTCCGCCGGTACGCCACGGTCATGCTCGCGCGCGATCAGCGCATCGAGGTGGGCAACCGATTCGCGCACGCCGGTCTCGTCCTGGCGCGAGGCGATGTCGCTGCCCTTGATGTCGTACCACGCGCGCATCGCCGCGCCGCCGTTGATGGTCACCGGGCGCACCGGCGCATGCGGGAATACGAAACGCAGCGCCGGCCACTCGCGCGGTACGAGTTCGGGAATGATCGGTGCGAAATCGTGTCCGTCGGCGCCGAGGCCGTGCAGCCAGATGATGCTGTGGCGCGGCTTGGGCTTGGTCTCGAGTTCGACGGCGGGCAGGATCATGAGTGGCTCCGGCAAAAGGAATCATGGTGCATCAGGGGCGGGGAATAGGGAATCGGGAATGGGGAATCGTCAGAGCGGAGCTGGATTCGCGCGCTCCTGCTTCTACGATTCCCCATTCCCGATTCCCCATTCCCGATTCCCCATTCCCGCCAAGAGCAATGACCATTGCCACGGCTCAAGCGCGCGCGGCTTCGCTATCCTCGGCCGATCCCGTCCCGGAGTCGCCCATGTCCGCCAGGCTCAGTGCCGCCGTCGCCGTCCTCGTCAGCCTCGTCGCCCTGCCGACCCAGGCCGCGCTCACTCTCGACCAGATCATGGCCGAACCCGACTGGATCGGCGCGCCGGTCGAATCGCCGTACTGGTCCACCGACGGCAGCGCGGTCTATTACTCGCTCAAGCGAACCGGCTCGGCCGTGCGCGATGTCCACCGCGTCGGCGCATCCGACGGCAAGGACAGCGTGCTGAGCCCGGCCGAGCTCGCCGGCATCGACGGCAAGGACGCGGTCTACGACACCGCGCGCCAGCGTGCCGCGTTCATCCGCAACGGCGACGTGTTCGTGCGCGAGCTCGGCAGCAACCGGCTGATCCAGGTCACGCGCAGCAGCGAAGACGAAAGCTCGCCGCAGTTCTCCGCCGATCAGTCCAGCCTGCACTACCGCCGCGGCAACGACTGGTACGGCTATACGTTCGCCGGCGGCGTCAACTACCCGCTCGCCGTGCTCAAGGCCGAGAAGAATCCCAAGGACAAGAAGCCCGGCGACTTCGAGAAACTGCAGCTACGCCTGATCGGCACGCTCAAGCAGGACCACGACAACAAGGAAGCGCTCAAGGCGCGCGCCGAGGAACTGCGCAAGGCCGACGCGAGCCGCGCCGCTGAACCCGTGTATCTCGGCGACGACGTGCAGATCACGCCCGCGAGCGCGCTGTCGCCGGATGGCCGCTGGCTGCTGGTCGTCACGACACCGAAGGGTTTCGACGGCGGCCGCGCCGGCAAGATGCCGATGTACGTGACCGAATCGGGCTACGAGGAGATCGAGGACGTGCGCACGCGCGTCGGCCGCGGCACTCCCGCGCCCGAGACGCTGTGGCGCGTCGATCTCGCCAGCGGCAAGGCGACCAGGCTCGACTTCGCTGCACTGCCCGGCAGCAGCGACGACCCGCTCGCCGCCGTACGCACCGAGAACGAGAAAGCCAGGCCCAAGGAAACCGCAGCCGAAACCGGCGATGCGGATTCGGCCAAGGATGTGAAGAAAAAGAAGTCCGACAAGAAGGACGCGGCAAAGCCCGAGTCGACCGCGCGCACGATCAGCGTCAACGCGATCCAGTTCACGCGCGACGGCAGCCAGGCCGCCGTGATGCTGCGCGCGATCGACAACAAGGACCGCTGGATCGCGACGGTCGCAAACACCGAGAAGGCCGCGCTCACCTCGCGCCATCGCCTGACCGATCCGGCCTGGATCAACTGGAACTTCAACGAACTCGGCTGGCTGCCGGACAATCGCACCTTGTGGTACGTGTCCGAGGAATCCGGCTTTGCCGCGTTGTATACCCGGCGCGACGGCGACAAGGCGAAGGCGATCGTGCAGGGCCGCTTCGAGGTCTCTGGGCCGCAGGTCTCGCCCGACGGCGCGTGGTTCTACCTCAAGAGCAATGCAGAGGCGCCGTACAGCTATGACGTCTACCGCGTGCCCGTGGGCGGCGGCCAGACGACGCGCCTGACGAGTCTCAAGGGCGTCGAGGAATTCAGCGTTTCGCCCGACGGCAAGCAACTGCTCGTCGCGCATTCGTCCAGCTACGTACCGCAGCAGCTCAGCCTGTTGCCGACCGAAGGCGGCAGCGCGCGCCAGCTCACCGATACGCGCACCACGGAGTTCAAGGCACTGACGTGGCAGGAGCCGAAGATCGTGCCGGTGCCGTCCTCGCACGGCAAGGAACCGATCTGGGGCAAGCTCTACACGCCGGCGGCCGGCGGCGGCAAGCGTCCGATCGTGCTGTTCGTGCATGGCGCCGGCTATACGCAGAACACCCATCTGGCCTATCCGTACTACTTCCGCGAGCAGATGTTCCACAACCTGCTGACCGAGCGCGGCTATCTCGTACTCGATCTCGATTACCGCGCGTCCGAAGGCTATGGCCGTGACTGGCGCACGGCGATCTACCGCCACATGGGCAAGCCGGAACTCGAGGACCTCATCGACGGCGTCAACTGGCTGGTCAAGGAGCACGACGGCGACGCGAGCCGCGTCGGCCTCTACGGCGGTTCCTACGGCGGCTTCATGACGCTGATCGCGATGTTCCAGGCACCCGAGGTGTTCAAGGCCGGCGCCGCGCTGCGCCCGGTCACCGACTGGACCCAGTACAACCACGAGTACACGTCCAATATTCTCAATACGCCAGAAGTGGACGATGTCGCTTACCGCCGCAGCTCGCCGATCGAATTCGCCGATGGCCTCAAGGGGCCGCTGCTGATCGCCCACGGCATGATCGACGACAACGTGTTCTTCCAGGATTCGGTGCGCCTGTTCCAGCGCCTGATCGAGCTGAAGAAGGACAACGTCGAACTCGCGCCGTATCCGCTCGAGCGCCACGGCTTCACCCACGCCGCGGCCTGGCGCGACGAGTACGCGCGGATCCTCAAGCTGTTCGAGACGCAGGTGCGCGGCGTGGCGCCGTGATGGCTGCCGTGTGACGTTGCTGTAACGCGTGGCTGTGTAGGGTTGCGGGCCGTGGTAGTTTTTTTAGCCCTCTCCCCCGACGTGGTCGGG
>Ga0207698_10001313_pt1 | contig 14490 bp, 13 predicted proteins | sample KBSCornC22_FD_184298 | JGI IMG/M metagenome (GOLD analysis project Ga0207698, IMG submission 184298) | Corn rhizosphere microbial communities from Kellogg Biological Station, Michigan, USA - KBS Corn C2-2 (SPAdes) (version 2) | ecosystem: Host-associated > Plants > Roots > Rhizosphere > Soil ...
GGCGTAACCGCCGCCGACGATCAAGATCTTGCGCACGTGTAGGGGTCTCCTCGCTCGGAAAGTGGCGGGACCAATCTACCGGGTGCGACGATCCCTCTCGCGCAGCGCCCTGAACTGCAGCACGGCTCCGACGATCAGACCGCCGAGCACGAACAGCATGAGCAGAACCACCAGCGCCGGCAGTCCCACCACCTCTAAGAGTACGGGGCTCGGCAGCAGTGTGCCGACCGGGGAGCGCGGTTCCGCTGCGGCGATCGGGGCCGGCGCGACGATAGTTCCCCCGGATGCTGCGGGGCTGGGTGTCGCGACCGCGCGGCGGTTGATTCGAACCCACTCGCGCAGGTCGCCGAGCGGGTTGGCGCTGACACTGGGAACGTCGGTGCTCACGGCGGCGGCCGCGTCGACGAGGCCGTAACCGTATTGGTCGTCGGGCCCCGCGGGTCCTTTGTCGTGCGCGGTCTTCAGAAGCCGGTTGATCACGTCGTCCGCGCTGAGCTCGGGATGCGCCGCACGCACCAGGGCGACGACACCCGCGACGATCGGGGCCGCGCCGCTCGTCCCATCCCACAGGACGTAGCTGCCGCCCGGGATCACCCCGACCAGGTTCTCGCTGGGCGCCGAGACCCCCAAGGTGATGCCCTGCGCCGAGGCGGCGGTGCTCGACGTGCCGTTCTGGGTGACGCCGCCGACGGCCAGCACGCCCGGCATGGTGGCCGGGGCGCCGACCTCCTCGGTGCCGCTTCCCCGGTTGCCGGCGGCCGCGACGACGACCACGTCATGGTCCTCGGCGTAGAGGAAGGCCTTGTCCCAGCTCTCGGGCCAGTCGAGCGTGTTGCGGGTCAGCGACAGGTTGATGACCTTCGCGCCGTGATCGACCGACCATGTCACGGCATCCGCGATCTCCTGGTCGGAGTTGGCGCCCTCCGACCCGAATCGGACAGAGGCCGAGATGAGGGATGCCGCGGGCGCGACCCCGAGCACCCCCGAGTTCGCGCCGGTGCCGCGCCCGGCGGCGAGGGACGCGACCATGGTGCCGTGCTCGTCGCCGCTGCCGCCCTCGGGGCCGCCGCCGGTTCCCGCCCCCGAGAAGTCGGCCCCGGCCGCGACCACGCCTCGCAGCTCGGCCACCGAGCCGTCGATGCCGGTGTCGATGACAGCGATGGTGACGCCGGCGCCCTTCGTTACGTTCCAGGCCGAGCGGATGCCGTAGCTGTCGAGCCAGTACTCCTTGCTGCGAACGAGATCGCCGGTCGCGCGCGGCGCTCCCTCAGAGGCGGTCGCGACGACGGCATCCCCGGGAGCCAGCAAGACCCACGCCAGCGCTGCCGTCACCGCGACCACGCCCAGCGCGCGGGCTCGGTGTCTCACGCGCGCGCCGTCACTCGGGGGCCCCTGGCCCCGGTTGGGCGCACTCGCACCGGTCGGGACTCCAGCTCGCGCGCTCCAGCGCGAGGTCGCCGATCGGGTTCACGCCCGGCCCGGCCGCGAGCGCGTGGGCGACGAGGGCATGCAGGCACTTGATGCGGTCGGGCATCCCGCCGGCGGAGTATCCCGTGATCTCGTCGACGACTTCGATGCTCTCGCGGTCGGCGAGGTAGCTGTCGTGAGCCGCTCGGTACGCGGCCCCCAGCTCGGTGGGAGCGCCCGTCTCATCGACCAGCAGCGCGCTCAGCTCGGCCATCACCCCGGTCGCCTCGAGGGTCGACACGGCCGAGGTCGCGGCGGGATGGCTCAGGTAGTAAAGCGTCGGGAAGGGCGTGCCGTCGTCGAGGCGCGGCGCCGTGGCGACCACCGTGGGGTTGCCGCAGATGCAGCGGGCCGCGATCCCGACGACGCCGCGTGCGGGTCGGCCGAGTTGCGAGGTGACGACGGCGACGTCGATCTCGCGCGGGGGATCGAAGGGCGGGCGCGTCATCCGCCGGCTCCCGGAGTGGCGGTGGGGGTCGGGCTCGGCGTGCCTTGCGTCGGCCCCTGCAACTGGCTCGGTGTCTGCTCGGTGAGACCCGCGGTGTACACCGACGAGAGCAGCGACCGCATCCAGTCGACCTTGGTGGTCTGGATCTTGTCGCTGATCGGCTGCCCGTCTTTGGTCACCGGGCCGGTGTTCTCGCCGATCACGAGGTAGCTGACGTCGCCGGGGAAGACGTAGTACAGGCGATTGCGCGCCTGCGACTCGATGTAGGCCGGATCCTTCCAGCGGTCGAGCTGCCCCTTCAGGTCGGTGACCGCGCCGTTGGCCTGATCGAGCTCGCTCTGCAGTTCGGCGATCTGCTGACGCTGCTCGACCAGCGTCTTCAGACTCGGTGCCAGCACGACCAGGGCCGCCACCACGAGCAGCAGGAGCGACAGTGCGAACCCCGACAGCCGGAAGCTGCGCAGCCACGCGGCGGGGCGGGACTCCTCGGGCATGGCGACGGGCACCTTCACCGTCGTGCCGCCCCGCTTCGCCGCTCTCGCCATGGGAACAGGCTAAGCGAGAGCGGTGCCCGTAGCCTGGAGCCATGACACCGCCGTCTGCATCCGCTTCCCGCTCGAACCGTCCCTTCGCCCTCGAGACCGCGGGCGATGTGCACGACGGTCCGATCGAGTTCGAGGCGACCGCGGTGCGAGCCGAAGCCGACGGATACGACGGGATCGGCGCGACCGAGCTGCAGCACGATCCCTTCATCTCGATCGCGGTCGCTGCGCGGAGCACGACGACCATCCAACTCGGCACCTCGATCGCCGTGGCGTTCGCGCGCAACCCGATGAGCGTCGCCGAGACGGCGAACGATCTGCAACTGCTGTCGGGCGGGCGCTTCACCCTCGGCCTCGGATCGCAGATCAAGCCGCACATCGAGCGCCGATTCTCGATGCCGTGGTCGAGCCCGGCCGCCCGGATGCGCGACTTCGTGCTCGCGGTGCGCGCGATCCAGGAGTCGTGGCAGACCGGCGAGAAGCTCGATTACCGCGGTGAGTTCTACCAGCACACCCTCATGACCCCGATGTTCGCGCCACGGCCGAACCCGCACGGAGCGCCGAAGATCGCGATCGCCGGCGTCGGACCGCTCATGACCGAGGTGGCCGGCGAGGTCGCAGACGGCTGGCTGGCGCACACCTTCACCACGCCGCAGTTCTTGCGCGAGGTCAGCTTGCCCGCGCTGCACCGAGGGTTCGAGAAGGCGGGACGCGACGCCTCCGGGTTCGACGTCAGCCTGCCCGCGTTCGTGGCGGTCGGCACCTCGCAGCCAGAACTGGATGCCGCGATACGCGCCACCAAGAAGCAGATCGCTTTCTACGGCAGTACGCCCGCCTACGCGAGTGTGCTCGAGCTGCACGGCTGGGGTGGAGTGGCCGAACAGCTCAACGCCGGCTCCCGTCGCGGCGAGTGGGACGCGATGACCGAGCTGATCACCGACGAGATGCTCGCCGAGTTCAGCGCGGTCGGCTCGCCCGCCGAGGTCGCCGCGCAGCTGCGCTCACGCTTCACCGGCGTCGCGACCCGGCTGGCGTTCGCGTTCAGCTACCCGGTCGACGCCGAGGTCGCCCAGCAGATCGTGGCTGCGATCGACGCAGGCTAGCGGCGCCGCCCCGCCGCGTTGCCCGCGGCGCGCTGGCCGGCAAGCAGGTGGCCTCATTTCGCCATTTCAGTTCGCGCGCAATTCAGCGCGAACTGAAATGGGGATTCGCACACACCACCGCCCGGCGAGACGCGAGCGCGGAGGCGCTACTTGTGGCGGGGGAACGCGCTCCGACCGGCGTAGACCGCCGCGTCGCCCAGCTCCTCCTCGATGCGCAGCAACTGGTTGTACTTGGCCACGCGCTCCGAGCGGGCCGGGGCGCCGGTCTTGATCTGGCCGCCGTCCACCGCGACCGCCAGGTCGGCGATGGTGGTGTCCTCGGTCTCGCCCGAACGGTGCGAGAGGATCGCGGTGTAGCCGGCGCGCTGGGCCTTGGCCACGGCATCCAGGGTCTCGGTCAGCGTGCCGATCTGGTTCACCTTCACCAGGATCGAGTTCGCGGCGCCCAGGTCGAGCCCCTTCTGCAGGCGCACCGGGTTGGTGACGAACAGGTCGTCGCCCACGATCTGGATCTTCGAGCCGAGCGACTCGGTCAGGGCCACATAGCCGTCCCAGTCGTCTTCGGCCAGCGGGTCTTCGATGGTGATGAGCGGGTAGTCGGCGACCAGGCCCTCGAAGTAGGCGGTGAGCTCGGCCGAGCTGTAGTCCTTGCCCTCGTACGTGTAGACGCCGTCTGTGAAGAACTCGGTGGATGCCACATCCATCCCCAGCGCGATGTCCTTGCCGACCTCGAAGCCGGCCTGCCCGATCGACTCGACGATGAAGTCCAGCGCCTCGCGCGCCGACTTCAGGTCGGGAGCGAAGCCGCCCTCGTCGCCGAGCCCGGTCGAGAAGCCCTTCTTGTGCAGATCGGCCTTGAGTGCGTGGTACGTCTCGGCGCCCCAGCGAAGCGCCTCGGCGAAGCTCTCGGCCCCGATCGGCAGGATCATGAACTCCTGCACGTCGATGCCGTTATCGGCGTGGGCGCCGCCGTTGATGATGTTCATCAGGGGCACGGGCAGCACGTGCGCGTTCGGTCCGCCCAGGTAGCGGAACAGGGGCAGGTCGGCCGAGTCGGCCGCGGCCTTCGCGACGGCGAGCGAGACGCCGAGGATCGCGTTGGCGCCGAGCTTGGACTTGTTGTCGGTGCCGTCAGCGGCGATGAGCTCGGCATCCACGAGGCGCTGGTCGCTGGCCTCGAAGCCCTCGACCGCCGGGCCGAGCACGTCGAGCACGGCGTCGACGGCCTTCAGAACGCCCTTGCCGAGGTAACGGCCCTTATCGCCGTCGCGCAGCTCGTAGGCCTCGAACGCTCCGGTGGAGGCGCCGGACGGCACCGCGGCACGCGACACCGTCCCGTCTTCGAGGAGCACCTCGACCTCGACCGTCGGGTTGCCCCGGGAGTCCAGGATTTCGCGGGCGCCGACTGCCTCGATGGCGGACATATTTCTCCTTCGGAAAACGGGGTGAGGGTCCGCCGAAAGCCTAGCGCCGTGACGGAACGCTCAAGATCCCAGCGGACGCAGCTCGAGTTGGGCGACGCTGTCGACGCGGGCGTCGACGAAGGCGAATCGGGTGAAACCCTCGGCCTCGAGCGACTCGAGCAGCGACTTGGTGTTCTTCGGCCGCGCCACCAGGCGAACGCGCCCGCCTCCAGCCAGCAACTCGGTCTTGAGGGTGAGCAAGGTGGCAAGCGGCACGTCGGCGTCGTAGAGCAGGGCGGTGGCCGGGGCGGCGTCTTCGGGCTCCATCTCGAGCAGATCGACCAGGCGCTCGAAGCCGAGCGAGAACCCGGTGGCCGGCACCTGGGTGCCGAGAAAGCGCCCGATCATCCCGTCGTAGCGACCGCCACCGCCGAGCGAGTACGGCACACTCGGGTGCGCCAGCTCGAAGATCGGGCCGGTGTAGTAGCCCATGCCGCGCACCAGGAAGGGGTCGAACTCGAGCAGCACGGTCTGCATCTCGAGCTCTTCGGCGCCGCGGTCGGGGCTGCGGCGGGCCGCGCTCACAGCATCCCCGAGCGCCGCGAGCTCGGCGATCACGGCCTCGTCGGCGCCCTCGGGCAGCGCGCGCCGGATCGCGCGATCGCCGAACGGCAGGTACTCCATGGTCATCGGGCGGCGGAAGAAGGATTCGAGGGCGTCCACCGCGGCGGGCGTCACCTCGCGGTCCCGCAGCTCGGCGATCACGCCCTCTTGGCCGATCTTGTCGAGCTTGTCGATGGTGATGAGCACGGCATCCCGCTCGCCGCCTGTGAAGCCGAGGGTGCTGAGCATGCCGTCCAGCAGGCGGCGGTCATTGATCCGGATGACGCTGTCGCGCAGCCCCAGCGCATCGACCGTCGCCAGCGTGGCGATCAGCAACTCCGCTTCGGCCGCGATGCACGGCTCGCCGATGATGTCGATGTCGCACTGCACGAACTGCCGGTACCGGCCCTTCTGTGGACGCTCGGCGCGCCAGACCGGCGCCATCTGGATCGCGCGGAACACCGTCGGCAACTCGGCGCGGTGCGTCGCGTAGAACCGCGCGAGCGGCACGGTCAGATCGAAGCGCAGGCCGAGGTCGACCAGGTCGAGCGGCTCGTCGGCCGCCTGCAGATCGTCGTGCGTCAGGCCACGCTTCAGCACTCCGAAGGCGAGCTTCTCGTTGTCGCCGCCCAGGCCGGCGTGCAGGCGGTCGCTGTCCTCCATGACCGGCGTCTCGATCTCGTCGAAGCCGTGAGCGCGAAAGCTGCGACGGATGACGGCCAGCAGCCGCTCGCGGCGCGCCTTCTCGACGGGAAGGAAGTCGCGCATGCCGCGCGGGGGGTTGACCTGCGTTGCCATGAGTCCAGTGTGGCGCACCGGTGGTCCGACGGGTCTCGCGGCGCTTCCTCACGAGTCCTCGGACGTGCCGAGCCGCGCCACTCCGACTCGATCAGCCTATGCGTGCCAGCATGTCCCGCAGGGCCTGCGCCGTGACCGCGAGCGTGACGGTGACGCCGCTCGAGCCCGAGCCCGAGGCGACCTGGAGGCCGATCCGCGCCGAACCGCTGGTCGTCTGAGCGCTGCAGACAACGATCACGGTCGAACACCCTCCTGCAGCCTGATCGCCAACGCCCGAGAGCGGGGCGACGGTCAGAGACTGATTCGAGGACATCGGGTTTGACGACCACGACCAAGCGCCGCCCGGAAGGTAGACGAGCAGGACCTCTCCGTTCGACCCGAACCACTCGCATCCGACCCCGCCCACCTGAGCAAGAGCAGCTTCCGTCATCCGATCTGCCGAGTAGTTCGGAGTAGCGGACAGCTTCAGGCCCGAGATGCCCGCAAAGGTGGAACCGTCGCCGATGAAATCGGAGCAGGCGAGAGTCGGATGCGGCGGCGCGGTCCACGGGGGTCCCGGAACCCCCGCCGCCTGGACGGTCGCCACGATTCCCTTGTCAAGCGCCTCGATGCCGGCGACGTGGGCTTCGAGGGCACCCACTTGTCCGACCGCGACCGTCTCGACCCACACCGAACCGACAAGAGCCTCCGTGACGCAATACTCTCCGTCCGCCTCGATGCAGCCGAACGCGGCCTGATCCGCCCACCCGGTGATCCTCGGGATGTTGTAGCCGCCGGGGACACCCGTTGACCACGCAGGTGCGGCATCGGGGAGGAAACGCGCCGTGAAAAAGCCGTCCGATTCACCGCCGCCGAGATTCCACCCGCAGACGATCCCGCCCGCCTGAGTCAATGACACCGCGCTGAGTTGAAAGATGTTCTCGATGACGCCTCCGCTCAGTCCCGCGTCCACGGCAGCGGGACCCGCACTCGCCTTGGCCCCGAACGCGGCGGAGACCGCCGAATCGGGCGCGAGATCGTGGCATCCCAGGGGCGGGCGAGCGCTCGGGGTGGCGGCCTGGGTCGGCACGGAGGTCGGGGAGACCGACGCAGGCCTGCTCGAACCGCTCGGAGAGGGCAGCGCGCCGTGTTGCGTGCAGGCAGCAAGCAGGCCCGTCACGAATACCGCCCCGATCAGTCCGGCGAAAGAACGACCCAGAATCATGAGCGAATCTTAGGCGTCGTCAGCGACCGAGTTGCTCCGCGCTGAGGACATCCCGCTGCAAGCCGCGCAACGCCCCGCGCCCGCCAGCCGCTCGAGATCGGATGGTGCGACGGATCAGGCGCGGTTGGTCAGGGCCGTCCGGCGAACAACGCGGCGGCGCAGCACGAGCAGCACGGCGCCGATCAGGAGCAGCAACGACCCGGCGACCGCCGGGACTGATGTGGTGACACCGGTTGCGGCCAGTGCGGCACTGGAGATCTGGAATCCCGTTGCCGTCGCGATCACCGCAGCCCCGGCGGGCGGGTCGAGCGTCGCACGCACCGAGTAGGTGCCCGACGGCAGCGCGGACAGATCGATGGTGGCCGACGCCGACCCAGCAGTATCGGGAGACACGGTCGACGTGGCCACGACCGCCTTCGACGCATTGAGAACATCGAACGTGACTGTCTCGGCCGAGTAGTCACCCACGGGGGTCTGGCCATCGGCGATCTGAACGTGGAACGTCACCGGCCCAGCACCTGGTGCGATGCCGGCCGGCCCGGTCAGGGTGACTTGTGCAATCGAGAACGGGAACACGTCATGTCCGGTGCCGCCTCCGCCACCTGCGACGAACAGGGTCAAGCCATCGGGAGTGAGGGCCATCTGGGTCGGGTTGCCGACAGAACCGAAAGGTCCGATGGCCGCCGCGTAGCTCGCTGTATCCACCGCGAACAGCTGGCCGAGCTGACGGTCGGCGACGTACACAGCGTTGCCATCGCGCGACAGGATCAAGCGATACGGGTCATGACCCGAGGTCGTGGTCTTGCCGGTCGCAACGCCGGTGGGGGTGTATTCCGCAACGGTGCCCACCGATCCCGTGGTGGTTCCGACGGCGAGGTCACCGTTCACCTCGACGGCCAATCCTTCCGCGCTGACGGCCATGTCGTTATGCGCGCTGTCCGTCAGGTCCGAGTTCAGGATGCGGAGGCCTGCATCGATGAGCGGGCTCCCTGATCCGAGATAAGTGGCGAAGACCTTGGCGCCGTCGGCCGACACACCGAGCTGACCGGGCTCTTGGTAACCGTTGCTCGTCGAATGGTGCAACTCAGTTCCGGTCACCGCGTCGTAGGCGTAGATCTGATAGTTCGAATTGCTGGCGAGATAGAACACCGAGTCGTCGGGCGACAGGATGATGCCATATGGGCCGGAGGCCACAGGGAACACGGTTGGGGTGCCCGGTGCGGTCAGGTCGTACTTGACGACCTGATTCGTCGAGGACGCGACCACGTAGAGGTACCGGTAATCCGACGACAGGGCGAGGTCGGTCGGATACGTCGAACCCGTCGGCAGCGCGAGCGGCGTGGCCGGCCCACTGGCGTATGAGTAGACATCCACCTGGTTGAACGTCGGGTCCGACGTGAAGAACGCGGTGTCACTTGCCGCGGCACCGATTGGGAACGTTGTCGGGCCCGGCGTGAAGCTCGGCAATGACGTCAGGATGGTCCCGGTCGACGTGGCCGAGATCCCGGGAATCGCGAATGCGGGCAGCGCACCGGTCAGCAGAAGAGCGCCGGACGCGAGTGAGAGCGCGCCGAGGGCGCGCAGAAGCTTCGGGTGTGCCACGGGCACAGATTAGCAGCTAGATCTCAGCTTTCTGCACGTCCCGTTGGAGGGTCCTCAGCGCCCCTCGCAGCGCCCGTTCGGCGTCGAGGCCCGCACTTTTCGCGGCGACCACCATGGCGAGCAATTGCTCCCCCAATTCCTCCTCGGTAGCCGGGATGACGGCGGCCTCGCGCACGACTCCCACCTTCGCCGCGCGGCCGAGCGTCTTGTCGGCGAGAGCGAGGCTCGGCATCCCTTGCGGGATGCCCTGGAGCACGCTCGTGCGGTGCGCCTTTTCGACCGCCTTCACGCTCTCCCAGGTCGCGACCACGTCGTCCGAGGTGGTGACGGTGACGTCGCCGAAGACGTGCGGATGCCGGGCGACCATCTTCTCGCGCATGTGGCGGGCGACATCCTCGAGCGTGAACTCGCCGGCCTCCGCGGCGATATCGGCGTGGAAGATCACCTGATACAGCACGTCGCCGAGTTCCTCGATCAACTCGTCGCGGCGGCTCGGACCATCGCCCGCCTCGATCGCCTCGACCAGCTCGAAGGTCTCCTCGACCAGGTACTGGACCAGGCTGGCGTGGGTCTGCTCGCGGTCCCAGACGCAGCCGCCCGGCGCGCGCAGCTTCTCGAGCACCGCGATCAGCTCGTCCAGCTCGGGATGCGGGGTGGTCGGCACCAGGGGGTCGGTCATCCCCCCATGATCCGCGAAAGTACGGGTGCGGCGCCGATCTGAGTGCCGAAAGCACGCAGAAACCCGCATTATCGCGAAGGTCAGCCCTGCGGCGGGCAGCCGAGTGCCTGGATGGTGCGCGCCCACAGGTTCACCTGGGCCGCGGTCGTCGCGAGCATCACGACCTCGCGCTCAGAGAACACGGTCGTCAGCCGCTGACCGAACTCCGGAGTGAACGTCAGCGGCGTCTCGCTGACCTTGCGCGCGTACTCGATCGCGAGGCGTTCGGCCGCGGTCAGGCTGGCGACGCTGTCGAGCTCGGACAGGCCCTGCACGACGAGCCGCTCCTGCTCGGTCATCCGGCCCTCCCAGCCTCGCGAGTTGAAGCCGATGCAGAACGGGCATTCCACGGCGAACGACACCGCCATCCGCACCATCTGGAGCATGCGGTCGTCGACACGCCCCTCGCCGCGGGCGACCAGCGATTCCAGCACTCCGATGCCGACGGCCGATCGGGGGTACCAGGTGAGCAGCCGGGCCGCGAGCACGTCGTCGCCCGTCACACGCCGCGAGATCCACAGGGGGAACCGCAGCAGCAGCGGGATACGGCGGGGCGGGGCGATGTAGGCCGGGGCGATCGAGGCGCTCATGCGCCCATCCTGGACCTGACGGCGGGGAGCTCGCCCGGATCAGCCCGCGATGACGGCATCCGTCGCGTCGGTCGCCGGCGGCGCCGCGGTGGATGCCGCCACCGGCGTCTTCGGCATGGCCAGCACGGCGAGCACGATCAGCACGGCCGTGATGGCGATCCCGATGAACACCCCCGTGGACGCGAAGGCCACCGTTCCCGGATCGTTCTCATTGCCGCCGTGCGCAGCGATCACCCCGTTGGCAACCGCGCCGAAGATGGCCGCTCCGACCGCGCTGCCGATCGAGCGCGCGAACATGTTGGCTCCGGTGACCACTCCCCGTTCGCCCCACTCGACGCTCGCCTGTGCGGCGATCAGCGTCGGGACGGCCGACCAGCCGAATCCGAAGCCGATCACGAAACACGCGACCGCGACGACGATCAGCGAGGGCGCGAGCCCGAACGCCGCGAGGACGATCGTGCCGACCACCACGAAAGCGGTGCCGATCAGAGCCGTCAACCGGAATCCGATGCGCAGGTACAGCCGCCCCGCGTAGGTGGCGGCGACCGGCCAGCCGAGTGTGAGCGCCGCGAGCGCCAACCCGGCGATCAGCGGGGTCGCGGCGATCGACCCCTCGAGATAGGTCGGCACGAAGCTGCTCAGCCCGATCAGGGCGCCACCGACGCCGAATCCGACGAGCGAGGTCGTCAGCAGCAGCCGACGGCGGAACACCCAGAGCGGCAGCACCGGCTCGGCCGCGCGCCGCTCCACCAGGATGAAGCCGATCAGCGCCACCGCGCCGATCACGAAGATCAGGATGCTGGTGGGCGAGTCCCACGCCCACGCGACGCCACCCTCGAGCACGCCGAGCACGATGAGCGCGGTCGAGACCGCGAGCAGCCCGGCGCCGGCGAAGTCGATGCGGTGTGGCCGCTTCTCGACCTTCTCGTGGAAGCCGCGCATCAGCAGCACGACAGCCAGGATGCAGATGGGCACGTTGACGTAGAAGATCCAGCGCCAGGTGATGAACTGCGAGAACACCCCGCCGAGCGTCGGGCCGACGACCGACGAGACCGCCCAGACGCCCGCCACGTAGCCCTGCACCCGGGCGCGCTCGGCGACCGAGTAGATGTCTCCGATGATGGTGATCGACATCGGCTGCACCGCGCCGGCGCCGAGGCCCTGCACCGCGCGGAACGCGATCAGCGCCGGCATGCTCCAGGCGAATCCGCTGAGCACCGAGCCGAGCAGGAACAAGCCGATCCCGATGATGATGATCGGCTTGCGCCCGATCATGTCCGAGAGCTTCGAATAGATCGGCACGGTGACCGCCTGCGCAAGCAGGTAGATCGAGAACAGCCACGGGAACGCCGAGAAGCCGCCGATGTCTTTCACGACCGACGGCACGGCCGTCGCCAGAATGGTCGCGTCGATGGCGACCAGGCCCGTGCTCACCATGATGGCGAGCAGCACGGGCCCGCGTTCTGACCGGAGGCCCACAGCGGTCATCGATTCGGCATTCGTCACATGGGACTCTAAGACCGTTGCGCGGTGCAACATTCCCAGCCCGGGCAGAATGGCCGGATGCGACTCGCCCTGCTCGCCCTCCTCCTGGTCGTGCTCGGCCTGCTCGTCTGGCGCGCCGCGACGCGCAGCCGCAGCACCTTCCGGTGTTTCACAGGGCTTCGGTCGACCCGGGCGCGGCAGAAGGTCTACGGCCGCTGGCTGCTCGAGTCAGCCCTGGTCATGGGCGGACTGAGCGCCGCGGTGCTGCTCGCGGCGTTCCCGTTCGTCTCGCGCGTGCTCGACGAGACGCAGAGCTGGCGGCCGACCGCGGTCGTGCGTACCTTCCTCGGAACGCCGGGTGGATCCATCGCCTCCGTCGTCGCGGTCGTGGTGTTCGTCGGCGCGCTGATCGCCCCGGCGCTGCTGCTGCGCCGCTCGGTCGGTGAGAGCGGCGGGATCGACGCGATCCCGACCGTTGGCGACATCCGCTCGCTGCTGCCGCGGACCCGCGCCGAGCTCAGGTACGGCGTCGGCCTCGCGCTCTCGGCGGGCCTCTTCGAGGAGCTGCTGTTCCGCCTCGGACTGCCTGCCCTGCTGTTCGGCATCCTCGGACTCGGCCCGCTCTCCTTCGTCATCGCAGCCCTCCTGTTCGGGATGCTGCACCTCTACCAGGGCCCGCTCGGCATCCTGTTCGCGGCCTTGCTCGGGCTCGTCTTCGCGGCCCTGTACGTGCTGACCGGCTCGATCGCCGCGCCGATCGTCGTGCACGCCCTCGTGGATCTGCGAACCCTGGTGCTCATCCCGGTCGTCGTGGGTGGCGTGCTGCACCCCGCACGTGACGGCCGCACCCCCGCGCCGTAGCCTGGAGGCGTGACTTCGGCTCTTTCCCGCTTCACCATCTCGGTCGCCGAGCTCGACCGCTCGCTCCCCCTCTACGAGAACGTGCTGGGGCTGACCCGCCGCTACGCGCTGCCCGGTCTCGTCATGCTCGCGACGTCGAACGACGTCGAGCTGCTGCTGCACGAGCGGCCGCCGACGCCTGGCGACGCCGCGATCGCGCCGACGTTCCGAGTCGACGACGTCGACATGGCCACCGCGGATGCCCTTCTCGTCGGCGCCACCGTCATCGACGAACCCGCGGATCAGGCGTGGGGCGAGCGGCAGTCGGTACTGCACGACGCCGACGGGCACGTGATCTGCCTGGTGGCGCCGGTGGGTTAGCCGACCTGGTCTCGATACGCGCCTTCGGCGCTACTCGACCGGCTCTTTCGGCTCGACCGGCTCTTTCGGGGGGACCGGCTCTGTTGTCGTCTGTGGGAAGATCGCGGCCAGCAGGCCGGCGACCCAGTCGATCAGCTCGGCGTCGGTGTGTTCGGCGTTCGGAAGACCGGCGAACAACGGCACGCTGATCGCCTTCGCCTGCGCGAACAGCCGCGCGCCCGGGTAGAGCCGCTGCAGCCGCACCTGGATCGAGTCGGGCAGCTCGGCTGGCGCGACCCGCAGGTTGCCGCCCATCGCGACCACGTCGCTGAGTCCGGCCTTCTGTGCGATGCGGCGCAGCCGCGAGATCGCGACCAGGTTCTGCACCTGCTCGGGCGGTTCGCCGTAGCGGTCGGTGAGCTCCTCGACGACCGAGTCGATGGCATCCTCGGGGCTCGCCGGAGCCGCCGCGGTCGACAGCTTCTGATACGCCTCGAGCCGCAGCCGCTCGCTCTCGACGTACTCCTCGGGGATGTGCGCATCCACCGGCAGCTCGAGGCGCAGCTCGGTCTGACCCTCGGCCACGTCGCCGCGGAACGCGCTCACCGCCTCGCCGATCATCCGCAGATACAGGTCGAATCCGACGCCGGCGATATGCCCGGACTGCTCGCCGCCCAGCAGGTTGCCCGCCCCGCGGATCTCGAGGTCCTTCAGCGCGATCTGCATGCCGCCGCCGAGCTCGTTGTTTGCCGCGATGGTCTGAAGCCGATCCTGCGCGAGCTCGCTCAGCGGCTTGTCGTCGTCGTACAGGAAGTAGGCGTATGCCCGCTCACGTCCGCGGCCGACCCGCCCTCGGATCTGGTGCAACTGCGAAAGCCCGTACTTGTCTGCACGGTCGATGATCAGCGTGTTCGCGTTGGCGATGTCGATGCCGGTCTCGATGATCGTCGTGGTGACGAGCACGTCGAACTTGCCCTCCCAGAAGTCCACGATGACCTGCTCGAGCACGCTCTCGGGCAGCTGCCCGTGGGCGACCGCGACCCGCGCCTCGGGCACCAGCTCCTGCACCTGCGCCGCGATCCGGTTGATCGACGACACCCGGTTGTGCACGTAGAACACCTGACCCTCGCGCAGCAGTTCTCGGCGGATCGCGGCCGCGACCTGCTTGTCGCTGTACGGCCCGACGTAGGTCAAGATCGGGTGCCGGTCCTCCGGCGGCGTCGCCAGCGTCGACATCTCGCGGATGCCGGTGACCGCCATCTCGAGCGTGCGCGGGATCGGCGTGGCCGACATCGCCAGGATGTCGACATTGGTCTTCAGCTTCTTG
>Ga0207698_10001329_pt1 | contig 14434 bp, 9 predicted proteins | sample KBSCornC22_FD_184298 | JGI IMG/M metagenome (GOLD analysis project Ga0207698, IMG submission 184298) | Corn rhizosphere microbial communities from Kellogg Biological Station, Michigan, USA - KBS Corn C2-2 (SPAdes) (version 2) | ecosystem: Host-associated > Plants > Roots > Rhizosphere > Soil ...
GGCGTCGGCGGGATCGTCGGGCATGATGATCTTGGCCATCAGGATTCCGCCCGGCGCGGACATGAACGCCGCGGCGAGCAGGTAGGGGAGGTAGCTCGCGCCGAGGAGGCTCGCATAAGCGGCGAGGATCGTGCCGGCGACGCCCGCCATGCCGACGCACATCACGGTGAACAGCCGCGACGGCGGAAGCGCGGCGAGGTACGGCCGCACCACCAGCGGCGATTCGGATTGGCCGACGAAGATGTTCGCCGCTGCCGAAAGCGATTCGACCCGGCTGATGCCGGTCACCCAGCCGATCGCTCCGCCGACCCAGCGCACGACCCGCTGCATGATGCCGAGATAGTAGAGGATCGCGACCAGGCTCGCGAAGAAGATGATCACCGGCAGCGCGGCGATCGCGAAGCTGTGCGCGAGCGGGTTGGCGGCGCTCGGTCCGAACAGGAATTCGGTCCCCTCGGTGGCGAAGCCGAGGAGCTGGCTGACGCCTTCGGAGAGGGTCGCAATCATGGCGCGGCCCCAGCTCGTGTACAGCACCAGCCAGGCGACGAACGCCTGCAGTGCGAAGGCCGCGCCGACGACTCGCAGGCGGATCGCCCGCCGGTTCGACGACAGGGCGACGGCGATCGCAAGGATGACGACGATCCCGGCAACGCCGAGCAGCTTGCTGTTCATTGATTTCCCCGCCCGACGCTTACCAGACCATCCCATCCGTAGCGGCTGCGGCGGCTTCGTCCAGCAGTTCGAGCGCTTCGTCGGGCGTCGCGGCGACGAGCAGCTGGCTCCGCCGGCGGGTGGAAAGGAACCCCTTGGCGGTCGCGTGGTCGATGAACTCGATGAGCCCGTCCCAGAAGCCTTCGACGTTCAAAAGGCAGAACGGCTTCTTGTGATAGCCGAGCGCATTCCAGCTCCACGCCTCGAAGAACTCGTCGAGCGTGCCGATCCCGCCGGGAAGCGCGAGAAAGGCGTCGGCAAGGTCGGTCATGCGCGCCTTGCGTTCATGCATCGTCTCGACGACGTGAAGCTCGGTGACGCTCGGATGTGCGACCTCGATGTCGACCAGCGCTTGCGGAATGACGCCGTAGACCTCGCCGCCGAGCTCGAGCACCCGGTCCGCGATCAGGCCCATGAGGCCGAGCCGGCCCCCCCCGTAGACCAGCTGGATGCCTTGCCTCACCATCGCCGCGGCAGTCTCGCGCGCGGCGTTGGCGAACACGGGGTCGGTGCCCGGCGCCGAGCCGCAATAGACGGCGAGCTGGTCGAGGTTCTTCACAGGTTCACGACTTTGCGAAGATCCGTTTCCGGCCGCGCGCCGAAATGGGAGATGACTTCGGCCGCCGCGAGCGATCCGGCCTGCAGGCATCCCTCGAGCGGGCGTCCGCGGCAACGACCGGCGAGGAAACCGGCCGCGAACAGGTCGCCGGCGCCTGTCGTATCGACAACCTGCGCCACCGGCGCGGCCGGTATCTCGATCGCCGATCCGTTCTCGATCCCCAATGCGCCCTTCGCTCCACGCGTGATGACCAGCGTTCCGACTTTCGCCGAGAGGACGTCGAGAGCCTTGTCGAGCGCACCTTCTCCGGTGAGTTGGAGCGCTTCGTGGTCGTTCATGAACAGAAGGTCGACTCCGCCGCCGCCGATCATCTGCGTCAGCGCCTCCCGTCGGCCGGGCAGGCACACGCTTTCGGAAAGGGTGAACGCGATCTCGGGTCCCGATTCGCGCGCGATCTCGATCGCGCGGATGAGCGCCTGGCGTGGCAGCTCAGGGCCCCACAGGTAACCTTCGAGCAGCAGGATTGAAGCCGAAGCGATCAGCTTCTCGTCGAGGACCTCGGCGCGAAGCTGGTGCGATGCGCCGGGGCACGTGTTCATCGTCCGCTGTCCGTCCGGCGTGACGACGATGAGGCACCGGCCGGTCGGCGGCGGCGCGTCGACCGGCGGCGTTTCGAATCGCACGCCGAGCGAAACCATGTCGTGCGCGAAGATCCCGCCGAGCTGGTCGTCCGCGACCTGTCCGACGAAGGCGACGTCGAGCCCCAGCGCGGCGGCGCTCGCCATGCTGTTGGCGGCCGATCCGCCGCTGATTTCCCGCGCCGGGCCCATCGCCTCGTAAAGCCGGTCGGCCTCCTCCGCCGTCAGCAGCTGCATGCCGCCCTTCGGCAGTCCATGCTGCTCGACGAACGAGTCGTCGGCGGTGGCGATGACGTCGACGAGGGCGTCGCCGATCGCCACGATGTCGAGGCTGGAGGAGGTCACGGGGCCGCTCGCTACCCGCGCGAGTGATGCGTGGTCAACGGCGGTTGCGTCCGCCGCCCAACCGGCTACGCCTCCGCGCATGGCTTCCGAATCCGTTCCGGCTGCACCGGCCATTCCGCCGTCGCTTTTCGCCTTCGCCACTTTCTACGGAGGGATGGTGTGCATTGCCGGCGTGCTCGGCAACAAGCAGGTCGCGCTCGGCCCGCTCGCGGTCGAGTCGGGCATATTCGCGTTCCTCCTGCTGGTCGTCACGTCGAGCGCGGTGGCCGAGCTTCACGGTCGCGGAACGGCGAATCGGCTCGTGCTGATCGGCTTCGTGCCGCTGCTCCTCTCGCTGCTGCTCAGCATCTTCGTGCTCGCGCTTCCGCCGTCGCCGCAAATGGACCCGGCGCGGCTGTCGGCGTTCGACACGATGATGAGCGGGACTCCGCGCATCTGGATCGGCGGGATCATCGCCTACGGAGTCTCGACTTTCCTCAACGTCACCATTTTCAGCCGGCTGCGGAGTCGCGAAGGCGCGGGGCTGCTGTGGTTCCGCTCGGCCATCGCGAGCATGCTCAGCCAGATCGTCGACACCTGCATCTTCATCACCGTCGCCTTCTACGGCGTGTTCCCGATCGGCGAGCTCCTGCTCGGGCAGATGATCGCCAAGGTCGTGCTTTCGGGAGTGTTGGTGCCGCCGTTCGTCTATGGCTTCGTCGCGCTGGGGACGCGGCTCGACAGTCGGTCAGCCGACGTTCGATAGTGGCAGTTTTACAACTATCCACAGAAACAGCAGCCAGCCACTTCCGTTGTCATACTACGGACTTAAACGGCAGATAGCCGCTCGTCGGTTTGTTCAAATCCAAGATTCTCGGGGGAGCATCTTTTCGTGAAAAAAATCGTGCTTTTGTGCACGACGGCACTTCTGCCGTCTGCAGTCTTCGCTCAGTCCACCGGCACCACCACGTTCGAAAAGGGGACGATCGTCGTCACCGGCAACCGGGCGCAGGACGTCGGCGGGGTCAAGGTCACTAATACGACCAAGGCGCGCAGCGCCCTCACCCAGGAATTCATCGCTCGCCAGCAGCCCGGCCAGTCGATCGACGACATCATCAATTACCTGCCCGGCGTCAGTTTCCAGAGCAACGGACCTTACGGCGATGCCGGCGGAACGCTGACCATCCACGGCTTCGACGCAAGCCGCATCTCGCAGACCTTCGACGGCGTTCCGATGAACGATTCGGGAAATTACGCCCTCTATTCGCAAGAGCAGCTCGACCCCGAGCTGATCAGCGAGGTCAATGTCAGCGCGGGTTCGACCGACATCGACAGCCCGACCGCGTCGGCGACCGGCGGCACCGTCAACTACGTGCTTCGCAACCCGACCGAGAAGATGCACGAGCGCGTCGAAGGCTCGCTCGGGTCGTTCCGCTTTAGCCGTTTCTTCGGCGTGTTCGACACCGGCAATCTGAACAGCACCGGCACCCGTGCCTTCATCGCCGCGAGCCACCAGCACGACTACAACCCGTACGATCCAAGCTCGAAGATCAACAAGACGCAGCTCAACGGCAAGATCTACCAGCCACTCGGCAGCGGCGACGACTTCGTCTCGGCGAACGCCTTCTACGTCGTCAATCGCGGCCGCAAGTTCAATGACGTGACGCTGGACAAATTTCCGAGCTCGTCATCGAACATCGTGCTGACGCCGCCGGCCTGCACGACGACCGTCCCCGTGCCGGGCCACGCCGACAAGGCGAACACGTGCGGCCTCGCGGCCAACGGTTACTTCGGCTACGGCTTCAACCCGTCGAACATCTTGCGGCTGCACGTCGATTCGCAGTTCACGATTGCGCCGAACCTGATCCTGACGCTCGAGCCCAACTACGAATATACCGAGGCAAACGGTGGTAGCGCCGTCGCCGCGACCGAGGGCAACTTCCTGCTCAAGAATGGCGCGACGACGACTCCGATCTTCGGTTACATCGGCGGCAAGCCCTATTTCGGCGGCGTGGACCTCAACGGTGACGGCGACACGCTCGACACGGTGACGGTGGATGCGCCGTCGAACACGGTTACCCACCGCTACGGCATCATCGCCAACCTCATCTACCGCTGGAGTCCGACCCAGCAGGTCCGGCTCAACTACACGCTCGACCATGCCAAGCTGCGGCAGACGGGCGAGGTCGCGTTGATCGGCCCCGACGGCCGGCCGACCCACTACTTCCCCAGCCACGACCCGCTGGACGACGCGAGCGGCCAGGCGATCGAGAAGCGCAATCGCCTGTCCTATTCGATCCTCAACCAGGTGTCGGGCGAGTACCAGGGCAAGTTCTTCGACGAGCGGCTGGTCATCGACCTCGGGGTGCGCGCTCCCTTCTTCACGCGAAATCTCGACAACCATTGCGTGGCCGAATCGGGCGGCAGCGGCTTTGTCGACTGCTTCAACGACGCCGCGTCGCAGGCGGCGTTCCTCGCGGCGCATGCCAATGACAAGACCGGTCCGTATCAGGCGCCGCAGGAGCGGGACCTCAAGTACAACCGCCTTCTGCCCAGCGCCGGCTTCACCTACAACTTTACGCCGGCGGCGCAGGTGTTCGCGAACTTCTCCGAAGGCCTGCAGGTGCCGAGCACGGATGCGCTGTACGACGCGTTCGCGTTCGCGGTGGGCACCCCCGGGGCAACCCCGAAGCCGGAGCTGAGCAAGAATTTCGAAGGGGGCGTCCGCTACAACACTTCCAAGATCAAGGGGCAGCTCTCGGTCTGGTACACGGCGTTCCACAACCGCATCGAGAACTCGCTGATCGCCGATCCGCAAATTCCGGGTCAGTTCATCAGCGTTTATACCAACCTCGGCGACGTCAATAAGTACGGCCTCGACGCGAGCCTCGCCTATGCGCCGAACCGTCACCTGACGCTGTATGCGTTCGGTTCGCTGATGCACTCGAAGATCCTGGACAATGTCGCGGCCGGTCAGTGCTCCGCGAGCGACGTTAGCTTCAGCAACCCGGCGGGCGGGCTCGCTTGGTGCACCAAGGTCAATCAGCCGATCGTCTGGCAGACGGCGGGCAAGCAGGAGTCGGGCTCGCCGCTCTACATGCTCGGCGGCCGCGCGCAGGGGAACTTCGGCCCGCTGGAAGTCGGCGCCCAGGCCAAGCTTACCGGCCCGCGCTATGTGAACGATCAGAACACCGGCGTCCTCGCCTTCCCGAAGCAGCCGGCGAAGCCGCCGTTCCTGACGAATACGGTGGTCTTCCCCGCCAAGACGCCGTCCTACGCGGTTGTCGACCTCGACGCGCGGCTGTCGCTGAGCGTCGTCGGCCTGCCGAAGGAGAGCTACTTCCAGCTCAACGTCCACAACCTGTTCGACAAATTCTATGTGTCGGGCTTCAACGGGTCGATCAACAACAGCGCGTTCAGGAGCCAGTTCGTCTACGTGGGCGCGCCGCGGTCGGTTACGGGAACGCTCAACTTCGCGTTCTGACCCGGGTTTGACGTGAACAGTCGCGGCGTCCGCAGCAATGCGGGCGCCGCAACTTCATTCGGGCGGGCGCCGCAGCGCGCCCGCGTTGGCCGATGTTGGGATCAACGGGAGCGCGCCGGCCATTGCCGTCCCGATCAGTTCGCGCCGCGAAACGTCCGGAAGCTTCGGCCCGCCACGCACGACTATTCGCCGGCGGCGGCCCTCACGGACTCTGTTTGCAAGGCGCTTGCAACCTCGCGCTCGGCCTGCGCGAAGCCGTAGGCAGGCACGATCTCACCATCGCGGTCCCAGATCGCCGGCCAGTCGCGGACCACCTCGTCGGCAGCAGTCGGGCCGTCGCCGACCTGCACGCCACTGGTGAGCGTGACGTTGGAAACGGCGAAATGGCCCGCTCCGGCACAGAGGATCGCCCGCGTCGGCGCGGTCTCCGAAACGAGCGCGAGGAGGCCGGGACTGACGCGCTCGGGCGCGAGCAAGCGAAGGCTTTCGTCGGGGAGTATGCCTTCGGTCATCCCCGTGGCAGCGGTGGGCGCGAGGCAATTGACCCGAATGTCGTGCTTCTGGCCCTCGATCGCGAGCGTTTGCATGAGGCCGACCAGCGCCATCTTGGCGGCGCCGTAGTTCGCCTGGCCGAAATTGCCGTACAGCCCGGAAGACGAGGTCGTCATCACGATCCTGCCGTACTGCTGCTCGCGCATGATCGGCCACACTGCCTTGGCGCAGATGACGGAGCCCATGAGATGCACGTCGACGACGAGCCGGAAATCGTCGAGCGACATTTTCGCGAAGCTCTTGTCGCGAAGGATGCCGGCGTTGTTCACGAGGATGTCGATGTGGCCCCATTGGGCCATGGTTGCGGCCACCATGTCGGCGACTGCCGACTCGTCGGTCACCGATCCGATGGCCGCTCGGGCGTTGCCGTTCGCGGCTTCGATTTCGCGGACCACCTTGTCCGTTGCTTCGGGCGACAGGTCGTTCACGACGACGCGGGCGCCCCTGCGGCTAAGAAAATGAGCGTGGGCGCGGCCAAGACCGCTTCCAGCGCCCGTGACGATTGCGACGCGACCCTCGAGCGACATCTGGACTCCTCGGATATTTCCGCGAACCGGATACGCTGCCAGTCATTAACTCACAAGATAGCGAATTATGTCGTGCGCTTCTTTTTCGGCGCCTCCGCAGCTTCGCGCTGCTCCTGCCGCTCCTGGCAGATCTGGCGAAAGCCCGCCGCCATGAACGAAGCCATCCGTTCCTTCACCGCGGCATAATCGTCTGATTTGCACAGGCCCTTCGAAAGCTTGTCGATGCGGCCAGTCCGCGCGAGCGTCAGCATCAGTGCGCCGGAAACGAAATGATATCCCCAGAACACGTCTTCCTCGGCGCAGTTGGGCAGCGCCTTGCGAAGCAGGGACACGAGCTTGAGAACGACGGGATCGAAGCTTTCGTCCATCAGTTTCGCGCCCCACTTGGGCGTGTTCGACACCTGCGCGCTCAGCTGCCCGTAATTGCGCCAGCCCTCGCCGCCCTCGATGTAGAGGTCGAGGTCGGTATCGAGGTAAGTGCGCAGCGCGCCTTCGACGGTCGGCTTGCCGCCGGTTTCCTTGTCATACTCGTTCAGTGCCTTCATCCGCCGCTGGCTCGTGACGACCGCGCGGCGCGCGAAGACGGCGTCGAAGAGCGCCTTCTTGTCCTTGAAATAATAATTGAGCAGCGTGTGATGGACTCCGACACGCTTGGCGACATCCTTGAGCGTGACGCCGTACAGGCCATGCTTGGAGAAAAGGTCCTCCGCCGCATCGAGGATATGCTCGATCGTTTCGGCGCGCTGCTCCGCCTTCTTCGATGGCCGCGGCGGTGGTGTTTGCTTGTTCACGCTTCCGGTCTTGAACGCTGGCGGGCCGACGTCAAGGCGCGCTCTCGCGAAAGTCCGCGCGATAAGGCGCTGCCGGCATGACGAATTTCATTCACACACGAGTTAGTGTGCATTGACACTGGCTTGAGTGCGATTGCATGCTGCCCCGGCACGCCCGTGGGAGAGGAGACGCTGCACGATGGACAATGGGAGCTCTGTCCGGGACGAACGCAGCGTGATCGATCGATGAACGCGCCGGATCGGGTGTACGCACCCACGTCGTCCCGCGCACGCGTCGTTCTGTGGACCCTGACGCTGGTTTACGTTCTCAATTTCCTCGACCGCTCATTGCTCGGGATCCTCGCCAAGCCGATCCAGGACACGTTGCACATCAGCGATGGCCAACTGGGGCTCATCGGCGGCCTTTATTTTGCACTTTTCTATTGCTTCATCGCGATTCCGGTCGGGTGGCTGGCCGACAAGACCAACCGTGTCGCGGTGCTGTCGATCGCCTGCGCAATCTGGAGCGCCGCGACCGCCTTCTGCGGCATGGCGGCGACCTACCCGCAGCTGGTTGTCGGACGCATGCTGGTGGGGTTCGGCGAAGCCGGGGGAGTGCCCCCGTCCTACACGATCATCACCGACTATTTCCCGCCCGGCCGCCGCGGGATCGCGTTCGGCACCTACAATCTCGGGCCGCCGATCGGCGCCGCGCTTGGTATCGCCTTCGGGGCGTCGATCGCCGCAGCCTTCAATTGGCGCGTCGCGTTCCTGGCGATCGGCGCCATCGGCATCGTGGCCGCCGTGGCGATCCGGGTCATCGTGCGCGAACCCGAGCGGGGCGCCTTCGATGAGAGTGCTTCCAAGGGCGTTCAGTCGAGCTTCTGGGACACGATGAAGACGTTCTTCTCGAGCCCGACGCTGCTTCTCATCTCGCTTGGCAGCGGCGCGACCCAGTTCATCACTTACGGCCTCGGCAACTTCACGAGCCTGTTCCTGATGCGCGAAAAGGGAATGACCCTGCAGCAGGTGGCGATCTGGTACGCGCTCGTCGTCGCGGTCGGCATGAGCGCCGGAATGCTGGTGTCCGGCCGCGCGATCGACCGGTTTACGCGCAAGTCCAAAAGCGCATACGCGTCGATTCCCGCCCTCTCGCTGACGATCGCTCTGCCCTTTTATGTCGGCTTCGTGTGGGCGCCCGGCTGGCAGCTCGCGCTGTGGCTGCTGACCGCCGTCATGGCGCTCAATTACTTCTATCTCTCGTCAGCGATCGCGCTCGTCCAGGAGGAAGTCCGTCCCGACCAGAGAGTCATGGCGGGCGCGCTCCTGCTGCTGATCATGAACTTCATCGGTCTCGGTCTCGGGCCGACCTATGTTGGCGAGGCAAGCGACGCGTTTGCCGCTCACGGCATCGCCCATTCGCTGCAGGTCGCGCTCTATACGCTGACGCCATTCTACGTGATCGCCGTGTGCCTGTTCCTCTGGCTGGCACGGCGCCTGAGGGCCGAAACGGCCGTGAACGGGGGGGCCGCATGATCAGGGTTGCACAAGCCGGCGCGGGGCTGCTGGCCGCCTTCATTCTTTTCCTTCAGCCGAGTTCAGCAATGTCCAAAGATCTCCCGTCGCAAGTGCCCCCGGTCGTCCACGCGCCCGCCGGCGCGCTGAGAGGAACCGTCGAAGACCGGCTTCTCGTCTTCAAGGGCATTCCCTATGCGGAAGCTCCTGTCGGACCGCGCCGCTGGCGGGCTCCGGTCCCGAAGGCGAAATGGGCCGGCGTTCGCGATGCAACGCAATTCGGCCCCGCCTGCTTCCAGCCGGAAGGCAAGCTCAACAACATCTATGCGAACAAGCCTTATCCGATGAGCGAGGATTGCCTGTCGCTCAACATATGGGCGCCCGCGCATGCGGATGACGCGCCCGTATTCTTCTGGATCTACGGCGGAGCGCTGTGGGGCGGGACGAGCAGGGATCCGATGTACGACGGCAGCAGGCTCGCTTCGCGCGGAATCGTCGTGGTCTCGATCAATTATCGGGTCGGGCCGCTGGGCTGGCTCGCGCACCCGCAGCTCAGCGCGGAATCCCCGGACGGCCTATCGGGCAATTACGGCCTGCTCGACCAGATCGAGGCGCTGCGCTGGGTCAAGCGCAACATCTCGGCTTTCGGCGGCGACCCGTCGAACGTGACCATCGCCGGCGAATCCGCCGGCGGGCTCAGCGTCATGTACCTGCTCGCGTCGCCGCCGGCGCGGGGCCTGTTCGCCAAGGCGATTGCCGAAAGCGCGTACATGATCTCGACGCCGGACCTCAAAGCCGCGCGCCATGGTGCGCCGTCAGCCGAGGCCGCGGGCGTCGCCCTCGGCGAAAAGCTGCACGCGCCGACGATCGATGCCCTTCGCGCGATGGATCCGGAAAGGCTGACCAACGAAGCGGCCGCGGCGGGCTTTGCGCCCTTCGGGGCCGTGGACGGGAAGGTCTTGCCGCGACAGCTGGTGGATGTGTTCGATCGCGGCGAGCAGGCGCACGTTCCGATCCTCGCCGGGTTCAACAGCGGCGAAATCCGATCGCTCAAGATCCTGGCGCCGCCGCCGGCAGCGAATGCGGACGAATATGTGAAGAAGATTCGCGAGAAATATGGCGATCTCGCCGACGAATTCCTGCGGCTTTATCCGCCGACGAACATGGAGGAGAGCATCCTCGCCGCAACGCGCGACGGCCTTTACGGCTGGACTGCCGAAAGGCTCGTTCGCAAGCAGGCGGACGTGGGGATGGCTTCCTACCTTTACCTCTTCGATCACGGTTACCCGGCAGCCGATCAAGCGGGTCTCCATGCGTTCCATGCAAGCGAACTGCCCTACGTCTTCGGAACGTTCGTCGGCGGCACTCCGCCATTGTGGCCGAAGGTGCCCGACACGTCGCGAGAGCGGGCGCTGTCGGATGCGATGATCGACTATTGGACAAGCTTCGCGCGCACCGGCCATTCAGCCGCGGCGCGCGATGCGGCCTGGCCACGGTTCGGGATGGCCGGGACGTACATGCACTTCGGCGAGGTCCCGAAGGCGGAAACCCGGCTGATGCCGGGCATGTACGAGCTCAACGAGCAGGTGATGTGCCGCCGCAGGGCCGCGGGCAACGAGCCGTGGAACTGGAACGTCGGACTGGCGTCGCCGGACATGCCGCCGCCGACGAAGTCCTGCGAACGGCACTGACAAGCTTTTAGCGGCCGACGTCCTCGGCGACGAGCTCTCCGGCATCGAAATCGGCGCGCAACCGGTTCTTGTCGATCTTGCCGGAAGTCGCGAGCGGCATCGATGCAATTTGCGCGACCTGCTGGGGGATCCACCAATCGGCAACCTTGCCGCGAAGCGCGGAGATCAGGCGCGCGTTGTCGACATGCTTGCCATTGCGCGGCTGGACGACGAGCAGCGGACGCTCGCCCCATTTTTCATCCGGCGTGCTGATTACCGCGACGAGACTGACCGAGGGGTCCTGGCCCACGATCGCTTCGATCTCCGCCGGATTGATCCATTCGCCGCCGGACTTGATCAGGTCCTTCGAGCGGCCGCGGATGGTGAGATTGCCGTCGAAGTCGATGATCGCCAGGTCGCCGGTGTCGAAATAGCCTTCTTCGTCCAGTGCATCCGACTGGGCGCGGAAATATCGGTCGAGAACGCTTGCCCCCTTCACCCACAGGTGCCCGCCCTGCTCGCGCTGCTGCTCGAGCGTCCTGCCCGAGGCGTCCTTCAGTTTGAGGTCGAGACCGATCGGCGGTCGTCCCGACGCCGAATGCCTTGGAGCGCCGGGAGGAGAGATCGTGCCGAGCGGCGACAGCTCGGTCATCCCCCAGCTGGTCTGCACCGAGACGCCGAGTCCCTCCTCGATATGGCGGATCAGCGCTTCGGGGCAGTTCGATCCTCCGATGATCACCCGCTTCAAGGTCGGCAGATCGCCGCCGGACTGACGCAGATGGTCGACCACGCCGAGCCAGACCGTCTGCACACCGACCGCGACGGTCACGCCCTCGGCGCGGATCAGCTTCGCCAGGCTCGCGCCATCGCTGTGCCGACCTGGAAGAACGAGCCGGGCACCGACGGCGGGCGCCGCGAACGGAACGCCCCAGCCGTTCGCGTGGAACATCGGCACGGCCATCAGCACCACGTCGCTGCCTGACATCGCCATCGCGTCCGCCTGAAGCGACCGCATCGTATGGAGGTAATTGGAGCGGTGGGTGTAGACGACCCCCTTCGGGTTTCCGGTCGTGCCGGATGTGTAGCAGAGTCCGGCCGGCGCTTCCTCGTCGAAGTCGCCCCAGGCAGTTTCGCGCCCGCGGCTCAGCAGCAGTTCCTCGTACCGCCAGACTTGGGCGCCTCCGACCGTGTGGGGCACGGGCCCCTCGTCGAGGACGATGACGTGCCGGAACGGCGGAGAGAAGCTGGCCACCTGCTCGAGTAACGGGAGAAGCATGGCCGATACGGCGATCAGCTGATCCTCCGCCTCGGCGATCATGCGTGCGAGCTGCTCCGGCATCAGGCGCGGATTGAGCGTGTGGCAGACGAGGCCTGCACCCATTGCCGCATAGGTGATCTCGAAATGGTGCCGGGTGTTCCACGCGAGAGTCGCAATGCGGTCTCCCGGCTTCGCGCCAAGCGCCGCCAGCGCTCCCGAGAACCGGTTGCTCCGCTCGCGCAGCTCCGCATAGCCGGCTCGAGCGACGACGCGCCCGGACTCGGCTTCCACGACCTCACGCCCGGCAAACCATTTCGCAGCGTGGTCGAGGAACTTGTCGACTGTCAGCTTGTACGATTGCATCGCTTACTCAAGGGCCTGTGCGGCCGGCCGACCCTCGAGGCGGGCCGGCCGCACTTGCTCAAAACACCTTCCCGACCCGGATTCCGAACTGCCGGGGCGCACCGGCGAAATCGAGGCCGCTGTTGAGCGCAGCGACGTAATGCTGGTTGGTGAGGTTCGTCGCATAGGCCGTCACCGTCCAGTTGTGATGAGCCCATGCGAGTTGCGCGTTGACGATGTTGCGATCGCTGATGCGATCGCCGAGCGCCGGGTTCTCGAACAGCGTCGCCCACTGCGGACCGACATGGCCGTAGTTGATACGCGGAGTCAGCGTGTCCGTGCCGCCGAGCGGGATGGCGTAGGAGATCGACGCGTTGAACGTGAAGCTCGGCGCGTAGGTCTGCTCCTGTCCCTTGAGATTGATGCAGGTTGCGCTCTGCGGTCCAGTCTCAGGATCGCACGAAGCAAGGGTCGTTCCCCTGGGGTCCACGGCGTAGAACTGCGCGAGCGAGCTGTGCAGCAGGCTCACGCCGCCGTCGATCGAGAGACGGTCGAACCGCAGGTTGAGCTCGGCCTCGGCACCGTAGATCTTCGTCTTGCCCGGGACATTCACCTCGATTCCGAAGACCGGCAGCAGCGGGTAGCCGATGATGACCTGGAAGTTCTTGTAGTTGTTGTAGAAGCCGTCGATCGTCGCACGGACGTGGCCGCCTGCGAACGTGCCCTTCCAGCCGGCCTCGAACGACTGCACTTTCTCGGAATCGAACGGATCGAGTGCGCCCGCACCGACCGGCACGTTGAGTCCGCCCGGACGGAAGCCCGTCGCCACGAACCCGTAGACGTAATGGTTCGGGTTGATCGTCCAGCCGAGCGACGCCTTGTACGAAAAGTCGCGGAACTCGGCGCTCTGCTTGTCGAGGATCGGCGTGCCATACTGAAGGACGTCGACGTCGTTCCGCGTCTTGCTCACCGTGTAGCGCACACCGAGCTCGGCCTTCAGGCTTGGCGTGATCGCGTAGCCCACCTGTCCGAACGCAGCGACCGAGCTGGTCGGATTGATGCCCTGGAGCGAGTAGACGAAGAACGGCTTGAACGGGTTGCTGTCGGGCAGCGGATAGTTGGTGTCGATGACGAACTGGTAGGGCTTGAGGAACCAGTATTTGTTCCACATGCCGAACGCGCCGAGCAGCCAGGTGAACCGCTGCGAATCCGGCGAGATCAGGTTGAATTCCTGCGAGATCTGCCGCTCGTCGACACTGTCGAAGAACGCCCAGTTGTTCATCGTGCCGTCGACCGGGCTCGCGGTATCCGACGCCGTCCCGTCGAGGTCGGCGCGATACATGGTGTTGGCCTTCGCATAGGCCGAGACGGAGCGGAGGCGGATGCCGTCCGCAAAGCTGTACTCGACGCGCAGGATTTCGCGGAAGAACTTGTCCCGCGCCGCTTCCGGGGCGTTGGCGGTGATATCGAACAGGTCCGTTTTCGTCGGATTGGCCGCTCCCGTGCCGGGGATGGTCGCGAAGCGATGGTAATAGGGATCGGCGGGATAGGCGCCCATGTTGAGATAGTCGGCGTCGGTCTTCGACGTGATCGTCAGGCCTTCGATCGGCTTCCACAACAGGCTGAGGCGTCCCGCGTACATGCGCAGGTCGCCCTTGTTGAACGGATAGTTCGACCCGCCAGGCCCGGTGATGTGGTAGAAGCTGTCGCGGCGCTCGCCGTAGAAGGCGCCCCTCGCGGCGAAGGTGCTGCTGATCGGGATATTGACCGCGCCTTGCGCGCCCATGTCATTGTAGTTGCCGTAGCTCGCCGTCAGATAGCCGTGGTAGCCGCCGCCGATCACCGGATCGTTGGTGTTGACGAACACCGCGCCGCCGGTCGCGTTCTGGCCGACGATCGTGCCCTGCGGTCCGCGCAGGACCTGGATGTTCGCGATGTCGTAATAAGGCTCTTCGGTGACGTAGCCCGGGAAGGTCGGCGCCCCGTCGCGATAGGTGATCACGCCGGTGGTGGTCTGGGTGTTGTGCTCGCCCTTGCCGATCCCGCGGATGTTGAAGTCGTTGCCCTGTCCGAAATTGTTCACG
>Ga0207698_10001330_pt1 | contig 14433 bp, 13 predicted proteins | sample KBSCornC22_FD_184298 | JGI IMG/M metagenome (GOLD analysis project Ga0207698, IMG submission 184298) | Corn rhizosphere microbial communities from Kellogg Biological Station, Michigan, USA - KBS Corn C2-2 (SPAdes) (version 2) | ecosystem: Host-associated > Plants > Roots > Rhizosphere > Soil ...
GCATGAGGATTTGCCCGAGCATGTTCCTTCCACGGCCATCGCCGCCGTCGCCCCAGTACGCGTCATTCGCCGTATGTTCGACGAGTTTTGCATCGCCCGTGGAAAGCAGCAGCGCGGTCAGTTCGGCGTGCTGGCTGAATTTCGCGCGGACGGCGTTGCGCATGACCTCGACCTTGACTGACTCCCAGTCGGGACGCAGCTTCTGCTTACGGTCGCGCCCGAGGTTGGCCGCGTCCATCGGCGAACGCGCGGTGCGGATGCGTTCGCGGTAAGCCATGTCGTGGAACTTCTGCGCCTGGAAATAGTGTTCCGACGTCGGCCAGGTCTTGCCGTCCAGATAAATCCGATGGTGCGAGAAATTCGAGACTCGCCGAACTCTTCGCTGGGACGGTAGAAACGGATCGTGCCCATCGGGCTCGCACTCGCACCTGGAAATGGCGGAACTGAAAACGAAGACGCCGGCGCGAACGCTCGCGCCGGCATCGCCATCGCCAGCTCATTGAAGCCGGCCATGGTGCGCTCCGCAAATCGTATTACCGGTCGCCGAGCTGCGCATCCTTGCTCGGCGCCTTCATCCACTCGGCCACATCCTTGCCGATCGCTTTTATCGTGCGACCGAGCACCGAGCAGGAACCCTTGTAGCCGGCAAACGCGCCGCCCATCGAATAGCGCTGCGCGACGAAGTTGCCGAGTTCCTGGCCGTCCTGATACAGCGTGCCCTTGGCGCGCGAGAACTTCTGGTGGCCGATGAAGGCATTGCCGCGCGAGACCGCTTCGTCGATCTCGACGACGAGAACCTTGCCGGCGTCGTTGCGCGAGACCTGGTCGGCGAAGCGCGTGTCGATGCGGTTTTCCTTCGCGTACTCGGCGATGTACAGCGGCAGTTTCGACGGCAGGTCGCATTCGGCCTTGATGTTGGTCGCGATCTCGCTTTCGTCGGCGTAGGGCGCGGTACGTGGCAGGGTGACGGTATCGGCCTGCACGCCGGTGGCGGCAAGCAGGACGAGCGAAGCGACAACGCGACGTTGCAACATGGATTTCCCCCGATTGTAGATAACGCGCAGCGAGCTTGCGTCAGGCGCGCGGCGTTTGTACAGCTCTGAACAGGGGGTGGAAAACTTTGCTTGCGTGTGGTGCTCGTGGGACGTCAAACATGCGCTTGCGTATGAATGGCATCGTCGCTGCCAAAGCGGCGACCTTCAGCTCATCCCACCATCGACGCCGATGACCTGGCCAGATACATAGCCGGCTGCAGCGCTCGCGAGGAAGGCCACGAGCGCGGCGACCTCCTCGGGCTTACCGGCACGCGCCATCGGCACGATCTGGCGAATCTGCTCGGCCGAGAATGTGCCGTCGGTGAGGTGGCCGGCGATGACGCCCGGTGCGACCACGTTCGCCGTGATGCCGCGGCTGGCCATTTCGCGCGCGAGCGACTTCACGGCGCCGTGCAGGCCGGCCTTGGCCGCGGCGTAGTTGGTCTGGCCGCGGTTGCCCAGTACGGCCGCGACCGACGAGATTGCGACGATGCGGCCGCGACGCTGCCGCGCCATCGGCAGCAGCAAGGGCTGCGTGACGTGGAAGAAACCATGCAGCGACACGTCGATGACGCGATGCCATTGCGCCTCGCTCATGCCGGCCATCGGCGCGTCGTCGTGAATGCCCGCATTGTGTACGAGTATCGAAATGGTTCCCGCACCGAGCAGCTGTTCGACGGCCGCGCGCGTTGCCGCCGCGTCGCAGAGATCGAATGCGACGGCGCTGGCCGATCCGCCGTCGCTGCGGATCGCCTCGGCGACCGCTTCGGCGCGCGCGATACCGCTATGCGCATGCACGATGACGTGTGCGCCCTGGCGCGCGAGCGCAGCGCAGATCGCACCGCCGATGTCGCCGCTGCCGCCGGTGACGAGGGCGCGGGGTTGTGCTGGGGTCATGTCATTCCTCACGGGCCAGGCGCCTCGGTTGAAGTGGAGGCTTGAGAGCCCTCGCCTGCGGGCAAGCATCGCGCCGGACACTCACGGCTGCACCATCACTGCCGCGCGACCCTGCGCGAGCAGCTCGCCGCGGTATTCGATGCGGAAGGCGTACTGCCAGCTGTCGGCCGCAGCGAGCAGCCGTTCCGCGTGCACATCGACGAGGCCGGGGAGGTCGTCGACGTACTCGCGCGACAGCCGCACCGCGCGCAGCGAAACCAGCAGGCCCGGCGCGGCGCGGCCGCCGGCCGCCTGCGCGAGCAGTCCGCCGTGGATGGCCATCGCCTGTGCGCCGTATTCGCACAAGTGCAAGGCGCGCAGGCGGCCGTCGCTGCGTAGCGGGTTGTCGTCGCGCGCGTGCGAACCGCTGCGTGCATGGATGCGCGCGTCGTCCCAGCGCGCGACGCTGTCGAGCAGGCACATGCTGCCCTGGTGCGGAATCAGCGCAGCCCATTGCGACTTCGGCAGTTCCTCACGCATCGCGGATCTCCCGTTGCGGCCGCGCGAGCAGCAGCGCAAGCACGAAGTTGAAGACGACGCCGAGCGTGACCGTCGCGCCGATCGCGCGCAGCACCGGCAGCGAGGACAGCGCGAGCAGCAAAAACACGAGGAAGGTGCTCGCGCTGCAGACGAGGATCGCGTGCAGCGTGCGGCGCTGTTCGTGTTCGTCGTCCTCGACGTGCTCGAAGAACAACGCGTAGTCGAGGCCGAGGCCGGCCGCGAGCACCAGCGCGATCAGATGGAACAGCGACAGCGACACACCGCCGAGGCGCAGCGCCGCGAGGATCAGCAGCGTCGTCACCGCCATCGGCAGCAGCACCTGCAGCACGCGGCGGCGCCGGCGCAGCGCGATGCTGACGACGACGACGAGGAGTAGCGCGGCGACGGCCAGTGAATACAGCACGCGCGTGCGATAGGCGGCGACCAGCGATTCGGAGGCGTGTTTCAGATCGAGCAGATGCGCCGGCACGTCCGGGCGAGCAGCCAGCGCGACGAGTGCCCCACTGTCCTTGACGCCGACGAGACTGACCAGCCCGATCCAGTGTCCATCGCGCGGCTGCAGCTGCGCCTTGAGGCGCAGACCTAGCGGCGATTCGAAAAAGCGTTGCGCGTCGAGCGGCGCGAGCGTGCGCGCGGCCTCGACGTCGCGCGCGAACGCATCGAAGCTGCCGGGCTTGAAACTCAATCCTAGCAGTGCCTGCGCCAGCGCGGGCTGCAGCGTCGCCGCGTCGGGCAGCTTCGCCTGTCGTGCGCGCTGCGTCGCGGCGCTGGGCAGATAGCGCGACGGCAGTTCGTAGCCGGCGATCGCGCCGTCCGTCTGCAGTTGCGCGAGCAGCGGATCGAGCTTCTCGCTCGCCGCGAGTACCGCATCGGCGTCGTCGCCTTCGATCACGAGCAGATGCCGCACATCCGGCGCGCCGAGTTCCTGGCGCAGGCGCGTGTCCTGCGCGACGAGGTCCAGCGGTGCCGGCGTCAGTGCGGCGAGATTGTTTTCCCAGAACGAACCGGGCGCGAAATACACCGCGACGACGGCCGCCGTCGCGAGCAGCGGCGCGAGCCAGCGCGGCCGTGGCAGTGCCGCGACGCGGCGCCAGAGTGCCGCGAGCCATGCCGATTGCGCTGCATCGAGCGGCCGGCTGCCGAGCAGATGGACGAGGCCGAATCGCGTCGTCAGCGCGGCCGTGGCGAGTCCGACGATCGTGAACACCGCGAGCTGTTCGAGACCGTCGACGCCCGAGGCAAAGAACGCGAGGTAGGCGATGCAGGTCGACGCGACACCCGTGGCCAGCGTCGGCCATAACAGCTGCGCGACCGTGACCGGCGAGCGTTCGCGGCTCAGATGGCTGAACAGATGGATCGGATAATCCTGCGCCACGCCGATCAGCGTGAAGCCGAAGGCGAGCGTGATGCCATGCGCGCCGCCGAACAGCAGCGCGAGCGCCGCCATGCCGGCGAGTCCGCCGCTGACCAGCGGCAGCGCGCCGGCCAGTACGGTGCCGATGCGGCGGTAGGCGAGCAGCAGCAGCGTGATGAAGCCGATCGAGTCGAACAGGCCGATGCGGTTGGCTTCGTCGCTCGTGGTCGCGTTGATGCGCACGGTGAAGACGCCGGGACCGCTGAGCACGAGTTGCGCATGTGTATCTTTGGAACTGTCGCGAAAGTACTGTTCGAGCGCGTCCTGCGCGTCGCGCTGCGCCGAGGGATCGAAGCCGCCGGCGACGGTTTCGGCGAGCAGCAGTGCCTGCTTGCCGTCGCGCGTGAACCAGACCTCGGCGTAGCGCTCCGGTTCGCCGGGCGGCGCCCAGGCTTCCGCGAGCTTGAGCATTTCGAGCGTCGGATCGCTGCCGAGCAGCGGCTTGAGCCAGGCGGCTGCGGGCGAACCGAGATCCTGCACGCGCTGTTCGAGTTCGCTGCGCAGGTAGTCCGCGTCGAAGGCCTGCGTATCCAGCGTCGGCGACAGCAGATAGCGATACGGCAGCAGGTCCTGCGCGAGCGCGCCGAGATCGCCTTCGCCGTTGAGCGCGCGCACGAAGCGCTTGTCGTCGCGGATCCGCAGCACGAGTGCCTTGCTGATGTCGGCGAGTGCGTCGGGCTCGTCGCCGTGCAGCGCGAGCAGCAGCAGGCGCGAACCCGGGCCTTCGCCGATCTCGTCGAGCAGCAGCCGTTGTTCCGGCGTGCGCGCGGGCGGCATGAAGCTGCGCAGGTCAGTACTGACCTTGAGCGCGCTGAGTACGTAGAACAGCAGGCCGGCCAGCACGGCCAGCCAGACCGCCAGCAGCGTCACCCGCGCACGCAGCGTCATGGCTTGCCCTGGCAGAGCTGCTGTAAATGCGCCTGCTGCGGCACGGCGTCCAGCGCTGCGTCGGCGAGCTTGTCGACGAGCAGCACGCTGCTGTCACCGCCGGTTTCCTCGACGTCGAAGCACAGCGGCGTGGTGTCCTGGCCGCTGATCAGCACGCGCTTGACGTGCTTGGCCAGCGCGGCTTCGCGCGGCACGAGCTGCAACTGCCAGCGATGGTCATCGCCGTCGCTGGTCAGCACGTAGCTGCGTTCCAGGCGCTTCGCATCGCCATCCAGCGTCGCACTGAAGCTCTCGAGAAAACCCGCCAGCGCCGGCGCGCGCTTGAGGCTGAAGCGCTTGGCCGGCTTGCCCTTGCGCGCGATCTCGACCTGGCCGTTGGCGATGGTGGTGGTTTCTTCATACGGGGACATGACACGCTTGCCGAGTTCGTTCGCACTCGCGTAGGTCAGGTCGCCGCGCAGCGTCAATGGCGCATCGAGCATTTCCACAAAGCGCACTTCGGTGTATCGCGTCGTCGCCGGCAGCGGACGTTTCAGACGCTCGATCAGGCGCAGGGTCTGCGCGCTTGCGCAGTCCTTGCTGCAGGCCGCGGGTGCAGCCGTAGCCTGACGGGATTCCGCCTGATCAGGTGCCGCCTGGCTCGCCAGTGGTAGCAGCAGGCTCAACGCGATCGCTTTGCCAGAAATCATAGAAGTTGAACCAGTTGTAGGGATCCAGTCGCGCATGATGCTCCAGCCGCGCGGCATAGCGCGCAAGCCAGTCGTCCAGACGCGCGTTGCGTTCGCTGCGCGGGATCTGGATGCGATCGGCGAAATGCTCGAAGTGCAGCGCGTAGCGATTGCCGCCGCGATACAGGCCGAAGCACAGCAGCACCGGCGTGTCGAGCACAGAGGCAATCAGGTATGGCGCGACCGGCATCGGCGCGGTGTCGCCAAAGAACGGCGCGCGGCGCGTGGGTTCCTGCGGCCGTGCGCGGTCGCCGAGCAGGGCCACGACGGAGCCTTGTTCCACCGCGTCCTTGATGCCGAGCACGATCGCGGTGCCGCCGCCGGCGGCGTCGATCACGCTGCTTCCGATCGCCGGGTTCAGCGCATGCAGCAGTTCGGTGACGGCCGGGGTCTGCGATTTGTCGAGCACGACCTTGAGCTGCACTTCGGGTTTTTCCCGCGCCAGCACGCGCAGGATCTCGAAACTGCCGAGATGCGAGCCGAGCAGCAGCATGCCGCGGCCCTGGTGGTACGTTTCGAGCAGCAGTTCGAGGCCGTGGATGTCGAGCTGGAACTGGCGCACGTCGTCGCGCGCGAGCAGGAACACACGGTCGAGGATCACACCGGCGAAGCGGTGGATATGCCGCATCACGTCCAGCGCGCCGGCTCGGCGGCCGAGTACGCGGCTCAGGAATGCACGCGAGGCTTCGCGTTCGGGCTTGCGGCGGAAATAGAAGTACAGCGTGATCGGATACAGGAACGGCCGTGCGACAGGCCGGCCACCGTACAGCGCGATCGAGCGGATCAGCCAGATCGCGAAATGGCCGCCGCCTTCGGGGCGATCGGTCCAGTGCGGATTGCTCATGCGGTGCTTGCCTCGCCACTGGCGATGAGGACTTCGTCGCGCAGTACGCGGAAACGCAGACGTTCGTCCGTCAGTTCCAGCTGCAGCACAGCGTTCTGTTCGGGCAACAGCGGCGCGACGAACTTCACCTGGCTGAATCCGGCGATGCGCCGGCCATGATGTCGCTGCAGTGCCGAGGCGACCTGATCGAGCACCACCACGCCCGGGACCACAGGATTGCCGGGGAAATGACCGGCCAGGCACGGATGCGTGGCCGGAATGCGGAAATCGTCGTGATGCACAACACCTGCCTGATGGTTTGTCGAGAAAGCGTTCCTGCGTGTTCTCGATCGAACGGCGCAAGCGGCGCTTGCGTGCGTTCTCCGTGAGCCTGTCGCTTCAAGAAATTGCCGGGCGATCCATCACGAGATCGCGCCATCCGACTGCTTGCGACAGGCATTCCAGCGGAGTGCGCGCAAGGATCGCGGGTTTGCCACATCGCGGCAAGCCGTATTGCGGCGTTGCACATCAATCGTTGCCGGCGCCGTCATGCAGCACGCGGCGCCAGTTCTGCACGATCTTCGTGAAGTATCGCCGAGGGCTGTCGTGCGGTAGATGACGCAGACGCCAGTTGCGCCAGGCGAACTCAGCCAGAGAGAACAGGCCGATCACGAGGAAGCCGCCGAGATGCAGGTACCAGTTGGCCCAGCGCTCGGGCAGCGGCAGCGGTGCCGGCAGGCCGAGGCGCGCGAAGATGCCGTTCGGCTGCGCGCCGGTCGCGCAGGCCAGCATCAGCAGCGATTGGCCGGCGAGAAGCACGGTCCAGGCCCAGGTCAAGCCGCGCGCATACCGCGCCACGCCTGGCTGGGCCAGGCGCTGTTTGCCTTCGAACGCGAGGATTGCGCGGGCGATCAGCGGGCGCCGTCCGGGTAGCAAGGTGTTGCCGAAGAACCAGGCCATGCCGGCGTTGATCAGCACCGGCACGAGCATCAGCATGATTTCGACCTGATTGCGCTGCAGCAGCCACGCGGTTCCGGCCAGCGCCACGAACCAGGCGACCCAGGCCGGCCGGTAGCCGCGCAGCAGACCGCCGAGCAGCAGCAGCGTGATGAGATCCAGCGCGGCGAGTGCCGATAGCCAGCTCAGCCGTAGCCACAGCGCCGGCAGCAGCAGCAGCGGATAGGCAATCAGCAAGGTCAGCGCAAGGTGCGGCGGACGCAGCGGAGGGGTTGCGGAACTCATGCGCGTCGATACGAAAAGGCGAGCCGGAGCGGCGCGCAAGCCGGCTATGATACGGCGCTGCGTCGGCTGGCAGGGCGTTGAGCGAAGCCTGATTCGACCGCGAAAAGAGGCACGGCCTCTTGCTCGACAACCAACTAGGCGGATGGCGCGACATGGAAAACACGACAGACAGCCGGATGGCTGCAGACGATGTCAGCTGCGACGTGCTCGTGGTCGGCGGCGGCCCGGCCGGCTCGACGACGGCGGCACTGCTCAAACGGCGCGGCCTCAACGTGGTGCTGCTGGAAAAGGATCATCACCCGCGTTTCCACATCGGCGAATCGCTGCTGCCGGCGAACATGCCCATCCTCGAAGAACTTGGCGTGCTCGAGGAAGTCCGCGGCATCGGCATGCTCAAGCTCGGCGCGGATTTTCCCGAACAGGGCGACAACTACCGCACGTACCACTTCGCGCGATCGCTAGGCAAGACGCCGCCGTATGCATTCCAGGTCAAGCGCGAAGACTACGACCAAATCCTGTTCCGCAACGCCCAGCGCAGCGGCGTCGACGCGCGCGAAGGCGTCAAAGTGGACAAAGTGGAAATTCAGCCCGATCGCAGCACGCTCGCGCACGCGACCGCCGAAAGCGGCGCGAAGCTCTCGGTTCGCGCGCGCTATCTGGTCGATGCTAGCGGCCGCGACACGTTGCTCGGCAATGCGCTCAAGCTCAAGGTGAAGAACCGGAAGCACCAGAGCGCGGCGATCTTCGCGCACTTCAAGGGCGTCACGCGGCGTCCCGGTGACGAAGCCGGCAACATCAGCATCTACCGCTTCGACTACGGCTGGAGTTGGTTCATCCCGCTCAGCGACGGGCTCATGAGCATCGGCTGCGTGTGCTTCCCCGAATACCTCAAGCAGCGTCGCGGCCGTACCGGCGAATTCCTGCTCGAGACCTTGAAGCTCATGCCGGGCGCGGTCGAGCGCATGGCCGACGCGGAGATCGTCGGCGACGTGCGCGTGACCGGCAACTATTCGTATACCTCGAGCACGATGACCGGCCCGGGCTTCGTCATGGTCGGCGACGCGTATGCGTTCGTCGATCCGGTGTTTTCCTCGGGCGTTTATCTCGCGATGCACAGCGGCAAGCACGCGGCGGCGCTGGTTGACGACATCCTGAAGAATCCGCAGCGTGAGGCCGCGCTGCAGCAGGCATTCGAGAAACGCATCCGGCGCGGCGTGCGCGTGTTCTCGTGGTTCATCTACCGCTTCAACTCGCCGGTCATGCGCAGCCTGTTCGCGGCGCCGCGCAACGTGCTCAAGGTCGAGCAGGGTGTGATCTCGATGCTTGCCGGCGATGTGTTCGACAGCGGTCCGGTCATGCGCCGCCTGCATCTGTTCAAGGCCATCTATGCCGCGACGGGTCTTGCGAACCTGCGCCGTTGGTGGAGCGATCTGCGCGAGCGCCGGCGCCAGTCGGCGACGCAGTTCACGGGCGGCAATACGCCGGTCGATCCGGTCTGATCCAGCGCATCGCGTCGTCGGTGCGACGACGCGATGCGCGGTTTGAGGCGCTTTGCCACTGTCTTTCGACACCTGCCGCCGGCCAGTGCCGCGGCGGCGCTGCGACACCTAGTCTCTTCCCCGGCAGATTCACTGCCTTGGGGAGAAAGGTTGTCATGCGTATCCACAGTTTTGCGCTGTGCCTGGCGCTAGCGCTGGGCCTGGGCGTGTCCGCCAGCGCGCCGGCGGCCGTCGTCATCACGTTCGGCACGGGCGCCAGCCCCGCCGCGCTGCAGGCCAAGGTCGACGAATTCCGTAGCTTGCTGGGCGGCGTCAACAACGGCATCGGTGGCTCGTTCACTAGCGGACGCCGCGAGATCAACTGGGACGGTGTGCCCAACAGTTTCGCGCAGCCCAATTTCCTGACGCCGGATTTCTTCAATGTGACGTCGGCACGCGGCGTCGTATTCAATGCGCTCGAATACGACACCGGATCGGCGCTCAACGATTTCATGGTCAGCGCGGCCGCGGGCAATCCGACGTCGACGCCGCTCGAATTCGGCAATATCGATGCGTCGTATCCGGCCAGCTTCCAGCCCTTCAGCAGTCCGCGTTTGTTCCATGTGCGCAATGCTGCGGCCATGGATGTCGTGTTTTTCGTGCCGGGTACGAGCATTCCGGCGACCGTCAGCGGCTTCGGCGTGGTGTTTGCCGATGTCGACAACACGGGCGGCAGCGATGGCTCGATCATCCGCTGCTACGGCGCTGACGGCAGCCAGCTAGCAGCCGCGAGCGCGCCGGCGCTCAACAACGGCCTGAGCTTCCTCGGCCTGTACGGCGAGGGCGGCGAACGGTTTTCGCGCTGCAATATCGAGTTCGGCAACCGGCGTCTGGCGTCGGGCATCGTGGATGGTGCCGGTGGTGCGGATGTCGTCGCGATGGACGATTTCATCTACGGCGAGCCGCGTTCGATCTTCACGATCTTCGAAGACGGCTTCGAGGGCTTCTGACGGCGTCGCGATGTGGGAAAGGGACTTCCCGCGCCTGCGGTCAATTGACGCGGTTCTGCTCGATATGCGCCGACAGCGCGCGCAGGGAACCGAAGATTCGCTTGTTCTCGTCGTTGTCCGAGCGCAGCTGGAAGCCGTAGCGCTTGGACACGGCGAGCGCGATCTCCAGTGCATCGATCGAGTCCAGGCCGAGATCTCCGCCGAACAGCGGGGCTTCGGGTTCGAACTTGTCGGCGCTCACGCCTTCCAGATTGAGGCTGTCGACAAGGAGCTCGGCGAGCTCGCGCTCGGCGGGAGAAAGTTCCGACATCGGGGTTTCCAGAGGTGGCGGCGCGGCGCCGGACCGGCGGCCGCTGCGGCGCGCGAGTGTATCATACGGGTTTGCCTGGCCACCCCGGCGGGCTCAGGGACTCCGTTTACATGCCTTTGCCATCGACGTCGCGCCGGTCTGCGCGCCCCCGCGGGCTGGTTCCCGCATGAGCAGCGATCACGCTTTGCCCGCGCTGGATGTTGCCTACGTCGAGGCTGACCTGGATGTGCTGCTGAACGAGGACGGCGTCATTGCTGTGCTCGGTTTCGGTGCTGCGGCACCGGTGTCGGAAGATCCGCGCTACCTGCGCGTCGGCCTGGAGCCGATCGATGGCACGGCGGTGTTCGAGGTGTGGCGTGCGCCGGGTCCGGTCGAGCACGGTCGCGATGGACCCGTGCGCTGGGCAGCCTCGTCGGACTACTGCTTCGGCGCCATCGAGCTTCGGGAAGCCGACTATTCCGATCTGTGCGCGGCGACCGAAGCGGCCTATCAGGAACTGGTGCGCTTCACGCAGTCGCGCCGCTGGCCGCATCTGCTGCGCATCTGGAACTACCTCGCGGCAATCAACGAAGGCCACGGCGACGACGAGCGCTACCGGCATTTCTGCACCGGCCGATCGGCCGGCATGCGCAGCGTGCTCGGACGCGGGTTTTCCGCCGCGAGCGCGATCGGTCGCAGCGACGCGGAACCGGTGCTGCAGGTGTACTGGCTCGCCGCGCGCGAAGCCGGCGTTGCGGTCGAAAATCCGCGACAGGTCAGCGCGTGGCGCTATCCGCGCGAATACGGCCCCACGTCGCCGACCTTTGCCCGCGCCATGCGCGGCCCGTGCGCGACGCCACAACTGCACATTTCCGGCACGGCCGCGGTCGTGGGACACCAGTCGCGCCACGACGGCGATCTGCCCGGCCAGCTCGACGAAACCTTCGCCAATCTCGACAGCCTGTTCGCGAGCGCCGGCAATCTCTCGGGCTTCGGCCCCGGCACGGTGCTCAAAGCCTATGTGCGGCATCGTGAGCATCTTCCGGTGGTTGCCGAGATCCTGCGCCAGCGCCTACCCGACGCGGCGAAGCGGCTGGTTCTGCTCGGCGACATTTGCCGCGCCGAGCTGCTGGTCGAGCTGGACGGTATCCACACCGCCGACGCCTGAGCCCGGCAGCGCGCGGGCTCGGCGCAGCAGTGCCGCGGCCCCGAGCACGACACCGACGCAGAGCCAGCACAGCGCCGCGTTGAAGATCAGATGACCTTGCTTGGCCACGTCGGCCAAGCCGTCGCCAAAGATCGTGACGCCAAACGTGGCCGGCATGAGGATCGCGAGCAGCAGGCTCAGCAGGGCGAAGCGATCCCGGCGCCACACCGCGAATACGGCGGCGAGTAGCGGCAGCAGGAACAGCGTGGTGCGCAGCGCGGCGTTGCGATCGAGCACGCCGTTCCAGCTCACGAATCCGGCCGGCAGCTTGCCGAGGATCTGACCTTCGACATGGCCCAGGTTGCGCGGCAGCCACGGGTTCAGCACGGCGACGCCGTTGCGGAAGAAGCGCAGCAAGGCCATCGGTTCACGCAGGAATTCGCGCAGGAACTGCAGGCGGCCAAGCTTCTCCAGGCCGGGGCAGACCTCTTCGGGCATGCCGGGCATTTGCCACGCGGACTTGCCGCTATGCGCGGCGCAGGCGTCGGGCAGGCCGAGCCGGCGCGTCATTGCGAGTGGATCGCTCGTCGCCGGCAGCAGTCCCGTAAACACGATGTTCGACCGGTTCGCCGAGCGAATGGACGTCATCATCGCGTCGTCGCGCGCGAGCTGCGCGAACTGAAACGCGCTACCGAGCACGGCGCCGGCCAGCATCGCCCAGCCCTGCCACGGCCAGCGTCCGGCGTGCCAGCGTCCGAACGCGAGCACGCCGACCGAGAGACATAGCGGCAGCACGAGGTGCTGTATCTTGCTCGTCGCCAGCAGCAGCGCGGCCAGCGCGAGCAGCAGCATGCCCGAGTGGCTGCGCGCACTCTGCGCATACAGCAGCACGAGGTTGAACAGCGCATACGCCGCGACGAGCGCCGTGGCCTCGGCATAGAAGGTGTTGAAGTACATCGTGTTGGCGGGATCGCTGAGCACGACCGCGAACACGACCGCATTGGCCAGCGCTGCCGGCCACAGCCCGCGTTTCCACCAGGCGCGGCAGAACGCGGCGACCAGCAGGCTCAGCACCAGCAGCCGCAGCGCGCCGAGCCAGCGCACCGAGTGGCGTTCGATACCTTGGGACTGTTCGACTTTGTATACAGCGACCGCTGCGGCCTGCTGCACGAGCTCGCTCGAGCCGTAGCACAGTGGCACCGGGTTGACCTGGAACCGGTAGAACTCGAACGGCGCGTTCGGGCTGTTCTCGTCCGGACGTATCGGCGCCGGCCGATCCGGAAACAGCTCGAAACAGCCCGTATAGCGCGCCTGATCGAAACTGTTGGCAATTGCGAGCAGCGGCGCATGCGACAGCAGCGGCACGGCGCGCAGCAGCGCCAGCGCGAACGCGAGGACGATGAGGACAAGGGCGGGGTGGGGCTTGGCAATCATCCGCGAGCAGATACCACGAGCGACGTTAGGGTTCGGAAAAAACGCGGGCCGACCACGCGACCGCGGGCTTCCTTGTCGATTCTGCGACGCCAAGATGAAAGGCTCGTGGCAGACGAAGCGGCTGCGACGCGATGCACTACTCATTGTGGGAATCGTTGAGTGCGCTGTTTTTTGTGCCAACGCTGATTCGTGTGTTCCGATCAAGCAGGCCGCGAGTCGTGATCCGCTGTATGCGTCCGACAGAAAGACCAGCGCCCGCCTCGACCAAGCCCCGTTCCGCCCGGCACGACGTTCAGTGACCGGGCCGACGCAAGGCCGCTGCCGTGTTCGCTGCCAGTGCCCGATGCCGTTTTGCGTATTGGCTGGGACGGGGCGGCCATTGCGCGGTCGATTGCGGAACAGGTCACAGTTGCTCAGTGAGCCGTTCGCACCGCGACGCGCCAAGCCCGCCACGGCACCGAGAACATACGGTGCTAAGCTTGTCAACAGAGTCAACAGGCGTCATCGCCTAACCGGAGCCGTCATGAAAACGCAGCTGGGCCACTACGACATCGTTGCCGAACTCGGTCGCGGCGGAATGGGCGTGGTCTACAAGGGTTACGAGTCCTCGCTCAACCGCTATGTCGCCATCAAGGTGCTGGCCGAATCACTTGCCCACGACGAAAGCGTCAAGGAGCGGTTCCTGCGCGAAGCGCGCAGCATGGCCTCACTCAACGATCCGCACATCATCCAGATCTATTTCATCGGCGAGCACGAAGGCCAGACCTTCTTCGTCATGGAATTCGTCGAAGGCGAGTCGCTCGGCTCGCTGCTCAAGCGCGAAGGCAAACTGCGGCCCGACCAGGCTGCACGCGTGATCTTCCAGACCGCGATGGGCCTGGCCACCGCGCACGACAAGGGCGTGGTCCACCGCGACATCAAGCCCGGCAACCTCATGGTAAACAGCCGCGGCGCGATCAAGATCGCCGACTTCGGCATCGCGCTGGTCACCCAGGACTTCTCCAAGAAACTCACGTCGACCGGCGAATTCGTCGGCACGCCCGGTTATCTGTCGCCCGAAGTCTGCCTCGGCAAGCCGGTGGATTCGCGTTCGGACATCTTTTCGCTCGGCATCGTGCTGTTCGAGATGCTGACAGGCCGCATGCCCTTCACCGACGAATCGCCGCTGGGCCTCATGCTCGAAGTCGTGCGCGCCGAGATTCCCGACGTGCGCCAGCTCAACGCCGACGTCGATGCGGAACTCTCGCGCATCCTCTCGCGCATGATCGCGAAGGATCCCAACGACCGCTACAACAACTGCCACGAACTCGTCGACGATCTCGGTCGTCATCCGCTGCTGAGCGGCGCGCCGACGATCGGCGTCAAGCCGCTGCTGTCGACCGCTGCGTCCACGGTCATCGGCATGAAGACGCCGGTTTCGGCGCAGCGCCCGCTGCCGCAGACCGCGCCGACGCCGCGCCCGGGCAACCTCAATGCCGGAACCGGCGCCTCGGCGATGCCGACACCGCC
>Ga0207698_10001335_pt1 | contig 14394 bp, 10 predicted proteins | sample KBSCornC22_FD_184298 | JGI IMG/M metagenome (GOLD analysis project Ga0207698, IMG submission 184298) | Corn rhizosphere microbial communities from Kellogg Biological Station, Michigan, USA - KBS Corn C2-2 (SPAdes) (version 2) | ecosystem: Host-associated > Plants > Roots > Rhizosphere > Soil ...
GAGCTTGCATCGGTATTTGTATGCCTATGCCAACCCCACCGTCCACTACGATCCGACGGGACGAATCCAGGAACTCGTCGCCGGCGCAGACATGATCGCCAGGTGGAACCAGTGGCTCAGGAACACGGCCAACGAGCAGGAGCCGGGCAGCGTCGGATCGGCTATCGCCGCGGGCGTCGGTATAGGACGCGGGTTACTCGCGATAACCGAAGGTGGACTACGAACCTTCAACGCTGCGGCCAACCTCGGCGTCGTGGGTATCGACGCATTAGACCAGGCGACCAACGATAACTACCGCGGAAATCCGCTGGCTGATGAATCCGCCCACGAGCTTATGGGAACAGGGCGAGCCATCCGTCAATTTGATCAGTACCTGCAAGACGATGGCGTCTTCAAGAGCTATGACAGGGCCGTGGAAACCACTTCCTACGCCTATGAAGGGAAGGCCGCTGAAGTCAGCGACGTGACGTCAGCGCTGACAACCGTGGCAGCTCCAACAAAGCTCGCGACGTTCGACATTGGGGGAACCGTCAATAATGCGCGAACCTTCACAAGGCAGCTACGCGCCATCGAAGGCGACAACGGTAAGACAGTTTTTGATTCTCCTGAGGTCGTCAGGGATCTCGAACAAGGATCTTCTGTTCGTAGCAACTGGGCCGACCTGAAACAGGGGCAATCCCGGAAGGCATCCGATGCTACAAACAACAGCCTGGGTTGGCCTGAACGAGGTGGATCAGGCCCCGTTCCCGGCGCGATAGGAATTACTGATTCGTCATCAACTGCCGCATTGCGTAACTACTACCCAAAAGCCGGCGGTATTGAGTTTGTCTTTGATCCAACCACAAATCGATTTGCAGCAGGAGCCCCCAAGAGAGATCTAATCGATGGCTCGCCGCACGAACAGCTGGTTCAGTCAATCGGTACAGCCAGAAACAGCACAGACGTTGTCGGTGGAACATTCCAGCGCGGATCGAAAGGTGAGTTTCTTACAACAGAGAATAGCGGCCATTACGGACAGAATTGGACGAATCAGAACCGCGCACAGTTCCAGCAGTGGCTAAACAATCGCGTTGGCCTGCCGGTGTATCACGGCCCCTGGAGGCAGGAATGAAGTTGACGCTGCTCGAACCAGCAATTGAAGACGGCCGCTTTCATTGGCTTATCGCTCTTGGAAATTGTGTCGTCGGCGTCCATGCTGATTCTGGTTGGTGCGTGCGTATTAATGGAGATGTCTTGCAACTAGATGAGGAAAGCAAATTTGTTCCTGTAATGCCTTTGTTGGAGCTAACTGTCAATGAGTTCCAAGAGTTTCTTCAACGATCAGCAGTGGCAAGTCCGAAATTGGTCGAACTGATACTTGGCTTCCCAAGAAACGTTCTATTAAAGCATATCTTCCATACCTCATATTCGAGCTACTGGCCAGAAAAAGCACTCGCTTGGCTCGCAACAGATCCGGCGGCTTGGCCAAAGTTCCGGCAGGAATTGCTGGCACTTTCCAAGAACAAGGCGATGCCGCAAAAAATACGACAGCAAGCAAACAAGATGATGATCTCTAAGCAAGGCATAGACGTCTAGGGAACCTCTGAACAAGCCCTTTGTGCTGAAATAGCGTCACCCCGGCAGCAGGAATCGGACGATGTCGCAGATGAGCTTCGGAGATTCGGAGTACGAGCAGGCGCGAACGGACGCGCCGCGAGACGTTCCTGGCGGAGAGGGGTATGGACGCTTCCCTAAGGGAACTTCTGGAAATCATGAAGGAATGCGAGCGGGTTGCCACGGAGCCGACCAGGCACGACGCTCATCTGGGGAGCGAAGCAAGAAATCGTAGCGGTCGTGATGCCGAGCGGACAGCAACGTCGTAGCGGGGGGGTGACTTGCACAAGGCGCGTGAGATGGCGTGAAACCCGACGAGGCAATCGATCTTTGGCAGCCTTGTGTGCCGAATTCGACCTGCACTGCTTCAACGCGTTCGAAGGCCAGCCGCTTCGTCAGACGTTGCACCGAGCCTCGAACACAAAAATTCAGACAGCCTCGTGTTCTTGCTACGCATGCCGCATAGACCTGCGACGTTGTCGCTTTCGCTTGCAACGAAGCAGCTTTTTCCTGCAACGACGCGGCTTTTATCTGCAACGATGCAGCTCTGACCTGCAATGAAGCAGCTTTTTCCTGCATCGATGCCGCTCCGACCTGCAATGAAGCCGCTTTTTCCTGCAACGATGCCGCTCCGACCTGCAGCAAAGCAGCTTTTTCCTGCATCGATGCCGCTTTTATCTGCATCGATGCAGTTCTGACCTGCAACGAACCCGCTTTTATCTGCAACGACGCAGCTTTGACCTGCAACCATGCGGCTTCGATCTGCAAGGAAGGGTCTGCAATTTGAAGTGTGTAACGGCCTTACCCCAGGGCGGCGAAGCCGCGAGGAGGAGGCAAGTGCAGGCAAATAAAGGCAAAAGTCGGTCGGGCGGTGCCAGCCCGCTGCCCGGTACGCGCCTGCGCGAACGGCGCCGGAATGTCCCGCCAGCCGCGACCGCTATTCCGCGTCGCGATGCTGGTAGAACGGGCGTACTCGGTCGTCCAGGATGGCCTGCAGCACGTCGAGATCGTGCGCGTCGGGTGACAGCCACGCGTCTAGGTGTTCCGCCTTGATCGGCACGATGCAGCGGTCGTGGCCGGCGGCGATCACTTCGGGGGGCGGGTCGTCGGTGATTGCGGCGAAGGACAGCAGTTCTTCGCCGTCCGGGCCGGTCCAGCGCGACCACAGGCAGGCAATCAGCAGTTCCTGGCTATCGGACGGCGTGAATTCCAGCACCTGGTTGTACGGTTTGCCGTCGGCGTCGACGCGTTCCACGTATTCGTAGAACCGCTGTACCACCGCCACGCCGTGCGAGCGGCCGAACAGGTCGCGCCAGAACCCTTCGAGATTGTCGCGGCGGGCGTTGTAGGTGCCCGGAAACCGCTCGTCGTAGCTCGCCGGCTTGCCCGCGACGCGGCACTGGTAGCGCATCGGCACCACGAGCCGCTCGCCGCCCTGCATGATCATCACCGGCGCGTAGTCGCCGGGGTAGATGCGCGAGTCGCGGGGTTCCTCGTCGGTGCGGTCGAGGTCGGCGATCTTGCGCTGCGCCGCCGCCATCTTGTTGCCGGCGATGCGCAGTTCATCCGTCGCCTTCTTGGTTGCCTTGCGCGCCAGCGCCTCCTGCGCGGCGAGCAGCCGTTCGCGCTGCTTGATGAGTTCGGCCATCTGCGTGCTGGCCTGGCGATCCCGGTAGCGCCGCATCAGGTCGAAGATCAGCTTCTCGCCCTCGGAACCGGGGTTGGAGAACGCCGCCTCCATGCCCTTGGGAATCTTGACCTTGCCGCCGTTCTCGCGGACCTCGAACAGGCGGACGAAGTCCTCGATGCTCAGCCGCGCGCCGAAGCGCCGCGTGAAAGCGTGGTAGTCCTGCCAGACCATGGCGCTGTAGCACACAGCGGGCTCCATACATGCCGGTACGGAGGTTCAGGATACGCGCGCGCCGGGGGCCGCAACACGGGCCCACGCGTCCGGCAACAGGTTGTGACGTTGCGCCCGCGGCGCAGCGGTGTAGGATTCCGTACCCGTACGAATGTACGTACCGCGCCGTCATGGACACTTTCTGGCTCGACCCGCCTCCCGCCAACGATCCGACCCGCGCCACGCGGCTCTGGGACGCCGTTGTCGCGCATATGCAGCCCGCCTCGCGCCGCGTCGTGCGGCCGTTCCGGCGCGCGCGGATCCTGATCCGCACCCTCACCGACGTCGACATCGTCCCCGCCGTCTGGGGACTGGTGCCGACCTGGGCCACGTCCGGCGAGCGCCGCGAAGTGGCCTCGCGCCACGCGCTGCTTGATGCCGAGATGGTTCCCGGTTCCAGCGTCACCGGCGACCTGTGGGCCGCCGTCGAGCCGCCGCGACGCTGCCTGATCCCGGCCACGGGCTGGACCGCGACCGGCCCGTTCGATGTGCTCGCGTTCCAGCCCGAGTCATCGCCCGTCACCTTTGCGGGCCTGTGCAATACCGTCGTCGTCGACGGCAAATCGATCACGACATTCGGGGTGTTCTACCGCGAGAAATCCGTCGACCCGTACAACGGCACGCGCGTGCCGATCATCGTGCGCGTGGAAGACCGCGCGCGCTGGCTGCGCGGGTCGCCGGCCGAGGCGCGCGGAATGCTCCGGCCGCCGCTGATGCGCGTGGTCGGCAGGACCGTGCGGAGCACCGGGACGAGGGACGAGGTGTTGTACGGGCCGGGGTATGTGGACGCGGAGCTGAGTGGCTGAAGGATGGGGCGGGAGTGGCGACGCGATCGGACAGTTGGCGGTTTCGGGGGAAGTTGTTACTTATGGACAATGCAACAACGGCATGGGGCGCGCGCGGCACATAGCAGGCTGCGTCGTTGCCAGTCGACCCGGCAGCAGCGGTTTCATCGACGGCGGCACACAGGGCTGCACTCGCGGTGTGTCGGCCTGCCCGGATGCGGGCGCGCAATGGCTACGCACCATCACTGACAGTGGTGATCGCTGGTACATCGATAGCTAAGGCGTAGACAAGGTCCTGTTGACTGCCCTGGAATTTCCGGGCGGCCGGACGTTGACCCGCTCCCGTCGTTCGGATCTAGTACGACCCGAGTTCCGGTAATAACTGACGTCAGGGCGACACCATGAAAGTCTGGGCACTACCTACGTCCATCGGGCTGCTTGTCGCCGCTCTCACGGTTGTTCTTCGGCCGCCGGCTCCCGTCCTTTTTGGCGTCGTCGCGCTTTGTTTAGCCGTCGGTATTGCTGTCGGATGGAGTTGTGCTGTCCGAGCGCGCTCGTTCAGTGCCTTCGGCTTCACCGACGTGAAGTTCGAAAAGCCATTCACGGCAAAACTCACTACTGTTGAGCGGTCAGCTGTTCAGTTGTCCGCCGCAGTGTTGCTCGGCACCGTCGTCGGTGTGCTCACGCTTGTTCTGCTTGACGCGGTTTAGCCATGCGTTCATGCCGACGGCTGACTGTATAGGTCAGACGTCCCCGCATTGCCGACGTAGCGGGTCAGCATGGACGAACCGATGCAGGCCGATCATGCGACTCCGGATGGCTGCAATGAGCGGCGCGCAGCCTGACAATTTGTACAAGCCGGCACCGCTTCGCGGCGCGGCTCAATGGAGGCGTCAATGCGCATGTGGAAGCTTGTCGTCGTCGTGTTGGCCTATGCGTGGGCAGTGCTTGCCGGCGCCGTACTGGTCTATTACGGATCCTTTGTGTTCCGCACGCCGGTAAATCCCTTGGGTACGGAGGCCCTGCTCGGCGCGTGGATCGGCTTCCTTTACGGCTTGCCGGCGTCGGTAGTGCTGGGCGTCGCGGCATGGCGCGTACGCAGGCAGCGAACGGCGCTCGCGCTCCTGCTGCTGTTGCCGCCCGTGATCGCGGTTGCGTATTTCGCGTGTCTATATGCAGTCGTCTGGCGCGCGGGCGCTGCATGAGCAGTGAAGCACTGACTATGTGTTCGGCCCGATAGCGGCGGTCAAACGCGTTGTGGTTTGACAGTGTACGAAGCGCACGCGTAGTGCAGGGGACAGTGCTGAAATTTTCAGACCCCATACGACGTGACGCTCGCCGAGGATGATCACCGGCGGTACGTCCTCGTCACCGATATCAGAGTCAGGCGAACTTTGTAGCCCACCCCCACGTGTCTGAAATTGATCGGACTCGGTTTTCGCGAAAGAGAGTGAAGGAATGGCGATGCCGACTGACGCCGTGTCAAGCGAACCCGTAGGCCGCTTGTTGCACGCCGGAATCGAGGAGCTTGAGCGGGCTGCGCGCGACGGTAGCTACAACACGATGTCCATTCGTGCGCTTGGCAACGCCGCGAAGGTGTTGCGTCGCGAGGGGATCGCGGACCGTTCTGCCAAGCTGCTCCGAGCAGCACCCGACTCGATGTTCACGGCTGGGATGCTCACGAATATTGAATTTCCTGCGGTGGTGGCCGAACGGATGCGCGCGCTCGACGATCTCGAGGCATTGGAGCAGCGCCACCCGCCGTATCGGGAGGACGTAGTCCTGGAGCGAATCCGCTCGTGCGTGTCGAGCGAGCCGCATTTTGCGCTATGCCTCGAAGGCCTCTTCCGGGAGGCCCAGTTGCTTGCCGGTTCGGGGAGCCCGCTCGAAGAAGTGGGTAACACGCTGGCCGTCTTCGGCGAGTTCGATGCGGCTCGACGTGTCGCCAGCGATCCCGCGCTGGAAGGATTCCGGCAGCAGGGCGTGAAGCTCGTTCTGGTCATCGAGTTGTTCAGGCGGGGCCGCGTGGATGAGGCTCGCACGCTTTTGGACGAATTGGAGTCCGCGGGCCTCGATACCTGGGATCGCGTTCACGTGGCCCTGGCGTTTGCGGGTCGCGAGCCGTGGCGAGGGTATCCCTTTCCCGATTGGTGAGGTCGCTAATGCCAAACCCATCGTCGGAGCCGGCTCACGATGACCGAAGGTGCACGCTGTAACTCCCGGCATCCGGCGCCACGGCGAACGAGGTCTGGCCATTCGTTCGACCCCGACACGGTACGGATCGATGGCTGGACATCGATCGAAACGCCGGAGCGGCGCGATGCCGCCCCGGCACGAGGACCTTACGGTCCCTTCTCCGCACGTGCTTCCAGCAGCCCGCGCACATCGCGCGAGAGGATGGCCACGGCTTCGAGGATGCCGCTGTGCGAGCGCGGGCCCACCCACTCGAGCTGAGCCGTCGCGATGATCTCGCTGAGTTCCTGGATCGCCGTCAGCCGGCTCGTGATTTCGTCGTCCAGCGCCTCGCGGTGCTCCCGGTCGTCGAGGACGTACGCAAACATCACGGGATGATCGCCCTGCTCAAAGCGGCGCATGGGGTAGAACGAGCCCTGAGGGGTCATGGCGCGCGCCTCCCGGAGCAGGGAACAACGCCGCCAATGCGGACAAGGCAACAACGACGCGGCTCAGTGCCGCCAACTGCAGACCGATTTTCCATGGACAACTCCCTTTGCGTGGAGTCGCCACCCGGAACGGTAAAAAAGGGTGGCGAACGGTGTGCGGGTAGCAGACCGGACACTGGGACCGGCGAGCCTTGCGGCTCCCCGCACACCGCCGCCAGAAAATCGGCAGACCACGCCGTACGAATTCCGGGCATAAAAAAACGCCGGTATCGGTACGGCGCTGTGTGCGCCAGTGTGTTCGGGCTGCTATTCCCGGTTGCCGAATGGGCGGCAACGGACGGGATTGTTTACCTGGGGGCGGGTGGCGTCAAGGGTGCGGATGTGTCCCTCTATGATCTATAGATTCACGTTCAGCGCAGATCAGTGCTCACATGACCTGCTCGTATACATGCAGCTTGATAGCATTTTTATCTTTTTACTCGGCTCATTGAGTTGCGAGCTGCGCTGGCGTCAGGATCGACTGTCGGACGGGTTGATTGTGACGCTCGTTCAGACCAACGATCGGCGAATATGACCCGTCTCGGCATCACCGGCGTGCAAATCGCCAGCGCTCGTTGGCGTGGCAGTTGTCGTGCCAGTGGTAGTTTGGATGGGTTACTCACGGGGCTGGCAAGGTGCACATGCTCGCCCTAATATGTCAACGGACATCGTAAAATTATTGAGCATAAATATGTTAATCAGAGAAATTGCTATCCCGGAGGGATTGAAGGGGCTTCAAGGCTTCAAGATGACGCGTCTGGACAGGGTCGTGTTGTTAACGGGGCCAAACGGCGGGGGGAAAAGCCGATTGCTGCAATCAGTGTCGGAGCAGTGCGGTTCCTACCTTGTCGGAGACGACTACCAGTACGCAAAGCTGGACTTGGATCGGACGGTCGATCAAATCAAGCAACTTAGAGACCGATTGGCCAATAAACCTGATGGTGAGAATCCGGCAGGCCTGATAAATCATATCTCTAGTTTAGATGAACACAGAAAAAATATTACAAGCAAACTAAACGCGAGGGATGGCATTGTTTTTGATAACCCTCCAACAAAAAAAATAAATTTGGTGCACTACTATGCAAGAAACGTAGAAGTAAAGGATTGGCGAGATCAGAATTTTCACACTTCCGACATTGGCGTTGTTGAGGCGGTCAGTCGGTTCAATCTAGCTCCAATCGCTCAAAACGTGGTATCAATCGTGCGCACTATATGTAGCAACTATTACATGACCTCCGGAGAGCCGGATGCGTCCGACGACGAGCTGCGAGTTGCGACATTGAGGCACCAGCGACTGTGCGCGATGGTTCAGGATTTCATCGGCGTGCCGTTGAAGTGGAACTCGACTGAAAAGGGCCCAACGTTATTTGGACGCTCACTACACGAGGCGTCACTCTCTGAGGGTCAAAAAATTCTATTGGTTGTTGCCACTTCACTCGCCTTGCAGGATGGCACCGGCGAAGACTTAATTCTTCTCCTAGATGAACCAGAGAAACATCTACACCCCAAAGCCGTGCTCGAACTCTTGGATCGCTTGGACAAAGCTTGTCCCAATGCGCAGCTTTGGATTGCCACTCACTCTGTTCATGTGCTGGCGCACTATGGCGAAAGGTGCATTTGGTCCGTACGTGATGGGAGAGCTCAACATGCAGGTCGCGAATGGGCGTCTGTACTGGAATCGTTAATTGGATCATCCGAACACTCGGACAAGGTCCGCTCATTTCTCGGTCTTCCGGCAGCTCATGCAATGTTTTCGTTTGCTGCAGAATGCTTGGTCCCGCCGGACGTTGCCGATACGCCTCCAGGAGATCCGCAGACAACGCAAATTGCCGCCTTCCTCAAGAGTGTGCGCACCCGAGATGCGCCCATGCGCTTAGTAGATTTTGGCGCGGGCCAAGGACGCTTGCTAGGCGAACTTATGCAGCAGAGCAGTCGCTTCCGCGAAGATTTCGACTATTTTGCTTTCGATCAGACTAATGTAAAAGAGGAGTATAGGACGCGCTGTCTATCACGACTCATTGAATGTTATGGAGAAGAAGGTGGTAAGCGCCTTCTTCGAGGGGCTGGTGCAATACGGAATGGCATCAATGCGGGATCTGTAGACTGCGTTGTCCTTTGTAACGTTCTCCATGAAATAGAGCCCAAGCAGTGGATGACTTTGCTTGGTCCATCCGGCGAAATATATGAGTCACTTGCCGAAAATGGAGTTCTTCTTATCGTTGAAGACCAACTTCTGCGAGACGGCGAGCGTGCGCATGACTACAACTTTCTCGTGCTCAGCGAGCATGAACTGAAGGCATTGTTTGGAGTATTGCCAGAGAACATAGATATTGCTTCGATGCCGCATCCGCGGTACCCAAACAGACTAAAGATGCATCGCGTTCCGCGGTCTTTGCTTGCGAACATCACGAATACGACGATTGCTAAAGCGCTTGCGAGGCTGGTGGAGAATTCCAAGAACAGTGCTGAAGCACTGGTGGGTTCGACCGATGCAGCGAGCGGTCGCCTTTACGGTTTTTGGACTATGCAGCACTTTAACGCCACTACAGCGCTGTCGCATTGGAAGTCCTAGGATCGCTGGAATGTTGTCAGTCAAGCTATCTAGGGATACGCGTTGTGCCCTCACCTCACAACCCCTCAACCGGGCACCCCACCTCAGCCCTTCTAGCCCGCACCAACGGCGGCAAACACTCAACGAGAAAATCCGCAACCGCGCGCACGGCGGGCAATCGTCCGCGGCGTGAGAGGTATACGAGGTGCAGCACCGATTCGCCGTTGTGCCAGTCGGGCAGCAGGTGTTCGAGTTGGCCGGCGAGGATATGCGGGCCGCATACCGACTCGGGCAGCATGCAGACGCCTTGGCCGGCGAGGGTGGCCTGTAGCAGTACGTTGAATTCGCCGCAGAGCACGCGGGGTTCGACGTCGACCTTGACGTTGTCGGTGCCTGCGGCGGGCTCGCGCGGATAGAACGTCCAGCTCTGCGCGGTATCCAGTTCGATGAGGCTCAGCGTGTCGTGCGTAGCCAGATCTTGTGGTTGTTGCGGACGGCCGCGCTGGTCGAGGTAGCCGGGTGCGGCGGTCAGGATGCTGTGCATGCGCGACAGGGGGCGCGTGACGAGTTCGGGGTCCATGTCGGGGACGCGGCGGACGCGCAGCGCGATGTCGATGTTCTCGTTGAGCAGGTCGAAGCGCCGGTTGGAGACGAGGAACTGCACGCGCACGCGCGGGTATTCGGCGAGAAAGCGAGGCAAGCACGCGGCGACGAAATTCTGCGCGATCTCCACGGGTGCGCTGAGGCGCACGATGCCGCGGGGTTCGGCGCGCTGGGTCGCGATGGTGTCTTCGGCGGCGCGCGCCTCGGCGAGCATCGCCTGGCAGTGGGCGAGGAACTGGCGGCCGATCTCGGTCACGGCGAACTGGCGCGTGGAGCGCTGCACGAGAACCACGCCGAGTTCGTCTTCGAGCTGCGCCACCCGCCGGCTCAGGCGCGACTTGGGGATGCCGAGCGCGCGGCCGGCCGCGGCGAATCCGCGGTGTTCGGCGACGGCGGCGAAGAAGGCGAGGTCGTTGAGGTCGCGCATGATCGTTCTGCTGATAGGACGATGAGTCCGATTCTAGGTGACTACCGGGCCATTGGCATCACCCATAACCTCTTTCGCACGGCATTCACCGCTTTCGAAGGAGACACTCATGAAACTGCTGCAGCTCGATTCCAGCCCGCTCGGTACGCATTCGGTCACGCGTGAACTGGCCGCTGCGGTCGTGGCGCAGTTCCGCCGCGACCAGCCTGATGTCGACGTGACCTACCGCGACCTGGCGACCGACGCGCTGCCTCACTGGACCCCGCTGCCGCGCGAAGCGGTGGATGCGCTGCCGCCGGCGGTCCGCGCCGAGGTCGAGCGCAACGAGGCGGTGTTGCAGGAATTCCTGGCCGCCGACGTCATTGTGATCGGCGCGCCGATGTACAACTTCGGCATTCCGAGCCAGCTCAAGGCGTGGGTAGATCGCATCGCGGTCGCCGGCCGTACGTTTCGCTATACGGCGCAGGGTCCGGAAGGGCTTGCCGGTGGCAAGCGTGTCGTGGTGCTCTCGGGCCGCGGCGGGTTTTATGCGGATACGCCGCTGCAGACGGCCGATTTCCAGGAAAGCTATTTGCGCCAGGTGTTCGCGTTCCTCGGTGTGCGTGATATCGAATTCATCCGCGCGGAAGGCGTCGGCATCGGTGCGGAACAGCGCGCGGCCTCGCTCGCGGCGGCGCACGCAACGATCGAAGGCACCTTCGCCAAGGCGGCCTGAGCCTGTCCTGCGTTGCCGCGACGGTTGTCGGCAACGCGAGCGGCGGAGGGCCTTAGCCCTCCCCTTGAAGGTGGAATACGGCCGCTTAGAACCGAAGGTTCTGGTCGACTTGAACGCCCAACGGGCCGGAGGGTTGGGCCGGGATGGTGTTCAGAGCAACGCCGCGGCGATGGATAGAGCAGCAATCGATCAAGCGTGGCGCAGCGGTTTCTTTGCATTGCCGAGCAACATCACCACCATCCCCACCCAACCCTCCGGCCCGTTGGGCGTTCAGAACGATGAGAACCTACGGTTCTGAGCCATCGTTCCTCACCCCCTTGAAGGGGAGGGCCCGTTGCGGCTTCTCGGAGGCGCTGAGCGGGTAGCAGGACGCTTTGAAAAGCCTTCCGGCGAAGCCGAGGCGAGTTCAAGTGTTGGGCGCTCGCTCATGCAATTGCGCACATTGCCGAATTGCGACATTGCGCGCGTGTTGCTTGCATGACGCGGCCAGGAGGGCTATCTACGACAGGCGCAATGACGCGTGCCGTGAACCCCTGGAGATCCGCATGAATTACGTCGATGGATTCGTACTGGCTGTACCGGTCGCCAAGCTTGCCGAGTACAAGAAGATGGCGCGCAAGGCCGGCAAGATCTGGATGGAGCATGGTGCGCTCGCGTATCACGAGTGCATCGCCGATGACGTCAAGCCGGGCAAGAGCACGTCGTTCCCGCAGGCGGTGAAGCTGAAGGAAGGCGAGGTCGTGGTGTTCTCGTGGGCCGTGTACAAGTCGCGCCGCGAGCGCGACCGCGTCATGAAGGCAATCATGGCTGACCCGCGCCTGCAGATGGACCCGAAGTCGATGCCGTTCGATGGCAAGCGCATGTTCTGGGGTGGCTTCAAGGAAATGGTCGTCTACTGATCGGTGTGACGGCCGCGCCGCCTGACGGCGCGCGGCCGTCCGTCGGTCGTATCGCGCCGTTCGCGCGCGCGGACGCGTCGCGGCGGCGGTGATGCGTGAGACACGTTCGGGCCGGCGTGCGTATGTGCTGATACCTGGTGCAACCGGTAGTCCGCCATGAAACGCTTCCACCTGCTCGTCCTGTTGTTCCTCCCTTTGCTGGCCCAGTCCGAACACGGCCTTTTCGTCGGCGACTTCGAATCGGCGCAGACCACGCGCATCGACTGGCTCAGCGACGAGTTCGACGATTCCGGCAGCCTGCGTCACTGGACGCGCCATTGGCAGGCCGAAGGCTGGCCGACGGATCAGCTGCAATACCTGGCGATCGAACCGCAGACCGGCACCGGCGTGATGGTCATGCGGCCGCACAGTTCGGGCTGGTGGCAGGACTACCGCGGCGAACTCACATTTCAACGCGTGCCCGGCGACTTCGTCGCGACGGTGCAGATCCGGCCGCGCAACCTCGCGGGCACCGGCGCGCCGGGCAGCACGCGCGGCGGCGCGATCGACAGTGAATATTCCCTCGGCGGCATCATGGCGCGCGCACCGCGGCCCGATGTCGAAGCGAGCAACGCGGCGTGGCAGCGCGGCGGCGAACGCTACGTGTTCCTGTCCATGGGCGCGGCCGACGTGCCGGGCAGCTATCAGTTCGAGGACAAGACCACGCGTGCGGCGCTGCCCGGAGAACCGAACAGCCACTCCGTGCGCCTGATCACCGACGCGCAGGCCAGCCGCGCGAACCTGCGCCTCGCGCGCATCGGCGAACACGTGATTGCGCTCGTGCAGCCGGTCGAACCGGCCGGGGCCTGGCGCGTGCTGCGGCGGTTCCGCCGCGCCGATTTCCCCGAAACGCTGCAACTGGGCCTGGTCGCCTATACCGACTACGCGATCGTCGCGACCTGTTCCTACGAACAGCACAACACGCGCGTGCTGCTGAGTGCGTGCAACAACCCGAACCAGCCGGCCGATCCGGATCTTCTGCTACAGGTGGATTTTTTCCGTCTGCAGCGTCCGGCGGTGCCGGCGCCGCTGGCCGGCGCGGATCTGTCGAACCCGGCTGCGGTCAGCGATGCGCAGCTGCTGGCCTTCCTCGGCTTCGATGCCTGAGCCCCGCGCGGCGCAACCGTAGTCCGGCCGCGCCGCGATTCCCGAATCTGACGGCCGCGCGTCGTGTGACGCGCCGGTGCCGTTCGTCTGCCTGGAGCCTTGCCGATGGTCTTTCTGATGCGTCCTACGCCGGCGTCTGCGCCGCGGTTCGGTTCCACTCGCGTGGTCAGTGTCATCGTCGCGCTGCTGTGGCTGCTGGTGTTGACCGGACCGGCGCGCGCGGCCGACTACTACGCGTGCGACTGCGCCGCGGGCGCGGCAAAGGGATGCATCGCCGGCAGCGACGCTGCCTCGGGCACGAGCCCGGCGAACGCGTGGCGCAGCTACGACCGCGCGCAGGACGCCTGGGGCCAGCTCGCCGCCGGCGACACGCTGCGCTTCTGCCGCGGCGGCGTGTTTCCGATCGCCGGCAGCACGCGCTGGGTCAACGCGCAGTGCCGCGCGGCGCAGCCGTGTACGGCGATGGCGTACACGGCGGACTGGTCGCAGGGCGGCGAGGATCTGCCGCGGCTCGAGCGCGTGAGCGGCGATGCGATCAGCCTCGAGAACGGCGGCGATGCGCGTCACGAGGAAGGTTATGTGTTCCGCGACATCGAGCTGGCCTGCACGGGTTGCGCGGGGCAGGGTTCCGGCGTGTTCGTCTACAACGATGTGGACGACGTGCGCCTCGAAGACCTGCGTATCCGCGGTTTTGGCGTCGGCGTGTTCCATGGCGGTTCGCGCGCCTGCGCGGCCGATGCAACCGGCTGCGACGCGCGCAATGCACACCTGAGCCTGCGCGGCAGCGATATCCGCGACAACGACGTGCAAGGGTTTCTCGGTGCCGGCGACGATCTGCTGATCGACGGCAACCGCTTCGACGGCAATGGCCGCAGCGGCATCCTTGAGCACAATGTGTACATTTCCGGCGATGCGAGCCGCGTCACGGTGTCGAACAACGAGCTGTACCGCTCGGCCGCGCGCACCGGCCGCTGCGAGGGTGCGTCGCTGGTCGCGCATGGCTCGCTGACCGACCTGCGGATCGAGCACAACTTCCTGCACGAAGACCTCGGCGCGGCGAGTCCGTCGTGCTGGGGCATCAATATTTCGCCGGCGTATGCGTCGGGCGAAACCTT
>Ga0207698_10001342_pt1 | contig 14333 bp, 14 predicted proteins | sample KBSCornC22_FD_184298 | JGI IMG/M metagenome (GOLD analysis project Ga0207698, IMG submission 184298) | Corn rhizosphere microbial communities from Kellogg Biological Station, Michigan, USA - KBS Corn C2-2 (SPAdes) (version 2) | ecosystem: Host-associated > Plants > Roots > Rhizosphere > Soil ...
CAAACGGAGCCAGAGCAGGCGCTCCGCTTTCGTTGAGCTGTTACGCAATTTACGGGCGTGTTGCGTCAGCCTCGGATCGATGCGCTTCATGCCGACTTGCTAGCAGCGCTCGCTTTCGCTCGCACCCACCCCCTCCCCCTCCCTGAAGGGAGGGGAGAGCTCGTCCCTCAGCATTGCGAACCAGGCGTCGCGCAGCTCCTCGTCCTCGGCGCGGATTGCGGCGCGGTCCGCCTTCTCGCCGGCTTCCAGGATCGCAGCTTCCTCCTCCGTGCAGGCGCGGACGTAGGATTCCGAAGGATCGTCCTCCTCATAGGGACGGTTCTGATAGCCGGTGAAGCCGGCGGGCGGCGGGAAGTCGGTCATCCAGATGTCCTCGATGCCGTCGCGCCAGCAGCGGTCGGAGAGGTCGAGGCCTCGGTCTTCTTCAGGGGAGGGGGGTCGATTCAGGGGGTCTTCCACTTCCTCCACTTCGTGACTTTCGACGAGCGCGAGCGCTTTGGCGACACCCTCGTCATCCCCGCTGCGCAGCGCATCCACGGCACGGGACCAATCGAATGTGCCCGCACCCCTGCGAACGCAGGGGTCCAGAGCCTTTTGTTTTTGGACTGGGCCCCGGCCTTCGCCGGGGAGCGGCGGGTTCGAGTGGAGCGCGAACCCGGTTTCGGCGAGCCGGTCAAGCCGCCGGAGGATGGCGAGGCCGAGGCGGTTGTCGAGCAGGTGGCGTTCGCCGACCAGCTCTCCGTCCTTGTAGATCTGCTCGACATTGCCCTCCATCGAGCGGGCGAGGAGCGTGTCCGCGAGCCGTTCGCGGGCGATGCTCAGCGCCGCGTCCCAGGCGGCGGCGAAGACGGGCATGCGGCGGCGCGCGGCGTAGGCTCCGGAAATGCCCATGCGCGCGGCGTCGCACGCCTCGGCGACGACGGCGGTCTCGGCGAGCGTTTCGCAGAAGATCGCCATACGCTCCCCTGTCCAACCGTCATGCCGTGTCGAAGGGACAGTCGCGATGTCGTGCGCCGCCAGTCCCCCGGACTGGCTTGCTCCTCCATTCTCGCCGATCCATCCGTCGTGGCGGACCGATCCCATCAAAGTGCCACTTTGATGGAACTCAGGACTGGTTGTGGGGAGGGACGGCGCTTCGCTCGCCCGCGGCTCTGCTGGCTCTGTCGATTGTTCGCTCTTAAGCCAGCTAACGGGCGCGGAGTGCGGGGTTGAGCACGGGCGGGGTGCGGGTGTGATCGGTTCGTTCATATGGTTCTCCTTGAACCATATTGGAACATAGAACAGGGGCTGTAGGAAAGTTTTCTTTCGCGCGAAGGCGCGAGGCGAAGACCTCATTTTAGGCCTGGGTTGTCGTTAGATATCTGCGGCAGTAACCAGCCCGGCCGTGACGAACAGCAAGGGCCTTATCTTCCATCCTGATCTAACGCAGTTCCTCGCCGATCGCGAAGCTGCCTATTACACCACCTTGTCAGGCGGAAATAACAGCGGGAAATCCGTCCTGCTCAAGAACATGAAGATACACCTTGGGCGTCGCGCGGACATGCATGGACGAGCAATTTGATGTAATGCTCATTGACGAGCCTGAGCTCGGGCTGTCGCCGCGCGTGCAAGGCGAACTGTCCCGCTTCTTCTCGGATAAGGAGAAGCGTGATCAATTTATGCCACATCTCAAAGGCATCTTCGTCGCGACTCATTCTCACATCTTTCTCGATCGGTTGAACATCGGGAACAACTTCACGGTCACCAAGACGGACAAGAATGTAGAAATTCGCCAAGTCGAGTCGATGACGCAACTTCACGACTTACAATTTAATATGCTGGGCAATTCACTAGAGGCGCTTTTCCTGCCCAGCGCGTTCGTCATCTGCGAGGGAAAGACCGACAAGCCATTCATTGAGCGGCTGATCCAGCTTCGGCATCCTGGCAGACGCGTACTTGTCTTGGAAAGCCAAGGCGATGTGAAGCGGATGTTTCGAACGCTCTCTCAGTCGCTTGGAGACATTTACAAAAGTCCCTTCAGGAGCAGGACTTTTATCGTACTTGATTCCGTGCACACGCAGGGAACACGCCAAGACCTGATCGATATGGGCGCGATTCCCGACAATGTTATCGTCTGGGACAAGAACGGCATCGAATACGTCTATCCGCCTGAGGTGGTTGCGCAGGTATTCAACTGCGGGACAAGCCATCTCTCTTCTCTCGCCATCACTGACGACGAGGTCAGCTTGAATGGCATCACACGCCGGAAGACAGCCCTGTGCGCGGAGGTGATCGCCATTATGACGATGGAGACGGAGCAGAGCGACGAGCTGAAGCAGAGACTGCTTGGTCCCCTTGCCGCAGCCTTGGGTTCCTAGCGGCGGATATTAGGGATTAGCTATGCCCGACCTTTATCCGAACTTCGCGGCTTTGTCCGCGAAGGAGAAGCAGGGCATCGCCTACGAGATCTCGGTCGCGGACCGGGGCACGCACATCCTTGTGCTGGCTCCGCACGGCGGTAACATTGAACCGGGCACTTCCGAGATCGCCAAGGCGGTCGCCCGCAATGATCTTTCGATGTATGTTTTTGAGGGACTGCGCGCCCGATCCGGTGAACTGCACATCACGTCCCACAGATTCGATGAACCGCAATGCTTAAAGCTCGTTAGCGGCGTGCACACAGCAGTGGCTATTCACGGGCGCAAAGATGGAGACGACCCGGAGACTGTCTCAGTCGGCGGCCTGGACGTCGGATTAGGAAAAGCCATTGCCTCGTCTCTCCGGGAAGCGGGCTTCGTGGTTGCTCCCGCCGTCGCCGGATTAGCTGCGACAGATCAAAACAATATCTGCAACCGAGGTAAGTCGGGTCTCGGCGTGCAGCTAGAACTCCCGCGAAGCCTCCGCGATCAACTTGTGCATGACGAGGCCAAACTTGAGTCGTTCGCCGACGCCATACGCGCTGCGATCAAGCATCAATCTCTTCCTCATCCACCGCTGACGCCCGGCTCTGGATGAAGTCGAATCTTTTCGCAGGATCGCGGCCCATCAACTCGTCGACGAGATCGCGAATGCGCTGCCTGTCCTCATACGGCCCCGGCAGCGTCACCTTCAGCATGGACCGCGTCGCCGGGTCCATCGTCGTTTCCTTGAGCTGCGCCGGGTTCATCTCGCCGAGGCCCTTGAAGCGGCTGACCTCGACCTTCTTGCCTTTGAACTCGGTCGCTTCGAGCTCGGCGCGGTGGGCGTCGTCGCGGGCGTAGAGGGTCTTCGCGCCGGCGGTCAGGCGGTAGAGCGGGGGCTGGGCGAGGAAGAGGTGGCCGCGGCGGACCAGCTCGGGCATTTCCTGGAAGAAGAAGGTCATCAGCAGCGTCGCGATGTGGGCGCCGTCGACGTCGGCATCGGTCATGATGATGATCTTCTCGTAGCGCAGGCCCTCCTCGTTGAACTTGTCGCGGGCGCCGCAGCCGAGCGCGAGTTGGAGGTCGGCGATCTCGCTGTTGGCGCGGATCTTGTCGGCGGACGCGGACGCGACGTTGAGGATCTTGCCGCGGATGGGGAGGATCGCCTGCGTCTTGCGGTTGCGCGCCTGCTTGGCCGAGCCGCCGGCGCTGTCGCCCTCGACGATGAAGAGCTCGGTTCCGGCCGCATCGTCGTTGGCGCAGTCGGTGAGCTTGCCGGGGAGGCGGAGCTTGCGGGCGCTGGTCGCGGTCTTGCGCTGGACCTCGCGCTCGGCGCGGCGGCGGAGGCGCTCCTCCATCCGCTCGACGATCGAGCCGAGGAGCGCGCGGCCGCGGTCCATGTTGTCGGCGAGATAATGGTCGAAATGGTCGCGGACGGCGGCCTCGACGAAGCGCGCGGCCTCGAGGGAGGTGAGGCGGTCCTTGGTCTGGCTCTGGAAATGGGGGTTGCGGATGAAGACGCTGAGCATCAGCTCGACGCCGTTCATCACGTCGTCGGCGGTGATGTCCTTGGCCTTCTTCTGGCCGACCAGCTCGCCGAACGCGCGGATGCCCTTGGTGAGCGCGGCGCGGAGGCCCGCCTCGTGGGTGCCACCGTCGGGGGTGGGGATGGTGTTGCAGTAATAGGATTCGCTGCCGTCGCTGAAGAGCGGCCAGGCGACGGCCCATTCGGCGGACCCCTGGTCCTGCGGGAAGTCCTGGCGGCCGGTGAAGGGCTGGTTGGTGACGGTCGGCCGCTCGCCGATCTGCTCGGCGAGATGGTCGGCGAGGCCATTGGCGAACTGGAAGGTCGCGGTTTCGGGGACTTCCGGCGAGGCGAGGGCGGGGTCGCAGCGCCAGCGGATCTCGACCCCGGCGAACAGATAGGCCTTGGAGCGGGCGAGCTTGTAGAGCCGCTCGGGGCTGAAGGCCGCGTCGGCGCCGAAAATCTCGGTGTCGGGGGTGAAGATGACGGTCGTTCCGCGGCGGTTGGGCGCGGGGCCGACGGTCTCGAGCTTGGAGGTCGGAAGGCCCTTCGAGAAGCTTTGGCGGTAGAGCGTCTTGTCGCGGGCGACCTCGACGATGGTCTCGGCCGAGAGCGCGTTGACGACGCTGACCCCGACGCCATGGAGCCCGCCTGAGGTGCTGTACGCCTTGCCCTCGAACTTCCCGCCCGAGTGGAGCGTGGTCATGATGACCTCGAGCGCCGACTTGCCGGGGAAGCGGGGATGCGGGTCGACCGGGATCCCGCGGCCGTTGTCGAAGACCGTCAGGCGATTGCCGGTCTCGAGCGTCACCTCGATGCGAGTGGCGAAGCCGGCGACGGCCTCGTCCATCGCATTGTCGATGACCTCGGCGGCGAGGTGATGGAGCGCTCGGGCGTCGGTGCCGCCGATGTACATGCCGGGGCGGCGACGGACGGGCTCGAGGCCCTCGAGGACCTCGATCGCGGACGCATCGTAGCTGTCGGGGGAGGCGGAAGCGGAAGACGAGAACAGGTCGGCCATTTGGCCGAGGGTATAGGGCGCGGATTCGAACGCTGCCAAGCACGGGGCGGCGGCTTTTCCACAGCTTGCAGTGGGCGGAACGGCCGTAAGCTGCTATTGGGGCCGCGCCGAATAGAAAGGTCATCTTGGTCATGGCCGAGCCCTGCTTCGTCGAGGGCAATGTCGATGCGGCTCCGTTCACCCTGAAAATCCACCGCGGCGAGGGCATGGTCCTACTGGCGATGAACTGGAAGAACGGCACCCCGCCGAACGATTTCGTCGGCTTCTCGATCGAATATCGCCGCCCGGGCACGACAAGGTTCTGGGCGGTCAAGAACCGGCTCAATTTCCCGGGCAAGATGAAGCCGCTCCAGCCCGGCAAGCCGGCCGAGCAATATCCGAGCACCGAGGCGCCGTTCCAGACCTTCCGCTGGGTCCACTTCCCGCGCATCGCCAACCTGGAGGGGGACTATACGTGGCGGGTGACGCCGCAGTTCATGAAGCAGCCCGGCAAGTTGACCCCCGGCGTTGCGCAGGTGGCGAGCCTCCCGATCTATTCGGAGACTGATCCCGGCAAGCTCAACATCGCCTTCACCCGCGGCTACGTCTCAAGCCAGGCGTTCGTCGACAAGTTCGGCGGCGCCAAGGGTTTCAAGACGTTGATTCCGGCCAAGGCCGACGACGGGCCGGGATTCGTTCCCACCAATCCGAAGGCGAAGGCGGCCTACGAATGGATGGGGTTCGAGGCGCGGGAAAGGATCGTGGCGCTGCTCGACGAGGCGATCAAGGATGGCGCCGAGGTGCGCATCGTCGCCTATGAGCTCAACCTGCCCGAGCTGATCCAGCGGCTCTCCAAGATCGGGAACAAGCTCAAGATCATCATCGATGACAGCGGCGACAAGGCTGGTCCGAACTCGGCCGAGAGCAAGGCCGCGGCGATGCTGACGGCAGCCGGAGCGGAAGTGACCCGGCAGCATATGGGCCAGCTGCAGCACAACAAGATGATCGTGGTGAATGGGCCGACGGTGAAGAAGGCCGTGCTCGGCTCGACCAACTTCTCGTGGCGCGGATTCTTCGTCCAGTCGAACAATGCCGTCATCGTCAGCGGCGACGAGATCGTGCAGCAGCAGCTCGACGCGTTCGACAATTACTGGAAGAGCACGCCCGCGAAGTTCAGCGCTTCGGCGTCGGCTGACTGGCTGCCGCTGCAGGTCGACGACATCGACGGGAAAGTCTCGATGTGCCCGCATTCGGCGCAGCATTCGACGCAGAAGGCGATCGCCGACGACATGGACAGCGCGCACTCGAGCATTTTCTATTCGCTCGCCTTCCTCGCGAGCATCGGAGGCGACATCAAGAAAGCGGTGCAGACGGCGACCGACCGCGCGGACCTGTTCGTCTACGGCGTTTCGGACACGCCGGCGGGGATCGTGCTTCACCAGCTCGACGGCAACCCCGCGCCGGTCTCCGCCGCCAGCCTCTCCAAGGGGCTGCCCGAGCCGTTCCAGGTCGAGGCGAGCGGCGGCAGCGGCATCAAGATGCATCACAAGTTCGTGGTCATCGACTTCGATCAGCCCAACGCCCGGGTCTATACCGGCAGCTATAATTTCTCGGCCACGGCAGACACGAAGAACGGCGAGAATCTGGTGCTGATCCGCGACGCGCGGGTCGCACGGGCCTACATGGTCGAGGCGCTCAGGATCTTCGACGCCTACCAGTTCCGGGTGTCGTTCAAGAAGCCGAAGAAACCGGCTCCGGGCGCGCCGGCGGCGAAGAAATATCCCTACGGCCTTCGCTTCCCGCCGGCGGCGGCCGACGAGACCCCCTGGTGGGACAAGTTCTGGAGCGTCCCGATCCGCAAGCGCGACCGCGAGATGTTTGCGTGATTGTGCCTAGCTTGAACGGAGGCACGTTCTTGTGTTATAACAATCGTATGAACAAAGCTCTGAAACTCATTCCGATCGGCAATTCGACTGGAGCGATCTTTCCAAAGGACATGCTGCAGCAACTGGGAGTAGGCCAGGGAGACAGCTTGTACCCAGTGCGGACTCCAAATGGGATTGAGCTTCGCCGAGCCGATCCGGATTTTATTGAGGAAATGGAACTCGCACGCGAGATCATGCGGAAGGATCGCGCGATCTTGCGTGAGCTGGCTAAGTGAGTGAATGGCGCTGGATCAGCGCCGAGGCCACAACCGCGATCCACGAAGAACAACTGGCGGAACACGGTGGCGCTGCCGGAACGCGTGATGAGGGAGGGCCCCATTCTGCGCTCGCCCGGCCGCAGAACCTTGCCGCATATGGCGAGCCCGACGTTGCAGCGCTCGCAACAGCATACGCCTTCGGCATCGTGCGCAATCATCCATTCGTTGACGGGAACAAGCGCATCGGCTGGATTCTTGCTCGTTTGTTCCTGGCAAAGAATGGCATCCAACTAGATTTCGACGAAGCTGATGCGGTCGTTCGAATGCTTGCCTTGGCCGCCGGTGAGATCAGCGAAGACGAGTTCGCTCAATGGTTGCGGGAACACGTTAGGGCGTCTTGAAAGCGTTTGTTTCCTAACCATCTGAGGCTCGCCGATCGCCAACCGGGTTCGGCGACGGGGCGGTCCTGCCCAACGCTGCATGTCCGCTCCGCCTGGTCGCTCAAATCGGAGGACAAATATGCGTAGTGCTTTCGACTTTGCGCCGTTCCGGCGCTCCACCGTCGGCTTCGACCGGCTATTCGACATGCTCGAGAACAACACGTTCGGGCAGGGGCAGGAGAATTATCCGCCGTTCGATCTCATCAAGCTCGGCGACAATGATTATCGCATCGAGCTTGCGGTCGCCGGGTTCAAGCCCGACGAAATCGACATCACAGCCCAGCAAAACGTGCTGCTCGTCACCGGCCGAAAGAAGGAAGAGGCCGAAGAGAAGGGCAACAACTACATCTATCGCGGGATTGCCAATCGCTCGTTCGAGCGGCGCTTCGCGCTTGCCGACCACATCCAGGTCAAGGGCGCGGACATGAAGGACGGGCTGCTCTCGATCGAGCTGGTCCGCGAGATCCCCGAGGCGATGAAGCCCAAGAAGATCAACATCGGCGGCTCTGAGCGGGATAGCCGCTCGGCCATCGGCAGCAGCGACCAGACTGCCTCGCGGCAGACGGTCGACGCCGAGGCGAGCAACGCCTGAGCCAGCGTCGCAAAGCGTAGGAGGGCCCCGGGAGCAGATGCTTCCGGGGCCTTTTTGATGGCTACCAGACTCGGGTTTCGGCGATGTCCGCTGCGGCGGCGGCAAGGACCAGGGCGTCGGCGATCTGGGCGGCGGAATGGTTGGGGTTGAGCTTGAGGAGGAGCGAGAGGTCGAGCTCCTCGGCGAGCTTGCCGTCGGCGCCGCGCGTGACGGTCCACACGCGCGCCTCGTCACTGATTTCTTCGAGCGCCCACTCGCCGACGATGTCGGGAAAGGCGGGGTGCATGAGGAGATGCTTCACTTGTCTTTTCCTGTCGGGTGTCCCGGACGCGCCTGGCTAGGTGGAGGGGGATTGGGCGAGGCGCGCCCGGGAAGGTGCAGCCGTTACTGGCTGGCGATCCGGTCGAGTTGCGAGATGCCGCTGGCCACCGCGATGTTGTAGCAATCGGTGAACCGTTTCATCGGCTGGAGCAGGGCGGGATCGACCTGCCCGTCGATGCAAAGCTGCTCGGAGGCCGAGCGGATGCGCTTTTCCACGATCGAACGGCCGCCGGTCGAATGAACGTCGACATCATCGTAGGTCACCCGCGCCTGGGGCGGCTCGCCGGCGGTGAACACGATCGGACTGTTGGCCGAAGCGGCGGACGCGAACATCAGGAACGCAGACGCGATAAGGGTGCGAGTCATTATGTTACTCCTGATCTGCTGGGGATTTACGCGAGAACTTACGCGAACAGGGGCGCGGCCTCGGCGATGCGCTCTGCGGCGCGTGCCGAAATGTTCTTGAGGGTTGCCTGGAAGCGCTCGTGGACCATCCCCGAGCCGATGTAGGTCCAGCGGGCGGCCTGGTGCTGCTGTACCTCGATCTCTTCGCGATTCTCGAGCTTGCGGCCGATTGCGATCTCGAGCGCGTCGAGGTTGAAGCTCGCCTGCTGCTTCAGGCCTTCGTCGAGGAACGCTCCGATCTCGAAGAACTCGTCGATCGCCTTGTCGATCTGCTCCTCGGTCCGTCCTTCCGCGAGCGCATCGACGATCAAAGTGTCGAGCTTCGCGTGCTGCGCTTCCTCCATCCAATGGTTCTTGAGGAGGCTCTTGAAGAGCGGATCGATGTCGCCGTCGTCGCGGATCGAGCCCAGATAATGCTGCTGACTCATCCACTCGATCATCAGGATCACGAGGCCGACCGCGAGCGGATCGTGGCGCAGGATCTCGGCGCCAATCGCTTCCGAAGGCCCGATCATCCGGCACTCGACCGGGAAGCCGCGGACGAACGCGTTATGAAACCGCTTGAACAGCTGGATGTGCTTGGCTTCCTCGCCGGCGAAATTGAGGATCGCGCGGACGCGCCAATCGTCGCCGAGCAGGTACGGCCGCGCATGATCGACCACGAACGGCAGAATGAACTCTTCGACGATGCCGAAGATACTAAGATACTGGTGCGCGCTGATCTGGTTCAGGATCCGCTGTTCGACCGGGCTCAGGCTCTCGAGCGCGGCCGTCCGGCCCAGGCTTTCCGGCATGAAGTTGCGGGTAAAGTCGAGTTCCTGGTCCGTCCGGAGCACGTCGTCGAGCTGCCATTGGGCGCGGAGTGAGGAGGCGAGCGTCGCCTCATAGTTGAAGTCGTGGTACATCTGATGCTCTCCGTCAGAAATTGGTGATTGCGGGTGCAACGGCGACCGAAATCGCCGAGACGCCCGACAGGAATGCGAAGACAAGGGCAGCGATACGGTGCGCCCGAAGGTCAGGATTAAAGTCGATCATCTCTCGTTCCCTTTTGAATCAATCGGGCGACCGCTCCCTTCTTGGGAAGCACTGCTTGCCCAAGCCGGAAAGGACGCCCGGATTTGATGGTCTCTAGTTACGCGAGGGAGCCGTTTGCCAAAATGACCGCGTTGCCGGATAATTTGATCGAAACGCCGCATACGTATGCGGGCAGGGGCCAGCACTTGGACGTCCTGGACGAGATCCTGAGATCACTCCGCCTGACCGGCGGCGTGGTGATCGATGCCGAATTCAGCGGCGATTATTGCGTGCGCGCCGAATTCACGCCGAACCATTGCGCGCCGTGGTTCGCGATGCCGAAGACCCTGATCAGCTATCATTACGTCCGTTCAGGACAGACGACTGTGCTGGTCGACGGAATGCCGCCCGTGACGCTCGGCCCCGGAAGCATCGTCATCCTGCCGCGCAACGACCCGCACCGCCTTGCCAGCGATCCCGCCGTTGAGCCGTACGACGTTCACAAGATCAGCTGGGTAACCGAGGAAGGCGTGCATCGCGTCTCGCTCGGCACAGAAGGCGACAAGACGTTGGTCTGGTGCGGGTTCCTCGGGGCGGACGAGTCGGCGAACCACCCCCTGATCGAAGCGCTTCCGCCGATGCTGACGCTGAGCGCCGCGAGCGAGCAGGCGGAGTGGGTCGAATCCTCGCTGAGGTTCCTGTCCGCGGGCAACCCGCCGCCGGACATGGTCGCCCGGTTAGCCGAGCTGTTCCTTGCGCAGGCGATCCGGGAATATGTCGACCATCTTCCGCCAAGCTCGAAAGGATGGCTGAGCGGCCTCACCGATGCGGCGGTATCCAAGGCGCTGTCGATCATCCACAACCGCTATGCCGAGGACCTCGACGTCGAGATGCTCGCGCGCGAGGCAGGCGTGTCGCGAACCGTGCTCGGCGAGCGCTTCGCCGAGCTGCTGAACGAATCCCCGATGCGCTATTGCGCCCAGTGGCGGATGCGCATGGCGCGGCACATGCTGCTCGATGGACCGCAGAGCACTGCCAACGTCGCTTATGCCGTGGGGTTCAACAGCGAGGCGGCGTTCAACCGCGCCTTCAAGCGCGAGTTCGGAGTGCCGCCCGCGACCTGGAAGCGCGAGACGGAGGAGGGGAGCCGCGCTCCGGCAAGCGAGACGCCCGCCGACGACCCCAACCCGCGACAGCTGGTGGTCTCCGGAACCCCGACAACGGTGAACTGGATCAGCCGGTACCTCGGCGAATTCCTCGATGCGAACCACGAGCTGATGATCCAGCTCGACCCGAACCCCAATCCGGTCAGCTTCGAGGATGATGCCGTCGATTGCGCGATCCGCTTCGGGGAGAATCCGCCGCCGGGCCTCGCGATAGAGGAGCTGTTCCGGCTCGAGTTCACGCCGATGTGCAGCCCGGAATTCCTTCGCGCGCATCCGGAGATCAGGACGCCGGATGACCTCCGCAATGTCTCCAGGATCACGCCGAACGATCCCTGGTGGGAGATCTGGTGGCGGCACTTCGGCCTCGAGCGACCCGAAGGCAATGCCAGGAGCGTCGACATGGGCGCGCAGATGCTGGACGCGGCTGCTGCCGTGGGCGGACGGGGCGTTGCTCTGCTGACGCCATTGTTCTGGCGCGAGGAGCTGGCCGAGGGGCGGCTGGTTCGCGCGCTCCCATACCTGATCGATGGCGGCGGGACCTATTGGCTGATCTATCCGAAGGAGCGCGCCGAATGGCCGAAGATCCGGCGCTTTTCGGAATGGCTTCGGGCGCTGTGCGAGAAAGCGAAGCAGGGGCCGGAAGCCGCGCCTGGCCTCAAGGGTCTATCGGACGACGGCGGCCGGCGGACTGCCAATGCTGTTTCTTGAGGCCCATTCGGTCGAGCCGGTCGACGATCCGGTACATCCACGTCGCCCGGCGGATCGCCAGGGGCTTCCATGAGAAGAGGTCGAAGCCGGTCCAGGGCACGAACGGAGTCCGGCGGGAAAAGGCCCAGATCTCCACCCTGACCGCCGGACCCGTCGAAGCGCCGCGCGCATGGAAGCCATAGGTATCGACGGCGACCAATGTGTTCGCCGGCACCGCGAAGCGCTTCGGAGCGGGCAGCCCGAGCGCGGGGAGCTCAGCAGGATCGACCCTCAGAGAGCCACGCTGCGACAGGCGGTCGCTGTCGGCGATGCCGACGCTTCGCGCCTGCTCCCAGGCAAGCCGCTCGCTCGTCAGCCGATGCGAGCCGGGAACGAAGGTCAGCGGACCGTCCGAGTCGTTGACGTCGGTGAGAAACAGCCACGCCTTCAGCGACGGATGGAAGGTGTCGGAGTGGAGCTCGAGCTGAGGATCGGCTGCGCCCGGCGCATGACGGGCGAGGATGGTCTGCACATAATAGAGCGGCTCGGCCTTCGTGCTCGCCACATAGGCGAGGAGCGAGCGCCAGCGCTTGCTCTCGAACAATGACCGAAGCTCCGGAACCTCGCGGAGCAGTTCGGGGCCAATCGCGACGCGGCGAGTGATGGTCTCGCCCTGCTGCTGCTGGCGGCTCTCGAACTCACGCGTGAGCAGCGACGCCCGCATCCGGGCGAAAGTGTCGGACGGAAGGAAATTGCGAATCTCGACGAAGCCGTCGCGGTCGAATTGCTCGCGCCATTCGCCCGGCAATGCCGACGCCAGGCGCCGTCGGCGCGCCCAGGCAATGCCGTGCGCGAGCTTGAGCCGCGACACGTGCAGCCCGCGGCGGTTCAGCCGTTGCGAGCCGAGGATCGGATTGTCGGCGAAGCTCTTCGCGCCGGTCGCCAGCGCCACCAACCATAGCGGCGCGCGCCACCAGCGGAGCAAAGACCGAATTCGGAGCTTCCGATCCTTGTCTTGCGATGTGAGGGGAGAGGATACCTCGTGCGCGGCTTCGTGGCGGCTACTCAGGAACACCAGACGCCTGTTTCATGAGGCGCCGGTGCGCACAAGCGAATTCGCCCGTCGGAACGCTCTAGCGGACCCGGGGACCGCCGAACGGGAGCGGCGGCGGTGGGCGGCGGTCACGCCGCGGGAGCTGCGCCTGGTAGGCGACGCCGCAATGCGCGACGCAATAAGGGAACCCGGGGTTCGCCGGCTCGCCGCAGAAATAGAAATCGGGCTCACCCGGATGGCCGATGGGCCATTTGCAGATGCGGTCGTTCAATTCGAGCAGGCTGGTCTTGTCGGCGACCTCGGGACTCGGCTTAGCCGGAACGAGCCGGCGCGGCGGGGCCGGCGGGATCGGCGCCTGCTGATCGCCCGGTCCCTGGCGAACGAACCCGCCTGGACCGATCGAACGATACTGGAGATCGTGGGCGCTCGGGCGCGGCCCGGTCGCCGGCGGGCGCTGCGGTGGAGCGGGCGCCGCCGCCGGGGCAGCTTCTGCCGGGCGGGAGGCCTCGGCCTTCGGCGCGGCCTTGGGCGCTGCCGCGGCCGGAGCCGCCTTCTTCACTTCCTTCTCGTCGCCCGGCTTCACGGGCGAGGGACGCTGCTCGAGCCCGAGGCGGTGCGCCTTGCCGATCACCGCATTGCGGCTGACTCCGCCGAGCTCGTCGGCGATCTGGCTGGCGGTGGCGCCTTCGTGCCACATTTTCTTCAGGCGCTCGATGCGCTCGTCAGTCCACGACATTCTTAAATCTCTGCTCCTTGCCTTGCCCGGCTGGTTACCAGCCGATAGGCGCCTCTCCGATGGACAGCCCAACGGCAAACGACCGAGCCAGCGATTGGGTGCGCTTCGCACCCGGTAACCCGGTGCTCAAGGGCGTCAATTGGGGAGGCCTCAAGACCCTCTATATCAAGGAGGTGCGCCGTTTCTTCAAGGTGCAGATGCAGACCGTCTGGGCGCCGGCGATCACGACGCTCCTGTACCTTGCCATTTTCACGGTCGCGCTGGGGCGCGGTGGACGGTCCGTGATGGGCGTGCCCTATGCGACATTCATCGCGCCGGGCCTGATCGTGATGGCGATGATGCAAAATGCGTTCGCCAATGCGAGCTTTTCGCTGCTCGTCGGCAAGATCCAGGGCAATATCGTCGATTATCTGATGCCGCCGCTGTCGACCGGTGAATTGATGGCCGGACTGATCGGAGCAGCGGTGACCCGAGCCTTCCTGGTTGGGTTCGCCGTGTGGCTGGTCATGCTTCTTTGGCCCGGCGTTTCCGTCGACATGCGTCGGCCCGAGCTGGTGTTATGGTTCGGTTTGATGGGTGCGCTGCTCTTAAGCTTCCTCGGGCTCATGACCTCGCTGTGGGCAGACAAGTTCGACCATGCGGCGGCGGTAACCAATTTCGTCGTCACTCCCCTGTCGCTGCTGAGCGGGACCTTCTATTCGGTGAAGCAGCTGGCGCCGGCGTTCCAGAACGTGAGCCACGCAAATCCGTTTTTCTACGTGATCTCAGGTTTCCGTGCCGGCTTCCTCGGCACCAGCGATTCGCCCTTGTGGGTCGGAGCGATCGGGCTGCTGGCGCTGAACATCATCCTGTGGGCGGCCTGCTACATGCTC
>Ga0207698_10001343_pt1 | contig 14326 bp, 14 predicted proteins | sample KBSCornC22_FD_184298 | JGI IMG/M metagenome (GOLD analysis project Ga0207698, IMG submission 184298) | Corn rhizosphere microbial communities from Kellogg Biological Station, Michigan, USA - KBS Corn C2-2 (SPAdes) (version 2) | ecosystem: Host-associated > Plants > Roots > Rhizosphere > Soil ...
AGCCCCCTCGCAACCGGTCGATCTCCCTTTCATTTCGCCGCCCTGCCCTGCCAGCGCCCCTCCCTCACCGCGTCGAGCGCCAGTCGGCGCAGGATGCCGTAAGTCACCTGCGCGGCGAGCCCCAGCGCGCGATCGGCAGGCCGCGCGAGCGCCACCAGGCGCGTGATCGCGGGATTCACGATGCGCCGTGCACGCACCGTGCCGTGCCTGAACAACTGCTCGACGGCGGGAGAGTTCGTGATGGTCGCGGCAAGCCCTTCGCGCACGAGGCTCGCGATCGTCGTGACCGAGTGCTGCTCATAAGCAATGTTCAGCGAAAGCCCGGTTTCCCGCGCGGCCTCGTCGATCACATGGCGCGTGTGGAACCAGGGCGGCGGGAGCGCAAGCCGCACGCGTGCGGCGTGCGCGAGTGAAACGGTGGCCGGCCCCACCGAGCCGCCATTGCGCCGCTCGACGAGCAACAGCGATTCGCGCAACAGCAAGTCGTAAGCCACGTCCACCAGCGCGGACCCGACCGGCACGACAGCGAAGTCGATCGATGCGGCCTGCAGGCTGCGGCCCCTCTCCAGGCTCGAGCAGTCCTCGACGCGCAGCTCGACATGCGGATGACAGCGCTCCAGCTCGCGCACGAGTTTGGGCACCAGCATGGAGGCGACGTTCGGCGGCAACGCGATCGTCACGACGCCCGATGCGACGTCCGGCCCCGACGTTATCTCCGCGCGCACGTGCGACAGGCGCTCGAGCATGCCGCGCGCGATGCCATACAGGCGCAGGCCGCTTTCGGTGAGCGTGACGCCCTTGCGCGAGCGTTGCAGCAGGCAAGTGCCGACGGAAGCTTCGAGCATCGCGATCTGCCGGCTCAACGCCGGTTGCGCGACGTGCGTGCGCACGGACGCCGCGCTGAAGGATCCCGCGTCGCTCACGGCGACGAGATAGCGCAGCTGGCGCAGCGAGATGGGGGGTGAGCTCGCGTGTTCCATGCCTTCGCGGCATGGTACGCCGTGCATTTTTGATATTTGAGCGGGAAATGCCCGCACAACATACTCGGCAGGTCTCGCGATGCGGCCGGCGATCATCGCGGCACGCTCCTGCAGGGCGCGCGGCTCGTCGCCGCACGGCGACTCCCGGGAGACGGCCTCGCGGACCCAGGCGCACACGGCTTGCAGCCTCCATGCAAGGTACGTGAAAGGACACATCCATGAAGAGCCCCACCTGGACCACGACAGCGGCCCTCGTCACCGCAGGCTTCGCCGCGGTGCCGACCGGCGCGCTCGGCGTCACCAAGTCAAACCCGGTCTGTCCCGTCGAAGACGCGTTCTACAGCCCCGGCAACGGAGAGGATGTGGTCGTGCCCGCGGGCTTCACCGTTTCCGTATTCGCCAGGGACCTCAACTTCCCCGTCGGCATCGCATTCCGCGGCAACGCAAGGAGCTTCCAGGTGTTCGTGCTCGAGTCGGGGCACGGGCTGCCGAGCCGATGCAACGACGAGACGAGCGACGCGGTCGGAGGGCTCGCCTCGCCCACCAATCCGTTCACGCCCGACATCGTGGTGTTCGACCAGAACGGCACGCAGGTGGCGGGGCCGCTCGCCAAGCCCACCTCTCCCGCCACGGGACTGCTGCCGCACGGTCCCTCGATCGGCATCGGCTTCGAGCGCGGCTTCCAGGGCGGCCGTCTCTTCGTGACCGATTCCAACCAGGCGATCCGCACGCCCGGCGCGCAGAACAACAGCTCGCGCATCGCGATGGTCGATCCGGCGACGGGTGCGGTCACGCCTTTCATCGACGGCCTCCCCACCGGTGACCATCCTGCCGAGCAGCTCGCGTTCAAGGATGGATGGATCTACTGGTCGCAGGGCTCGACCACGAATTCGGGCGTGGTCGGACGCGACAACGGCGGCGGCACGAACCAGCAGGACATCCCGTGCCAGGACATCACGCTCAGCAACAACGTGTTCGATTCGGGTGGGGGCGTCACGACGAGCGGCTATTCGCCATTCGGCACCACGAACCCCGGCGGCACGGTGAAGGCGTTCACCGGCGCGACCGGCACGGGCATCTGCGACGGCGCCATCCTGCGCGCGAAGCTCGACGCGAAGAATGCAAAGGCCAGCATCCAGCCGGTGTCGTGGGGCTATCGCAATCCCTACGGCCTGCGCTTCGCGCCTGGCGACCACGCGCTCAAGGGCGCGCTGCTCGTGAGCGAGAATGGCGAGGATGAACGCGGCGCGCGGCCCGCGAACAATTCGCCCGACCGCCTCGCCATCGCACAGCAGAATCCGGATGGCAGCCCGGACTATCACGGCTGGCCCGATCGCTTCGGCTTCCTCGACTCGACGCAGGCCGTCTTCAATCCGGTCGGCGGTCCCGGCGACGACAATGCCGCGGCCGTAGTCGGCAAGCCGGTCCAGCCTGTCCTCGCCAGGCCGCCGCAGCCGATCACCGCGCCGATCGCGCTCGAGCCCGCCGACGTCGCGGTGGTGGGCCTCGATTTCGCGCCGAATTCGTTCGCCGTGGGCCCCGTGAAGCGCGGTGCGGTGCTCGTCTCCCGCGAAGGCGATTTCGGATTCTCGAAGGCGAACGGGGATCCGGAAGCGGGCCACGACATCGAGCTCGTGAACTTCGGCGGGTCGGGACAACCGTTGCGGCTGCAGCAGACGAAGTTCGCGTTCAACACGACGGGCGACCAGGCGTTCACGGATCCGGGCGTGCGTGGCATCAACCGCCCCACCGACGTGAAGTTCGGTCCCGACGGCTGCGCGTACCTGGTCGACTACGGCGCGGTGCGCGACTTCGGGCAATCCGATCCGGCGACGCAATTCAAGGATCTCGCGGACGCGCCGCTCGTGCAGATCCCGGGCACGGGCGTCATCTGGAAGATCTGTCCGGCAGCCAATGCGGCGAGGCACGACGACAACGACGATTGAGCATCACGCAGGCAGGAAAGCCACTCTCCGGGGTGGCTTTTCATTTTGCGCCGATGGGCGTCAGGGCACGAGCGACAGGAAGACGTAGGTTGCGAAGAGGAAGAGGTGCACCGCGCCCTGCAGGATGGTGGTGCGGCCGACACCCAGCGTGATCGTGACGACCAGCAGCGTGAGCGCCAGCATGACCGTGTCGCGTCCGTCGATGCCGAGCGCCAGCGGCACGTGCGTGATGAGCGAGACCGCCGCCACGGCGGGAATGGTGAGCCCGATGCTCGCGAGGGCAGAGCCCAGCGCGAGGTTGAGGCTCGTCTGCAGGCGGTTGTGCCGCGCGGCGCGCACGGCGGCGAGGGCCTCGGGAAGCAGCACCAGCGCCGCGATCACGATGCCCACGATCGCCTGTGGCAGCCCCGCGCCCGACACCGCCGCCTCGACGGTCGGCGAGAGCAGCTTCGCCAGCAGCACGACGGCCACGAGGCTCACCACGAGCAGGACGGAGGAAGCAAGGGCCACGCGACCCGAGGGGAGCGCGGCGTGTACATGCTCGTCGCCCGCTTCGGCCTCGGCGAGGAAGTATTCGCGGTGGCGGATGGTCTGCACGAAGACGAAGACGCCGTACAACACGAGCGACGACACGCCCGCGAAGGCGAGCTGCGGCGGGCTCAGCATCGGGCCGAGCTGCAGGCTCGTGTAATTGGGCATGACGAGCGTGAGCACCGAGAGCGCGGCGAGGACGGCGAGCGAGGCCGCCGCGCCACGCACCTCGAAGCGCTGCTCGTGGTGGTGGATGCCGCCCACCAGCAGGCACGTGCCCACGATGCCGTTGCATACGATCATCACCGCGGCGTAGATCGTGTCGCGTGCGAGGCCGGCCGTCCCGGTGCCGGGCCCCAGCATCATGGAGACGATCAGCGAGACCTCGATGATCGTGACCGCGATCGCGAGGACCAGCGTTCCGAAGGGCTCGCCCACGCGATGCGCAACGACCTCCGCGTGGTGCACGGCCGCGAAGACCGTCGCTCCCAACGCCAGCACCATGAGCGCGACGAACGCCGGATGAGGCGGCAGCGCATAAGCCGCGCCCAGCATGACCCACGCGGCGATGGGCGCCCAGATCGTCCAGCGATAGAAGAAGCGAAACTGCGCCATGGGGATCCAGCCTTCCGTGGGCAGGAAGGCTTCGACGGGAAAGGTCCGCTACTCTAACTTGCAATGTGGGTGGATCTCGAAAGCGCCTCGAAGGCGCGCACAGCCTTCAGGCGATCCTCCACGGCCCGGCCGACGACCTCTATTGCGTCGGGGCCCGCCACGAAGATCCGCGGCGGAGTCTCCATGCATGCGAGTTTCACCAGGATTTCGCCCAGCTTGCGAGGGTCGTTCGGCTGGGTGCCGGCGTATGGGGACCACATCTCCTTTGCGGTAGGCTCCGCAGCCGCATAGTCGGCGATGCGCAGGCGCGCCCACTGCGCGTTCGCTTCGGCGAGCAACTCCGTGCGGAAGAAGCCGGGCTCCACGAGGGTCATGTGTATCCCGAACCTGCCTACCTCTTCTGCCACGGAAAGGGTCAGTCCCTCGACGGCGAACTTGCTGGCGGCGTACGCGCTGCAGTGCTTCAGTCCCACCGCCCCCGCCACGGAACTGATGTTGACGATGTGACCCGAGCGCTGCTCCCGCATGACCGGCAGCGCCGCCCGCATCACGTTCAGGACGCCCCGGAAATTCGTCGCCAACTGTCGTTCGAAATCATCGTTCGTGAGCTCTTCGAAGTTTCCCAGCAGGCTGTAGCCCGCATTGTTCACGACGACGTCGATGCGCCCGAATCGCTTCACGGCTCGATCGGCGGCGGCGCGTGCCTGCGCTTCGTTGGAAACGTCCAGGGGGAGGATCTCGAGGTTGTTGCCTGCCCCGCTTCCAATGGCGTTGCGTACCTTGTCGACGTTCCGTCCCGTGGCGACGACGCGGTCGCCCGCGTTCAACGCCGCCTCGGCCGTCGCGGCGCCGATACCGCTGCCCGCGCCGGTGACAAACCAGACCTTGCTCATGATCTTCCTCGATGGCTCATGCGGATTGGTCGACGACCTGCATCTGCTGCGCATTCATGCGCCCGCCGTGAACGCGTATCTTCGACAGTGCCGCGTCCATCTCGCGCAAGTCCGCCGGCGTCAGGAGAACATCGATGGCACCGAGGTTCTCGCCGAGGTGGTCGAGATTGCGGGTGCCGGGGATGGGCACGATGAACGGCTTCTGCGCGAGTAACCATGCGAGCGAAACCTGGGCCGGCGTCGCATTCTTCTGTTGCGCAACACGCTCGAGGAGATCCAGGAAAGGCTGGTTTGCAGCCATGTTGCCCGGCGAGAAGCGGTCGAATCCCGCGCGAAGGTCGGTCTTCGGATCGAGCTTCGTGCCGGCATGCATCTTCCCGGAGAGATAGCCCATCCCGACCGGGCCCCAAGGCACGAAGCCGATGCCGAGCTGCTCACACGTCGCGAGCACGCCGTTTTTCTCGGGGTCTCGTTCCCAGACCGCATATTCGGTCTGGACCGCCGTGACCGGGTGGACTGCATGTGCCCGCCGAATGGTCTTTGCGCCAGCCTCGGACAGACCGAAGTGAAGCACCTTGCCTTGCCGGATCAGGTCCTTGATTGCGCCCGCTACGTCTTCGATCGGCACGCGTGGATCGACTCGGTGCTGATAGTACAAGTCGATGCGATCGGTCCTCAGCCGCTTCAGGGACGCTTCGACGACCTTCCTGATGTGTTCCGGGCGACTGTCCAGGCCGCCGTTTTCGATATCGAAGCCGAACTTGGTCGCGATCCGGATCTTGTCGCGGATGGGCTGCAGCGCTTCCCCGACGAGGTCTTCGTCCGTATAGGGGCCGTACACCTCGGCCGTGTCGAAGAAGGTGACGCCTTTTTCATGCGCGGCGCGGATGACCTCGATACCCTGCTTCCTCGGCGCCGGCGGTCCGTAATTGGCGGCGATGCTCATGCAGCCTGCGCCGATTTCCGATACCTCCAGTGGGCCGAGCTTTCGCGTCTTCATCATTCCGCTCCTTCGTTTTGCGGCGCCTCGCTCCGATGCGCGTGCCGCGGCGAAGGCCAAGCCCGCTCCTGCAAGCGCAGCGGCGGCAAGGAATTTCCGTCGATCGACAAGCTTTTCCACGAGTGCGCCTTCATGAATGGGTCAAGCCAGTGTAGGCGGCCGAATTACGAAGAAAAACCGGCAAACGCTTAATGCCTTGTGAAGGTAAGCTTCAAACCATGAAGCTGAACCAGCTGGACGGACTTCTCGCTTTCTGGAAGGTCGCGGAGCACCGCGGTTTCACCCCGGCGGCCGCCGCGCTCGAGGTCTCGCCGTCGGCACTCAGCCAGGCGATTCGCGCCCTGGAGGCGCGGATCGGAGTGCGACTCCTCAACCGCACGACCCGCAGCGTGAGCCTCACCGAGGCCGGGGCTGCCTATCTCGCAAGGATCGGCCCCGCCCTGCGGGACGTGCTCGATGCGGGAGAGCAGCTCCACGCGGTTGACGGGAAGCCATCAGGCCTTGTCCGCATCAACGCGGCGCGCATTTCGACCGCGATGGTCATGGGGCCGCTGTTGAAGAAATTCCTGGGGACCTATCCCGATGTGCAGGTCGAGCTTTCGACCGACGAGGGCTATATCGACATCGTGGAAAGAGGCTTCGATGCGGGCATCCGCATGGGTGAGAGCGTGCAAAAGGACATGGTCGCGGTGCCTTTGGGAGGAGCGGTCACCGTCGCCGTCGTCGCGTCGCCCCAATACTTCAAGCGCCACCCCGTGCCAAGGCACCCGTCCGATCTCGCGGACCAGGATTGCGTGCGGTTCAGGTTCTCCGGGAGCGGTGCCGTCTACAAGTGGGAATTCGACGTCGATGGCCGCCGGGTCGAATATGAGGTGGGTGGCAGCCTCACGATCAGCGACACGTTGTATTCAGTCGATGCGGCGTTGCAGGGGATCGGCCTTGCATACACGTTCGAAGAGCTAGCGCGCCCTCATCTTCGAGCAAAGAGGCTGAGGCGCGTCCTGGCGGGCTATTCTCCGACCTTCCCCGGCTTCTACCTGTACTACCCGAGCAGAAGGCAGCAGCCACCCAAGATGAGGGCGTTCGTGGAGCTTGCCCTCGCCTATTCGCGCAGAACGCGTCGATGAGGATCGCAGGCGGCCGCCTGTTCGTGAGCCGCTGATCGCGGCGTGGGCAGCGGCTCGTAGGCGCGTGTCCGCATGGGGTATGTGTGGCACACAAAACGGAAGCCGCGCCGCTCGAGGATGGGCCGGCTCATTGGCGCGGCGTCGACCGCGATGCAGGGCACACCGCGCATCCTTGCCTCGGCGACACGCGCCTCGAAGAGCCGGGCGTAAATCCCTCGACCGCGGTACGCCTCGAGCAGTGCGCCACCACACAGCTGGGCGAATCGCGACCCGCCGTGGAATTCGATCCATCCGCTCCCGACAATCCGGTCCGCCGTGCGCGCGCAATAGAGGCTCGCGGTTCCCGTGAGCGGATGCGTCATGTCACGGAGGGCCCGCGCGAGCCAGGGCAGCCGGCAGTCCCACACCGCTTCCTGCACTCTCGCGATTTCCTCGATCTCGTCCGCGGAAGCGACTTTCACTTCCACGTTGGATTCATCGAAGCTGCGGGCGCGAGTGCTGGCGACGTCCAGCACCATCAGCGCTTCGATGTGATGGCAGGACAACCCGCGCGCCTCGAGGCGACCTTTCAGGTCGTCCGGCTCGTCGAAATCGTGCACCTTCCATTCCGCGTGCCAGCCGCGGTTGCGTACATTGGCAAGCTCCTCGTCGATACGGCGATCGGCAGCCGATCTGGGAAAGCGGGCGAGCCACAGGAGCGCCTCGTCGTCCTCGCCTTGGGGATGGTGACGTGTGATGTCCGCGCCGACCTCGAGCGAGTATCCCGGCACCCTGGCGTTCCTGCGCCCGGATGCATATTGCTCAAACAGCTCGCGGCGCCAGCGCAGGTCTTCCATGAGCTTGCGACAGTGAAAGGCCGCTGAACGATGACTCGCCGGTTATCTCTCGCGTGACGAAATGCGGCGGTCGATACGCCCTGGCCGCCTCTTCGTCGCCGAATTCCACTTCGAATATCGCGAGCCCTGCCCGGGGCCGCTCGTAGATATCCAATGCGCCCCCGGCCATCGAATAGCGCCGCTTCAGCGTGGCAGCGCCAGGCAGCTTGGCAAGCTGCTCGTATTCCGCCTCGGTCAGGTAGAGGTTTGCAACCGGCTCCGATGCAGTCGAGGACTTCCCGTACTTCTTTCCGAATTTGAAGATGCAGAGACCATCCGGCCCGGTGGTCTTTCTCAGGCGCAACCGGGAGCCCTCGATGTAGAGATCCTCGATTTTCCGGAAAGGCGTGGCGCTCAGATCGCCAGCCGCCGCCAGGTCGACCAGCCAGCGACGTTCGATCTCCATCGCCGAATATTTCGGGACGCTCGTCACGGCTACATCCCGGCTCCGCTTTGCGACTCGAGCTTCATGCCCGCTTCGAGCTCGCTGAGCGCTGCAAGGTGGCGGCGGGAAGAGGCCGCGCGCGGCTCATTGAGGCGTTCCCGGATTGCCAACGCCTGGAGGAAGCACTCCCGGGCTCTCGGGAATTGCCCCTCTTCGACGAGGCTGCGGCCCCAATGGGACAACGCGAAGTGCTCGAGGACTTCCCACGAATGCTCGCGCGCCAGCCGCAAGGCCTCGGCGAACATGGCGTTTGCCTCGTCGCGAAAGCCGAGATATTGGCTGGCCGTACCGAAAGCAAGGTAATACCAGCCCGCGGGCTCCGAGGACAAGTGCTCCCGCACGGTCGATTGCAGCGGCGCCAGCAGGTCTCGCGCTTCCGACTCCTGGCGATGGGTGGTGAGCATGCCCGCCAAGTCGCCGGCGTGCTCGATGATGGCCAAGGCGCTCCGGTTCGCCCGCGCCTCCGACAGATCCCGGCGAGCGCGCTCGATGTCCTGCGCGAGCTTCTCCGGGTCTGGTGCGGTGTAACGATGGAAGTGCTCGGCCATGGCAAATGCTATCGCACCCGACCCGGCGTCCGCTCGTGGGCCCTGCTTCGACTAAAGGTAATCCAGGCTCGGCACGCCCGCCCTTCCCTCGATGCATTGCGCGAGGTATAGGGCCAGGCCGGAAGAGCTACCCCGCTTCAACCCGCGCGCAATACGACTCCATGGTGCGCTTCCATGCGGGCCTGGCCAGGCATCGATCGCGGTAAGCGGCGATCTTCGGATAAGGCGCGATCAATCCCTCATCCTTGATGCCCGAGAGGAGCACGTGCGCCATGAGGATATCGGCGATGGTGAATTCGTTCGTGGCGACGAACTCGCGGCCGGCGAACCAGCGCTCCAGGTTCCCCAGCACCCGGTTCACCCAGCCGACCAGGAACTCGCGGTGCTTGCCGCAGCTGCCGTCGGCCGTCCAGTCGAGCACGATGAGGCCCAGCAGCGGCGGCTCGACCGAGTTCATCGCGGCGAAGCACCAGCGCATCACCTGCGCCTCGCCGGCACGGTCGCCGGGTATCAGGCGGCCGGATTTCTTCGCCAGGTAGACGAGTATCGCGGCGGATTCGGACACCACCAGCCCGTCGTCCTCGATCGCCGGAATCTGCTGGAAGGGACTGAGCCGGCGATACGCTTCGGTACCCAGGTCTTGTGCGGGGTGGTCCATCCCGACCAGCTCGAACGGGAGTTGCATCTCTTCCAGCGCCCACAGCACGCGCAGGTCGCGCGTGTGACCGCGCGCGACCGCGTTGACTTTCGAAAAACCGAAGAGCTTGAGCATGGTGCGTTGTTCCATTGACGCTTGCCGCCTCCATGAAGTTGCACTTTTCGCGATCCTGAAACGACCAATTGACTTCGACCGATGTCCGGAAGTATCTTCGTGACTGGGGGTGGCAGGACCCCCGGGATGTTTCCCTCCAAGACGGTGCCCCGTCCAATCCTGTGGAACGTCGCGCGCGAGCGGGCACCGGAGCTCCCACCCTCCCAAAGTGCAAGCCTCCGCAGCCCCGAGGGCGCGACGAGTCGTTGACCACGTTTCGCTTTGGAGGACATCATGCGCTACAGCCTGAAGCAGATCGGCGTGCGTCCGTGGACGCTTTGCTATCTTTCCGTGAAGATGATCGAGAGCCATTACGAGAACAATTATGGCGGGGCGCTGCGCCGCCTGAACGCCATCACCGAGCAGCTGGAGTCGCTCGATTTCGAGCAGGCGCCCGGGCACGTGTTGAACGCGCTCAAGCGCGAGCAGCTCCTGGCGCTCAACTCCACGCTGCTGCACGAGCTCTATTTCGCCAGCATGGGCGGCGACGGCCGGCCCACCGCGACGATGATGGAAATCCTCGCGCGCGACTTCGGCTCGTTCGATCGCTGGCGCACGGAGTTCCGCGCCATGGGCAACGCGCTCGGCGGGGGCTCGGGATGGGTGCTGCTCACCTACGTGCCGCGTGACGGCACGCTCATCAACCAGTATGCCGCCGACCATTCGCAGGCGGTCGCGGGCGGCGTGCCGATCCTCGCCCTCGACATGTACGAGCACGCCTACCACATGGACATGGGCGCGGATGCCAAGGCGTACGTCGAAACGTTCTTCCGCAACATCGACTGGCCGGCCCTGGAACGGCGCTACCACGACGCGACCCAGGCGCCGAAGCCGCGCGGGGTCGAGCAGCCCGAGTTCGGCGACATCGAAGGCGTCGGCATCGAGGAGGTGAGGGCCATGATGGCGGCGGGCAAGCCCGTCCAGGTCATCGACGTACGCCCGCGCATGTCGCTGTCGCGCGCGCACGATATCGCCGAGGGCGTGAAGTGGCGCGATCCCGAGCAGGTCCCGCAGTGGATCGGCGAGCTCTCGAAGTCCGAGCCCGTGGTCGTGTACTGCGCCTACGGCTTCCACGTCGGATGCAATACCGCGATCAAGTTGCGCGAGGCGGGCTTCGACGCCCGGTACATGAACAGCGGGCACTCCGGCTGGCGGGCCGTGGGTGCACCGCTGAAGCTCGCAACGGCGCCGTGAGGGGCGGTGCCCTCCTGGCGATCGGTCTCCTGGCCGCGATGTGCGCCGAGGCGGCACCTCCTCTCGAGCTGGAATCGAGCATTGCGCTTCCCGGCGTGAAGGGACGCATCGACCACCTGGCGGCCGACGTGAAGAGCCATCGCCTGTTTGTCGCGGCGCTCGGCAACGACACCGTCGAAGTTGTCGGTACGCAGCGCAACCAGCGTGAAACCCTGCGGGGATTCGGCCAGCCGCAGGGAGTGCTGTACCTCGCCGGGCCGAACCGGCTCTTCGTCGCGAACGGCCAAGCCAACCGCGTGGACATCGTCGATGCGGGGACGCTCTCCGTCCTGAAGCGCATCGAGGACATGCCGGATGCGGACAACGTCCGGTACGATCCCGTCGCCCGGAAGGTGCTCGTCGGTTACGGGTCGGGCGCCCTGCGCTTCATCGATCCGGCGACCGGCGAGCAAGGGTCCGACATCCGTCTTCCGGGCCACCCGGAATCGTTCCAGGTCGAGAGCGGCGGAACGAGGGCGTTCGTCAACGTGCCGGAGGCCCACGCGGTGGTGGTCGTCGACCGCCAGAAGGGAAGCGTGGTCGCCCGGTGGCCGTTGTCGAACGCCTCGGCGAACTTCCCGATGGCGCTCGACGAAGCTGGCCACCGGCTCTTCGTCGGTTCGCGCTCGCCCGCGGTGTTGCTGGTCTATGACACGGAATCCGGCAAGGTCGTGGCCCGGGTCGAGATCGGCGGCGACGCGGACGATATCTTCTACGATGCCCGGCGCAAGCGCATCTATGTCGTCTGCGGCGAAGGCCGTGTCGACGTGATCCGGCAGGAGGCAGAGGCCTACGTGGTCGAGAGCTCGGTCAGCAGCTCGCCTCGCGCCAGGACCGGCCTTTTCGTGCCCGAGGAAGACAGGCTCTATGTCGCGGCGCCCGCCGCCGGCTCGTCTCCCGCTCGCGTACTCGTCTATCGCGTGCAGTAAGACCCCTGCGCCTCAGACGCCGAGCCATCGGTGCCACAGGGAGCGGTCGCTGCGCAACGCCTCGGAGCCTCCTGCCCACACCGCGCGTCCACGCTCGACGATCGTGTGCCGGTCGGCGAGCGCGACCAGCCGCTCCACGTGCTTGTCGATGAGCAGGAGCGCCTGCCCACCCGCGCGCAACGCCTCGAAACAGCGCCACACTTCCTCGCGCACGAGCGGCGCGAGTCCCTCGGTCGCCTCGTCGACCACGAGGAGCGCGGGGTTGGTCATGAGCGCGCGCCCGATCGCGAGCATCTGCTGCTCGCCGCCGGAAAGGCGCCCCGCCAGTTGCGACGAGCGCTCGCGCAGTTGCGGAAAGAAATCGAGCACCTTCGCGAGGTCCCATGCGGCGCCGCCACGCTTCACGGCGAAGGCCACGAGGTTCTCCGCGACAGTGAGGTTGGGAAACACCTGGCGGCCTTCCGGCACGAGCGCGATGCCCAGGTGTGCCACGCGCTGCGGCGAGAATCCGTTCACCACCTCGCCGCGCCAGCGGATCGTTCCGGCGCGCAGCGGCAGCAACCCGAAGAGCGTGCGCACCGTCGTGGTCTTTCCCATCCCGTTGCGGCCGAGGAGCGTCGCGACCTCGCCCTCCTCCACGGAGAGGTCCAGCCCGAAGAGCACCTGGCTCGCGCCGTAGCCCGCTTCCAGCCCGGAGATTTCGAGCAGCGCGCTCATGCGGTCATCGCGTCGCCGAGGTAGGCACGGCGCACTTCCTCGTTCGCGCGGATGGCGCCGGGCGTGCCGGTCGCGATGACGCGGCCGTAGACCAGCACCGAGATGCGGTCGGCAAGCCGGAAGACGGCGTCCATGTCGTGCTCCACGAGCAGCAGCGTGCATTGCGCGCGCAGCTCGTGCAGCAGCGAGACGAGAGCCTCCGACTCCGCGGTGTCCATGCCGGCCATCGGCTCGTCCAGCAGCAGCAGGCGCGCCTGCGTCGCGAGCGCCAGCGCCATCTCGAGCCGCCGCTGCTCGCCGTGGGAAAGCGCACCCGCGGCCTCGCCGGCGCGCGCCGCGAGGCCCACGCGATCCAGGATCCGCATCGCCTCGCCGAATGCCGCGACGTCCTCGATCGCCGGGCGCCAGAACGAGAAGCACGATCGCGTGCGCGCCTGCACCGCGAGCGCCACGTTGTCGAGCACGGCGAGGCGCGCGAACACGCTGGTCACCTGGAAGGAGCGCGCGATGCCCGCCGCGACGCGCTCGTGCATGGAAAGCCGGGTGACGTCGCGGCCCTCGAAGGCGATCGTGCCTGCGTCGGGCGCGAGTGCCCCGGAAACCTGGTGGATGAGCGTGCTCTTGCCGGCGCCATTCGGCCCGATGACGGCGTGGACCTCGCCCGCGCGAACCTCGAGATCGAGGCCGTCGCTCGCGGCGACGCCGCCGAAGCGCTTCACGAGTCCCGCGATGCGCAGCATCTCAGCCACGCGCGAGCATTCCCGCGAGCCCGCGCGGTGCACGCAGCACGACGGCGAGCAGCACGATGCCCAGCACGAGCTGCCAGTGCACCCAATAGGGCGAGAGCACCTCTTCCATCGCGAGCAGGACCGCGGCACCGATGAAGCCGCCGAAGCGCTGCCCCACGCCGCCGAGGATCACCATCACCAGGAGCTGTCCGGACTGCGGCCAATCGAGAAGGCCGGGGCCCGCGCGTCCGTTGAGCGTGGCGAGCAACGCGCCGGAGATCCCCGCAACCGCGCCGGCGATCGTGAAAGCAGCGAGCTTGATCCGCAGGACCGGAAAGCCGACAGCCTCCATGCGTGCCTCGTTCTCGCGCACGCCTTGCAGGGCGCGGCCGAAGCCCGCGTTCGCGAGGCGCCGCAGCCCGTAGACCGCGAGCACCGCGAGTACGAGTGCCGTGTAGAAGAGCGCCGACTCGCCGATGCCGCGCGCCGCGAGCGACAGCCCGTCGTCGCCGCCCAGCGCCTTCACCGACACGACGAGGTAGAAGACCATCTGCGCGAAGGCGAGCGTGATCATGATGAAGTACAGGCCGCGCGTGCGCAGCGCCGCGGCGCCGATGGCGAGCGCGAGCACCGCGGCCACCGCCATCGCAATCGGCCATGCGATCCACGGGGCCGCCACGCCGCGATCCGCCAGGGCAGCCACGGCATAGGCACCCGTGCCGAAAAAGGCCGCGTGGCCGAAGCTCACCATGCCGCCGTAGCCCACGAGCAGGTTGAGGCTGGTTGCGGCGATGCCGAACACGAGCATGCGCGTGGCGAGGCCCACGTAATACTCCTGCCCGAAATGCGCCGCGATCGCGGGAAACGCCGCGAGCGATGCGACGGCCACGGCCCACCACCAGCCGGCCGCGGGCGTGTGGAGCGAGACCTTCATCCGCGCGCGGGAAA
>Ga0207698_10001344_pt1 | contig 14325 bp, 13 predicted proteins | sample KBSCornC22_FD_184298 | JGI IMG/M metagenome (GOLD analysis project Ga0207698, IMG submission 184298) | Corn rhizosphere microbial communities from Kellogg Biological Station, Michigan, USA - KBS Corn C2-2 (SPAdes) (version 2) | ecosystem: Host-associated > Plants > Roots > Rhizosphere > Soil ...
GGTCATCAACTTGCCCTAAGTCCTGAAAAACAGGAGGATGTTATTAAAAAGATTGTCAATTTGCGATGGAAGGAACTAAATACCAATGTTCCTTTGTTTGATGAAATAAAGAAGTTAATGGACGCCATTGGTCAGTTTTGTTATTCTGAAACTTTTGTGCCCAACGCATGGAATTCTCCGGGAATCAATGGGATAGCAATTACAATGAGTGAGCGGAATGATATAAAGGATAAAATACTTAAAGACAAAAATCATCAGTATTATAAATTGGCCAGATGTCTTACAATTTGCATTGCCTACAATTTAATTGACTTTAAACTTAATTATAAGTGTAAGGGTAAAGAATGGATGATTCTTTATCTGAATAGGATTTATTGTGCCAAATACCAGTTGCCATTAAACAATGGTAAGTTTAAGGAGAAAACTTTAAAAGATATGTTGGGTTGGCTGAATAACGGAATAAACATTAAACCAAAGTTTAACTATAACGATGCTTAGATGGGAAAATTATTTCATGAAGTCTGATGTGCAATTTGAGACTTTCTGGAAATCTTATCAGGAAAATGGCAAACCTGATATTTTGTTTATTATGGGAATGGGGTTTGATCCCCGTACGAATCTTGGTATCGAATCAATCTATTCAGTAAGAGCCAGAGAACGGCGAGATACGCTTCTGCTGCGATACTATAGAACAGCTGAAGAAAAAGATATTCCACCAATCCAACCGGTGCAGGAGCACATTGATAGACTTAATGACTTTTTGCATGAAGCGGGCCACGCTGCACCACAGATTAAAGATGTAGTTCTTCGTTCTGAAGACGATAAAAGTATTGCCTCGATCAATGCCACCTATATCATACCTGACTTTTCAATTTTTGAAAAATATACTGACATCATAATTGATATAAGTGCAATGCCAAGAGGCATTTTTATACCGTTGATTAACAAATGTCTTGACTTGGTTGATCAATATAATTCCATTAATGCAGTAAAGAAAAACCTGCATGTTATCGTAACTGAAAATGCTAAGCTTGATTCTTATATTGAAGATAGAGGCACAGACGAAACAGCAACTTATGTTCACGGATTCAGGATTAAAGAAATTGGAAAAACGGATGAACAAAAAGAAGTGTGGATTCCCATATTGGGGGAGAATCAAACAAGTCAATTTGATAAAATAAAGCTTGAATTGAATCCGGTGGAAACCTGCCCTATTCTTCCATTCCCTTGCGATGATTTAAGAAGAGGTGATAAATTGATTATAGAATATCAGGAACGCTTGCTAAATGATAATAACGTTGAATTGAAAAATATTGTGTATGCAGACGAATCGAATCCATTCCAAGTCTACAGGTTATTAAACAAAACGATTCATCGGTACAATGATTCGTTTAAACTATTAGCAGGGAGTAAAATTATTGTATCAGCCCTTTCGAATAAGCTTTTAACCGTTGGAGCTTTCATGGCGGCTTACGAGAAAAAAAAGGAAGGTTTGAATATAGGCATTATGCATGTCGAATCTCTCAAACATGAACTAAAAGCCGAATTTGAAGAGCAGCAAATTGAAATTGCTAAACATAATAAATTGTTTGAAATTTGGCTAGCTGGAGCCCCTTACTATGAGCAATAAAAGTTTAAAAATCAATAAAAAAAAATCCTCTAGTGCTATTTGTTTTGGAACAGGCTTAGTTGCTTTGGATATAATAATGAATGGTAATCCGAATACAGAACCTCGTTTTTTAGCAGGAGGATCTTGTGGTAATGTTATGACTATCTTATCATTTCTTGGATGGAAAAGTTATCCAATTGCAAGATTATCCACATCGTACTCAACTAGTTTATTATTTCTGGACCTTAATGATCAAAATGTTCAACTTGATTTAATTAGCAGAACAGAAGATGGTAGTACACCAGTAATAATCCATAGAATATTAAGAGATTCGGAAAATACTCCAAAACACAGATATGAATTTCGGGTTCCAAAAACTAATATTTGGTTCCCTTCATTTAAACCTGTTTTGTCCAGTAAAGTAGATGAAATAACTTCCTTTCATTTTGTGCCAAAAGTCTTTTATCTGGACAGGATAAGTAGGTCCGCAATTGACTTAGCAACACATTATAAAAGAAATGGCAGTTTGATTTTTTTTGAGCCCTCTTCCATTACAGACGAAAAGCAATTTAAAGAATGCCTTGCCGTGGCTGATATTTTAAAATTTTCTAATGACCGCCTTCCAGAATATAAGAATCAATTTTCAGCACGGCAAGTACCAATTGAAATTGAAACTATAGGAGCGAGTGGTTTACTATACAGATACACAAGAAATAAAAATGATAACTGGAGGTTTATGCCTGCTATTCAAATTGATAATACAATGGATAATGCAGGTGCTGGAGATTGGTGCAGCGCAGGCATTATACATGGCTTATATCAGAATTTAAATGAACCTATTTTTAAAAACTTGACTATAAAAAAACTTGAACAAACTATTATTTTTGGTCAGTTTTTAGGCGCATTGAATTGTAAGTTTTACGGAGCTAGAGGTTTAATGTACAATCTTAAATACCAGGAAATAAAAAAGATGTTTTATTTATATAACAAAAACAAAAAGGTCGAATTATGTAAAGTTGAATCTGGCTTTAAATTGAGTAATAAGCCTTACGATTTTTTGGACTTATTATGATTTTCTCTTAACTGCAATTGCTCAAAATTAAATCTTATGTAAAGCCAAGACGTTCATGTCGTCAAGGCGAAGAAGCCTGGGATATTATTAGCGTTAGCTAGTTGTCATCATGCTTCTTTTTAGTCTTTCGTTTTTCTTTAAGGTGTTAATTTGTGAAACTTAGACTTACATTAATAAAAATATCAAAACGATGTTTGCAAAGCATGTATCACAATTGACTTTTTCAGACATAGAAGATTTATTAAATGTTAGGCGAGAACGCGAAGGTTACTGCCTGGACTATAAATTTGGGCTTGGCAATTTAGATAAAGCGAAAAAAGAACTAGCTAAAGACATCACAGCATTTGCAAATTCAAGCGGAGGATTTAATTATCGGTGTTGATAAGGACTACAAAATAGTCGGCGTTAATAAAACCATTCAAAACAAATCTATTGATGAGTGGATAAACCAGATTTTAAGTTCTAATGTGGAGCGCAGGCATTTTACTTTGATCCCAAGATAATACAAATTCCAGGTACTGACAAAGCGATAGTAGTAATTCATGTACCGGAAAGCACTAAAAAGCCACACATAGTTACAGAGAGGAATAATTATCATATAAGAATCAATGACAGTTCAAGTCTGCGAACCATACCCAAATAAGAGACATGTTTGAATTTTCAAAAAATAGAACTGATGAATTCAATGAATTTCTAAAGAAAAGAAACTTAGCAGACGAAGACAGTCCTTATTTCGGCATAAATAAGAACTTTATAAATCTTTTTTCTGATGTTCCTTCAAAAACAGGTCAGTCGAAACCCATTATCCTTTTTTCGCTCATGCCAAAATATCGAAACGAGGAAAAAGTTCATTTGCCGGCAAATGAATTTAAAATTGGCTGCAACAAAATGCATCGGGCTACCAACCTCATACATCTATGTCTTTATTTTATGTGACTCACGAACTGAATGATCTCTCACTGTAACCATAGTTTCTTCCTGTTTGATGATTACTCTCAAGTTTTTTAAGGAAATCTATGAAATCATTTCTAAGTTTTTTTAAATTCTTCAGCATATATACAATCCGAAATCGGCAAAAATGTCAACTTGGTTTTTTATATCGTATTGCTTTTATGACTGGTTCATTCTTTGGATCTCCATATGCAAAACTTCTAATAAATACTTAACTATCTTTGTCTTTATCTGGATGTTCGATTAGTTTATTTCGTACATAGAGAGTTATATGATCATGCGACAAGATTTATAAACACTATAGATAGTATGCAAAGGTAATGAATGCAGTTTGATCTCTTTTTAAGCATATTGCATTTACTATCACTTCTCAATCTGTGAAACGTGTATGTAATAAAATAATCTAACTAAGACCGGCAGGACTTTTTTGAATTCTAAACCCTTAAAGTATTACGTCATGAATCATCATCTTCATTACTTTTCTTTTGTTCTTGTTTTCTCCATTCTCTGGGTGTTAAGCCAAAATTTTTTCTGAAAGCATGTATAAAGCCTGCAGCAGTATCATAACCGGTAATTTCTGCTATTTCGTTAATTGGTTTACTGGTAGTCGCAAGCAGTGTTTTTGCATGTTCCATTCTTCGAAATATAAGACGTTGGAATATGCCCATTTGATACATCTTCTTAAAGCCAATCTTTAATTTTAAACTGTTGGTGTTTACCATTTTTGCCAGTTCGCTAATTGTATAGTGATCCTGTAGATTGGCAGAAATGATGGACTCAGCTTTATAAACCGAAGCAATGTCCTTATCAATTAGTTCTTTGGGCAAAGAAAGATTGCCGTGGGCAAGATGAAAGAACAATAACTCGCGCACACAGTTTTCATAATAAAAATCCCTTAGCTTTTCCGAATAAGGATTATGCAACATTTCTTTAATAAGGTTCACCATCATATCGGGCATTTGTTGCGGCGTACATGGTTTGATATCTAATCCTAGCTGGGTTAATAATTCAGACGAATAATATGAAATGAAAAGGCTGCATGAAGTATGTTTCTTAAACAATGCCCTAAACAAAGGCATATCGGTAATACGATATTCGCCTGCCCTGAATTTTCTCTTGTCCCCTTCCACTGAAATATAGGTCTCGCCGCTTAAAAGTGCTTCAAGTCTCAGTCCGGCGGGCTCACTTATTGATAACTTTATTTTGGAAAATATGTCTAACAGCCGATGCCCAATATTTACCATGCGGCTTTCAAACTCCTGTACAGTAATGACTGCTGCCCACGAAGTATTCTGTTGTACGTCACTGCCGGGCAATAAAGTGCCGCGGTATTTTCTCCCATCAATTTCCTGAAACAAAACCTGCTTCCCATCTGGATAAAAGAATTGCACGTTCATAAGCTTACGGGGTTATTTGCACTATAGAATGAGTTAAGAATAATGACTTGTTAAGTTAGGTATTTTTGGAGAGGTATGTATGGGAGTTTATAACTTGCAACGCATGTTATAAATTATTCTCCCCATTATGAATCGTCGTCGCTTCTTGCCAGATGCATAAAGGAATATTTTATCCTTACAATATAGCATCTTATATGCCATTTCATTTTTTCAAAAAATAAAAGCTTTTCATAGGCCTGCTTTTCTTCTATGGTATGCATCATGGTTTTGTAAATCGCAGAATGAATTTCTTTTTTTGTGAAACCTTCATCCAGCAATTTTTTATAGATTCCTTCTCTTGAGGGCATACGTGTTATATAATTATGGGTTTTAATTGATGATTCAGAGCATAAATATAAAAAATGATGCTTTAAAATTGCTTTAGAAAAATGGGAGAATGGAAAATGACCAACGTGGGTTTAAGCTATTGGGAAATGTTTCTTTTTTTGAAGATGCAGAAGATTTAATTGTATACGCATATAGACAAAAGCAAAAGTCAATAAATTGTACTCACTAGAACTTGAATATAACTGCCATCTACAGTGCTTTATTAAAGCATGGGTTGAGTTGCCACAATTGTACAGTTATAACTTTGATAGATGTAAACGGCGTTCTTTCGGTCATACTTCCCGAAACAACACCTTTAAATTGTAATTGGCTATTCAACTTCACCTGTTCACAATTGAATCACAATGTCAACGGCATTGCAAACAGGTGAGGTACAATAGCAAGACATGTAAAACGACTTTATAAAACCCGGTTGGTATTTAGGCTTTTGACCATTTATAAGACAAGGCTATCAAAGCTATTGTGCTGCGCCGTCATACGAAAGTCGGGCCTGCGGTTTTGAAGAAAAAATCTCCATACCATACATAATTGCCCTTCGGACATTTATCGGATAGTATTTTTTCTTCAAAAACTTTTTTGCGCATATTTTATTTTTCAATGGTTGCAAAAAACCGCTACCGCGGTTTCTCCTTCCTCTGCATCCCAATGTTGTTGCTATCCAAAAGAAAACGAGCGGCGGATGCTGCTTATTCATCCATTTAAAATTATTGATTATGGCACACAATCTTAATTACAATGAACTAACAGGTAAGTACTCCTTTTATTCTTTAAAAGAAAAGGCATGGCATTCATTTGGGCAAATATCAGATAAGCAATTAACCAGCCGGCAAGTTCTAATTCAATCGCAACTTGCATTTCCTGTAAAGATGTTACCGAACATTTACAGGCTGCCATCCGGCAAAGAAATCATTGCCGAAAATGAATTTTTCACGTACCGCGAAGACACTGAAGAAATATTAGGTACACATCTTAGCGCAGATTATCACATTGTGCAGAATGTAAATGCATTTACTTTCTTTGACTCCATAACAAACGGCGAAGGCATTATTTATGAAACCGCCGGTGCGCTGGGTAAAGGTGAACGCATTTTTATTACGGCCAAACTACCAAAGTACATCAAGGTTGGAAATGATGACCTGATTGAACAATACTTATTTCTTACCACTTCACACGACGGAACAGAAAGCATTACTATTGCTTTTACACCTGTACGTATTGTTTGCAATAATACCCTGAACGCTGCGCTTTCCAATTGTTCCAACGTACTTAAGATAAGACATACATCCAATGCGGAGGCTCAACTAAAAGAAGCACATAAAGTAATGGGTATGGTGAATACACTTTCTCCCTTGATGGAACAGGCATTTAATCATTGGGCAAAAATTAATATCTCCGACAGTGAGGTACAGCGTCTAATTCAAATTGCTTTGGCACCCAATAAGGAAACGCTGAATAATATAAGGGATGGCAGGATGGAAGAAAATTCAACCATGTACAAAAATCAATGCTATGGTGCTTTTGGTTACGCGATGATGGCAGATTCGCAACAGATGGAAACAACAAAAGGAACTTTGTTTGGCGCTTATAATGCTATCACCGGCTACTTTCAAAACGTGCGCAACTATAAAGATGATGATGAAAAAATCAATTCGCTTTTATGTGGTGGCACAGCGCAAAAGAAAGCACAGGTAACTTTTAATTTATGTAGTTCATTCGCCAAACATGGCGCGGATGCTTTATTGCTCAATTAAATTTTTAAACAAGGCAACGGCTTAACCGGCCGTTGCCTACAATTTTATAATCATGTTTATCAGGGATAGCGATCAGCAGCTTATTGAAGTGACTGACTTAGAAAAAACGATAAGCCAGGCAAAGATGTTCGCAAACATGCGTCATTGCGATAAGAGATTTAAAGCGCTCGACAAAAAGCTGCAACAATATTTGAAACATGTATTCAAAATTAATTGCTTTTAAAAAAAACATTGATCCAGACGTAAAAAACGAACTGCGCTTTAAGGCGCAGTTCGTTGCAATTATCGATGTTGAAAACTAAACTTCTTTATTCGATTTGGATCATATAGCTTTATTTAAACCCTATAAAATTATATTGTATGAATTTGTACGAAAGACATGTGTACAGTGACGGCCAAATCTTATTCAATCGTATTCTATCTGCGTTTTTGTTTACCTTAAAAATTATTTTAAAATCACTTGTTTATTCTCCCCTGCTTTTTCTAAGCTGGTTTATTGCCGCAAAGTTACTACATGACCAAATAAACAAAATAACAGCACTTGGCCTGGTGCTGCTGCTTTCCTATATCCTTTATTTTGTCATTTACTTTTTTAAAGGTGTATTGATTGCATTAAAATTCAACCGCAATTTTTTATGGATACCTCTTTTTATTTGTGCCGTTCTTTTTACCTGTGCAATACCCATGTATGTCATTTTTGATCCGATTAATATTATTATTGACCGCTATACTGATGCAAATCAATATTTGCTTACCTGGATTTTCACCGCTGCATTCGGATTGTATGTTTATAGCAAATACCATTTTTTAACCAATATTGCTCCTGTTGCAGCTTATCCCTATTACCAGCGGGGTATCATAGTAACCAGCCACCTATTGACTTTTTCTAAGGGATTCAAAGCAAAACGATCACTAGAAATCTTTTAATCAGATTCTATATATTCTTCTCGGAAAGTTTTGGAATGACCTTGTAAGTTTAATAAAGATAAATTTTGATCATTTTTTCTCATTAATCCTGCTACAAAGTTAGGCTTGTGTTTTCTGCAGCGTTGCAAAAGACTACGGCATAAACACGCTTGCCTAAGACGGCAACAAGCCTGCACACAACCGCCTTCATTTATTCCGTTTCCTTTTGCACTTGATCAACACAAGCCTGGTAGTGCACCATAATTAATTTTTAAAACTTTAAAAACATTGGTTATGGAAACTACAAATTCATTGGCATGGATGCAGGTTGCAGAAATTGAATTGATTTATAAATCAAAAGTAAAAGCTTCACAGCGCCCTACAGTAACCACTTCCCAGGATGCGTTTAAACTGTTTAAACAAAACTGGGACGAAAACAAAATTGAATTTATTGAACAGTTTAAAGTTTTGTTTTTAAACAGGAGCAATAAAGTGCTGGCGATATTTGAATTGTCAACCGGTGGTGTTACCGGCACTGTAGCTGATCCTAAGTTGGTATTTGCAGCAGCTCTAAAACTTAATGCCTGCAATATCATACTTTGTCATAATCATCCTTCAGGCAGCCTTAAACCAAGCCAGGCTGATGAAGCTTTAACAAGAAAAATAAAAGAAGCTGGCAGGTATCTTGACCTTCCCGTAATAGATCATTTAATTATTTCCGGCGAGAATAATTATTATTCATTTGCTGATGAAGGGCTGTTATAGCCCTTTTTTTGTTTACTATGATCTGTAGTGCATATCGTACCGGCTTTTTCTTTGATTTATCGCCTAACGCAAATGATTATCTAAATTAATTAACTGCTTACAAGCGCTTAACCGGTCGGCTACTTTCTTTACTCATTTCGCTCCTCGTTGCTTGTTTCCTTTGCGAGCGAGAGATGAATTTTATAGACAATAATTTGGTTTAATGTCCATTATTCAAAATTCTTCAAGTCAACATTATGTAAATATTTATCAATTTGATTGATGTAATCACTTATTATTTCTAATAAGGCCTCATACTTTATAACTTCCTTTGCAAATCTTATCTGTAATAACTTAACAGCTGCTGGATCTTTCAAAGAAATTCACGTTCGAATATTGCTCTTGTTGCAATATTAGTTTGACTTTTATTATAGGCATTTAAGATAAGAAACGGGCACCCCAAATTAAAAAGGCCATATCACTGCATAAGATTCAAAATGTATTAATTCAACGGCAATTGATCTAAAAAATGCATCTTACAGCAATCCAATTGGAATAACTCTTAAAGGCTTACAATACCTCTTAGTTTCTTAAATAAAAAATCTCCCGCATAAACGGGAGAAATGTTGTTTTGATTAGTTAAAAGCTTATTCAAATATACAATTTATAATAGCGTGAAAATCAGTTTAAAGACATTTGAAATAAGAAGCCTTTCTTTGAAAAATAAAGGCTGCTAATCAAGTAGACGACCGCACCCGCTTGTAAGCGATGAGATCCTCAGACAGCCTTCACCAAGCCACGCGGATGAAGGTTTGACAAGAAAAAAAGAAGCTGGTAGGTATCTTAATCTTTCTGTAATAGATCATTTAATTATTTCCGGCGAGCATAGTTATTATTCCTTCGCTGGTGAAGGGCAAAACAGTTTGTTATTTTCTGTGAACTAAAAATTAATGCTTATCAATAGAATTTTCTTAAATTGACTAACTGTTTCCAAAACCTTTTAAGCTTATGCGACAAGTCTATTTATTACTATTCTTCCGGGTGATCTTTTGGATCGTACAATCTCAAGTTAACGCGGCTTCTTTTGAGCCAGGAATCTATGACTGGTAGCATATCATTGATGTTTTGAAATGAAGTACTGTTAGCCGTTATGCCCATTGTAACAAACAGCCTGTCATGTATTATCTATTCAACTATCAACTGTGAAATTTATTTTCTTATTAGAAACATAAATGCGGAGTTCTTAATCGGTACCTATAAGATTACAATTGTTGGTTTATTCATTAATTTTAAATATTCACTTATGAAAAAGATTTACTTGTTATTTATGGGTTTGATTTTATTTTTTGAATTGTTTGCCCAGGATTCTTCTTCAAGAATTAATTGTTTGCAAGATATTTTTTGTTGCACTAATTGTGCTGATTATCCTTTTACTGATGTTGAAAGAGATGATGGTGTAAGCTATAAGAAACCTATTGCTAATGCTTATCCCGGAGACAAAAAATATACAAGTGAAGATGGAAAAGGAGATTGTAACCCAGGTTCAAATGGTTGTAATAAAGGAGCGGGAATTTTGTTTTACGATGTTTACTATCCTGACGATTATGTAAACTATAAAACATGTCCTTTACCAGCGGTTGTTTTTGTGCATGGTGGTGGATTTTCTGAGTGTAACCCTATAAATCCCAGTTCGGATGAGTGTGAATATTTTGCACGTCGTGGATTTGTATGCTACAATGTGTCTTATAGAATTGGCACGCGTCTAACACCAGATCCCTTTTATCCTTATTTTTCGGTGCAACAACAATTAGCAATTTACAGAGCCAACCAAGATGTTAGGGGAGCCATAAGAAGTATTATCCAAAGGCAAATGGATCAGGATGCTTTACCTGATGCAGAAAAAGGACCGTACCAAATAAACACAGACCTTATATTTTTGGCTGGCCAAAGTGCTGGTGCTATTACCATATTAAATGTGGCCTATTATGATCAGGCAATGATTAATACCGTCAATCGTTATGCTAATACTACAAGCATATCAGACGCACTTGGGCCTATTGATGCAGATTACTACTATGGTGGTACAACTATCGAATACGTCAGTAAAATAAAGGGTATTTGTGACCAATGGGGTGGTGTTAGCGTGCCGGGCCAATATTATGATGATAGTACAAATGCAAAAAATTTCTTTACCAGAAGGATTCCTGTTATAGCTTTCCATGGTCAACAAGATCCAGTAGTACCGTTCTATAAAACGAAAATTAATTTAGCTATTAACGATTTAAGACCGGGTGGTTTTGGGCTCACTTATGTTACAGAGACAACCTGCTTATTAACTGGTATTACTTCGTTTAAAACGGACGACAATAACTCTAACAATCCTGACTTTGCTATTTTTGGTTCTTATTCTTTTTTCCATCTTATTCTTCAGGCAAAAAACATTCCGTCAGAACTTTATGTCGATTGCCAGGCAATGCATGGCTTGGACGATGATGGACCTAATTATAAAAGCGATTACGGTACAGGTTATTTTACACAGACCCAAACAATAGAATATATAGTAGAAAGGGCAGCAGTATTTTTTAAGAATGTTATGACAGGCAACGCACAGCGAAGGGAAAATAAAACTTTACCGGAAACAGATAAGGTTTTTAACGAATGTCGCAATAACTATATAAAATGTAATACGTTGGAAGATAACAATGCTAATTGTAGCAATGATGATATTTGCGAATAGGTAATTTAATAACTTCTTAATCTTATAATATGAAAAAAATTTTATTATTAGTTGCAATATGCGTGTCAACAATAGCTTATGCTCAGCAAGGATTTGTTGACATAAATTTCGGCAACGGAGGTTTTATATCCGGCAAAATGCCAGGTATTATAAATACAATTATCCAGCAAGATGACGGCAAAATATTAGCTGCCGGCAGTTTCGATTTGAAGTATTCAATAACTCGTTTTTTGGTTAATGGGATTGTGGATTCCACTTTCGGAAATAACGGCGCGACAATAAGCAATCCTGCAGGTGGGGCTACCGATATGTTGTTAACAAAAGCAGGAAAAATATTAATCTGTGGAAGCTTTGCAGATATTAATAACAAACCTCAATCTTTTGTGGCAAGATTTACACCTGCCGGAGAACCCGATTCTTCTTTTGGAGTGAATGGGACTTCGATTATACCTTTATTTCACAGCTTTGAGGGGTATAGCGAAATGTCTTTAAGTGCAGATGGAAGTATTATCGTTGGTGGTTTTGGCGCCACGAAAACTTTAGATTCACAATATTCTGTTGTAATCAAACTTTCTTCCGATGGAATTTTTGATGATACGTTTGGTAACAATGGGTATGTCTTAAATTTAGCAGCTTCCAAGATGAACGACCTTACTATTCAGCCGGATGGCAAAATAGTTACTGCAGGGCAAAACCTCGGATACCATTTTGTGTTTACCCGCTATAATACAGACGGCAGGCTAGATGAAAGTTTTGGCGATAACGGGAATGCATTGCTTAATATTGGAAGTGATGATGGTGCACAAAAAATAATTATACAGACTAATGGCAAGATAATGATTGGCGGTTATACAAGTCTTGGTAGATATAAGATGCTTGCTTTGCGCCTCGACAGTACCGGGACCTTGGATGAAACATTTGGCGATGGCGGTAAAGTGTTGGTTGATTTTGAAGACAGCACCGGCAGAGCGTATGATATGGCGCAACAACCGGATGGCAAATTTATACTGGCAGGGGCAGCGTATGATCTGGGGCAAAACGGAGGATATTTTGGCTTATGCCGCATAACTAATGAGGGCAAACTTGATTCTTCTTTTGGAATCAATGGTTTACAATCAACAGCTTTTTCAGACTTTGGGGAAGCTTATTGTGCAGTGTTACAGGATGATGGAAAAATCATTTTGGGAGGTTACTACCAGCAAAAAAATGAAAGCGCATCATATCTAATGGTACGGTACAACAATGACTTCAATCAAAAACAGATCTTAATTACCAAAATTAAAAAATGGGTACAGCATCGCAACGGGTTTACATGGGACGCCAACACCAGCATTAGTAGCTATGTGATACAACGCAGTTACGATGGCATTCATTTTAATTCTATAGCAAAAATGAACATGCACAATCAAAAGAACTTAACCTATGTAGATCCAACGCCTCTAAGCGGCAACAGTTATTATCGTCTGCAGACAACAAGCGTAGACGGAGCTGTTGCTAATTCAAATATTATTGCCGTAACCAATGATGCATTAAACGTTTCACTGTCGCCAAACCCTGCAAAGAATACCTTATCCATTGCAGGATTGCCCGCTAACGAAAAAGTGAAATTAACCGTGCTGGATTTTAGCGGTAATGTCATGTTGCAGGCTATTGCCAATGCTTCCTCTTATAACTTAAATATTGCTTCCTTGCATACAGGTAACTATGTTATAAAAATGGACATACATGGTGAAGTGGTTTCAAAGCAGTTTGTAAAGGAGTAAAATTGTGCTATTGGTAAGTATAAAAGTGGGGTAAACTTTTGCATTTTCAACTAAAATGTTATAGAGATTCTATAAGTAAAAGCCATTGCCGGTCCGGTAGTGGCTTTTTACTTATGTTGATAAGATTGAGTTTTGTTCCAATTAATAAGTATTGACGTTCTACATTATTGCGCTTACAATTTCTATCAAGTAGGTGATCAAACGAAACGATTTCTATATGTTCGTTTTGAAATACTGCAATGATGTGAAACTAGTACATCCTTAGTACAGCCAAAAGCTAGAAGTTACGCATTTGGCAGGACATTAATCTCAAACGATTTCAACTTTTCGTTCAATTCAATCAACCCCGCTTTCTTAATTATGTCAGTTGAGATTGCAGCTAATTCTTCCCATGTTTCTTTTGATGCTATATTAAGTATATTCTCTTCCTCAGAATTGTCTTTCACGGTAAGGCCGCGCTCAATTACCTTACTTAAAAGCAACACATTTTTACGAGGAATAGTCAATTGAATTTTTACATTGTCGTTCATGCCCGGGATACTTAAAACGGTATCGAAGACCTTGGCAATAGTGTTTGTTGTTTGCATACTATTCTTTTTCATTTTGATAAATCTTGTTTACAGTTCAAAACTATAAAGGTGCATTTTATCAAGGCTGTTTTATCCCCTACAGAATTTGGAGGGGATAGCTTTATTAACAGTTTTATTTTTTATCTGCTTTTTGCAGCTTCTATTTTCGTTATTGTAAACCTGATTGTGTAATTGAAAAATGTGTTGTATGAAATTCAGAATGACTCTTCCTGCCGTGGAGGAAGTAAAAAACACGGACATAGTTGACTATCTGCAAAGCCTTGGTTTTAAACCTTCAAAGGTTTCACGTAATGATTTTTGGTATTTATCTCCGTTCAGGGATGAAACGCAACCTTCCTTTAAGGTAAACCGTAAACTTAATCGGTGGTATGATTTCGGTGAGGGAAAAGGCGGTAATATCATTGATTTTGGAATTCAA
>Ga0207698_10001345_pt1 | contig 14324 bp, 13 predicted proteins | sample KBSCornC22_FD_184298 | JGI IMG/M metagenome (GOLD analysis project Ga0207698, IMG submission 184298) | Corn rhizosphere microbial communities from Kellogg Biological Station, Michigan, USA - KBS Corn C2-2 (SPAdes) (version 2) | ecosystem: Host-associated > Plants > Roots > Rhizosphere > Soil ...
CGCGGCCGGTACGCGCGAGGATATATCCGAGCAGATGGAGCGCCTGCGGATCGTCCGGCCGGCGCTCGAGGATCGCCCGCCACGCCTGCTCGGCCTCGGCGAAGCGCCCGGCGCGGAACAGGACCATCGCCTGCGCTTCAGGCGTCAAGGCGTTCATCGACGGCGTCCAGTGCCTTTTCCCAGTTGTCGAGCTGCACGCCGGTGACGACGCGCACCGAGGGATACCAGGGCGAATGCCCGTTCTCGTCGGGCACCCAGTAGTGGAACGGCGGGTTCGCGCGCAGGTACACGAGATACGTCTCCTTGCCGAGCACGCCGGCGAGATGCGCGGTGACATTGCTGGTGGTGACGATCGCATCGCACGCCTCGATCGCCGCGAGGACGCCCTCCAGGTCGTCGAAGAGATCGAGCTCGTCGAGACGCGCGAGCCGTCCACCCGCGGCGCGGAACGCTTCGCGCTCCTGCGCGGTGTCCCCATACTGCAGGTCGAGGAGCGTGAGATCGCCCCGCTGCGAAAGCCGCGTGAAGGCGGCAAGCGAGCCGGACTTCTTGCGCTGCAGGTAGGCCCGCGGCGAGGGCTGGAAGCTGCGCCACGAGATGCCGATCACGCGCTGTCCCGGTGCCTGCAGGCGCCCCCGATAACCGCGCGCACGCTCGGGGTCCGCTACGAGTAACGCCCGCGGCTGCGCCGCGAAGCTTTCGCGCGTTGGCCGCAGCATGCGCGGCAGCGACGCGATGGCGAGATGCCGGTCGCAGCCCGCGAATTCCACCTCCGAGCGCTCGGGCGGCACGACCTTCCATTGCGGATGCGAGCGCGCATAGGCGGGGACGAGCCGCGCATCGAGCTCGACCACGAAGTCCTCGCCGCGCGCCTCGAGGGACGGCAGCAGCGTCGAATAGAGGAGCTGGTCGCCCACGCCCTGCTCGCGCCAGATCGCGATGCGATGGCCCTGTCCCCAGTCGGCGGTGCTGAATTCGGGAACGCGAAACGGCCGCAGGATCGCCACGGGCGGCGTCGTGTGGTAGCGCAGCTCGCAAAGCCGCCAGCCTTCCGCGAATTCGAACCGGCAGAGCCGTGCCAGCCCGAGGTTGTACGCGGCGCGCGCGGAATTGGGATTCGCCACCATCGCGCGCTCGTAGAGCGCCATCGCCGCGTCGCGCTTTCCCTGCTCCTGCAGGAGATAGCCGTAGTTGTTGAGCGCATCCGCATGGTCGGGCTTGATCGCGAGCGTGCGCTCGTATTCGGCGATCGCCGCCTCGATGTCACCGCGCTCCTGCAGCATGAGCCCGAGGTTGCTGTGCGCATCCGCGTGGTCGGGCACGTGCGCGATGACCTCGCGATAGCACGCGATCGATTCGTCTTCCTCGCCCAGCGCGGCGAGCGCGTTGCCGAGGTTGTTGCGCGACTCGTGGAAGCCCGGCCAGAGCTCCAGCGCGCGGCGCTGGCAATCGACCGCTTCGCGGAAGCGGTTGCGCTCGAAATAGGCGATGCCGAGGTTGTTCAGGATGGGCGCGGAGTCCGGCCGCAGCGCCGCACCGCGCTCGAGGAGCGGGATCGCCTCCACCACGCGGCCCGATTCGCGCAACGCCGTGCCCCAGTTCGACCACGCATCGGCAAGCCGCGGCTCGTGCCTCACCGCCTGCTCGTAGTGGAGGAAGGCATCGTCGATGCGGCCCTTCATCTTGAGCGCGTTGGCGAGGTTGTTGTGCGCCGCCGCGAGCGTGGGCCGCAGGGCGAGCGCCTTGCGATAGCACGCGATCGCCTCGTCGAGGCGGCCCGCGTGCTGGAAGAAGAGCGCCAGGTTGTATTGCGTCTCCGCATGGTCGGGCCTGAGCGCGAGTGCGCGACGGTACGCACGTTCCGCGCCGGCTGCATCGCCCAGTGCCGCGAGGGTATTGCCGAGGAGGTTCCACGCGGGATGCAGCTCGGGCTTGAGGCGCACCGCTTCCTGCAGCTCGTCGCGCGCCTCGGCGAAGCGCCGCAGGTTGAAGAGCGCCTGCGCGCGGTTGTGGCGGATGGAGGCCGATGCGGGATGCAGCTCGCGCGCGCGATCGAAAGAGGGCAACGCTTCGGCCGCACGGCCCTGCGCGCTCAGGGCCGCTCCGAGCACCTCGTGCGCCTCGGGCCGCAGCGGCTCCGTCGCCACGCATTGGCGCGCGACGGCCTCGGCCTCCGCAAGGCGGCCCTGCTGGAAGTACGCGATCGCCTCGCCCAGCATGGGGCGTGGGCCGGGAGTGCTCATCAGCGGAGGAACAGGCGGTACGCGGGGTTGCGCGTCTCGTCGGTGTAGTCGTAGCGCAGGTCGCGCAGGAAGCGGCGGAATGCCGCGCGCTCGCCCTCCGGCACCTGCAGCCCGACCAGCACGCGCCCCACGTCCGAGCCGTGATTGCGATAGTGGAACAGCGTGATGTTCCATCCCGGCTGCATGTGCTCGAGGAAGTTCATGAGCGCGCCGGGACGCTCGGGAAACTCGAAGCGGTACAGCATCTCGCCCGCCGCCTCGGGTGCGCGGCCGCCGACGAGGTGGCGCACGTGGAGCTTGGCTGCCTCGTTGTCCGAGAAATCGACCGCGCGCATGCCGTGCTGGTCCAGGACGGCGATGAGGCGCTGCGTTTCCTCGCGGCCGGAAACGCCCACGCCGATGAAGATGTGCGCCTGCGAGCGGGGCGCCACGCGATAGTTGAACTCGGTGACGCTGCGCTTGCCGAGCAGCCCGCAGAGCGCGCGGAAGCTTCCCGGCCGCTCGGGGATGGTGACGGCCAGCACCGCCTCGCGATGCTCGCCCAGCTCGGCACGCTCCGCCACGAAGCGCAGGCGATCGAAGTTCATGTTGGCGCCTCCCGTGATGGCCACGAGCACGCGGTCCTTCGCACGCCGCCGCTCGATCCAGCGCTTGGCCCCGGCAAGTGCCAGGCCGCCGGCGGGCTCGACGATGGAGCGCGTGTCCTCGTAGATGTCCTTGATCGCGGCACAGATCTCGTCCGTATCCACGAGCACCATGTCGTCCACGAGCTCGCGGCACAGCCTGAAGGTCTCGCGCCCGACCTGCTTCACCGCGACACCGTCGGCGAAGATGTTGACGTGCTTCAGCGTCACGCGCCTTCCCGCGGCGAGCGAAGCCGTCATCGCGTTGGAATCGACCGGCTCCACGCCGATCACCTTGGTGCGCGGCGCGATGCGCTTCACATAGGCCGCGATGCCCGCGATGAGCCCGCCGCCGCCGACCGGGACGAAGATCGCATCGATCGGATGCGGATGCTGGCGCAGGATCTCCAGGCCGATGGTGCCCTGCCCCGCGATCACCAGCGGATCGTCGTACGGATGCACGAAGGTCATGCCGTGCTTGCGGGCCAGCGTCTTCGCGTACAGGTAGGCCTCGTGGTAGCTGTCGCCGTGCAGCTCCACCTTGCCGCCGCGCGCGGCCACCGCCTGCACCTTGATGCGCGGCGTGGTGACCGGCATGACGATGGTCGCCTGTGCGCCCAGGCGCTGCGCCGCGAGCGCGACCCCCTGCGCGTGGTTTCCGGCGCTGGCGCAGATCACGCCCTTCGCGAGCTGGTCCTCGCGCAGGCTCGCCATCTTGTTGTAGGCGCCGCGCAGCTTGAACGAGAACACCGGCTGCTTGTCCTCGCGCTTGAGGAGCACCTCGTTGCGCACGCGCCGCGAGATGGCCGCCGCGCGCTCGAGGGGACTCTCGATCGCCACGTCGTACACCTTGGCGGTGAGGATCTTCTCGAGGTAGCCGTCGTCGCGGCCGCGGGTGGCTTTGCCCATGGGAACCCGAGAGCATATCAAGAAGGGGCGCCGCCCCGGCAGGGCATGGTTTATCCTGCCCCGATGGACACCAACGCCCTGAAAAAGGCCGCCGCCGAGGCCGCGCTGCAGTACGTGAAGGACGACACCGTCGTCGGCGTGGGCACGGGATCCACCGTGAACTTCTTCATCGATGCCCTCGCCTCGCGCAAGGCGCGCATCGAGGCGACGGTGGCGAGCTCGGAGGCCAGTGCCAAACGCCTGCGCGACCTCCACATTCCCGTGCGCGAGCTGAACGACGTGGACGGCTGCGACGTCTACGTGGACGGCGCCGACGAGATCACCGAGCACCTCGCGTGCATCAAGGGGGGTGGTGCGGCGCTCACTCGCGAAAAGATCGTGGCGCAGGCGAGCCGGACCTTCGTGTGCATCGCCGATGCATCCAAGCTCGTGGGCGTGCTGGGCAATTTCCCGCTACCCGTGGAGGTGATCCCCATGGCGCGCAGCTTCGTCGCACGCCAGCTCGTGAAGCTGGGCGGCAGGCCCGAGCTTCGCCAGGGCGTCACTACCGACAACGGCAACGTGATCCTCGACGTGCGCGGGCTCACGATCATGAAGCCGGTGGAGCTCGAGACCGAGATCAACATGATCCCGGGTGTCGTCACCAACGGCCTCTTCGCTCGCCGCCCTGCCGATGTGCTGCTACTCGCGACGGCGCAGGGGGTGAGGACGATCGCGAGGAAGTAGGGGAAAAGACTTACGACACAGATGAACACAGATGAACACAGATAAAAGCCTTCAACGTGTCGTGCCCGCGATCATGGCCACGAAACATTGACCAGGGTTTTATCTGTGTTCATCCGCGTTCATCTGTGTTCATCTGTGTTCCGCGTCTTTGGTCAGCCCTTCGGCACGTAGCCCTGGGCGGCGTCGGCGCCCTCCCCGAAGAAGTGCTTGGTCATCTGCTCCTCGAGGTACTTGCGGGCGCGAGGGTCGGCGAGATTCAGGCGATTCTCGTTCACGAGCATCTTCTGGTGCTCCAGCCACTGCTTCCACGCCTCCTTCGAGACGCTTTCGTACAGCCGCTTGCCGAGCTCGCCGGGATAGGGCGGGAAGTCCAGGCCCTCGGCCTCGCGCTTGAGCTTGATGCAATTCACGGTACGCGCCATCGTCTTGCCTCCTAGAGCTGCTTCACGAAAACCTTCGAGCGGCGATCGTAGTTGTAGCGGGCCTTGCGGCGCTCCGGCAGGTGCTCGGGATCCGACTCGGCGAAGCCGCGCTCGAGGAACCAGTGCGTGGTCCGCGTCGAGAGCGCGAAGAGCGTCCTGGCGCCCATCGCCTTCGCCTTCGACTCGGCATGGGCGAGAAGCCGCTCGCCGCGCCCGCCGTCGCGATAGAACGCATTCACCGCCACCGCCGCGAGCTCCGCCGCCTTCGCCTCCGGATAAGTGTAGAGGGCGGCACAGCCGAGGATGTTCCCGTCGCTCTCGAGGACGAAGAAGCTGTCGATATCGCTCTCGAGCTGCTGGCGTTCGCGCTTCACCAGGATGCCCTGCTGCTCCAGCGGCTCCAGGATCTGCACCATGCCCGGGACGTCGTCGAGCGTCGCCTGCCGGATCACGTCCGGCGGGGCGGGCGTGATCATCGTGCCGATGCCATGGTGCGTGAAGAGCTCGATCAGCAGCGCGCCATCGACGTGGCGGCTGATGAGATGGGCGCGCTTCACGCCGCTGGAGCACGCCTTGACCGCGCACGGCAGGTACACGCTCACGTCATCCGCCACGGCCTTTCCCGGGAGCCGGCCGCTCGCTTCCCGCACCGTGAGCTCCGAGATCGGGTGCTTGCCGTCCATCACGCCGGGAGTGTCGATGAGGAAGATCAGCTTGTCGGCCTGCAGCGCGATCGCGGTGGTGGTCGCCACGTCCTCGAGCGTGCAGTTGAAGACGTCGCCCGTGGGGGAGAAGCCGATGGGGGAGATCAGCACCACCTCGTGGTCGTCGAGGCGCCGGCGGATGCCCTCGGCGTCGATCTTGCGCACTTCCCCCGTGTGGCCGAAGTCCACGCCTTCCAGCACGCCGACCGGCTTCGCAGTCACGAAATTGCCGGACGAGACGCGGATGTCCGCGCCCCACATGGGGCTGTTGGCGAGCTCCATCGACAGCAGCGCTTCCATCTCGACGCGCACGATGCCGTTGGCTTCCTTCACGCACGCGAGCGCCTTGGCGTCGGTCACGCGGCGCATGTCCACGTACCGGGGCGTGACGCCGTGCTGGCGCATCTGCTCCTCGATCTGCGGGCGCGAGCCGTGCACCAGCACCACGCGCACCTCGAGGCTCACGAGCACGTTGATGTCGTGCGTGAGCTGCTGGAACTCGCCATCCGCGAGGACTTCCCCGCCGAAGGCGATCACGAACGTGGCGCCGCCCCATTGGTGGATGAACGGGGTGGCCGAGCGAAACCATTTGACGAAGGCTTCGGTCTTGAACTTGGGTGCATTCCTGGCCATCGCCGGAATTCTAGCCGTCACGGAAGTCTCCCCATAGCGCATGCATCGCGGCGAGTGCCGCGAGCGGCGCCGTTTCCGTGCGCAACACGCGCGGGCCGAGCGCCAGCGGCTCGCAGCCACGCGACAATGCCAGGTCCTTCTCGCGCTCGGACAATCCACCCTCGGGGCCGACGACGAGCTCGAGCGGGCCCCCGGGCGCCGCGTGCGTGGCCAGGGCCGCCGCGCCCGGTGCCAGCAGCCAGCGCGTGACGCTCGCGGGCTCCGCGAGCCAGGCGATGAACGTGAGCGTGGGACGCACTTCCGGAATGCGGTTGCGGCCGCACTGCTCGCACGCGGCGATCGCGACCCGGCGCCAGTGCGCCTGCCGGCGTTCCGCGCGCTCGCCCGAAAGCCGCACGACGCTGCGATCGCAAACCAGCGGCTGTATCCACGCGATTCCCAGCTCGACCGCCTTCTGGATGATCCAGTCCATCTTGTCGCCGGCCTCGGGGAGGCCCTGCACGAGGCCGATCTCGAAGCGTGCTTCGCGCTCGATGTCGCGGAAGGCGCCGAGCTTCACGTCGACGCGGTCGCGATCGATGCGCTGGATGATGGCTTCGTACTCGCCGCCGCGGCCGTCGAACACGGTGAGCCCGTCGCCCGCCTTGAGCCGCAGCGCCCGCGAGACGTGCTGCGCGGCATCGGGCGCGAGCGTGAGCTGCGCGCCGGGGCCGAGCCGTGTGTCGCAGAAGATTCGGGGCACGAGACGGGGCGCGCAAGGCGCTGGAATGAAGCCCGATGCTAGCATGCGCATGGAAGCAGCCTGCACCTTGTCCTCCTCGCCAGAACTTACCGTCGCTTTCGCCGCCTCGGCCATCGAGGCGGTGCGCTCCGTCGCCGCGGACGAGATCCTGCCGCGCTTCCGCAACGTGGCCGCCACGCGCAAGGACGACGGCAGCATCGTCACCGAAGCCGACTACGCGGCGCAGGCGGCGCTCGTGCGCAAGCTGCAGCGCATCGAGGACATTCCGTTCATCGGCGAGGAGATGCCGCGCGCCGAGCAGGAGCGGATCTTCGAGCGCGGCGGGCGCTTCTGGTGCGTCGACCCGCTCGACGGCACCAAGAATTTCAGCGAAGGCGTGCCGTACTTCGCGGTGTCGGTCGCGCTGATGGACGGCGCCTGTCCGGTGTTCGGCACGGTGTACGACCCGATCGCCGACGAGGCGTTCTTCGCCGTGCGCGGCGCCGGGGCGTGGCTGGACCACCGCTCGCTCGAGGTGCCGCACGAAGCGCCCGCGCTCGCGGCGGCGGTGGCCGAGGTGAGCCTGCGCCGCGACACGGCAGGGCTGCGCAAGGCGCTCAAGCGCCACGCACCGTACAAGCGGCGGCTCACGAGCGGCTCCTCGGCGCTCTCGTGGTGCCACCTCGCGGCGGGACGCATCGACGCGATGCTGCACTCGGGCCAGAAGATGTGGGACTACGCGGCGGGCGCCCTCATCCTCGAAGAGGCCGGCGGCTGCACCTGCACGCTCGAGCACGACGATTTCTGGAGCGCGCCGGTCTGGAGCCGCTCGGTGATCGCGGCGCGATCGCAGGCGCTGCTCCACGAATGGCGGGCCTGGGTGCGTGCGGAGCTGGGCGCGGCTCCCGGGTGACTCAGGGCGCGACGATCGCCTTCACGTAGTTCGGCAGTGCGAAGAGCGCGCGATGCACCTCGCCGTTGTAGTACTGCAGCTCGCGTACCCCGCGCGCCTCGAGCACGCGCTCGACTTCGGCCGGCTCCATGATGCGCGGCTCCAGCACCTCGGACGCGCAGGCGAAGCCCCAGATCGACCCGTACAGCGGGATATAGGCGAAGTACGGCGTGACCTTGCGAAACACCTGGCGCAGGTTGGCGAGCGTGGCGCGCACGCGCTCCGGATGCGAGAACGGCGAGCCGATGTGCAACGTGAGCGCGCCATCCGGCGTCATGGCGCGCCTGGCGAGCGCGAATGTGGCGGGCGAATAGAGCTCCATGGAGGGACCGACGGGATCGGTGAGGTCCATGGAGACGAGGTCGTAACGCACCCCGGTCTCGCGCAGGTAGGCGAGCCCATCGCCGACCGTGACCTGGAGCCGCGGATCGTCGAAGGCGCCGCGATGGACGCCGGCGAACCGGGCGCGGCTCACCTCGATCACGACCGGATCGAGCTCCGCCATGTGCACCACCTCGAGCGTGGAGTGCTTGAGCAGCTCCTCGGAGGAGCCGCCGTCGCCCCCGCCGATCACGAGCGCGCGGCGTGGATGCGGGTGCGCCACCGCGGCCGGATGCACCAGGTTCTCGTGGTAGAAGAACTCGTCGCGCTCCGAGGTCATGTTGCAGCCGTCGAGGCGGAAGATGCGGCCGAAATCCGCCGTCTCGTAGACCTCGAGGAGCTGGAACGGCGTGGCGCGCCGCTCGATGAGCGTGCCTTCGAAGTAGACGCCGCTCGTCGCCGTGAGGCGCTCGAAGATCTTCTCCGTCATCGGGGATTCGCTTCCGGGAATGCGGCCGGCGGGATGCCGGCGGGAGGCGCCGCGCGGGAAGGCGATGAGCCCTCCCGGCGACATGGTGCGCGTCAGGCGACGCGTTTCCTGAGGGGCAGGTCCCGGCCGCGCTGCATGCGCTCGACGAGCACATCGCCCGGCTTGAGCGCCTTCACGAGCTTCGCGTACACGGCTTCCGCCTTCGCGGTGTTGTCGGCCGTGTAGTTGCAGACATACACATCCAGCGTCGCGCCGTCCCTCTCCGGCCACGTGTGTATCGCCAAGTGCGATTCCGCGAGCACGACAGCACCCGTGGCACCACCCTGCTGGGTGCCGTCGATGCCGTCGAATTGGTAGAAATGCTCTCCGAGGACGGTGAGACCCACCTCGCGGCAGGCTTCCACGCAGAGCTCGCGCAGCTTGGTGGACGAGTCGAGCAGCTCGCCCTTCTGGCAATTGTAAAGGTCGGCGATGATGTGCAGTCCCTTCACTCCGATACCCCCTTTCTTCAAGCAAAGTTCGCAGTTAGGGACTGCGCGCGCGACCTCGGGCGTACCGCGTGAGCGGGACGCCCCTAGACCCTGGGCGGCGGGTGAATCCCGTAGTGCGAAGGTTTACCCAAGCGAAAAATATCGCGGTGAAAAAGTGCGCAAGTATAATCTCATATTGCACCGACGTACATGCTTTTCAAGCATTTTCCGCCCGTTTCCCGCCCTCTTCGAAGAACATCCACAATGCCCGATTCGCCCACTGCCGCCGTCCCCTCCACCGAGCTCGCCAACGCCATTCGCGCCCTTGCGATGGACGCGGTGCAGAAGGCGAATTCCGGTCACCCCGGCATGCCGATGGGCATGGCCGACATCGCGGAAGTGCTCTGGCGGCGGTTCCTTCGCCACAACCCCGCCAACCCCGCGTGGCCCGATCGCGATCGCTTCGTGCTGTCCAACGGCCACGGCTCCATGCTGCAGTACGCGCTGCTGCATCTCACCGGCTACGACCTTCCGATCGCGGAGATCCGCAACTTCCGCCAGCTGCACTCGAAGACGCCCGGCCATCCGGAAGTCGGCTACACCCCCGGCGTGGAAACCACCACCGGCCCGCTCGGGCAGGGACTCGCCAACGCGGTCGGCTTCGCGCTCGCGGAGAAGCTCCTCGCCGCGGAGTTCAACCGCCCCGGCCATGCCATCGTCGACCACTGCACCTACGTCTTCCTCGGGGATGGCTGCCTGATGGAAGGAATTTCGCACGAGGCGTGCTCGCTCGCCGGCGTGCTCGGGCTCTCCAGGCTCATCGCGATCTACGACGACAACGGCATTTCGATTGACGGCAAAGTGCAGGGGTGGTTCCGCGACGACACGCCGATGCGCTTCCGCGCCTACGGCTGGAACGTGATCGAGAACGTCGACGGGCACGACAGCGCCGCGGTGGCGCGCGCCATCGAGCAGGCGCGCGCGGAAGCCTCGCGCCCCACGCTCGTATGCTGCAAGACGGTGATCGGCAAGGGCTCGCCCAACAAGGCAGGCACCGATGGCGTGCACGGCGCGGCACTCGGCGACAAGGAAGTGGCCGCGACGCGCGCCGCGATCGGCTGGAATTACCCGCCCTTCGAGATCCCGCAGGCCGTCTACCAGGCGTGGGATGCGCGCCCGAAAGGCGCCGCGCTCGAGCACGAATGGCAGGCGCGCTTCGATGCTTACGCGGCGGCGCATCCCGAAGCCGCGCGCGAGTTCCGTCGCCGCATGGCGGGCGAGCTGCCTGCGGGCTGGGCGCAGTCCGTGGAAGCGCTGCTGCAGAAGACCGCGGAAAAGGCGGAGACGGTCGCCACGCGCAAGGCTTCGCAGCTCGCCATCGAGGCGCTCGCCGCGCGCCTTCCGGAACTGGTCGGGGGCTCCGCGGACCTCACCGGCTCCAACCTCACCAACTGGTCGGGATCGAAGCCCGTCACCGCAACGCAGGCCGGCAACTACATCTACTTCGGCGTGCGCGAGTTCGGCATGGCGGCCATCTGCAACGGGCTCGCGCTGCACGGCGGCTTCATCCCGTACTCCGGCACGTTCCTCACGTTTTCCGACTATTCGCGCAACGCGCTGCGCATGGCGGCACTCATGCGCGCGCGCAACATCTTCGTCTTCACGCACGATTCCATCGGGCTCGGCGAGGATGGCCCCACGCACCAGGCCGTCGAGCACGTGGCAACCCTGCGCCTCATCCCGCAGATGGACGTATGGCGGCCCTGCGACACGCTCGAGACCGCCGTCGCCTGGGCCGCGGCCATCGAGCGCAAGGATGGCCCGGCATCGCTCGCGCTCTCGCGGCAGAACCTGCCGTTCGTGAAGCGCACGCCCGAGGCGGCCGCAGCGATCCGCCGCGGCGGCTACGTCATCTCCGATGCCGCGGGCGCGCGTGCCGCGATCATCGCGACGGGCTCCGAAGTCGCCATCGCGCTCGCGGCGCAGAAAACGCTCGCCGAGCAGGGCATCGCCGCGCGCGTGGTATCGATGCCGTGCACGAGCGTCTTCGACCGCCAGGATGCCGCGTGGCGCGAGTCGGTGCTGCCGAAGGGCATGCCGCGCGCGGCGATCGAGGCGGGCGTGAGCGATTACTGGCGCAAGTACGTGGGCCTCGAAGGCGCGGTGATCGGCATCGACCGGTTCGGCGAATCGGCGCCCGCGGGCGACGTCTACAAGTTCCTCGGCATCACGGCGGAGGCGCTGGTGGCCGCCGTGAAGGGCCTTGTCTAGGGTCGCCGCCGTCTTCTCCATCCGCCCGGCCACGGCGGCGGATGCGCCCGCCATCGCGCGCGTGCATCGCGAGAGCTGGCGCACGAGCTACAGCGGCATCCTTCCCGCGGAGATCGTGAACGTCGAATCCGGACGGCGCAGCGAAGGCGAATGGCGCCGCCGCCTCACCCACAAGCGGCCGGACGCCGAGACCTGGATCGCCGAGAGCCCGCCCGCGGGCATCGTGGGCTTCGCCTCGTGCGGCGAGGCGCGCGAGCCGGCGATCACGGGCCTCGACGCCGAGATCTACGCGCTCTACGTGGTCCAGCCATACCATCGCCGTGGCGTCGGCCGCGCGCTGGTGCGCGAATGTGCGCGCCACTTCGTGCGCAACGGCCTCTTCGGCCTGTATGCCTGGGTGCTGCGCGCCAACCATGCGCGCCTCTTCTACGAGGCGCTCGGCGGCGAGGAAGTGGGCCACAGGACGGAGCGGCTGGGCCTGCACGGCTACGCGCAGGTGGCTTACGGCTGGCACGACCTCACCGCGCTCGTGAGCGGCGAGGCACGCTGAACCATCGGGGGCTCGCCGCGTCAGTCGGTCTGGGCCATGCGCTAAAATGGCGGTTTCCCCCGTATTTCCCTTCCCCCGGAGCCTCCTCCCATGACCGTCCGTGTCGCCATCAATGGCTACGGCCGCATCGGCCGCAACATCCTGCGCGCGCATTACGAAGACGACAAATCCCACGACCTGCAGGTCGTCGCGATCAACGACCTCGGGCCGCCCGAGACCAACGCGCACCTCACGCGCTTCGACACCGCGCATGGCAAGTTTCCCGGCAAGGTGGAAGTGTCCGGCGACGAGATGATCGTGAACGGCGACCGCATCAAGGTCGTGGCGCAGCGCGATCCCGCGCAGTTGCCGTGGAAGGACCTGGGCGTCGACGTGGTGCTCGAGTGCACGGGCTTCTTCACCACCAAGGAGAAGGCTTCCGCGCACGTGAAGGGGGGTGCGAAGAAGGTCATCATCTCCGCGCCCGGTGGCAAGGACGTGGACGGGACGATCGTCTACGGCGTGAACCACCAGACGCTGAAAGCGTCGCAGACGGTGATCTCGAACGCCTCGTGCACGACCAATTGCCTGGCGCCGCTGGTGCAGCCGCTGCACGAGGCGATCGGCCTCACCAACGGCCTCATGACCACCATCCACGCGTACACCAACGACCAGGTGCTCACCGACGTCTTCCACGAAGACCTGCGCCGTGCGCGCGCCGCCGCGATGAACATGATCCCGACGAAGACCGGCGCCGCCGCGGCCGTGGGGCTCGTGCTTCCGGATCTCAACGGCAAGCTCGACGGCTACGCCATCCGCGTGCCGACGATCAACGTCTCGATCGTGGACCTCTCGTTCATCGCCGCGCGCGACACCACGGCCGACGAGGTGAACGCGATCATGAAGAAGGCGAGCGAGAGCGGGCCGCTGAAGGGCATCCTCGGCTACAACACCGCGCCCCTCGTCTCCAGCGACTTCAACCACGATTCGCGCTCCTCGATCTTCGAGGCGACGCTCACCAAGGTCTCCGGCCGCCTGGTCAAAGTCTCGAGCTGGTATGACAACGAGTGGGGGTTTTCGAACCGCATGCTCGACGTGACGATGGCATGGATGGCCGCGAAATGAACTACATGCACACCCCACTCGTTGCGGTGGAGGCTGACCTGGCCGCCCCGTCTTGCGGCCAGGTCAAGCGAGCGAAGCGAACGGGCCGGAACCACAACGAGTGGGGGTTTTCGAACCGCATGCTCGACGTGACGATGGCATGGATGGCCGCGAAATGAGATTGGACCCCGGCCCGTTGCGGCACGAAGCTGCGCCCGGGGCGACGCGATGACGAACATCCGCAAGATGGCGGACGTGGACCTGGCGGGCAAGCGGGTCTTCATCCGCGCGGACCTGAACGTCCCCCAGGACGATTCGGGCCGCATCACCGACGACACGCGCATTCGCGCGTCGCTGGAAGGCATCCGCCAGGCGCTGGCGAAGGGTGCCGCGGTGATGGTGACCTCGCACCTCGGGCGGCCGAAGGAAGGCGAGTTCTCCGAGGCGGATTCGCTGGCGCCCGTGGCGAAGCGGGTGGGAGAGCTGCTCGGCCGCGAGGTGCCGTTGAAGCGCGGCTGGGTCGATGGCGTCGAGGTGAAGCCCGGCGAGGTCGTGCTGCTGGAGAACTGCCGCTTCAACAAGGGCGAGAAGAAGGACGACGAGGCGCTGGCGAGGAAGATGGCGGCGCTCTGCGACGTCTACGTGAACGACGCCTTCGGCACCGCGCATCGTGCGGAAGCCACCACGCACGGCATCGCGCGCTTCGCGCCCGTGGCGTGCGCGGGCCCGCTGCTGGCGGCGGAGCTCGATGCGCTTGGCCGTGCGCTCGCCGATCCGAAGCGCCCGCTCGCCGCCATCGTCGCGGGCTCGAAGGTCTCCACCAAGCTCACCATCCTCAAGTCCCTCGCGCAGCGCGTGGACCAGCTCATCGTGGGTGGCGGCATCGCCAACACCTTCATGCTCGCCGCCGGCCTGCCCATCGGCAAGTCGCTTGCCGAGGCGGACCTGGCGGGAGAAGCGAAGGAGATCATGGCGATGATGGAAAAGCGCGGCGCCGCGGTCCCCATTCCCGAGGACGTCGTCTGCGCGGACCGTTTCGCCGCGGATGCCGAGGCGCACGTGAGGGGCGCGCGCGAGGTTGGCCCGCAGGAGATGATCCTCGACATCGGCCCGGCCACCGCGCGGCGCTACGCGGGCCTGCTCGAGAAGGCGGGCACCATCGTCTGGAACGGTCCCGTGGGCGTGTTCGAGTTCGCGCCGTTCGAG